>Ga0137373_10009695_pt1 | contig 10086 bp, 13 predicted proteins | sample SagtaG_5_FD_104912 | JGI IMG/M metagenome (GOLD analysis project Ga0137373, IMG submission 104912) | Vadose zone soil microbial communities from Sagehorn Ranch, Mendocino, California, USA - Sage1_R_80_16 metaG | ecosystem: Environmental > Terrestrial > Soil > Vadose zone | place: USA...
AGCTCGTCCAGACCCCGTAGAAGCACTCGGCGATCTTTCCCAGACTGTCGTTCGGCTGGACCGTGTAGAGCACATCGCCGGCCTTCAGCTCGGGGGCGTGCACAGCCTGGATCGGTTCCACGAACCGCCGCACGGAAGCGTGCGATTCTGGATGCACGTCATACACCTGCACCTGCGCGAAAGTGGGCATCACCGCCAGTTCCTGGGCACCGGCGCCGACCGCGACGCGCACGAAGAGTGCTCCGGCCAGAGACGCATCGACGGCCTTACGGATCGGACCCACGGTCACGAAATCTGAAAGCGTGCGGAAGGAACACAGCCAGGCCGCTCGGTCCGAGAATCGCTCGCCGAGGATGACGAGCACCCGCAACGTCGTGGTGATGAAGACGTAGGCCCACACCAGCCACACTGCCCAGGTCAGCATCGCCAGGCCTCCGGCGAGCTGGCCTCGGCTCGGGCTCCGTACCAAGATATCGAGGTCGCTCAGGGTAGGCAGCCGCGGCAAGCTGCTCGGCAGCGTCGGGCCGCCCAGGGTCAGGCTTGCGACCCCGAACGCGGCCGCGAGGCCAACGAGCAAGTAGACCAGGCCGAGCTCAGAGTGTCGCGGGCGCGCTGTTGGCTGCATGGTCAGTCCTCTGGGTCGCGGATACGCAGCAGGTGGGGAACGCCCTCGCTGATGGCGATGCTCGTACGTGCCGGCACCCGGTCTCTCCAGAACAGCTCACCCTTCCGGCTTCGTTCGTAGAGGACCTGACCAGCGACGAAACCAGCATCTGAGAAGTCGACCTCGAAGATCTCGCCAACCCGAGCGGCCCCGGTGTCGCTGGGCTGAGTCATGTGGACAACGAGGTCGACTTCGTTGGTCACCTCTCGCCCGAAGGTCCGGCGCGCGTCCACGTCCGGGTGAGACTGGTTGCTCACCAGATCGACCAGCCGGCCGAGGGCGGTCCTGGGATCGGGCGCGGCCAGCGAAAACATCGAACCGTGACAGCGCCGCACGAGCTCCCATACCTCGAGCGGCGCGTCCTCGATGACGTCGTCCGCCACGATTCGTTCGGCCTGCATCTTCACCAGGTGCCGGACGAGCTCACGCACGGGTGTCCTGTCGCCGCTCGCGTCAACCACAGGCGTCGTCTGGACACTCGAGGCGAAAGGCAACAATTGGTGAAAGGTCAGGTAACGCAAGCGTTCGATCGCATACGTGTTGTCGAAGCTATCGCTTGTTGCCGCGCCGAGCACGTTGAGCATGATGGTCCGACCCGTGCGGGCTTCCCCGGTCACGAGGATCGTGAGGCGCGCCCGAACCGCGGCGTCCAGGTACGCCGCGGCGCCAGGTGTCAGCGTCGACACACTCACCAGGTCGCCCCAGGTCATGGGGAGGTGCATGTCCACCGGACGCCGCGCCGCGAAGACGGGCAGCAATTCAGGATCACCAGGCATGAGCGTTCTCTAGGGTCCCTGCTGGCCGCTAGCTACGCGGAGCGGCTGAACCTGTTCGACGATGTGGCTGCCCGTGTACGTCTGTGTCACGGGGTCGAGACCGGCCCAGGGGCTACCGTTTGCACGGAACTGGGAGACGAAAGTGATCTGCACCTGGATCGGGAAGCCTGCTGGGTGACCAAGAGAGGAGAACTCGTAACTCCAGGCCACGGGCGAAGACGTGTGGGGGTCGGTGTAAGCCCTTCCGAGCCCAACAGGGTTCGGGTACTCCTGCTGGCTGCCAGCACGACCGTCGCCGAATGTCCACTGATACTGTGTCGGTCCCACCCGGGCATCCACGGTCATCGAGTTCGTAACGTCGCGGCATTCCAGACCATTAGTCGGCGGATCGGCTGGGTTTGCGCCCGGGACGGTGACCGTTCGGCACTCTTGATGCGTCTCACTGATCGTGCCGCTGTTGGTGAGCACCTGACCACTGTAGTTCTGGATCCAGAACCAGCTCTTGATGGCCACGACGCCTGGGTTGGGGTTCACGCCGATGGTGACGTTCGGCCAGGGCATGTGGTTGACCAGGTTGTGCGCTTCGCCCACCGGATCGAGGCGCGTGACCGGACCACTTGGCACCCACGGCCCGGCGGGTGCGAACGGAATCGTGCCGCCCCAAGAGGAGCCAGGCACAAACAACGTGGAGCCGCCAGTGGTGGTGATGCACTGAAACTGCGGAGTTCCGCAGGGGATCGTGTTTTGGCTAGGTGGTCCACCCAGGACGGATCCATCGCCAGGTCCACCGCCTCCACGCATGGTGCTGCGGCTATATGGGGGGATGTCCACTCGGAAGCTGCCGCCTGGGCTACCCGAGCTACCGGGCGATCCGGGACTGGATACGAACCCTCCAACCGGCTGGCCCTGCAACTCGCCACCGATCGTTACCCCCGCGTTGTCGGTGGTTGCGCCCGCACGGCCATCGGTCCCTTGCAGCTTCAGGTTAATGACGTTGTCACGAAACCTCTGCCGAAACGAGCCCTCATCGTTCCTTTGATTGCCGCCGGGGGCTGGAATAGCTTGCGCGTAGGCTGGTCCCAGCGTCACCGTAATGGCGAGTAGGCCAGCCACGAAGCTAATTGCAAAAGGGTGCTTGTTGTGCATGCTTTCAGCTCTCATCCACAACCTTCCAGACTCCGTCACGTTTTTGGAGGAAGTAGAAGCCGATGAGTTGTTTTGGTTCACTAGGCACACCCAGTGGTTGCTTGGTCACTGGATCAACGTAGAAGCTTCGATCGGCGATGTTGTCAAAGACCTGAGCTTCGTCCTGTGTGGCTTTCACGATTACTGCGTTGTGGGTGACTAAGGTCGCACCGGCTCGACCCTCAGCACGAAGGTCGTTGATAGTTTTGAGAGCGCCAGCGAGTTCGTTGTCGGCCATGACGCTGCTAAGTTGCGAGTCATCGAGCGACCAGAATGCTTCGGCGGTCACGTCCCAGTACCGGGCGTATGCCTCACTGATCTCGTACTGGAGGGCCGGAGTCACGCTTGGGTCGGTGGACGTGATGGGGGTCGTGACTCCGCCTGTCGGCACCCCGCCTGGAGCAAGCGTCGGCGCATTTACGGCGGGCGCGGTAGGTGCAGCCGTCGGCTGCATCGTGGGCACCGCAGTGGGTGCAGGGGTAGGCTGGGAGGCCGCCGTCGGGGCCGTGGTAGGCGCGCTGGTCGGCTGAGCCGCAGGTGCGACCGTGGCCGGCTGATTTCGTGCGAACGCAGTCGGGGCGGGCGTGGGCGCAGCTGAGGGTGCAGTCGTGAGCGCAACCGTGGCCGGCGCGGGCGCGACCGCCGGCAGCGCTGTAGGCCTGGTCGTCGGCGCCGAGGTGGCAGTGGGCTGGGTGAACGGAGTCGGGATGACCCGCATGAACACACCCATGGCGCCCGTGACGACGACGATGCCCACGATCAGCGCGACCGTGGCGCGCCAGTTGTATGGCCGCGAGGAAGGAGAAGGGGGGTCTTGTCCGTTCGACCCCGCTGGCGGTCCGGCCTTCTGTGGACGATCAGTGAGCGCCATGCTGCTTTCTTCCCCTCTCAAGGGGCCTGGCCTGTCGCGACGCCAGTAAAGGGCTGTGCGTCTGCATGTGCCTGGATTGGTACCGCGCCTTTACCCGGCAAGTGCCAGATTATCGTTGTCGCCTGCAGAGTAACGTTGACCCCGATCTGCTGCCGCGTGGCCGTGACGTTGACGACCGCACCTGGTTGATGCTGGAACGCGTACTGTCGGGCCGCGAATTCAGCTACCGGGACGTCGATCGGCGCCGGGTGCGTCGGATCAGCTCGCTTGGCTGCCTCGTCAATCTGTGCGGCGCCGAACTGAGCAGCTGAGTCGGCCAGCGCCAGCGCCTCGCGACGCGCCTTGAAGACCAGGGCGGTGTCGACGAGCAGTCCGAGCCCCAGCACAACGGCTGGCAGCAACACGGCGAGTAGTGCCAGGACCTGCGCCCGTTGTCGTTCACGCACCACTAACGGAAGCTCCGATGGAGCGCGATCGGCTCGATCCCTACGCGATGGAATGAGACGGTGCGCAATCTGGTGTCAAGCAATGGGAGGCTGAGCACGAGGACGTAGTCGGCCGTTGCGCCAACCTCGCCGCCGCGCCCGAAGGCGCTGGTGTCCACATTGACGATGACTTGATTCGGGTCGAGGCCGTAACCCTGGGCGACGTCGCCCCCACGGGTCCGGGCGGCTGTGACCGCCGTCGCGGGCGTCGAGGCCAGTGCCGCGGCGCGGGCGGCTTCCGACGCCACCGCCGAGACCGCGCCATCAGTGCGAACCACGAGTCCCAGCGCCGTGACGCCGACGATGAGCAGCAGGAAGAGCGGGGACATAAGTACGAACTCGACGAGTGCTTGCGCGCGCGCGCTTCGGCTCATGGCCGCCATTGCTCGCGGAGCATGCGCGCTTCCGCGCGGAGAGGCAGTGAGATCGGCACGCCCGCAATGTTGGCGACCGGCCACTGCCCTGTTGCCGAGAGCCTTACGCTCTGAGGGTCGCCAGTGACCTGAAGTTGGACAAGCGAAGCACTTGGGCCGAGACCGGCGCTGAGCAAGTCCTGCGCCCGCTGCCGGCCACGTGCTAGATCGCCGTTCTGTGCAGATGCGCGCTGGGCACCGTCCTGGACCGCTGCGGTGACGACGTTCTGAGCGTAGGCCCACCAGACTCCCTCGAAGACTGCGAAAAGGACGACGAGCATCACGGCGCTCACCAACGCCAACTCGACGAGCGCCTGCGCTCGCTGCGGCCTTCTTGCCGTCCACAACACTGGGACCCGGGGCATCAGCCGAAGCCCATCGGAGTAGAACTGACGTACAGACCCGTGTTGTACAGAAAGGGCAGCAGCCCGTACGCGAAAGCCAACCCGATCAACAGCAGCATCACAAAGGCAGGCCAGCACTCGGCTGCTGAAAGAGGATCGGCTCGATTCATGGCGGTTCTCGTCAGCTGCCCAGGCGAGCGCTGAACTCGAGTAGTCGGCGCGCTAGCTGGATGAAGACGGAATTGAACGCCGGGCTTGACCGACACCCAAACTGAGAGCGTCCACGCCGTGACGTCGGCGCCACTTGGAGTCGTGTGTCTCATCAGCTTGCCCAGGCGCTACTCAGATGCCGTTGACCTGGGTCACCAAACGGGTGAAGGCCTGCTGCAGCGCTCCCGTGTACAGACCGAGTGCAGCGGCGCCAGCCACCAGCAGCGCCGTCGCCGCCAACACAACCTCTACGATCGACTGAGCGCGTTGGCGTGCGCGGAGAAGACCACTGGCCTCTTTGGCGATTCGGATATCCATGGAGCACTCCCTCCTAGCGTAGAGCGAACACCGCCGCATTCAGCGGGGGTGACTAGGGACCCCCCAGCCCGCGGAGGGCTGAAAGACCCGGGATGATGACGACCGCGAGCGTCACGGGCATGAGCACGAGGGCCATTGGGAAGAGCATCTTCAGCGAGCCCTTTTCTCCCTCTGCCAGCAACGCATTCGCCTGACGTTCACGGATAGTGGCGGCCATCGTGTGCAGGGCCTCGCCCAGTCGAAGCCCCTGCTCGAGCGAGCCGGCCAGCAAGTGGCAGAGCGCGGTCAGCTCGGGGACACCATTGCGCTCGCCCATGGCTCGAAGTGCCTCCTTGAGTTCGCGGTCAAGGCTGATTTCCTCGTGCACCCGCTTGAACTCGGCGCCGAGGATGCCGGCGCACGAGCGCCCGACCCGTTCGATGGCCCCCTCGAGGCCGAGCAGACTCAGCGACAGGGCCATCAGGTTGATCACCTGGGGAAGCTCGGCGACGATCCGCTTGACGCGCGCCCGACGACGCTGCTCGAGTGTGCCGTAGGGAAGCGCGAACCCCACGACGGCACCGGCCAGGCTGAAGACGACCGTCAAAGGGCCGAACGCCCAGCCAAAGCTCAGGCTCAGCAGGAAGGGCCAGCAGGCGATGATCAGGCCCACCAGGATTTGCTTGGTGACGAAGCCGCCAACGTCGGCCTTGCCTTCGAGGAGCAGAAGTTGCGTCTCCAGGTTCCGCCCGCCAAAGCCTGTTGATGCGAGCAACGTACGCAGCGGACTGACCAGGTCCTGCAGAAGCGGCCGAAGCAGCGCGTCCAGTGGCTCCCAACTCACGATTGGGAGTGCTCGGCGGGCAGCAGTCCGGCGCCGCTCCGCCACCTGCACATCGACGTCGTACTGCCGCAGCCGCTCGGCGAGCGATGGCCGGCCGATCGGCAGCGCGGTTGCGAACAGAAACAGGCCGAGGCCCACCGCGAGCGTGGCCAACAGCAGCGGGCTCATCGCACCAGTACTCGCTCATCGCCCGGCAAGCGACCCAGATAGAGCGTCAGTAGATAGCCGGCGATCATCACGACGGCGGACACGACGAGCACGGTGACCCCCTCCGGCGAGTCAAAGAACTCGGACACAACAGGTGACCACGAGCGGAGCGTCACGAGAATGAACACTGGGGCGCCGAGCAGGACGTACGCCGAATACTTGAGCCGCATACGCATCCCCGCGAGCCGATCGCGGATCGCCTGCTGGTCGCGGGTCATCTTCTCCAACTCGCGGAGCATGGGCCTGAAATCGTCGCCGCCCAGCTGGATATGAAGCAGCAGACCAGCAACGAAGAGATCGGATACGGGATCGGCAAGCCCATCTCGTAGACGTAGTGCGGCCCGTTGGAGGTCGAGCTCGTCGACGTCGCGGCAGAACTGAGCGAAGTACGGCCGCAGCCGCGGCGGGCCGTCCTCGGCCAGGCCTTGCGCCCCCCGTTCGATGGTGTGCCCGGCTGCCAGGCTCTCCGCGAGCTGCGCCAGGGCGGCAGCCAATCCCTGGCGGGTTTGTGCATAGACCGCCCCATGCCGGGCTTGGACCCACAGGATCGGCGCGACCAGGCCCACAAGCACAGCGACGATGGTCGCCAGCCCCCAGCCAGCCCAGCCCACGAGGACACCGCCGAAGCTGGCGCTCATGACGCACAGCAGCAGGACCCGCCGCGGTGTCCAGCGCTCGAGGTCAGCTTGGACCAGGAGGTCCTGGAGGCGCAGAAGCAGCTGCGACGGCCGCCGCGATGCGACCGGTGCCGGGCTCTGGAAACCGTCGTGCGCCAACCACAGCCCGACCGCAATGCATGGGATCGCGACCCACAGCAGACCATCGACTCTCATGCGGTCGGCTCCCAGCGGTAGGGCACCTCGGCCTCTTCGATCTTGGCCAGGACCCGCGGGCGGATGCCCGTGCGGACCAGGTTGCCCGCGCGGTCGCGAGCCCACAGCTGCTGACCGTTGAACTTCAGCGGATGCTCTTGGTCGGTGAGCTCGAAAATCTCGCTCACTTCGCGGCGAAAGCCGCCGCCGGGCTGTTTGACTTTACGCAGGTGGATCACCAGGTCGACCGCGTCGGCAATCAGCGCGGTCACGGTCTCGACGTCGAAGCGATCTGGCGACTGGAGTGCCAGGTTGCGTAGCGCCGAGAGTGCTGCGCGGGCCGAGCTGGCGTGGACCGTGGTCAGGCTGCCCTCGTGTCCGGTATTCATGGCCCGCAGGATGTCGAGCGCCTCAGCTGCTCTCGCTTCGCCGAGGATGATGCGGGCGGGCTCCATACGCAGCGCGTCCTCTTGCAGGAGGTCGCGGAGCGTGATGAGACCCTTGCCTTCGGCATTCTTGGGCCGGCCCTGCCACGAGGTGCAGCGCGGCAGGTACAGATCCAACGCGAGTTCGCGAGTTTCCTCGAGCGTAACGATGCGCTGCTCGGGGTCATCGATGGCCAGGCCGAGGGCGCCCAGCATCGTCGTCTTCCCTGTACCCGTCCGGCCCGATACGACGATGTTGGCGCTGGCCTGCACGACCGCGCCCAGGAACCGCCCGGCATCCGGAGTGAACGTGCCCGAGGTCGCCAGGTCTTCCAAGCGCTGTCCTTTTCGAGTGAACTTTCGGATCGCGACCTGGGTGAACTGCCGCGTGATCGGCGGCATGACCGCGTGCAGGCGCGACCCATCCTGCAGCGGCACGTCGACGCGTGGGTTCGATTCATCGATCGTGCGGCCATGTTGACGAGCCACTCGGCGCACAAGGTTGCGCACTTCGTCGTCGTCGTCGAAGCAGATCTCGGTGCGTTCGATCAGCCCGAATGACTGTTTGTCCACGCGGGTGGGCGAATCGATGAAGATGTTGTCGACGGTCTTGTCGTCCATGAGCGCCTGGAGTCGACCAAGGCCGAACATCTCCCCAAGGAGCTGTCGTTCCAGTTGGTCCGGGTCCGACAACATGGGCTCATTGGTCGTGACCGCCTCGCGGTTGTAGGCCACCAGCTCGCGGTGGACCGTCTGCCGGACTTGCTGGTCGCGGGCCATTGCGTCGGCCGTCGGCACCTCGTCCCACAACTCGCCCAGCGCCTCGCGAACACGCCGGCGCACGACCCGCTCTGCCACGCTCACCATCGCAAAGCTCCTCCCACACCAGTTGGTGCGAGCCGTTGCCACCAGCTCGGGCCGCTGGCTGGCTCCACATCGGGCGGCAACACGATCGGGCCGCCGCCGTGCAGGCGTGTCGCCAGATCCAGCAGCGGGCCTCCCGCTGTCGCTTTCGCCTGACAGACGATCGGCCGTCGCCGACGGCGAGCCGCGTCCACCCCTTTGGGATCGTGGGGGATCACGGCGACCACGCCGAGCCCGAGGACCATCTCAATCTCTGCCCTGTTCTCCATTCCTCGCTGGCCGGCCTGGTTGAGTACCAGCCCGATACGATCGCGGCGGCCCCACTCGCGCAGGGCTTCTCGTGCGAGCGCGACGCCTGCACGTCAGGACGGATGACAAGCAAGATGCGGTCGGCCAGCCGCAGCGACACACCGTCGATCGACCAATCAGCCGCTGCCCAGCCTTCCCCGGACGTGTCCAGCACGACGAACGGGAAGCGCTCGGCCAACGCCTCGACCAGACGTTCGTAGAAGCCTTCCGTCACCCGCCCACGCATGCTTGGGCGCGGAACGCCCGCGAGGACCATGGCCTGTGTCGGCTCGCGCATTGGCTGCAGCTCGGCGAGAAGCGCGGCATCCCAGGCACCCTCGCTGTCGAGGCACTTGTCGGCCAACTGGCAGAGGTTCTGGCCGTTGCTCATGCCGAGCGTGAACGGGGTCGTGCCAAAGCGCATGTTGGCATCCACCAGCACGGCCGGCCCAGGTACGCCGAGGGCGCAGGTAAGCCCGGCCGCGACGAGGCTCTTTCCGCTGGGCCGGTACGCGCCGGCGACCGCGATCACCACGCCCCGCTTGGCGCTGGGTCTCCTGCTCGCCGAGGTGGCTGCGGACGCACCAGTGACGGCACCAAGGGGTAGCCGGCTCGGCGAGGAGCGGCTCTGCGCAGCCTGTCGTTGGCGCCGTGCGGTGATCGAAGTCCGGTCCCCAGCGAGTGCGAACGCGAGCACCTCGGCGTTCGGATCTGTCCCGATCACGAGCCCGCCTGGGAAGTCGTCCCATTGGCGGTCAGTTGGATCGGGCGCCATGACGACCAGGCGCATCCCTCTGTGCGCCAGGGCGACCAGGTTCCGGTACGGGATGGCGTTGAGCTGGCTGGCTACGACGGCGACTTCAGCCGACCCCGTGCTGATGACATGCTCGAGGTCGCGGATCGATGCGCAGAGCCTGGTCACCTCACACGGCCGGCCGCCGACCGTGAAGGCGGGCTCGTGAACGATCCGCAAGAGCTGACCCTCACGCTCCGGGACGTCGATCGCCAGCGCTACCTGCAAAGCGTTGCCGAGGGTCGTCACTGGCTATTTCCTTTGCCATTACGCAGCGGTGGCAACAGGTTGATCGCCAGGTCACCAGTGGCACGAGCAGTGGCGATCGCGCGAGCCTGGTCGGCGTCGGCGAGGACTGACAGCCAACTCAGTGGCTTGTTTGCACCCGACGACCGGTCGGCAGAGGCGAAGGCGCCCGGCGACGCCTGGGCGCCGGTGGCATAGACAGTAACGCGGTCGACGACCGAAAGCGTGTGCGCCTGACCAGAGTTCGCCTTGTTGACGGTGACGAGGATTTCGACGTCGTTGCCCGGCACGATCTGGCCGCCAGACGCGGTTTCAGGTGTAACCGGTAGAGCGACGACGCGCAGGTTGTCGGGAATGCGCTG
>Ga0137373_10009698_pt1 | contig 10083 bp, 10 predicted proteins | sample SagtaG_5_FD_104912 | JGI IMG/M metagenome (GOLD analysis project Ga0137373, IMG submission 104912) | Vadose zone soil microbial communities from Sagehorn Ranch, Mendocino, California, USA - Sage1_R_80_16 metaG | ecosystem: Environmental > Terrestrial > Soil > Vadose zone | place: USA...
CCAGACGCTGATCGAGCGCGACGACTACGGCCGGGCGATCCGCGACCAGCAGGCGCGCGTGCTCGCGCGCTACCAGTGGCTCGACCGCGACGCGGGCGTCGCGCGGATCCCGATCGAGCGCGCGATGCGGGACTACCGCATCAACCTGATCTTCGAGGGCACGTCGGAGATCATGCGGCTGTTCATCGCCCGCGAAGCGGTGGATCATCACTTCAAGCTCGCCTTCCCGATCGTCAGCCCGAAAAACTCGCTCCAGGAAAAGCTCAAGGCGATGACGCGCGCGACCCCGTTCTATCTCGGCTGGTATCCGGGGTTGTGGGTGAACACCAGCCGGCTGCGCTGGTACGGCGAATTCGGAAAGCTGGCGCGCCACGTGAGATTCATCGAGCGCGAAACGCGCCACCTCGGGCGCGCTCTCTTCCACGCGATGGTGCGCTTCGGTCCCAAGCTCGAGAAGAAGCAGATGGTGCTCTTCCGTGCGGTGGACATCGGCGCCGAGCTCTTCGCGATGTCGGCGGCGTGCGTGCGCGCGAACATGCTTGCGAAGCAGGGGAGAAAGGAAGCGGAAACTCTCGCCGACGCGTTCTGCATGGAATCGAGGGAGAGAATTCACGACGGCTTCCGCAAGCTCACCAGCCCGCTCGACCCGCCGCTCTACAGGGTGGCGATGCAGGTGCTCAGAGGAGAGCACGCCTGGCTGGAGCAGGGAATTGCGCACGCACGCGGCGGATACGCGGAAAAAAAGCGGCGCCCCGTTGAGGACGCCGCCCGAAAACTCGAACCGGAAATGCTGGCCGCTACACCGTAGTCGCTACCGTCTCAGCCTTTGCGCTGAAGCCGAAGAAGGCGAGCACCACGCCGAGCAGCGCGTGCAGCCAAATGTCGTTGCCGCCGAGCGGAACGATGCCGAATCCGCCAGGAATGAAGTAACCGCAGATCGCCAGGACGATGTAAATCACGCCGCCGATCTGGCAATACGTTTTCGCGCCGCTCCAGCTCCGCGACGCCATCAGCCCCCAGATTCCGAAGAGCAGGTGCACGACGTTGTGCAGCAGGTTGACCGGGAACATACCGAGCAGCATGCCGGAGCCTTCGATCGGCTGCATCGTCATGCCACCGGGGCTGATGAACCCCACGATTGCGACGAGCAGGAATACGACACCGAATACCATCGCGACTTTCTGGACCGTCGTTGTCATGCCGGATCTCCATGAAAGGGAAGGACAAACAAAAGGTGGCGCTCTGTCTCGAACCCCCTAAGGTAAGACGGCAGCCCATGACGCGCCACGAGATACATCTGTTCGCGGCGAGGGCATCTGCTACAGAAGAGTGCCCCGGAGAATGACGAGAGCAACGTAGAAGTAAATGCTGAGCCCTGTGACGTCGACGAGGGTGGCGACGAATGGCGCCGACGCGCTCGCCGGATCAAAGCCAAGACGTCTCAAAAGAAATGGCAGCATCGACCCCGCGAGCGAGCCGAACGTCACCACCCCGAGCAGCGCCGCGCCGACTGTGAGCGCGACTAGGCGATAGTGCGCGCCGTAGTCCCATAACCCGAGCCGCTGCCATGCGAGAATCCTCGTCACTCCGATCAGGCCTAGTATCAGTCCGAGGAGAAGCCCCGACGGCAGCTCGCGAAGCGCAACGCGCCACCAGTCGCGTAGCTGCAGCTCTCCCAGCGCCATCGCGCGAATGATGAGGGAAGTTGCCTGTGATCCAGAGTTTCCGCCGGAGCTCATGATGAGCGGGATGAAGAGGACGAGCACGGCCGCGCGATTCAGCTCGCCGTTGAAGTGCTGCATCGCGCCGGCGGTGAGCATCTCGCTCAGGAAAAGAACCGTCAGCCACGGCGCGCGCTTTCCGATCATCGTGAAGAAGCCGGTCTGCGTGTACGGCGCGTCGATCGCTTCCATTCCGCCGAACTTCTGCGTGTCCTCGGAGTGCTCCTCGACGAGAGCGTCGATGACGTCGTCGACGGTGACCACGCCCTGAATGCGGTCGGCATCGTCGACGACCGGAATGGCAACGAGGTCGTACTCGCGCGTGAGCCGGGCGACCAGCTCCCGGTCGGCGCTCGTCGGAACGCTCACCACCTCTTCCCATGCGATGTCGGCGACCTTGCCGCCCTCCGGAGCGGCGAGCAGCTCGCGCAGCGACATCACTCCCTTCAGGTGTCCTTCCGCGTCGGTCGTATAAATCGCGTTCATCGCTTCTCTGCGCTCCGACCGGGCGATGCGACGGACGGCGGCGAGCGCTTCCTCGACCGGCATCTCCGCGGAAACGGAAACGTATTCGGTTGTCATCAGACCGCCGGCGGTGTCCGGCTCGTACGAGAGCAGGCGCTCTGTTTCTTCACGTTCCGCCGTTGGAATTGCCGAAAGAATCTCGTCGGCGCTTTCTTCCTCGAGGTCCTCGAGAACGTCGGCGCGATCGTCCGGCGTCATCTCGGTGACCAGCGCCGCGGCCTCGCGCGTGCTCATCGCCTCGAGGATTTCGGCTCGCAGGTCTTCGTTGAGGTACTCGAGAACGTCGGCCGCGCGATCGGTCGGCAGCGCGGCGAGGAAAGCGGCTACTTCTTCCGACGGAAGAGTCTCGACGACGTCGGCGAGATCCGCGGCGTGCATCTCCTCGGTCTCAGCGGGAATGCTCCGCGGGTCCTCGTGAAGCAGCGCGACGATGTCCGGCGCGATGAGAGCAGCAAGTGTCCGCTGCTCGTCTTCGTAGTCCTGCGCCTTTGCCGGCGTCTTCGAGGCTGACTTCACGGGCGTCTTCACGTCGCGAGGGGCAGGATGCGTTTGTTCTCGCTGATGGCGGTCACTTCGTAGCCGGCGACGGCAATCGCTTCACGAATCTCGTCTGAGCTGATCGCTGAGTCGTGCTCGATCGCGGCTCTCCCGAGCGTGACGTCGGCCCGGCTGATGCCTTCGACGCCGGTGAGCGATGTAAAAACCGCGCGAATCGAATGCGCGGAATTCATTCCCGAGATCGAAACCGTGGTCTGCATGCGGCATAATATGCCGCCATTCGGAATCAGTCCAGCTTGGCTACCGCTTCGCGACGGCTGGATTTTTCCGGCGGGACACGAACGTCTTCTCGAGCGCGGGCACGAGCGGGTCGTATCGCGATCCCGGCTCCCAGAGCACCCAACCGTCAAAGCCCGAATCGTAAACCGCACGCTTCTGTTCCTCGATCTCATGCGGGCCGTATCTCGGCGCCCCAAGAGTGAATGCCTGGATCCACGGGCGCACGCGCTCGCCCTTCAGTCCGATTTTCTCGTTGCGCTCGCGGGCACGCGAAACCGCGATGTGCACGACGTCATACGGCTGCGCATTCGGGCGCTCGATTCCGAACGAGCCATGGGGATAGTGCGACGGATATGTCATCGGAAGCATGACGTCGACCGATTTGGCCAGCGGCTCCCAGAGCTGTCCCACCTCGAGCGGCCCGCCGACGGTCGTCACAAGGCCGAACACGTCCGCCGTCGTGCGAATTCCGAATTTATCGATGCGCTTCTTCGCCGCGGCAAGGAAATCAGCGAGCGCCTGCGGCTTCCCGCGGTTGTTCGACTCGGGGAAGACCTGTGGGGGAAGGCTCTTGTACGGCTCCGGGAATCTGATGTAATCGAACTGAATTTCCCCGAAGCCCATGCGTGCCGCTTCTTCGGCGACGCGAAAGTTGTACTCCCAGATCGCGCTCGCGTACGGGTTCACCCACATCAATCCCTTCTTGTCGCGCCACGGCGTGCCGTCCGGCCTTCTTATTGTATGCGCCGGATTCCGCTGCGCAGTCACCGAATCCTTGAAGACGACGATCCGCGCGATCGGCAGTATCCCGTGCGCCCGGACCGTATCCACCACCGCCTGAAGACTCGCGACCTTCACCTGCTTGCCCTCGTTTCGCCGAAGCAGCGTGTCGGCCGAGTGGAAGTTCAACCCGAACTCGTCCTTCACGTCGATTACGAATGCGTTGATCTCGGTGGAATCCGCGATCGCGATGAGGTGGTGCACCCGCTTCCAGCTCTGCGGCGCGAAGCGGTAGAGATAGAGTCCACGCACGGGCACGAGTCCGCGAATCGCTGAATCCAGCGCCGGTGTCGTCGGGTGTCCGCCGGCTAATGCCGGAGTGGAAGACACAGATTGTGAGGGAGCGCCAGGCCTCCCGGCCACAGGCGTCAAGCCGACTCGTGACGCGTTCGTATCGTGGGCTCCCGAGCAGGCGACGAACGACGCGAGCGCGGACACGAGGATCACCACTCTCATGGCCCTGTGGATGACAACATCCATGCCAATCTAATTGCTATATTTGCGACGAATGCACCTCCGCCGTACGATCCCGCTCGCACTTATTCTTTTCGGTGCGGCGTGCGCGCTCCCCTCACCGCCGCCGCCCCCGGCTGAGTTTCTCGTTTCGTCGAGCGATGCGACGTACTGGGTGCAGAGCAGCAGACGCGGCTTTCACATCCGCCGCTCTCCGCTCATTCTCGCGCGCACGGGCGGCAAATACTACGAGCTTTACGTCGAGGAGCTCGATCGCTCCTACGCGAATGCGCTCTTCACCGGCGAGCGCATCTTCCGGCGCGACATCGACACCGGCGATTCCGTGGTGATCTTCGAGGACACCGCGGTGATTCGGAGAGCGTCCGCGTTCCACCGCGAGCACCCGGAGGTGCCGTCGCTCGACTCGCAGGACGCGGATCAGGAGGATGCGGACTACAGCGTCTCCGGCGAGACGGACATTTTCAACGTGCTGGGCCCATACGTCGCGCTGGAGCATCGCCTGGCGATCGATCAGGGGACCGTTTCATCGGAAGACACGTCGCGCGCCGTCATCGACATGCGCTCCGGATCGAGCGCGGGCATTTCACAGATTGCCGCTGATCCTCTGGCCCGCGAAGCGAGCGGCGTCGCGAAGGATCATGAGCGGCGCTGGCACAACGTCGCATATGACGTCGTCGCCAACACCGATCTCTCGACAGGAAGTCAGTCAGTCGTTCTCGATGACCGCCGGGGCAGACAATGGCGACTCGGCGTTCTCAAATCGCCATACATTCAGATCTTCTGGCTGGACAACCCGAGAATCGACACGCGGTCCCGGCGGGCGCTGATAAGGGCGTTCAACGAGGCGACATCTTACGGACAGCCCATCCAACTCGTCATTCACGGTCAGCGGTGGCAACGGCGCTCATTCGCACCTCCAATCTCATGACACCCAAAGGCAACATCAGCGGCACAGTCCGGGAAACACAGCACGAGACCACTCAGCTGATGATGCCGCAGCACGCGAACGTGCTCGGCAACGTGTTCGGCGGAGTGATTCTAGCGATGATGGACACCGCCGCCGCGATATCGGCGATTCGACATGCGCGGACGCCCTGCGTGACGGCGTCGGTCGATCGCGTCGACTTCCGTGAGCCCGTTCACGTCGGCGATCTCGTGATCATGAAGTCGTCGGTCAACTATGTAGGGAAGACGTCGATGGAAGTCGGCGTGCGCGTCGAGACCGAACATCTTCAGACGGGGGAGCGGCGGCACACGAACTCGTGCTATCTGACATTCGTCGCCGTCGACAGCAGCGGAAAGCCGATGGAGGTTCCATCGATCAAGCCGGAAACCGCGGAGGAGAAACGCCGCCACGCCGCGGCAAAGCAGAGACGCGCGCGCAGACTCCAGGAGCGACAGGCGGAAGAGGCCTGCCTGGACGCCAGGTCATCGGCATAACGCCTGCAGAGCTGCAGTCCGTGCAACCGACATTCACAGTCGACGAGGCCAACAGGATGCTGCCGCTCGTGCGACGCATCGTCGAGGATCTCGTCCGCGATCACGCGCGCTGGCTCGACAAGGTGAACGAGTTCGAGATCGCAACCGTCGGCAGCAGCATCGATCACCCGGACGCGATGGCCGAGCTCCTTCAGCAGGAAGCGCTGCGGCTCGCCGCCGACATCGAGGGATACGTCCAGGAGCTCAACGACCTGGGAGTCGAGTGCAAGGGACTCGACGCCGGTCTCGTGGATTTTCCCGGCGAGGTGAACGGCCGGGCGATTTATTATTGCTGGAAGCTTGGTGAGCCGAGCGTCCAGTACTGGCACGAAGCGAGCACCGGATTCGCCGGACGCCGTCCGGTCATGGCGATGCTCGCTGAATCCTGACAAAAACAACGAAATGGCAAGAGAGATAAAATCCTTTCGCGGACCCGACGGAACCAACTGGGGCGTGGAAGTCCAGCTTCCCGGGTCCAGCAACGCAATCGTCGTCTTTCATCATCCCGGCGGACTAACCGCGCGTCTCGACCGGTATGCCTGGTATCTCTGGTCGGGTCCCGAAGCACGAAACGTGACGTCGCGCATCTCGCCGGAGAAAGTCATGTCCGCGCTGAGCGGCGAGAAGCTCGCGCTCCTCTTCAGGAAGTCTATGCCGGTGTCAACGGACAGACCGGCGCTGAGTGCGGTGTAGCAACTGCAAAATAGGCTTGAGTTGTAGTTGCAGTTGTAGTTAGGCCTCTTCGTTCTGAAACGGAATGGAAATCTCCATTCCGTCGCGCGCCAAAACAGTGTTGGAAAAAACTTCGCGGGCTTCCGCTTCGAGAACGGCGGGGTCGCGCGAGTAGCGCGCTGAGAAGTGATTCAGCGCGAGCTTTCGCACTCCAGCCTTGCTGGCGACCTCGGCGGCTTCGCGGGCGGTCGAATGTCCGGTCTCGAGAGCGCGCGGCCCTTCCTCCTCGGCGAAGGTCGCCTCGTGCACGAGAAGATCGGCGCCCTCGGCGGCGGCGATGGTCGAGTCGCAGGGACGTGAATCGCCGGTGAGAACGAGTTTTCTTCCCGGACGCGTTGGACCGACGAGCTCCGACGCTTCGATCGCCCGTCCATCGGCGAGCATAATCGCTTCACCCTTGTGGATCTTTCCCCAGAGCGGGCCTTCGGGGACACCGAGCTCCCTCGCGCGCTCGGGGTGGAATCTTCCAAGGCGCGTTTCTTCGGCGATCTGAAATCCGATCGCGATCTTGTCGCCGTGCGCGACGGGGAAGGGAAGAATCGAGTAGCCGTTGCGCTTCACCGGCGTTCCAGTAGCGAGCTCGATCACTTCGATCGGGAAGGACTGACGGTCGCTGCCAAGCGCGATTGCCCGGCGAATTATCCTTTCCGAGCCCTCAGGTCCATAGAGTCGCATGCCTTCGGTGCGTCCCTCGAGAGCGAGTGTGCGGAGGAGTCCGGTCAATCCAAGGAGATGATCGGCGTGCGTGTGCGTGAAGAAGATGTCGCACAGGGCGAAGCTGATCCCGTAGCGCATCATCTGCCGCTGCGTTCCTTCCCCGCAATCGAACATCAGCGTTTCGCCCTCACGGATTACCGCGAGCGACGAAACGTTGCGCTCGATGGTCGGGCGCGACGCTGAAGTACCGAGGAAGCGGACGGCGAGTGACATAGCCGGGGAAAGTTACAGTGAAGGGATAATGAAGTGTTTGTCGTACAAGGTGGGGATCGTTGCTGGGCTCGGAGATCGAGAGTCCCAAAGCAGGGAGCCGAAAGCGGAACAGCTTCGTAGCTCCGTGCTTTCATACTCGCATTCCGCGCCACGACAGTTCTTTCAGGACGTAAGGCGAAAAGAAGAGCTCCTGGCTGCAAAGCGTTTTTACCTTAAAGCTCCCTGCTTTGGGACTCTCGTTATCAGAGGGTCGATACCATCCCTACCTGTAATTGTGAAAAGCGTGGCCGCCGAAATACAGATGTATTAACGTAGGCGTCCAGCCGCTTTCTCCGGACCTATATATGGTAGTGCTATTCGTTTTTCTCGCCGGGCTCCTTGCGGGAGTCGCCGTAACGGCGCTTCTCGCTCGCGCCAAGTCGGACGCTACACGCCGAAGCGCCGACGAAATGAAGCAGACATTCACGGCGCTATCGGCGGATGTGCTTCGCGCGAACAGTGAAAGCTTCCTTCAGCTCGCGCGCGGCGAGCTCGAGAAGAAACAGGAGATTGCAAAGCTGACGCTCGATCATCGGCAGAGCGCGATCGCCGATCTCGTCGCCCCGATCAAGGAAGGGCTCGAGAAATACGACAGGAAGATTTCCGAGATCGAGCTGCAGCGCGCACAGACGTTCGGCGCGCTCAACGAAAAGCTCGAGAGCCTGTTCACGATCAACACCCAGCTTCGATCGGAGACGCAAGCGCTCGTGAGCTCACTGAGCTCGACCACTGTCCGCGGCAGATGGGGCGAGATCACGCTGCGCCGCGTCGCCGAGCTCGCGGGAATGCTCGAACACTGCGATTTCACGACGCAGGAATCGACGGATGGAGAGGCGGGTCGACAGCGTCCCGACATGATCGTGAGTCTCGCCGGTGGCCGCACGATTGCCGTCGACGCGAAGGTTCCGCTCGACGCGTACCTCTCGGCGATGTCCTGCGAGCATGAAGAGGAGCGGACTGGTCATCTGAAGCGTCATGCGGCGCAGGTCCGCGCACACGCGAAGGCGCTGGGCACGAAAGCGTATTGGAATCAGCTTCCCGGATCTCCGGACGCGGTCGTGATGTTTCTTCCGGGCGAGGTTTACTACTCCGCGGCACTGCAGCAGGACGCCTCGCTTCTCGAGGAGATCTCCGGCGATCGCGTCATCCTTTCATCGCCGACCACGCTGATTGCGCTCCTCAAGTCATGCGCGTACGGATGGCGCCAGGAGAAGCTCGCGGAGAACGCGGCGGAGATCAGCGAGCTCGGACGCGAGCTGTACAATCGTGTCTCGACGCTCGGCGAGCATCTCGCGAGAGTCGGGAAATCGCTCGGCGATTCCGTAAAGGCATACAACGATGCGATCGGATCGGTAGAGGCGCGGGTGCTCGTGACTGGCCGGAAGTTCAAGGAGCTCGGTGCTTTGACGGACGATGAAATCCCGGTTCTCGGGGCCGTCGAAAGAGTGCCGAGGGAGCTGTCGGCGCCCGAGCTGGTTGTTGCGCCGCCGTCCGTTGCGGGGTTGTTACCTTCGTAGCGATCGTGTTACCAGGCAAGGAGTTATCTACATTCACTTCACAAATAACTATTGACCTAATGATCAAGAGTCATTAAGTTCCATACAAGAGCGGCCCCGCTTCTTTTCGCGGGGTTTTGCTTTTGACTCGTGTGCGACGGGTCGCAGTGAGGTCTCGCTGTAGCTTACAGGCCGTCGCGCGTTTTGCGGGGCTGTAGCTCAGCTGGGAGAGCGCTGCAATCGCACTGCAGAGGTCAGGGGTTCGATCCCCCTCAGCTCCATCGGGTAGAACAAACAGCTGCCCGCCGCCGTTCGGTAGGACGTAGAGTTCCAATGACGGCGTGCGTGGCACAGCTTGGCGGTTTCGGCCGCCGATAGAGGCGCCGCAGAATCCAAACGGATCTGCGGCGTTCGTGTTTTCTGGCCAGTACCGGCGTGACAGTGGAGAACGGCCAGGAATACCTGCAAGCCGGGCGCTGGGCGCTGACAACGTTGATCGCCGAAGACATGTCGCTCTCTTTGCAGTTCAGTCTTTCCGCGCGGAATCCGCCCGCTGCCGCTCGATCTGCGCCCGTAACACCTGTAGCTCTTCGACTGTGAACGGTCCGCTCAGCACCATGAGTTTTCGGGTGACGGGATCGGTCCAACGAATGGTGTTCGACAACGAGCTGGCCGTTGAGCTGGCGACGGGCTCGGCCGACGTGTCCTGGCGTATTACAGCAGAGAGCGCTGCCGCCGATCGTCCTGAAGGAGTCGATACCTGACCGCTGGCGATGCCACTCTTCACGGTCGGAACCGCAGCCGGCGTCGACTGCGCTCCGGTAACACGGGTCGCGACTGCCGCGCTGAGCTGCATGGTCTCGATTTCGTTCAGTGTCACTCGACGGTTTGGCGCGACCTCGAAGATTGTCCGCCTGCCACCGGACACTCGATCCGTGCTGACGACTTTGAGATTTTGAGTTTCCACGTCCGCGATAGGGGCCGCCGGAACCGCGCCCTGAAGGGGCGTTAACGCCGGACCAGTGACTCTGGCGCCGACTACGCCACCCCGGACCGACTTACCACTGAACTGGCTGACACTCTCGGGCATGGGCAGCGGCTGAACGGCGACTCTTGGCGCTGAAGATGGA
>Ga0137373_10009699_pt1 | contig 10082 bp, 8 predicted proteins | sample SagtaG_5_FD_104912 | JGI IMG/M metagenome (GOLD analysis project Ga0137373, IMG submission 104912) | Vadose zone soil microbial communities from Sagehorn Ranch, Mendocino, California, USA - Sage1_R_80_16 metaG | ecosystem: Environmental > Terrestrial > Soil > Vadose zone | place: USA: California...
CTGCCGCGCGGGTCCACGCCGTCGAGATCCTGCGGCAGGTCCTGCGGCGCGGCGCGGAAGTCCCGCCGCTCCTGACCGTGAGCGAGCGGGATCTTTCGGGTCCCGACCGCGACCTGCTCCGCGAGATCGTCTTTGGTGTCCTGCGCAACCGGTCCGCGCTCGACTCGGAGCTTGCGTCGGTGTCCCGCGCGCCGCTCGCGCGCCTCGCGCCCGATCTGCGGGAGATCCTGGAGGTGGCGCTGTACCAGATCCGTCGCCTCGACCGGGTTCCGACGTATGCCGCCGTCGACGAGGCCGTCCGCCACGCCCGCGCGAGCGGAGGAGAGCGGGCGGCGAAGCTCGTGAACGCAGTGCTGCGCCGGCTCGCCGATCACGCCGCACCGGCTGCAAGGTCGGCGACGAGCGCCGCGGAGCTCGCGCGGGAGACGTCGCACCCCGAGTTCCTCGTGCGGCGCTGGATGAAACGGTTCGGCAGCGAGACGACGTGCCGGATCCTCGACGCCGACAACGCCGCGTCGGGCATGGACCTCCTCGTCAACCCACGCCGGACGAATCGAGAGACGCTTCGGGAAGGGCTCGCCGGAGAGGGAGTCGTGACCGAGCCGTCTTCGATCTCTCCCCTCGGTCTCTCGGTCGTTTCGGGCAATCCTCTCGGATCGCGGCTCCTCTCCGAAGGACACTTCACGGTGCAGGACGTCGGCGCGCAGGCGCTCGCTCTCCTCCTTCCGCCCGGAGACCTCCTCGTCGACCTCGCCGCGGCGCCGGGAGGAAAGTCGTTCGCGGCGCTCGCGTTCGGCACCACCCGACGCACGATCTCTCTCGACCGATCCACGATTCGGCTCGCCCGTTTCGCTCGGAACGCCCGACGACTCGGGATGCCGGAGGCGCGCGCCGTCGCGGCGGACTTCCTCGCGCCGCCGCTTCCCGCCGGAAGGTTCGATCGTGTTCTGCTCGACGCGCCGTGCAGCGGCACCGGGACGCTCCGCAAGAACCCGGAGATCCGCTATCGGATCGATCCCGCCGGAATGGAGAAGCTCGCGCGGGCGCAGTCTCGGGCGCTCTTTTCCGCCGCAGACCTGCTCGCACCGGGGGGTTACCTCCTCTATGCGACGTGCAGCCTGGAAGAGGAGGAAAACGAGCGCGTGGTCGCCCAGGTGCTGGCGGAGCGACCCGAGCTGTCGCCGATGCCAATCGAGCCGCCCGAGCCGCTCCGCCCGTTCGTCGAGGGCGCGCGGTTTCGTCTCTTTCCCGATGTTCGCACCGACGGATTCACGGCGCACCTGCTCCGCAGGCGTGAGCAGTAGGCCGCCGTTGCCGCACTGGGGAACTTCCACGAAACGCAGCCGGTGGCCGCTTCCGATATCCCTGCGAAGACCGAGGAGAGCCCCGTCCCCCTCGCGGTTCCGCTGCCCTGACTCCGGAATCACCTCATCGCTTCGTAGACGCGGCGGAACTCGATTTCCCGCCCGCGTCCCTCGATTCGCGTCGTCACGGTCAGCGAGGAGCCGTCGGCCGCCACGGCGTACGTCTCGGTGAACTTCGGTCCGTGCTCGGGCGTGGTCGCGACGACGACGCGCCCCTCCTTCCAGCGCGCGCGGATTTTGGTGGTGCCGGCGGAACGTTCTTCCTCGATCTTCCGTCCGTCGGTGTAGAGGACGTGCTCCCGGCCGATCCCGTCGGTGATCCGGAGCTCCGGATCGCGATGCACGATCGTCAGGAGGTCGAAGGCACGCCCGCCTTCGAAGAGGTCGCTCCCGCCCTTCGCTTCGCCCTCGTCGGTCGGACGGCCGTGGCGACCTCCGAAACCGCCGCCCCGCCCTCCCCGAAAGCCGCCGCCTCCGCCGAAACCCCGGCGCGTCGATCCTCCGCCCTCGCGGAACTTCTGCGCCGGATCGTCGGACCGCTCGCGGTCGAGCTTCCAGGTGCCCGAGAGATCGCCCGCTCCGACCGCGAGTGAAGCCCGGGGGAGGAGCAGCAGGACGGCGGCGATCGCTGCCTCGAGGACCGTTCTCATGAGAGTTCCTCCTTCCACCGGCCGAGGGCCGACGCCGACCCACGACGACCGTAAATGCGGGTCACCAGCCGGTCTTCAGGGACACGAAAGGATCTTGTAAACGCTGTAAATTCTCGGCAGGTCGGCGACGCCCGCGCGCCTGCGTGAGTAGACTCGATCGCATGGCACTCTCCTCCCGGAGCCCCCGCGTCTCCCTGGCCGCCGCGGGCGTCCTCGTGATCCTGCTGGCGGTTCTGGCGTCCCTGCAGTACCGCTGGCTCGGTCAGGTGGCCCAGGCCGAGCGCGACAGGGCGAGAGCGCGCCTGGCGGCCGCGGCATCCGGCTTCGCGGCCGACTTCGATGGCGAGATCGGCCATGTCGCCGCCTGTCTCGGCTCTTCCCCGGCAACGGACGAGCCGGAAAGCGAGCCGGTCGGGCCGAGGTACGACTGCCTCGTGCGCTCCGGGGTCCAGCCGCTGGTTGCCGACCTCTATCGGGCGGAGGGAAAGTCCCCGGGAGAAGTCGCCCTCTCCCGCTTCGATCCGGCTTCGAGAGCCCTCGTCCCGGTTCCCTGGCCCGCTCCGCTCGAGGCGATTCACATCCGGTTGCAGGATGAAACCGAAGCCGATGTTTCCGGCTTCGAACGGCGGCGTCGTTTTCCGGATCCGATCGATGGAAGCGTTCCCGCGCTCGTTCTGCCCGAACGGCGGGGTGGATTCATCGGGCCCGGCGAGGGGCCGGGCCCGAGTCGGCGCGGTTTCCTGATCGGTCGATTGGACGTGGGTTATCTGGCGGGCACGCTCTTTCCCGACCTGGAGCGCCGGTATTTCGGACACGGCAGCCTTCAGGACTACGAGCTCGCCGTGGTTCGGCGAACCGACCCGGCGCATCCGCTCTACGCCTCCGAGCGGGCGAACGCCGCTCCGTTTCGCTCGGGCGACGCCGTCGCAGACCTCCTCACGTTTCGGATTTTCGAGGAAGCCCGCCGGTCCGAAATGGGGAATCGCCGGCCGCCGCCGTCCGGATTCCGCGGGCCTTTGTCGCACCCATCCTGGCGTCTCGGGGGAAGCGGTGGGGGCCGATTCTCTCCGGGTCCCTGGCGCCTCGTCGCGGTCCATCGCGGCGGCTCCCTCGACGCTGCCGTCGCGCGGACGCGGAGGCGCAACCTGGCCGTCGGGTTCGGCATCCTGGCGGTGCTCGCCGGCAGCGTCGCGATGCTGGCCGTCTCCGCCCGGCGGGCTCAGCGTCTGGCGCGTCAGCAGATCGACTTCGTCGCGGCGATGTCTCACGAGCTCCATACGCCGTTGACCGCGATTCGCTCGGCGGGGCAGAACCTCGCCGACGGCGTCGTCGCCGAGAGCGGCCAGGTCCGCCGTTACGGATCGCTGATCGAGAGCGAAGGACGGCGCCTTTCCGAAATGGTGACGCGCGTGCTCGACTTCGCCGGCATCCAGTCCGGACTCCGCGCCTATCGGCTGCGCGCCGTCCCGGTCGCCAGAATCGTCGACTCCGCGCTTTCGAACAGCCGCCTTGCGGCGGAGCAGAAGGGCATATACGTCGAGCGAGACGTCCCGCCCGACCTGCCTCCCGTGCTCGCGGACGAAGACGCGATCGGCCGGGCGCTCCAGAACCTGATCGACAACGCGATCAAGTACGGCGGCGATGAGAGATGGATGCGGGTTCGCGCTCGGGTCGTGCCGAACGGCTCCCGTCCGGAGATCGCGATCTCCGTCGAGGACCGCGGTCCTGGAGTCCGACAGTCCGAGCGGCGGCACATCTTCGAGCCGTTCTATCGGGGCGAGTCCCCTCCTGCGGAGGGCGTCGCGGGAAGCGGGCTGGGCCTCGCGCTCGTCCGGCCGATCGTCGAGGCCCACGGTGGAACGGTGACGGTCGAATCGAACGACGGCGGCGGCGCCCGGTTCACCATCCGGATTCCCACCGCGCCCGGAGGCGGGGAGGAGGCGCGGGTCTCGTGAAGGCGAACGGCGCCCCTGTCGAGCGGATCGCGCGCCGGATCCTCCTCGTCGAAGACGAGCCCAGTCTCGTCACGACGCTCGTCGATCGGCTTCGGTCGGAGGGGTACGAGGTCGAGTCGGTCGGCGACGGAGACCGCGCGGTCGTTCACCCGGCGATCGGCTTCGTCGATCTCGTGATCTTGGACGTGATGCTACCGGGGAAGAGCGGCTTCGACGTGTGCCGCGACCTGAGACAGCGGGGAATCCAAACGCCGATCCTGATGTTGACCGCACGGTCGCAGGTCGTCGACCGGGTCGTGGGCCTGAAGCTCGGCGCCGACGACTACCTGACGAAACCGTTCGAGATGATCGAGCTCGTGGCGCGCGTCGAAGCGCTCCTGCGGCGCGGCCGCGCCCCGGTCGCATCCGGCGAGGGCCGGTACGCCTTCGGAGACGTCCAGATCGACTTCCGCCGCGCGGAGGTCCTGCGGCAGGACCGGCCGGTCTCGCTCTCCGCTCTCGAGTTCAAGCTCCTCCAGTACTTCATCGCCCATCGGGGGGAGCTGCTCACGCGGGACGAGCTCCTGGACAACGTGTGGGGGTACGACGCCACTCCGGTCACGCGAACCGTCGACGTGCACGTCTCGTCTCTACGCCAGAAACTGGAGCGCAACCCGGGGCACCCCGAGTTTATCCTGACCGTCCATCGTCTCGGGTACAAATTCGCCGGCTGATCTCTCCTCCTTTACATCGCTTACAGAGACTTTTCGCTCGCGTGAAGAACGCCCACCAGTGCGTTCCGTACGCTCTTCACCGTGAATTCGAAGTCGTTCAAATCGGAATCCCCGTTTCGGGGACCGAAAGGAGACCAGCACATGAAGAAATCGACTCCCGGTTCTTTCGCCCTCGCGTTTCTCCTGGCCGGAGTGCTCGGGGCCCAGACGTCCGGACGGAGAGGAGGTCCGCCCCCCGCTGCGGGGGTTCTGGAGCTCGGCAAAGGAGGCCTGAACACCGCCTGCCTCGACGCGCTCGGCTTGAGCGATGCCCAGAGGACTGCGATCGCGCAGCTGCGCTCGGACCTGTCCGCCGCGATCCAGCCGCTCTTCGAACAGCGGCGGAGCTATCACGAGCAGATCGACGCGGCTCTCGAAATCACGAGCCCCGATCCGACGGCAATCGGCCGGCTCGTGATCGCGGATCACGGCGTCGGAGAGCAGATCCGTACGGAGCACGAGCGATTCCAGACCCGATTCGAGGCACTCCTCACGCCCGACCAGCTGACGAACTACAGGGCGCTGCGCGAGAACGGCGTCTGCGCCCCGCGGGCAAAGCACTTCCACTGAATCCCACGACCCTCCTCGGCCGGCGCGCGCGAGAGCGCGGCCGGCCTTTTTTTGCCCGTAGAATCCTTTCGATGAACCGCTCGAGCCCGATCCCCGTCCTCGATCTGACGCGATACGACGAGGACCTGAATCACCAGATCGCTTCCCGCGTCGAGGACGTTTTCTCGTCCGGCCGTTTCATCCTCGCGGAGGTCAACGCCGACTTCGAGAAGGCGTTCAGAGAATGGATCGGCGTGCGTCACGCGCTCGGCGTCTCTTCCGGGACCGACGCGCTCCTCGTCGCGCTCATGGCGTTGGGCGTCGGAGCGGGCGACGAGGTGATCACGAGCCCGTTCAGCTTTTTCGCGTCCGCCGGCGAGATCGCGCGCCTCGGTGCGCGCCCCGTGTTCGTGGACATCGAGCCGGACACGTTCAACATCGACGCCGATCGCCTTCCCGCCGCGATCACTCGGCGCACGAAAGCCGTTCTGCCGGTACATCTGTACGGTCAATGCGCCGACATGGACGCAATCCAGGAAATCGTCGGGAAGATCCCGATCGTCGAAGACGCCTGCCAGGCAGTGGGCGCGACCCAGCAGCGGCGTGCGGCGGGCACGATGGGGACGATCGGAGCGTTCTCCTTCTACCCGACGAAGAACCTGGGTGGGGCGGGCGACGCTGGCGCCGTGACCACGAACGACGACGATCTGGCGGCGCTCGTTTCGACCCTGCGTCTCCACGGAGAGTCGAAGCGCTACCACCATGCCCGCGTCGGCGGGAACTTCCGAATGGACTCCATCCAGGCCACCGTTCTGCTCACCAAGCTCCCGTTTCTCAACGGCTGGACCGCCCGGCGCATCGCGATCGCCGACGGTTACGCGAAGATGCTCTGGGACGCCGAAGTCTCCAACCGGATCGTTCTTCCGACGGTTGCGCCCGGCCGCCGCCACGTCTTCCACCAGTACGTGGTCCGCGTGCGAGATCGCGATCGCGTCCGGGAGAAGCTCGCCCAGGCCGGAATCTCGACCGGCGTCTTCTACCCGGTCCCGCTCCACCTCCAGGAGTGCTTCGCCGATCTGGGATACCGGCGGGGCGACTTTCCCGAGTCGGAGAAGGCGGCGGACGAGGTCCTCGCTCTGCCGATGTTTCCGCAGCTGACCGACGAGGAGGTCGTCCGGGTCGCGGAAGCGGTTCTGTCCGCGCTCGGTTAGGGTTCTCTTCCCCTTGCCCCCGGTGGAGGCTCCGGGTGTGCGATCCGGTCCCGGACCAGGAAGCCCTTTCTCGCGCGAGCGGCGTCGAGCGTTCGCCAGAGGTATTCGCCCAGCACGCCGAGCGAAAGGAGCTGGACTCCGGAGAAAAAGGCGAGCGCGACCATCAGAGAGGTCCACCCCTGGATCGGCTGATTCCGGAAAATCTTGAGCACGATCAGAAGGGCCGCGTAGACGAAGGCAGCCATTGCGAAGATCGCCCCCAACATCGACATCCAGCGCAGCGGCGCGTAGGAGAACGAGATCACCGAATCGAGAAAGAACTTCACCTTCTTGGCGAAGGTCCAGCGCGAGCGTCCCTCCCCGCGAGAGACGCGCTCGTAGGGAACGAGCGTGACGGGAAAGCCGCCCCAGAGGATGAGTCCCGGCAGAGACGTATGGACTTCGCGGCTCCCGGTCAGGAACTCGATCGCCGGCCGGCCCACGAGGAAGCAGTCGAAGCCGCCGGCCGGCATCGACTCGAAGGCGAGACGTTTCAGCGAGCGATAATAGAGGCTCGCGGCCGCGCGCGTCGGCCAGGGCTCCGGACGCCTCGTTCGGACCGCGAGGACCGCGGTCGCCCCCTCCCGCCACGCCGCGACCATTCGGGGGAGAAGCTCCGGAGGTTCCTGAAGGTCCGCCGAAAGAACTGCGGCGGCTTCGCCGGTCGTCTCCTGCAGCCCGGCGAGGATCGCCATTTGCGATCCGAAGTTGCGGGTCAGGCGAATTCCCCGGGCCTTTGGCCAATCCGTTGCGATCGTCTGGATGCGCTCCCACGAGTCGTCCTCGGAACCGTCGTCCACGAAGATCGCTTCGAGCTCGAAGTCGCTCTTCTCCCCGATCTCGCGGAGCCGCTCCGCCAGCGGCGGCAGCGTCCCCGCGTTGAAGTACACGGGAACGACGACGGAAATCCGCTCGCCGCTCACTTCTCCGTCTCGAAGAACTCGGCAACGCCCGAGACGACAGCTTCGACCTGCGCGTCCGACAGGGTCGGGTACATCGGGAGAGACAGGATGGTCTGGCAGGCGTCCTCCGAGACCGGAAAGTCGCCGCGCCGGTGTCCGAGAAAGGCGTAGGCGGGCTGGAGGTGGAGCGGCACGGGGTAATGGATCGCCGTCTCGATTCCGCGCGAGGAAAGGTGCCGGGCGAGCGCATCGCGCGCCGGCGTCCGGACCGGGTAGAGGTGCGGGGCGGGCAGCGAACCGGGACGGCGCCGGAGGACAGCGAGCGGGAGTTCGGCAAACGCGTCGTCGTAGCGTTTCGCGATCTCGCGTCGCCTCGCGTTGTCCGATTCGAGCAAGGGAAGCTTGGCGCGCAGCACTGCGGCCTGCAGCTCGTCCATCCGAGAGTTCCGACCTTCGACCTCCGAGTAATCCCGCCGACTCCATCCATATTGCCGCAGCCGCTCGATCGACCCGGCGAGCTGCCGATCGTCGGTGGCGACCGCGCCGGCGTCGCCGTATGCGCCGAGGTTCTTGGTTGGGTAGAAGGAGAACGCGGCGACGGTTCCGAAGGACCCTGCCTTCCTGCCGTCCGCGGACGCTCCGAGGCTCTGCGCGCAGTCTTCGACGAGGATTCGTCCGGTCTCGCGCGCGAACGCGCCGAGCCCTTCGACGTCGGCGAGACCTCCGTAGAGGTGAACGGCCAGGAGGAACCGGACCCGGGGCGCCGCGGCGCGCTCTGCATCCGCGCGGCCGAGCGTCAGAGTGTCGCGATCGACGTCGGCGAGCCTCGGCCGAGCCCCCGCGAGGCGAACTCCGGCGATCACCGGGACGCAAGCGTTCGCGGGAAGAAGGACTTCGTCCTCGGGTTGCGCGCCGGCGGCGACGAGCGCGAGGGCAATCGCGTCGGTGCCGCTCGCGCACCCGACCGCGCGCGAGACACGGAGATCGACCGCCAGCTCGCGCTCGAAGGCGGCGACCTCCTCGCCGAGGATGAACCGGCCGCCCGCGAGCACGCGCGAGATCGCGGAGTCGATCGCGTCGCGGCGCTTCCGGTAGTCCTCGTCGAGCGATCCGAACGGAACGCGCGCGGGCGCCGAAGCGGCCGCCTCTCTCACGAGGCCGGGATCTCCGCGATCGACCCGTCCGGTTGCATCTGGTATCGGCGGCCGCACGCGCATTCCGCCTTCCGGTCGTCGAATCGAAGGCTTTCGCCGCAGCGGCACACGTGCCCGTGCACCCGCGCGGGGCTCCCGTACGCGAGCGCGAAGTCCGGCACGTCGCGGGTCACGAGAGCTCCCGCACCGATCATCGCCCACTGCCCGACGGAGATGCCCGGAAGAATGATCGCGCCGGAGCCCAGGCTTGCCCCGGTTCGAATCCGGGTCCGCGGATACGCGTCGAGCCGCCGGCCGCTCCGGGGCCGAGGATCGTTCGAGAACGACACGTCCGGCCCCACGAAGACGTCGTCTTCCAGCACGAGCCCGTCGTAAAGAGAGACGCCGCACTTGACCGTCACCCGGTCGCCGATCACGACGTCGTTCTCGACGAAGCAGCGGTCGCAGATGTTGCAGTCGCGGCCGATCGTAGCGCCCGCGAGCACGTTGACGTAGGCCCAGATGCGAGTTCCCTCTCCGACGCGGGGAGACGCGACGAGCGCGGTCGGATGGATCGTGGTCATCGGATCGATACGGTTGAGCTTAACCGAACGTCATGCGCTCAGAAGTAGTCTGCCCGGCGGTCCCGATAGAACTCGACGGTCCGGCCGAGCCCGTCGCGAAGGTCAACGCGAGGCCCCCACCCGGTGAGCCTCCGGATCTTCGAGATGTCCGACACGAAGTCGCCCGGCTCCTGCGCTTTTCTCTCCGGCGTGAAGTCTGTGAAGGCGAGCTGCGTACCCGGAACCAGGTCGCGGAGGATTTCCGCAACCTCGAGAAAAGTCGACGCCCGGTCGTTTCCGACGTTCACCACCTCGCCGACCATCGAAGGCTCGGTCGCCGCCGCGACGAGGGCTTCCACGCAGTCGTCCACGTAAAGGAAGTCGCGCAGAATCTTTCCCGAGCCGAAGATCGGGATCGGCTCTCCGGCGAGCGCGAGCCGGACGAACCAGTTGACGACCCCGAAGTGCGAGTGCCTCATCTGCCCGCGCGGACCGTAGACGTTCGTGAGACGCAGAGGCACCGTTCGAATTCCGTGGATGCGCGTGTACGTCCGGCAGATCATCTCCGCGGAGAGCTGCGAGATCTCGTAGATGCCGCGCGGGTCGGCCGGCGTCTCCTCCGAGACGGGGAGGGTGACGGCCGGTCCGTACTGGCCGCGAGTGCCGGAGCGCACGACGAGCGCTTCGCGGTTCTGCTTGCGGCACGCTTCCAGGACGGCCGCCGTGCCCTTGATGTTGATGTCGATGTCTGGGTACGGGTTCGAGAGGGACAGCACGTGCGAAACCTGCGCCGCCAGGTGGAAAACGACATCGCGCCCTTCGACGAGCCGCGCCATCTCCTCCTCGTCCCGGACGTCGGAGAGATGGACCTCGAGCTCCGTCCGCACCTCGCGGACGTTGGCGAGGTTGCCGCCGTAGCCTTCGATCATCGCGTCGCAAACGGCGACGCGCGCGCCCTCCGAGA
>Ga0137373_10009702_pt1 | contig 10081 bp, 14 predicted proteins | sample SagtaG_5_FD_104912 | JGI IMG/M metagenome (GOLD analysis project Ga0137373, IMG submission 104912) | Vadose zone soil microbial communities from Sagehorn Ranch, Mendocino, California, USA - Sage1_R_80_16 metaG | ecosystem: Environmental > Terrestrial > Soil > Vadose zone | place: USA...
GCCTCGCCGAGAACAAAGCCGTTGGCGTCATCCTCTTCGACGACAAGACGGCCATCAACGACCTGGGCAATTCTATCGCCGTCGCGCGATCGGACCGCGCTCACCAGGCGGGGTTCGATGGCACTGGAATCCGCGTGGCTGTCTGGGAAGACGGCCCAAGCGTGACGACCAACCTGACGTTCGCCGGGCGGTTCACCGCCACACCTTCGGTCAGCAACCACGCGCGACTCACCTCGGCGATCGTGAAGAACACCGAAGCCAACCTGCCGCACGGACACGCACCGGACTGCGATCTGTATTCGGCGAATACGTCAGGTATCGACGCTTTGCGTTGGGCGGTGCGCGACCAGCACTGCACCGTGGTGAGCCAGAGCTTCCATCGGAGCACCGAGCCTGGCGGCTCGGGTCTGCAGTCGGACGATCTACTGAAGGACTGGCTTGCGCTTCGCTGGCCCTATCCCACGATCCTCCAGGCGGCCGGTAATTTCTGGTCCGGCGACTCGGACAACATCACTCCGCCCGAGGACGAGTTCGCCAATCACAAGGGGTACAACTCGCTCGCGATCGGCAATCACGACGACACGGCGTCGGCGATGTCAGGTGACTCGGTCTTTCGCAATCCGACGACGATGCACGGCGACCGTGAGCTGCCGGAGCTCGCCGCCAACGGCACTGGCGTGTCGGCCAACGGGCAGACCATGTCCGGCACAAGCTTCGCGGCGCCGGCAGCCGCTGGCGTCACGGCACTGCTGCAAGATGTGGATGGTGTGCTCTGCTCATGGCCGGAAGGCTGCCGTGCGATTCTCATGGCATCTGCAGGTCGCAACGTTCGCGGCAGCACCTGGTGGCAGGACGTGATCAACCGCGTGGACGCCCGGGACGGCGCCGGGGCGGTCGACGCGCAGGCCGGCGTCGCCATTGCGCAGCAACGTCGCTGGCGCGACGCGCCAGCGACGCGTCGTGGGTGGGACGTAGGCACGCTGTCGTCGAGCGTCGTCGGTCAGGATCGTCTGGCCACGTTCCGGTACCGCGTCGCGGTTCCGAATCTGATCTTCTTCCCCACCGTGAAAGTCGCGCTGGCGTGGGACAGCGCTGTGACGTCGGCGTCATCGGGCGATACGGCGACCGCGTCTACGCTCACTGTCGATCTCGATTTGCTCGTGCGCGACAGCCGCGGCGTGCAAGTGGCGTCGGCGGCCTCATGGGACAACAGCTATGAGGTCGTCGAGTTTTCGGCGAGCCCCGGCGAAACCTACGAGATCGTAATCCGGCGCTGGTCAGGGACGGACAGCGTTTGGTTCGGAGTCGCATGGACAGTCACCGGCTTCTCTATCTTCCAGCCGGTGGGCAATCTGGAAGAAGCAGTAATTTTGCAGCGCTGATCCGTGGAGCGCCGGGCGCTACGTCGGCGGCCCGCGTCTTGCGGAGGCGCGGGCAGACACCCGCGCCTCCGCTGCGCACGCGGGCTTCTGTAGCCGATTTTCTGCGGACAGTCCTATTGTATGAATGGTCTCCTCATTAACAGGTCGAGCACGGTTGATTTGAAGTCAGAAGGGCCGCCGTAAGTTCTTCCGGACCAACTCTTTTTTTCGGTATGTCCGCGTAGTGTCCGAGTCTTCTCCGTTGGAACAGCCCGGCTCATGATTGTCCGACGCGAACACAGCGCTCGTAACCGCGCATGTCGGTGTGGTCAAATCGGCGATGGCCTCCACCAGGACGGCCAGCCATAGCTGCCGTGCGTCGATCATGGAGGGCGACTATAGCACACTCGATAAGCGTGCCGATTTACCCTTGACACCCTGTCAGCATAAGACTAGAAGCAGCCTCCCCCTTTACTAACGCTACGCAACCCACAAACGAAAGGCCCGCCATGAAAAAACTTCTCGCCCTCCTCACTTTGTTACTGATGCCCGCGCTCGCGCATAGCGAGCTGGTGACGTTTGGCTTTACGGGCAACGCCCCAGGCGTCGGGCCGCTTGAAAGTCAAACTCCCTTCTTTGGCACTTATACATTCGAATCAGTAGCCGCCGATCCTTTCGGTCGTTATAGTTTCAGCGGCGCGCCCTTCGGCTTGACACTTCATTACGGCAACCTCCCAGTATTTCACACCGACACGCTATACATCACCGTCGAAAATAATGTTCCTATGTCCCCATACCCTGGTCTAATTCCGTTTGTCGATCACTATACAGTGTTCACCCGTTTCGCCCCACCAGATTTCCGCTTTTTCATTGATTTACAAAACTGTAGCGCCCAAGCGTTTGACAGCACCGCCTTACTACTCGACATCGATCTCAGTTTATTTAGGCCAAATTGCGTGAGCGGTGGCTTTGACGAGGTAATAATCGTTGGTCAAGGCGTATCACAATCTAACTTCACCGGCGCCAGATTAATAACCCTCGCCCGTGTCGGGGAAGCCCCCTCGTGGTGGCTGTTGGGGTTGGGGTTGGTGGGTCTTATTGTCCCACTGCGGCTTTCTCTTTTTTGACGAATGCCGGTGGGCAACAAGGACAGTACTAAAGAGCAAGTTCTGAAGGACTTTGACTTAAATGAAAGGTTCGAAAAGGACTTGTATGAAAAAACTACTCGCCGCACTCACTTTTTTACTCATGCCCGCGTTCTGCCATGCAGATTTGATCAACGGCGGATTCGAAACCGGCAACTTTACCGGATGGTCAACGATCGGCGACGTTTCGTTGGTTGATTCTTCCTTCGGCGTGGACCCTCCGCAAGGCCACTTACAGGTCTTATTAACTACAGCACCCGCCCCCGATGGTACCTCTCCGTTTTGCCTGCCCGTTCATTGCGCTGAACATCCACAATCGTATTCAGGAACAAACGCCTAACCCGATATTTTCCCTTTTTTTGGTTTGTCGTTTGGTGTCGGACACCCCCTGCCGTTTAATTTTTGGGAAGCGTCTGGCATTAAGCAATCGTTCGTTGCAAACACAGATGCCCTTCTGTCCTTTACCTGGAAGTTTCTCACCGATGAAGGTTCCGTTTTCGATCCGCGCTTTTATGTCCTCGATGGACTTCTGAATATGTTGAATCCTAACACTGCTTTGGTTCCATCTCCGACCCCATTTGCTGGCGAATACAGCTATGAAACGACCACGGTTTTTATACCTGCAGGGCTGCACACCATTGGATTTGGTGTAACAGATGTTGCCGATAACCTTGGCAATTCCGGCCTTCTCGTCGACGATATCTCCTTGCGCGCTGTTCCGGAATCTCCGTCCTGGCTGCTGTTTGGATTGGGGCTGATGGGTATCGCGACGGGCAGAATCGTTATTTCGCGTCGAGAACATGGACAAACCCACACTCGATAGGCTGTCACAGATCAACGACGACTTGGTTGAACACCTAAAATGGCTGCTCGAGAGGAAGGATCTTGACGCACTCGCTAAGCTTATTCCGATTGTCGATCGACTAACCCAGCTATTGATTGATACAGACAAAAGAAACCCGGTGAGCTCTAAAGCTTCTTTTCAGCCGCGGCAATCTGGCGATCCGGGTAAGGCAACATGGTCAGTAAACATCGGTTTGACAGGATCCACGGCAAGGGAGCATTCGCCCGGCTGCGCGTGATGCTCGATGATCCAGCGTTTTCTTACCAGCACATGGCGAAGACGTTCGGCTTGACGAGACAACGCATCGCCCAGCTCGCGAACGAATTAAGTATCAACGGCTCGCGGCGGTACCGCCAACGCGAGAGCATGCGCATGTTACACCGTGCGCCTCGCGTCATAAAAGTTGAGTATCCGCCGGGTATTCGATCTGTCATCAACAAAATTAAGCGATCAGGTTGAGCGATCGAGTTGATAATTGGCCCGCCTTCTGGACCGGTGGAAGCCGTTTAAAAGCGAGCACAGGTCCGGTTCGAAGTCGAATATTCAAACCCATAAAACTTTCTATTTGACAGCGGAAGCCGCATGTAGCTATACGTTATGTATAATGCACGGAACAGAGCTAAGACGTATTCGCGCTGCGCTGGGACTCACGCAGAAAGAGTTGGCCGAGCGCTTGAGGGTATCGAGCAACTCTGTGGCACGAATGGAGCGGCACGAAATGATTATCACTCCGCCAATGGCGCTGCTCATTTCGTATGTCGCGCGCGAGGCCGGCGTTGAAGTTGCTCACGGACAAGCAAGTCGCGGAGCAGTTGCAGATAAAGCCGCGCACCGTGGCAAAGCTCGGTATTCCGTTCGTGAGGGTGGGCGCGGGCAAAGGCGTTAAGCGTTATCGGCAAGAGGATGTTGACGGATACATAAATCTGCGCGTCCAGTACCGGGGGGAGCGATGTTAAAGAAGAGACGGAAAAGAAACGGCGTCGAATACAGGGCGGAGCGGGACCGTTGGGGCTACAGGCTCTCCATCAAGGGCGCACTTACAAGCGATACGTTTGGGCAACACGGGAAGAGGCGAAAGCTGCGCTCACTGAGTTCAAGCAAGATTTGAGCAAACCAAGAGAGCCGGAGCTTCCGCCTACGGCATTGATAACCGTCGTTAGCGCCTACCTGGTCGATTCCGCGGAGCAACAGCACTCACAATGGCGGTTGGACGGCCTGCGATGGAACTTCAACAAAGTGATCATCCCGTTTTTTGGGGCAGCAACGCCGATCGGATCCATCACCACCGAGCAGATCCGAAAAATGGTGATCCAGCGAAAGCGCGCGGTCAAACCAAAAACCTTGTGGCACGACGTTACGAACGTTCGAGCCCTATTCAATTGGGCGATGATACCGAAAGGTAGTGACAAAAAACCTTTGGCCACAGCAAACCCCGTTGATGGGCTAGACCAACCGAAGGGTGCGCTCGGCAAGCTCATCGGCAATACCAAGCCGAAAAAGGCACCGCTCAACTTGACGCATGTGGACCGAGCGGCGGCTGCGCTCAACTCAGGGGATCGCGCCTACTTCGATTTTCTGAGATTCACCGGGCTTAGAAAGGACGAGGCGAATAGGCTCCGCTGGCAAGACATCAACTTCGAGGAGGGATATTTCCACTGCCGCGGCACGAAGACCGATGAAGCTGATGCGTACCTGCCGCTGGCACCGGCATTGATCAAGAGCTTACGAAACACAAGCTCGCGAGTGCGTCGGAATACGTATTTCCTGGACGATCGGCGCGGACTCGCGGGAAAAGGATCTACTCGCGCCGCCGACTCTTCGAGAAGATCGAGCGGCTAACCTCAAGTTGTCATGATTGCGGCGGGCAATCCAAAATCGCGAAGCGGCGTTATTGCCGAGACTGCAAACGAGTCGAAGCGATCTCGCGTGTCCACCGTTGCTCGAAATGCAAATCGACGAACGTCGACGAGGGGATCGGCTGCACAGTTTGCGGGTCAGGGAATTTCTAAAGGGCGTCAAGCTTCGTCCCAAAGACATGAGAGACTATTTCGCGAGCACGGTTCAGACCGATGACCCGAGAGTGCTGATGAATCTGATGCGGCATACCAACCCTACGACAACGACGACATACGTCAGGGCAGTGCAAGAGCGCATGAAACAGGCGGTTAGCGGACTTGGACAAAACTCGAGCACCGCTTTAGATAAAATCTTGGGGGCAACTTTGGGGGCAAGTCAAAACTGTTTACAGGGGCAAAAAACGGTACAAAACAGCATTCAGGTAAAAATCGCTGAACTCATGAAGTTGCTGGCAAATCAGCAAAAGTACGGAGAAAAGGTTGGTGGCGGTGGACAGATTCGAACTGTCGACTCCGCGGATATGAGCCGCGTGCTCTGACCAACTGAGCTACACCGCCAGTGGACGTTTATAATGGATGGGAAAGGATCAAGCCTCAAGGAAAAGCCGGAGCTAAGTTCCACTTTCGCTGCACGGAAGTGCTATTGACGCTCCTTCTTCCTCGGCTGATTTGGTAAAGAACTTTCTCATCTACTTCGAGGCATGTCAACATATTGCCGTAAACCAGTCCGGTGTCCAATCCGACTTTGTAGGGAAGATCGTATAACACCGTCGGTTGTGGGGTATGCCCGAAGAGAACGGTACAAGGAAGCATATGAGAGCTATAGATAAATGCGTTTCTGATCCAAAACAATTCCTCATCGGTTTGCTCGGCGAGAGTTTTTCGCGGGTGAATTCCCGCGTGTACACACAAGAATGGATTCATCACATAGTAGCTTTCCAGCCGCTCAAAAAAAGCCAGGTGCTCGGCGGGAATTATCGAGAGGACCTCATGAGGCGCCGGCCTGCTGGCCGCGATCCCGTAACTTTCAAAGGTCGCTTTTCCACCGTTAACCAGGAACATGTCGCCGTGCTGGCCATTAAGACCGAGGTACGACAACAGCATGTCCTCATGGTTGCCCTTTAGAAAGACATATTCAATTTCGTGATGTGATTTTTGCTGAGAGATTAAGAATGAGACAACGCCGCATGAGTCCGGGCCCCGGTCGATGTAATCGCCCAGAAAAACCAAGTGGTCGCCGCGAGCCAATGGTAATGCTTCGACCAAATAACGCAACTCGTCAGCGCAGCCGTGAATATCTCCGATTACGTAGCGACTCATGTTAAGAGAATCCTAAGCTACTCACTGGGCATGTGCAAATGATTCAACGGGTGGAAAATTCGTTTGCATCCCGGTATTCTCTAGCGAAAGAGAGACATTAAATGAAACCGCGCGAGCTCTACTCTAGTCATTTGATGATTTCGGGCTTGGTGTGTTTGGTTCTTGGAATTGGCAACTGGACCGTTGGCGCGATCGAAACCAGCAAATACCAAGCTTTGCTGTACAAAACCGCCCGAACGGGATTAGAAGAGACCTATCGAAGTTTTCAGGAGCTCGATCACCAGAAAAATGAAGAAGTGCTTCGGCGCATCAACGATGACCGTGAAAAGTTTAACGCGGCGCGCGTTAAACTAAACTTTTTTTATATTGTCCTGGTTGGTGGAAGGCTGCTGTTTCTTAGCGGCGCGCTGCTAATACTGACGGCATTGGTGCGTCTGATTCGACGCGATAGTCAATTGAAAATAAAGCGGCTCTCAGCGCTGCCGAATAAGCATGTAGGGTAAGCAGGCGTTCGTTGTTCGGCTACTTCGAAGGCTTGGATTTCTGGTATTTGCGATAGTCGTAGCCGGTTGCCATCGCCAGGAGGATATCCTCCATGCCGCCGCTCTTTTCGCGCCGAAGAATCAATAGCCGATCATAGAACTCTTTGAAATCCTTGTAGACGCGCTGGCTATCATCGGTGTTGCGAAGGTAAAAATCCTTGATGCGGGTCACCGTGAAGCGTAGCGCCGAAAATCGCAACTCATTCGGAAACGAATCCCATTCCGGTAGTGAAAGAGGCCGCAAGCTTTCATAGCCCGAAATCAACGCTTCGAATCGGTCGATGCGATAGCGATCATCGATGTAGCAAAGCGCATTGACGGCGGTAGCCAGATCATAAATCAGCTTGCCGCGGCAAGCGGCCTCGAAATCCATCACGCCGGTGAGCCGGTTGCCTTTGAACTTGACGTTATCGGGGAACAAATCGCCGTGAATGATGCCTTTGGGCAGATTATTATCGAGGTAGTTTTCGAGGTAGGAAAACTCATCATCTAAAACCCGCACAATGTTTTTAAGATGCGAGGGGAGTTGGCGGCGGACTTCCCGATAGATCGTGACAATGCGGTTGAAGCCAAAACGATTGTCGATGCCCTTTTTGTAGCTGCGCCCGATCAGGTGCAGATTGGCCAAGGCGTGACCGAGGGCACTCAAATGTGCCGGCGTAATCGCCTCGACGGGTAACTCTATGCCATCGAGAAAACGGGTCAAAGTCAGATACTTCCCCTGGAAGTCGAGGTGAAATCGCCCGGTCTTGGATTTGATCGGTTGCAGGCAGGGAAAATTCTGTTTTCGAAGGTGGAGTAACAGCTCGAGCTCTTGCTTGAGCTCAAGCTCGCTCTTCACTTCGTCGACTTTGGCGAAGAACTTGCCGCGCTTCGTTTCAATGAGATAATGAGTATTTACCGACCCGTTTTTTACGCCACTAAAGGAAACGAGATCACCAAGCGCAAACTCATCGACGATCTTGGTTATGTCCCTTTTGGAGAGTGCCGTATAGATAGCCATCAAATGGTTTCTTAGTTTTTGCGTTGGGCTTTAGATGTCGAATCCCGAATCGCGTTAACTAAGCTATTTATAACGGAAAATTGATGAAAGGTCAAGATTGCTTGAATTTAGTCCCTGAAATTCAATGAGATAAAGAGATAACCTAATATTATACTTTAGTGCGGATACGGCCCGGATATCTCCAAATCTAATTTCCGAATGGTTCGAGATGGAGCGAAGTCGACGGGCCGGCCGCCGGTCGAGTGATTTGCCAGGTCGTCGTGAAGCTCATCGACAAGTGCGATTGGGGTATACTGCCAGAACTGCCGCCCGAACAATAAGTGGCGATTTCTTTTTTTTCTTGACAAAGATAGCCAGCTTTTCCTAATCTCGCCCCCTAAAATCAGAGGGAAGTCTCTTTTTCAGTCTGAGATAGGTCTGACCGTTGGGAATCGGCCCCATTCCTTACGAGCTTCGAGGATGGAAGAGAGACGCAGCAATAACCGTGATCGGCTCTGGGGCGAGCACGAATGAGTGGCATACCAAGTTGCGGCGTATGCAAGGGAGGTTCGGGTAATGGCGAGCGGCAAGGTTAAATGGTTTAACAACGCGAAAGGTTACGGATTCATCGAGAAAGAAGGCGGCGGCGATGTATTTGTTCATTACAGCGCGATTCAGGGGGACGGATTTAAGACGTTGAATGAGGGCGAGAATGTCGAGTTTGAAATAACCCAGGGAGAAAAGGGGCCCCAAGCCGTTAATGTTGTGAAACGAATGTAATAGTTGTTCTGGCAAGCGCCGGGTTCAACCCGAGCCGGCGCTTGCAGCATTATCTTCAGGTCGTGCAAATTTCCACTTGCAGGTTTCCTCGCCTTTAGCCGGCCGAAAAACAATTCATCAGTAAGACGGGTCTGCAATTCCAGGTGTCTGTGTAGCAAGGTGACAAAGGTGCCGGCGCAGATCGATTTGTCTAGTGATAAGAAAAATAGTAGCTTGGCAAGAGCAACGAAATTGGTCGGGATCGGTTTAGAACAGACAAGCAAAATCCATGGCACAACCAACTCGCAATAGCGGAGCGCGCTTCGGGCAGGAAAAGCTCCTTTCGGAGACAGTTGTGTTAACGCGTCTCGACAAGGCCGTTGGTTGGGCGCGCAAGTATTCGCTCTTTCCGTATCCCTTCGCTACCGCGTGCTGTGCGATGGAATACATGTCGCTGTCAATGTCGCCGTACGATATCGACCGATTCGGCGCGCTGCTGCCACGTTTCAGCCCGCGCCAGGCGGATTTGCTAATGGTCATCGGCACGGTGAACCACAAACTCTCTCCGGTGTTAAAGCGCGTCTACGACCAGATGTCCGAGCCGAAGTGGGTAATGGCCTTCGGAGCTTGCGCCGCAAGCGGCGGCTTCTATGACAACTATGCGACGGTTCAAGGGATTGATCGAATCATTCCTGTCGATGTTTATGTTCCCGGCTGTCCACCCCGTCCGGAAGCGGTTTTAGATGGTCTCATGGAATTACAAAAGCGTATTGCTTCGCAGAAACACCCGCTGGGTTAGTATGTGAATTCATGGCCGCGGAAGAAACCGACGCACTGTCATCGCCGCGCGGGGATTTTTTCCACCAAGGCGTCATCACTAAATTATTTCCGTCAAACAACACGGGCGTTGTGCGGACCGAGAGCGGCCGGGAGCTGACTTTTTCTTATGAGTTAGTGGTTCTCGTGGGCGAGGCCAAATCGCCGCTCGATTTAAAGGTCGGCGAGCCAGTTGGCTACGATCTCGGCTGGACGTCGAACGGGCTACGAATTACCAAATTGAAGACTTATCCAAAAACCGGCGCCGAAATCGATCCACCTGGCTCAGAAGGGCAGAGAAATCAAAGCGAGGATCTGCCGCCCCAAAATCTCCCCGACAAAGACTCCCAGTAACGCCATATAAAATAATCCCGTGGCGGCCATGGTGTGCGGTATTTGCAGTGTCCGCCAAATCATCCAGGATAAAATCAATGGCGCGATCTGACCGACGGTCAC
>Ga0137373_10009704_pt1 | contig 10080 bp, 11 predicted proteins | sample SagtaG_5_FD_104912 | JGI IMG/M metagenome (GOLD analysis project Ga0137373, IMG submission 104912) | Vadose zone soil microbial communities from Sagehorn Ranch, Mendocino, California, USA - Sage1_R_80_16 metaG | ecosystem: Environmental > Terrestrial > Soil > Vadose zone | place: USA...
CGGTGGCACGCCGCCCGCGGTGCGAGCCTGACACACGGTACGGTCAGGGCGCCCGCGTCCACCACAAGTCCTCCTGGCGGGAGCACCACGCTGGATCGTTCAGACGGCCGAGGTCGGCGGTGGTCATGATCCCGTGCTCGATAAGCACGCGGACAACCACCTCGTCAGAGAGCCGCGTGTCTGCCTTGACCAACCCGCGGTCGATGATCTTGCGCCGCAGGACCTTGATGTGCTCGGCGACACGCGCCGACAGCCGGTCGCGAAACGCTTGGTCGTGGTCGAAACGCTCCAGTTCGTGGTATGCGCCGGTCACCTCCAGTGCGCCCCTGGCGATCTCGGGGGTCCGCGGCAGCGGCGTGGTCGCGGCCGGATCAAGCAGCCAGGGGCGGCACCACATCAGCGCTACGAGGAAAAGTTTGGTCATGGGATCCAGGTAGATCGGAAGCAGCGTTGAGTCACCATCGGGGCGGATGAGGGCGAGGTCAGTCAGGCCGTCCTCGATGTCGGCACCGTCCCCCTTCCTGGTCACCATCACCATCAGCGGCTGGGCCTCATCCAGCATGGCGCGCGAGCCGACCAGGGTTGTTCCCGCGCGCATGAACCAGCCTCCGGCCGGCTCCCCGTGCTCCTCCATCCGGGGCAGCCTGATCCGATATCCATCGCCTTCGGTGTAGAGCGCGTGCGTGCGGCTGATGTTGGCGATCCAGATGCCGTCGGCCACTGTGGTGATCAACCCGGCTCGGCGGGACAGTCCCCGGCCAACGGCGATCGTCAGATCGACATCGGGTCCTCTGCCGAACACCAGCCGACTTCCCTCGGGCATCCCGACCACAAGCCCTGACGGTGCCCTGACACGCGCAACCACTGCGCTGGTCGGCTGGGGTGCCATCGCCTTCCTGCCTGCGATCGCGGTCTCGTAGCCAGCAGTCTAGGTTGGGCGGCCGTGGTTGAACGATCCCGGAACTCGGGGATGGCAGCGTGCGGCTTTCCACGATTGGCTGTGAGTTGTCCGGGGCTGGGCGCAGAAACGGTCCGCAGGGGAACTGCCGTTAGCTGGCAGCGCGGGCCTGGGCCGGGCCGCGAGGGTACGGTGCGGGCAGGAGACGCGCAACGGGGGGTCGCTCCCGCGCGGAGGGGAGTTCCCTTGTCCCGTGTCCAGCGCCCGCCCCGGGCCTTGTCCCGGCAGACCTCGCCCCGGGCCTTGTCCCGGCAGACCTCGCCCCGGGCCTTGTCCCGGCAGACGTCTCCCGGGCCTTGCCGGAGCCTGGCGAGGGCGCCGCGAGGTCCGCGGCCACTAAACGAGGTCTTCGTCAAACAGCAGCTTGAAATCCATGGAAAGGAGCGAATCCAGCCTCGCCGCAGCCTGTCCTTCCCATGCGGACGCGACGAGTGGGAGCGATGTCCGGAACCCAAACTCGGCCTGGCAGCGATCGGCCTCGTCCACCAAGTTCAGCGCCTCACTCACGGGTATGGCGGTAAACGGCAGAAACGCTGGTTCATGGTATTTCCACTCGTCGCGGTGCAGCGCGAACTTCTGGATATCGCGGTTCATGCCGGGAACGTACTTCGCCATCCGGCGACCCCCGAGCATCAACGAGATGCCCAGGAGATACGCCTGGAAGATATTAACCGTGTTTGTGGCGATCACTGCCAGTTGAAAGCGGTCCTCTCCCAGGCGAGCAGCAGACTCGGCGTCATGGCGCGTCATTTTGGAAAGGCGTCCGTCCGGCCGCTCGATTCGGAGACTCGTCCCGGACGCCGCTATCAGATCGAACCATTGAAGCAGTCCAGTTTCATTGATCATAAAGCGATTGAGCAAGTCAATCGGGATTTCGACAGCCCGGTGGGGCATGTGAAAACCAGCGATCCGCTCGAGGTGCATCCTATAGATTATGGAAAAGTACGCGTAATTCTTGGCAAGCTGGGCAAGCTCAAGCGCATCGTGATCAGTACGGTGTAGTGCCTCGCCAATGAGGCTGGGAGTTTCTTTGAACAGCACGGCATCGTGTTTTAGGGCACGTTTCCTGGAAAATATGCTCGTCTTCACTACTTCGCCGGCCAGATTCCGATGCCACCAAGCGTACGGCTTCGAGAACGCATCGCTAAGGTTATGGTGAGTGCATTGCGTGCGAACGTGGACGGCCACCACGCCGTACGTGGCTTCGGCCCTCCTGATGGCCCTGCCAAGAATCCACGGAAACGCCAGCATCGGCGGGAAAGAATTCATGCTGGCATGCGACGCCTACCTCGACGCGGCTGGGCCCGACTGGAACCCGTGTGAGCGGCCCGCAGGGCTGGTAGAGCTGGCTGATCGAGTCAGCGCTTTGCGTTCGGCGGTGGAGCGGACCCACTTCCTCTACTCGATCATCGACGGTAAGGCCTGGTATCGGACTGAAGGCCTGTGGCCACGCGAGCAGGTCGACTTCGATACGTTGACGAGTCAGGTGGACGCGGTCCTCGCCGCGTTCGGCGCTCCGGCCGGTCAGGGAAGGCTGGAGCGGATCGGCCAGGCGACGCGGGCATGTCTTGCCGAACACGGTCACAGCGCGCCGCTGGTGCGGGCGGTGATGGGGGCAACCCTGCAGGATGACGTTCTTCGAGGCGATCACGTCACGCTGACCTGCCCGCAGGGCGATCTACTTGGCTCTCCCGAACTCATGACGACGAGCGAGGCGTTCTTCACCGAAACTCAGCTGCGAGACGGGCTGGATCTGAGCATCTACCGCGAACGTATTGGTCATGAGTCTGCTGATCAGATGCAGCGGACCATCCGTGCCCGGATGCTAAAGCTCAAACGAGGCGCGATCCGCGGGCTGTACAGCCCCGGCTGCCTGCACCGCAGGTTCGTAGAAAAGCACGGCGGTCACATGATTTTCCGCAACGAAGACGCGCACTATCGCGGGCATCAGAGCATCGGCTGCTCGAGTGGCGGTCGGGCATCGTTTGCTCTTCGATACGTGCGTGATGACGAAGAGCGTGTCTTGACTTCGATGGTTGGCGACCTCCGTGTGGTGCGAATGAGCCACGACGAGCGGGACATATTTGGCGGGCACGAACTCGCGCACGTCATTCGTTATGGCGAATGGATCCGTAACATTGTGGAGGAGACATACCGCCACCATCAGGTCGTACGAAAAGCGGAGCCGGACAAGGAAGCCGCTGTCTCTTAACGCTATTCAGTGTAATCGTAAGGTGCGGAGGGAAGCCGATGCGTATCTGGATCGATCAAACAAAGTGTCAGAACAGCGGCTTGTGCGAAGAGGAGACACCTGAGCTATTCAAAGTTGGCAACGATTTCTTCGCATACGTTCGCGACGGTGATACCGTGCTGTCTGATCCCGGCGGCGAGGAGTGTCAGGCTGAAGTTCCCGAGGAACTCGCCGAAGCGGCTGAAGGAGCCGCCCGAGCATGCCCAGCGCAGTGCATCCATATTGTCAACTCATAGGCTGCGAAAGCAGGTAGGTACCCCAATGAAATCTCAGCTTACCGACATGGTGGTAATCTCAGCCGAAGAGTCCAGCGACCGTATCCACTCGCTCGCTCACAGCAGCTCGGCGCATCCGGCGCTGAAGAATGACTTCTACAGGCTATGGATGGCCGAACCTTTGTCGGCGGACGAGGTCGAGCTTGTCGCAAGGAACTTCTACGCGCGCGTCCGGCGCACTCCGGATCGTATCGCGCTGGCGTTCCTGTACATGGATGACCTGACTGCCCGGGCGGAAACGGTCGCGAACCTCAGCGACGAGATGGGGCACGGCGACCCCAACAAAGTACACTCCGTTCTGCTGCGTCAGTTCTTCGAGACCCTGCTGTCACGCCTGCGGGGCCGGAATGTTGGCTTCGCCGAGGTCGAAGGTCCTCTGCTGCCCTCGACCGAACAGCTAATCGAGGATGGACAGAAGCTGTTCAGCAGCCCTTACCCGCAGGAAGCATCTGGGGCGCTGATCGCGCAGGAGTGGCACGCGTATCCGCAGCTCGTCTACCTATATGAGGGAGTCAGGAACTACCGGCAATACTTCGGGCTCGAAGAGTTTCACGAGTGCTGCGAATACTTTTATCTTCACATCGGCGCGACCGAGAAGCAGCACAAGCTCCAGGCGCTTTCCACCGCCGCACGGGCCTGCCGTACCGAAGCGGATTTCGCGCATCTGGAGAGGGGGTTCCACACCTATCTCGATCTGTTGGCCAATAACTGGGCCGAGATCTACGCCGCGATTCAGCGGGCCCGCGCAATGGGGGCGCCAACCCGCGTCGGCTAGCGCGGAACCCTGTGCCACCACCCAAACCTAGGGCTTGGGTGGCTAATGCTGCGGCTCGTCGCCATGAAATCATGGCTCATGTTCGGCAGGCGCCGCCGCCCTGACCGACCATGAGGGAGCGAGGTACGTGAGTTCCATCGACTTCACGGCGTTCGACGCGCTGACGTTCGACTGTTACGGGACGTTGATTGACTGGGAGACCGGGATTTCGGCCGCGTTGCGCCGTGTGCTGCGTGCGCATTGCGTCCAGTGTGACGAGAACGATGTGCTCGAGAACTTCGGGTGGCATCAGGCGGCTCTTGAGGCGGGCCCTTACTTGAGCTACGCGCAGGTTCTTGCGGAAGCCTTGCGCCGCGTTGGGCATGATCTCGGGCTCGAGCCCGCTGCGGCCGAGGTTGCCGAATTCTCGCGGTCGGTTGGCGAGTGGCCCGCGTTTCCGGACAGTGCCGATGCGCTCCAGCGGTTAAAGGAACGCTTCCGGCTCGGCGTGATCACTAACTGCGATGACGACCTCTTCGCGAGCACGAACCGGCGGCTCGGCATCGAGTTCGACTGGATCGTCACAGCTCAGCAGGCTGAAGCCTACAAACCGAGCTTGCGGAACTTCGAGCTCACCTTCAAGCGCACCGGAATTCCGCCCGAACGCATCCTGCACGTCGCGCAGAGCGCTTTCCATGACCACGTTCCGGCCAAGAGACTCGGAATGACGACGGTCCGGATCAACCGGCGCCGCGGCCGACAAGGTATCGGCCCGATGGCTCCAGCGCAGGTGACCCCCGATCTCGCCGTTCCGGATATGCGAGCCCTGGCCGAACTTGCGGCAGAATAGCGCCGTCGACCGGCGTCCACACCGACGCAGTCGACATAGCGGCTCCGGCCGCCACGTCAAGCCATCCCACGCATTCTCCTGAACGGCCGCGCGCCCTGTCGCCCCCACGCCGACGCATCCAACCCGCACATTCATCCCGGACCAGGGCCCGCCCGCGGCAGCCGTTCGGAATCGAAGGCGTCGAGCCGATCATCCCGAACGGCTGCGCGTCCTGTCGCGCCCGCGCCGACGCATCCAACGGCTAGCGCCCGCGTTGCGGAAGCATGCCGCGCCCGCCATACAGTCTGCAGCGCCCGTAGGTTCGGTAGTAAAGTTTCCTAACTCTCGCTCCCGGGCTGAGCGCGCAGTCGGTGGTCCCGGCAGGGGCAAGGGGTGGCGGTTCGCGTGAGACACGGCGTACGAATGACACCACGACGAGTCGAGGGTCGGCGGTGGGCCGACCGCAGCGAACTGTGCCGCGAGCCGGGCACCTGGGCCGGGCGCCATGTCGGCCTGTTGCGCATGAGCCTGCGGCCAGGCGGAAACCGGGATCGCCCATGACTGACGAGCTGGCCACTGCGACCCTGACCGCCCCGCAGTTTGGGTCGTACCTGGAGTTGGGACCCTTCCCCGGCGCAGTCCCCTGCGCCAGGTTGCACGCCAGGCTGGTGATGTGGGAGTGGGGCATGCGGGCGTTAGCCGAAACGGTCGAGCTGGTGGTCTCCGAACTCGTCACCAACGCGCTGACGGCATCCAATGGCCTGGCCAGCGGCCGCTACCGGGGGGATGTGGCGAACCATGTGGAGACCGGGGTGCCGCCCGTGCGATTCTGGCTTGCCTGCGACCGGCAGAAGGTGTTGATCGAGGTTTGGGACGCCAGTGACGAGCTGCCGACTCGTCAGGAGGTGGCACCGGAAGCCGAGGGCGGACGCGGGCTCTTGCTGGTCGAGGCGCTGAGCGCGGACTGGGGCGCATACGTAGCGGACGGCTGCGGCGGGAAGGTGGCCTGGGCCGTAGTGACAGCCACATGACCGGCACCCGCGACGTCCGGGCCGCGACCCGCCGACGGTGACTGGGGCAGATCTTTTCGGCCGCCGCGGCGGTCTCCGGGCCGGTGCTTACCACCCCCGCCGCACCGGCGTCCGGTCCGGTGCGTAACCGCCCCCGCCGCATCGGCGTCCGGTCCGGTGCGTAACCGCCCCCGCCGCATCGGCGTCCGGTCCGGTGTTTAACCGCCCCCGCCGCAACGGCGTCCGGTCCGGTGTTTAACCGCCCCCGCCGCAACGGCGTCCGGTCCGGTGTTTAACCGCCCCCGCCGCTTGGGGTCTCGGTCGCGGTCACGGTCGCGGTGGGGTACCCAGTGGCACTTGCGGCAAATGTGGCCTGGCCTGTGCTGGAGGCGTCCGCCGTGATGGTCACGGTCTGGGCGGTGCTCCAGTTGGCCGGGGTGAAGGTGAGCGTGCCGCCGGAGCTGACCGAAAGACCGGTGTTGCCCGACGCGAGGCTGACCGTGACGGTCACTGGCGAGGTGGGCGCCGTGGAAAGCGACACCGCGAAGGTGCCGGTAGAGCCTTGCGCCACCGACAGGGCTTCGGGCACTGCCACGATGCTCGGTGGCGGTAGTTTGGGCCGCACGTAGATCGTGACCGTTTTGCCTTGCGTCAGCGGCGTACCGCCGGGTGGGTTTTGTGCGTACACACTGCCCGCTGGGATCGAGGAGGGGCCGGATTTTTCGGCCACATGTACCTTGAACCCCTGGTTCTCCAGGACGTTCCTGGCGGTCTCGACCGGATCACCTCGCACGTCCTGCACCTTGACCTGCACCTTGGCGCTGCCCGCAGCGCCACCCGCGGCGACCCAGATGGTCTCCGAGCTGCCCGGGTGTACACGGGCGCCAGCGGACGGGCTCTGCCGCCCCACGGTGCGAGCGGGCGCGGCTGACGTGCCGTCGGTCCGTACGACCGGGTTCAGGCCGACCTGGGTCAGCCTGGTCCGGGCGGCGTTCACATCCTCGCCGACCACGTTCGGCACAGTGACCAGCTGCTGGCCGGCCGACACGTAGACCCTGACCGCCGAGTTGGCGGCCAGCATCGTGCCCGATACGGGATCAGTGCTGATGACGTGGTTCTTCGACACTGTCTGCGATGTCTTGTTGATGCGCTGCGGCTGCAGGTGTGCCGCCTTTAGCTTTTGCGACGCCGTCTGGTACGACAGCCCAGCGACCCGTGGGACCGGATGGGTCGTGGTGGCACCGCCGCCGGTGGCGAGCATGAGATACGCGGTCGCGACCACGGCGGCCAGCACCACCAGCCCGAACAGCACCGCCAGCACCCCCAGCACCGCGCGGCGCCGCTGTCCGCCACTGGGCCGCTGTCCGCCATTGGACTGCTGCGGCCCGCCGCTGGGCTGCGGCCCGCCGCTGGGCTGCGGCCCGCCGCTGGGCTGCGGCCCGCCGCTGGGCTGCGGCCCGCCGCTGGGGTGCTGCCCGCCGCTGGGGTGCTGCCCGCCGCTGGGGTGCTGAGGTCCGTCGCCATACCGAGGGCCAGGGATCGCACCTATTGGTGGCGCCGCCACGGCCGAACCGCCCGAGCGCTGGGCGTGCTGCACCACCTCTGTGGATAGCGGCGGTGCCCACATACCGGGCGACGTTACCGGCATTCCCGGAGACGTTGCCGACTTCCCGGAGATGGCCCGCTGGATGGCGGCGCGCATCTGCGCCGCGTCCGGGTAGCGGTCGTCCGGGTTCTTCGCCATTGCCTTGAGCACGATGGCGTCGGCCCAGCGCGGGATCTCCGGATCTAGCTGCGACGGCGGCACCGGGTTCTCGCATACATGCTGGTAGGTGACGGCCACAGGCGAGTCGCCGGTGAACGGCGGCCGACCGGTAAGCAGCTCATACAGCAGGCAGCCGGTGGAGTACAGGTCGCTGCGGGCGTCGGCCCGTTCCCCGCGGGCCTGCTCCGGGGAAATGTACTGTGGAGTGCCGAGCACCTGCGCGGTCCGTGTGATGGTGACCTCGCTGCCGGTCAGGGAACGGGCGATGCCAAAATCCATTACCTTCACATCACCCGAGCGGGTCAGCATGACATTGGCAGGCTTGATGTCGCGGTGCACGATGCCGTTGCGGTGGCTGAACTCAAGGGCACCCAGCACGCAGCCGACGATCTCAAGAGCACGCTTCGGGAGCAGCCGCCGACCGTCGTCCATCAGGTCAGCCAGAGTGCGGCCGTCCACGTACTCCATCACGATGTAGAGCACCGGGATTTCGCCGACCATGTCCTCACCGGTGTCGTAAACCGCAATGATCGACGGATCGTTGAGTGACGCGGCCGCCTGCGCCTCCCGCCGGAACCGTGCCTGGAAGGTCTGATCACGTGCCAGGTCATCCCGCAGCGTCTTGACGGCCACGATCCGGTCCAGGCGGAGGTCCCGCGCCCGGAACACCTCGGCCATGCCGCCACGCCCGGCGATCCCGTCGAGCTCGTAACGGCCCCCGACGAGCCGTGCCTCAGTCACGTCCCGCACTTTCGCTACCGCCCTGCGTCCCTAATTCGTCCGCTCGATACGCCCACAACAAGCGACTGGCTCTAGCAGTAAGAGGCGCGGCGCATCGCGCAGATACATCACCAGCTCGGTCGAGGGCCCACCGACCGGATCCCGTGGCCACGGTGGCCCACCGTGTCCCGACGGGTGATGACCCACAGGCCCTCGGTGGCCCGCCGCGGCCCCTCCCGCATGGCCGTCAATGTGTACCAATCTGATGCCAGCCGGGCCGTCCATGATCCGCTACGTCGGAGCCTTTTCAGCTGTCTGCGCTGAAAAGGCTCCGACGTAAGGGATCAAGCTGGCCCGCGGCTCACTCCGGCGCCTTCGTTGGCGGGTTTAGAGATCAACTAACACGCTGGGTGGCCCACCGCGCGGGGAACCTGCATGGGCATCGCCGAGACAATCTGGCGCACTTCCTCGACAGACAAACCCTTTTTTACTTGCCGCAGCGACCATCGATTCAAGTAATTTGTTCTGCTGCTCCGTGCGCTACTGATTCGCCCGACGAAGGTGGTAGACGGTCGGAATGAAGCATAGGATGGCGACCGCAAGTGCCATTATTCAGATGAACACGAGCGCGTTGCCGTCGGCGACATCTACGAGGTGGGGTGCTTGATTGCGACGGCGCTGGCCTGGGCGCCAACAGCAGCTCTTGCCGACGGCCTAATCGCGACGACAGCTGGAGCAGATAGTCCCCGCAGTAGAACTGATATGAGATCATCATGCCACTCCTCGCTCCGAAAACGGACCTTGCGGTCGCGGAGGCAACGGGAGTCTGTTCAGAAAATCATCTATATTGGATACTGGCTTTGCGGGTGATTGGACTGACATCATGACGACACCCCGTGGTCGAAGTCCATCATCTTCTTTATACCTCCGCGACGACCACCCCTCACTGGCTTCAAACGGCAGCGGCCGCTGAACCCTCGTCTTCAGCCCATCCGTTACGGCCGCGCCTACGCCGTACTCTCGCCGGAAGACTCCGCCAAACGGAGGCCGCCCGGAGACCGTCGAGTCCCGCTGCGCCTGCACGATTATCGACTGGTCCTGTCGGATTCGCGAGATGCGCGCGGATCAGTCGCCTGTCGCTGGTGCCCACCGTGGTCGGCGGCCTCAAGGCCAGCCAGCCGCGTAACGACTCGGCGCCCCAGCAAGTGCATACCTTTTTCATGACAATAGGCCATTTCCGCTTGAATAAGCGGCTGGTCGTGTGCTGCGCTGTCTGCGGGGCTCCCGCGTCATCCAGTACGCGCGGCCCGCGGGGGTTTGGCGCATGGAAGATGATAGCCGCGGCCAGCCGCTGCCCCGGCGCGTGCCAGGAGCGTCTGGCGGGCCCACGCCGGCAGAGCGGGCAATGCCGCCAGCGCTGGCTGGGTTTCTGCTGCGGCGCGTGATTGCCGAGATTGATGCTGCCCTGGAGTCGACCGCAGGACCGGAACCCGCCGCCGCACACGAACCCGCCGCCGC
>Ga0137373_10009707_pt1 | contig 10077 bp, 12 predicted proteins | sample SagtaG_5_FD_104912 | JGI IMG/M metagenome (GOLD analysis project Ga0137373, IMG submission 104912) | Vadose zone soil microbial communities from Sagehorn Ranch, Mendocino, California, USA - Sage1_R_80_16 metaG | ecosystem: Environmental > Terrestrial > Soil > Vadose zone | place: USA...
ATCGGTCTACTTCACCCATCTGAGCGGTTCACTCGCCCCAGCAGCACGGTTCGGCCGTCGCAGGAACCGTTCGTCATTTCTTTTGTCGGAAGCTGACCCCCGAGAGGTTGCGAAGGGTTTGCACCGCTTTGTAGAATGAGTTAAGGCAGGGAGATTGCGCGCTGCTGCGCGCCGGGCGATACATTATTTGCTTTTGTCGAAGGCCGGTACGTTTGCTGCACTCAATCTCTGGAGCTCATTCCGCCTTCCGAATACGTCTTGGAATCTTGCTTTTATCTGGAGGCATCAAATGCGTGCGATGTCGAAGTTCCGAGTAGGGCACCCAGCCCTGAAGTTCGCGCGACCAGCGCCGGCCGCGCTCGCGGTTGTCACTCTCCTTATTGCCGGTGCCTGCTCTGAGAGCGGGACATCAAAATCGGTCACCGATCCCGCTCTCGCGAGCACCACCGCGGCCGCGGCAGCGAACGCGAAGTTCGTCACGCTCTGCGTGAATGATGCAAGCCCGGCGGGGACGTATACCTTCCAGAATACCGCGGAACATGCCGGGGCCAACGGAACCACGGTTTTCAACAAACCGGTCAACACCTCGTATCCCCTCACCCCCGGCGGATGCGTCAACGTGTTGTCGCGTACCGCGATCGACGATCCCACGGTCATTTCCGATCCGTTCTCGGACGTCACGATCGACGAGATCGGCCTTCCTGCTTCTACAGTTTTTAGCAGCACAACATGCGTCGACGATCCAGGTGACATCCCGTCGGCTCCGTGCGGCGACCCAACGACAGCACACGCTAACTTTTTTCACGGCACAATTGTCACGTTCCATCACGTAGCGGCGCCAGGGCCGCCACCACCGCCGCCACCGCCACCACCGCCGCCACCGCCGCCGCCCTCGGGCACGCCGATGTTCGTCGTCGGTGACGTCGAGCCCCATTCAGTCGGGCACGTCGTGAACTTCTGGGGTGCGCAGTGGTGGAAGAACAACGACATGAGCGGCACGGTGAGCAACGGTGTAGCGTCGTTCAAAGGCTTCGCGAGCAACGCCGACGCTTCCTGCGGCGGACACTGGAGCAGCAGTCCGGGCAATAGCTCGAATCCGCCGGACCAGATTCCCGACCACGTGACCATCATCGTCACCAGCACCGTGTTGAAAGCCGGGTCGGATATCAGCGGCGACATCAAACAGATTCTGGTCGTCCACCAGGACGGTGGGTATGGGCCGAATCCTGGTCATGCCGGAAATGGGACGGTCGTCAGTATTGTCTGCGGGCCGTGATTTCGGCCACGTGATTGCGTCCTATTCGAAGAACCGGAGGAAAAGCAACTTAGAAAATCGCAGATGAGAGGGCCATAGGCATAGATGGCGAGCTTCGAGCTGAAGGCTATGCTCTGGCCCTCTCATCTGCGATTTTCTTGGTTGCCTTTTGTTAGTGGTTACTTCGGCCTGTGTCCGATGTCGACGGCGATCCCCGTCCACTTTCCCTGATTGAACCGCCATACGCTCAGTGCGCACCGTGTCGCGTGCCCAATGAGAATCGCAATCCAGATGTGGATCGGCTGAAGTGTGCCGGTCTGCTTGATCACGAAGCAAATCCCCAGCGGCACGACGATCTGGGAGATGATCGAGATGTAGAGCGGACTCTTGGTGTCGCCGGTGCCCTGAAGACCGCCGGTGTATGTCAGCGCTACGGCAATGAAGAAGCCCGACAAGCTGAGCACGCGCAGCAGCTGCGTACCGACTTCGACGACGACAGGCTCGTTCATACCGAACATCGCAAGCAGCTGTCGCGGAAAGAAGAGAAAGAAGATGCCGACGAACGCGGCGCCCGCAACAGCGATTCTTGCCGCCACGTGCACCGCCGCCTCCGCACGCTCGGGCTTGTGAGCGCCGAGATTCTGCCCCGCGACGGCCGCCGCGGCGCCCATCAACCCCACCGATGTCCAGGTGATGAACGAGAACAGCTGTGAATACGACACTGCGAACGCGGCCTGCGCCGCAGCGCTCTGCGCGAGCGACCCGATGAAGGCCATCATGAACACTCCACCGACGTTCATCGCGATCCCCTGAATCCCGGTCGGCAGACCGAATCGGAAGATCGACCTGATGATGGTCCAGTCAGGAGCGAAGCTCCCGCCTCGCGGGAATGAAACAACCCATCCGCCCCGCCATAGCCTCACGAGCGAATACAGCGCAAGAATGCCGGACGCAGCGCACGTTCCCATCGCGGCGCCCGCTGTGCGGAAGGCGGGGATTGGCCCGAGCCCGCGAATCAACACGATGTTGAACACGATGTTCATTATCGTGAGGGCGATGCCGAGAATCATTGGTGTCCGAGCATCTCCGGCTGAGCGGAGAGCGCCAGAGACCATGAAGAAGATCAGCATCCCGCTGCTGAACATGAACATGATCCGCAGAAACGGCAGCGCTTCCGCCTTGACCGCTGTCGCGGCGTGCACGAAGTCGAGCAGGAACGGCGACGCGAAATAACCGATAGGCGCCATGATGAGGAACGAGATTCCCAGCGCGGTGAGAAGCGCCTGATATACTGTGCGGTCGACCTTGTCTTCCTCACCGGCGCCGGCAAAGCGCGCGACGAGGACGCTCATCCCGGTGAAGAGAGACATCAGGAACACGATGACGACTATGAAGATCTGCGACGCCACGCCGATGGCGGCATTCCCGGTGAATCCGACGATGTGGCCGACGAGGACCTGGTCCACGAATCCCTGCACGCCGCCGATGATGTTCGTCAGCATGGAGGGCCAGGCGATCTTCCAGACCGCCGAAGGAATCGGCCCCACGACGATGGAACGGTCGTATCGCCCGGGTGCTGGCGAAGCCGGTAGCGGCGACTCCGACGTAATATTGACGTCGGCCGTAACGGTCATATCAGCTCCCGGTTCCCGGTTCCCAGCTTGCGGAGAGCCGATGATCGTCAACCGTTGCCATCAGAGCTCGACGTGCCCTGTCGGATCTTGCTCTACTAACTTGGCCACACCTTCATACACTTCCGCGTTCTCCTCCATCTGCGTCTTCAACGGTGGGTTCTGCGTCCCTATGGTCCGAAAGAAGGATGCGGCATCACGAAGCATTTTGGCGGCAAGCTGCGCATGGGTAGCCATTTCGTCCCTCCCTCAATCGTTACAGATAAGCCCGACGTTATGAACGAGGCGCGAAATCTCTTCTGCCGTAGTGTACATGGCACAGCCGGCCCGCACCAATCCCACGGTCGAGAGTCCGAGTCGCTCTACAACGGTCATTGCATAGAAATCACCGTGCGAACAGAAGACGCCGCGATCTGCCAGTTGCCGCGCAACGTCTCGCGAGTGAATCCCGTCGACAGTGAACGAGATGGTCGGCGTGCGAGGCAACCCGGGTTGCGGGCCGTAGAGACGCACGCGATCGATGGCGGAGAGTCCCTCCCAGAGTGACTTCGCCAAGCCAGACCCGCGCGCGTGAAGCTCGGCGAAAGCTCCGCTCAGTCGCTCGCGTCTCGTCTCCCCGACGGTATTCAGGGACGCAAAAAAGTCCACAGCCGCCGCCGCTCCAACGATCCCCTCATGATTGAGCGTACCCGTTTCAGCGTTCTCGGGCGCGGCGTCATGCGCCGGCCGTAGCCTCGGAAAGCTGATCGACTGGAGAAGATCATGCTTTCCGCAAAGAATACCGACATGCGGCCCATTGAATTTGTAGGCAGAGCAAGCGAGGAAGTCGCAGTCGATCTCACGCATGTCTGGGAGGCAATGCGGCGCGTAATGGACCGCATCTACGAACATCAATGCACCCGCCTGATGCGCCATTTCCGTGGCGGTGCGCACATCGTTGATCGTTCCCAGTGCATTCGACGCGGCACCGACAGCCACCAGGCGAGTCCGGTTATTGAGCTGCCGACCGAAATCATCCCAATCGAGCTGCCCTGTCTCCGGTATCATCCGCACTGAGCGCACGCAGAGATTACGCTCCCGCGCCAGCTCTTTCCATGGATCGATGTTCGCGTGGTGGTCGAGCTCGGTGACGATTATCTCATCTCCCGGCGAGAGCCGGCGACCCAGTGCCCTCGAGAGATGAAAGGTGAGACTCGTCATGTTGGCGCCGAAGACGATCTCGTTGGCTGACGCGTTCAGAAAGTCAGCGAACGTCTCGCGGGCTGCCGCCAGGGCCGCATCAGTCTCGATGCTTGTCGGGTAGGCCCAGTCGGTGTTCGCGTTGTGATGGTACAGGTAATCGACCATTGCTTCGGCAACGCAGCGCGGCACCTGAGTCCCGCCGGGTCCATCGAAGTAGGCTACCGGTTGGCCATCCTGCAGGCGATCGAGAGCAGGGAACTGAGACCTGATCTCGGCGGCAGACGCAACGTGTGGGCGATCGCCCTGAGGAATCAACCTTTGTCCCACGACGAGGTCGAACGGACGGGTTCCTGATAGACGCCGATCACGTTTCCACCGGGATCGCGGAATCTCGCGGTTATCTCGGGCGCATCGCCGCCGATCGCTTGCACGACCTCGGCTCCATGAGCAACGACGGAGTTGATGGTTTCGGCCGCGTTGTCCACCATGATGTAAATGAGGAGACCGGGATCTGCCGACGCCGGTCTGCCAACCACCCAGGTTCCACTTACCTGTCCGGTTGCGTCGTCGAATGCTATTGCCCCGTCGTCGCGCTGCCTGATCTGCCAACCGAAGACGCTGGAGTAGAAATCTGCCGACCGCTGGATGTCGGCTGCGGGGATCTCGATGTAGCAGATCTTGCCGTTCGACTGCGTTGGAGCCATCTGAACTCCATCAAAATAGTTGGGCTCATTTTAACTTCCTCGGCATTTGAAGACGAGGTCGATGCTCCCATCTTGGATAGGCCGGGCTATTTGAAGATCAGATGCGCGACATTTGGCTCGAGATTCAAGTAGATGATCGCCAGCGCGGTCAAGTCGAATGCTGCGTGCGCGAACATCGGCAGCCAGATCTGGCCGGTAATCGCGAAGATTGTCCCGAACAGAAGCCCGGTGATCGCGCCCTGTTCCGCACCAGCAAGGCCCTGGCCGGAATAGTGGGCCAGCCCGAACAATGTCGACGTGATGAGCACGATCAATGTCTTTGCCCGTCCGCCGCATCCGAAAAGCTTGCCTAGCCGCTCGAACATGTAACCACGGAAAACCGTTTCTTCTCCAAACCCGGCGCCGATGATCATCATCCAGATCGCTCCCGGCAACGCGGCTCGGTTTCCGGCGAGGTAGTGGTAGGCGTGATTGATCGGGTCGGCACCGAATAACGGCATCACGATCGCTTTCATCAGGAACTTGAACGCGATCCCCAGCGCAACTCCGCCAACCGCTGTGCTGATCCAGCTCCTGGGGCGGATGAAGCCAAGCTCGCGCCACGGAGTGTGCGACCGCCACGCCCACACCAGCACCAGCATTCCGCCGAGCGGCACGTAGGAGTCATTGCCGACGAGGAGGATGACGGAGATCGCGAGGATTCCGATCGGTCCGAATCCACGTAGCCCCCGGGCGAGAGCATCATCGGCGGGTGGCGAGAGTCGATCAGCAGGTGCGTCTGTGCGCGCGGTCATCGCTTAGCGCGTCAGACGGAACCCTTACCCGCAATTCGCCGTCTGACGAGCGACCCGAGCGTCAAGTTACGCAGCATGCCCATCAAGCTGTAATCGGACTGCTGCCGCGAGCAGCGGCGCCACCGTCACAACTTCAGCATGGCCGCATCGGCGATTGGGAGCTGCGACGGAATCCGTAACGTAGACGCGCTCGATACCCGCAGCGGACATGCGGTCGCACGCGCCGTCGAGTAATAGACCGTGAGTTGCTGCGGCGATGAGCCCGGGACGCGCGCCCGCCTCTGCCAGCGCCCGCGCGCTTTCGGCAATTGTGCCTCCCGTCGAAATCATGTCGTCGATTATCAGGCATGGGCGGCCGCGGACTTCGCCAACGACACGTGTCACTTCGGTCTCGGTCCCACTCTCACGCCGCTTATGCAGCACGACCAGTGGAAAGGCAAGACGGCGCGCGTATTCCGTCGCCATGGTGACGCGCCCGGCGTCTGGCGATACAACGACCGTTTCGGCCGGAAGTGTTTCTTCGAGCACGCGCGAAAGCTCGGGCACTGCGGTCAGTTGATCCACAGGTCCTCGAAAGAATCCTTCGGTCTGAGGCGTGTGCACGTCCAACAGAATCAGATGCACAATGCCCGCGCATTGAAGCAAATCAGCGACCAGACTTGCAGTGATCGGCTCGCGCCGACATTCGCGCTTGTCCGATCTGGCGTATCCGAAATAGGGGATCACGGCGACGACTCGGTTCGCCGCCGCGCGGCGGCATGCGTCCCCAAAAATGAGCAGCTCCATCAGATGATCGTTTACTGACGGCGCCGTGGGTTGGATTACAAACACGTCGAGTCCGCGCACCGGATGCTGCAGGCTGACCGTTGTCTCCCCGTCGGGAAACTGCTCTACGTGGCAGGAGCCGAGCTCGGTTCCCAGCTCACGAGCCACCGCCTCGGCGAGTGGATAGTTGCCGGTCCCGCCGAATAACACAAAGCTCTGCGCTGGCACGGAGTCTTCCTCGCTGGGAACTTTCTCGGCTTGCATTATCCATGCTTCGCTGTCGCCGGCGCACGCTTTGCCGCGATTTCGAGACTGGTGAATTAGAGGAGAGTTACCATGGCAGACCGCAAACCCGTTGAGAGGAGAACTCGCGCGAAGAGTGGCACGGCGCGAAAGCAGCCAAAGCGTACGCGGCGGCGCTGGTCAGCGTCTGTCACCAGGGACAGCAACGCGCTCGACCTCGACCGGAGTGTCTTCACCTGGAAGGATCCGCATCGGATCGCGCTCTCACTCAAGCGATCGGCCGAGCGCAGTCACCGCCGCAAGAGCGGGCCTTATCGCTCGGCGATGTCGATGCTCACTTTCTATGTCAATCGAGGCGGCCGCAACCTCCCCGCAAGTCAACGTCGGGTTCTGGAACAAGCGAAGGGTGAGCTGCGCAAAGTTTTCCGGCGCAAACAAAGCTCGACGGTCGCGCGGCGGTCGCCGAATCGAGCGTAGTACCACTCGCGGCGATTGATCATCGCTCGCGTGTTCCATGCGTTGTCAGCCACCGCAGCGCCCGTCGCGTTGACTGCGAGCCTCTCCGCCAGTTAATGTCTGCCGAGCAATGACCAATGCGCGCGAGCTCCTTCCATTCGATGGCTCTGGCCGAAGACGCCTGAAGCTCGCGTTTGTCGGCTCCCATGGCGTGGGCAAGACGACGCTCTGCTTCGACCTCGCCTCGCAGCTCAAGCGCCTCGATCTCGGCGTCGACCTCGTGAAGGAAGTAGCCCGGCGCTGTCCATTACCGATCAACGAAGAGACCACGGCCGACGCACAGGCGTGGATCCTCCACACGCAGATCGCAGAGGAGATCGCGGCGGCGGCGACGTACGAAGTCGTTGTGTGCGACCGTTCGGTGCTCGATAACTACGCGTACCTCGTTGCCCGGATTGGGCGCCGGGCAGAGCTCGATCCGCTGGTTGGCAGCTGGATACGCAGCTACGACGCGCTGTTCAAGGTACCGGTGCTGGAACCGCCGTCCTTCGACGGAACGCGTGCGGTGAGTCGCAATTTCCAGATGGAGATCGATGGGACGATCGACCAGCTCCTGCTGGAGTTTGGCGTGGAAGTGTTACAACTGGACCCCGCAGACCGGGAAGGGTGGATCGGCGTGGTGATGCAGAAGCTGGGGCTGCCAAGGCACGCGCCGCAGATCGATCTTTTCGGGGCTGCCACGTCGCTTACTGGCTAGCGCAGGCAGTTCCGCCGGGGATTCTCCGGGCCCCTCGCTCGTGCCTTGCGGTATACCGGTCCGATGACCAGCGAGCCCACCGCGCCTCCGGAAATCATCACCTCCCCGGGCCACCTCTGGCCGCGCTTTCTCTTCCTTCGCGCGCTTGGACTCATCTTTTTTTCAGCCTTCTACTCGCTCGCCTTTCAGATATACGGGCTCATCGGCGAGCGCGGGATTCTCCCCGCCCGCGACTATCTCTCTCAGGTCGCCAATGCGCTCGGCGCGCTCGAACGGTTCTGGTACGCTCCAACAATTCTCTGGCTTGGGGCGGGCGACCTTGGGCTGAGAGTCGTCGTTGCCGCCGGCCTCGTTGCTTCAACGCTTCTCATGCTCAACATCCGGCCGAGACTCATGGCTGGATTGTGTACGATCCTGTTTCTGTCGTGCATCGTAGTCCTGCAGGATTTCTCATCGTATCAGTCGGACGGAATGCTGCTCGAGGCCGGCTTTCTGTCTGTTTTTTTCGCTCCGCGCGGCACGTTTCCAGGTGTTGGAGCAAATGATCCTCCGTCCCGTTTGAGCCGCTTCATGCTCGAATGGGAATGGTTTCGCATCTACTTCGAATCCGGCGTCGCGAAGCTCGCGAGCGGTGACCCTCACTGGCGCAATCTCACTGCGATGGATGAGTACTACCAGAACGGCCCATTGCCATCGTGGATTGGATGGTACGTCCAGCACCTTCCGCACTGGTTTCACGCGGGTGCAGTCGTGTTTACCCTGGTGGTGGAGCTGGTGCTCGTCTGGTTCATCTTCGGGAATCGCCGGCTGCGGCTCGTGTGCTTCTTCATCGTCACCGCGTTGCAGATCAGCATCATCGTGACTGCCAACTATGCCTTCCTCAACTATCTGGTTCTGGCGCTGGGCTTCCTCCTGCTCGACGATCGCTTTCTCGCCCGCGTGGGATTCCCTCATGTCCCGTCAGTGGAACGTCCAAGGACGCTACGCACGCTCTTCCGCAAACGAGTCGAAGCCGGAGTGCTGAGCTTTACGCTTTACGCGACAGTGGTCGCGTTCTTTGCCGGAGGACCAGTGGCGATACTCACGCTGCCGGCTCGCGTCCTGAATCCATTTCGGATCGCGAATTCCTACGGACTTTTTGCGATGATGACGCCAGCGCGATACGAAATCGAATTTCAGGGGAGTCGAGACGGCAGAACCTGGATCGAGTATCCGTTCCGCTACAAGCCGCAGAACGTGCGCGAGCGGCCCGGATTCTTCGCTCCCTATCAGCCGCGCTTCGACTGGAACCTGTGGTTCGCGTCGCTCGAGCCGTGGATGGCGTCGCCATGGGTGATCGCAGCCGAGCAACGTTTGGTCGAAGGCAGTCCCAGCGTGCTGGAGCTCTTCAGGCGCGACCCATTTAATGGAAACCCGCCCAAAATGGTACGGACGGTTCTCTCCCAGTATTGGTTCACCGACCTGACGACAAAACGCCGGATAGGCGACTGGTGGAAACGCCGGGAGATCGGACCCTTTGCACCCCCGGTAATGCGGGGAATTGACGGAACAATCGTTGTCGGGGAAATGCCGTGACCGGTTGCCAGTTACCCGGCACCCGCTTCCCGTTACCCCCCGACGGATCGGAGCTACCGATATCCTCTCTTGAGCAGGAACTTCCCGGCCTTTGGGTAGTAGCGTTCCTCGGGGAGCTCCCAGCCAAGGGTGTCGGCCAGGCGATCGTACGTGTTGAAAAGGAACGCGACGTAAAACGCGTCGCGAATCGCCTCGCGGGTCGCGCCCGCAGCGAGCACTGCTCGAACGTCGCCGGCGTTCAGCTCACGCGCGTGTAGCGTGCATTTCTCGAGGAGTCCGAGCATCGCCCGCAACTTCTCGTCGATCGGCGCCGTCTTATAGTCGGCGAGGACGAGCTTGGTGCTTCCATCGCCAAGCGCTCTCTCCGCGACCGCGGAGTGGGCGTTCGTTCAAAAGACGCATTGGTTGAGGCGAGAGACGAAGGCGGCGAAGAGCTCGCGTTCACCAACTGTCCATTCCGACGGCCCGCGCATCACCTGCTGTGTCAGCTCCTCGAACGGGCGCCCGAAGAATTCCTTGCGATACCGCAACGTACGCACGACGCCCGGCGCGTGTCCCGCCATGACGCGCATCACTCCGAGCATCAACTTGTCGCCCAGGCGATGTCCCCGGTGAACCTTTTGGAGTCTCACGCGTTGTCCAGTGCCGCGAGGCCAGCGAGCAGCCGCATGCGCGATGCGCCGAGTGCCGCGCTCACGATGATCTCGAACGTGCG
>Ga0137373_10009711_pt1 | contig 10075 bp, 13 predicted proteins | sample SagtaG_5_FD_104912 | JGI IMG/M metagenome (GOLD analysis project Ga0137373, IMG submission 104912) | Vadose zone soil microbial communities from Sagehorn Ranch, Mendocino, California, USA - Sage1_R_80_16 metaG | ecosystem: Environmental > Terrestrial > Soil > Vadose zone | place: USA...
AGGCCGGCCGAGTAGGCATAGTACGGATCCGAAAGCGCGGAGTGGACGAGGTGCGTCGTGTGGGCGGAGACGTTTCCGGACTCGTGGTCGGAGTGGAGGATGAAGTACATCCGGGCCACGTCCCGGTACGTGTTCGTCTGTCCGATCATGTGCGCGAAGTTGGCGCCCATGTCGAGCAGCGGGTCGATGCCGATCTGCTTGTCGCCCCTGTACTTCAGGTTGTAGATGAACGCCGCGACGATGGCGATTCGGGCCACGAGGTCGGAGGCGTCCTCGTACAAGAACTCCCACGCGTTCATCTTGTTGTACTTCCCGGGGTCGTGGTAGGCCGCCGCGAACTTGGAGTCCTTCTGCATCGACAGGATGCCGATCGAGAGCATCGTCATCGGGTGGATGTCGCGGGGAAGGGCTCGAAGCGTATCGAAGACGTACTGCGGGACGACTTGGCGAACCTTCCATTCGGCCACGACGTCGTCAACCTGGGCTTGCGTCGGGATGTCGCCGGTGAGAAGGAAGTACCAGAACGCTTCAACGGTCGGATAGTCGGAGCCGGCCGCCTTCGGGAGCGCCTCGAACGTCTCAGGGATCGTCTTGCCGCGGAAGCGGATCCCTTCCTGCGGATCGAGATACGAGATGTCGGTGACGAGACTGCGAATGTCCCGAGCACCGCCGATGCACTGGTCGATGGTGACCTGGTCGATGACGACTTTCCCGAACTCCTTGACCAGACGGGTGGTGCGCGGACGGTGGGCTTCGATTTTCTGCTTCAGCGTTTGCTTGAGGGTCGCGGTGACCGCCGGCTCGACTTTCAATCGGGCCTCGGGCTCGAGAACTGTGAGCGACATGGGTTCGGCCTCGCTTTCATTGGGCCATTGTCGCGACCGGACGGCACCGTTGGCGTGTGACCGAAATCACCCGTGGCGTAGGGGCGAGCGCACCTCAATCGAGGTCGCCCGCGCGCGCCGCCGCGAGAGCCATGGCGACGATGGCCGCCGTCTCCGCGCGCAGCCGCCGCGGACCGAGCCGCGCGAAGACGCAGCCGCTCTCCTTCGCGCCTCGTATCTCGTCGTCCGACCAGCCGCCTTCCGGCCCGATGAAGAGCGTCGCCGCGTCGAAGTGCGACGGCAGCGGCGACGGCGGCACATCCGCGTCGAACACGATCCTCGTGCCGCCGCGGCGCACGACATCGTCGAAATTTGCCGGCGATTCGACGACCGGCACGCGCGCGCGGCCCGACTGCTTCACCGCCTCGAAGACGATCTTCTGCCAGCGCTCGCCCTTGCCGCGATAGCGCTCCGTGCGGACCTCAATGCGCTCGGTGACGAGCGGGATGATCGAGTGCGCGCCGAGCTCGGTTGCCTTCTGCAGCACGAGCTCGAACTTGTCGAGGTTGATGATGGCCATGGCCAGGTGCAGGGCCACGCGCGGCTCGCGGTCGACGTCGACGGCGCGCAGCACCTCGAGCGACGGCAGCGCACGCGCGGCCGCGATCCACGCGCCGCCGCGGCCGTCGAACACCTCGACTTCTTCGCCGTCGTGCAACCGCAAGACGCGCGCGTGGTGCAGCTCGTCGCCCTCGAGCGCGACGGTGGCGCCGGCGGCGAGGACGTGCGGGACGAAGAAGCGGTGTCTCATTTGAAAATGCAAAATGCAAAATGCAAAATGCAGAATTGGAAGCGGAGCCATTTTGCATTTTGCATTTTGCATTCTGCATTCAGATCTCGTCTCGCACGAACGGCAATAGCAGCAAGGCCGGCACGCCCAGGAAGACCGTCAGCCAGAAGAACATCGGATAGCCGCCGTACTTGGCGATGTAGCCGCTGGCCGCGACCATCATCGTGCCGGTCAGGCCGTACGCGGCGGTGAGCAGCGCGTACTCGGTCGCGGCGCGCTCGCGGTCGCAGATCGACATGAGGAACGCCAGGAACGCCGCCGTGCCGGCGCCGTAGCCGAGGTTCTCCACGGCCGCGGCGGCGTAGATCGCCCATTTGCCCGCGCCGGTGGTGGCCACGAGCGCGTAGCCGAGGTTCGAGGCGTTCTGGGCGATGCCGAGCCAGAGGAGGCCGTTCCAGATGCCGACGCGGGAGACGAGCCAGCCGCCGGCGATCGTCCCCACGATGCTGACGCCGATGCCGATGATGCCGGTAATCGTGCCGATCTCCGTGGCGCTGTAGCCGCGGTCGACCCAGTACGGCTTGATCATCGGGACGATCGACAGCTCGCCGAGCCGGTAGAGGAAGACGATGGCCATGAGCACGGCGGCGTGCGGGCGCCGCAGCCAGTGCGCGAGGTCGCGGAGGAGGTTCGGCCGCTCGGCGCGCTCGCCGCGGTCGTCCGGCAGGGTGAGGGCGAAAAAGAAGATGCCGATGGCGATCGCCGCCGCGGCGACGAAGACGAAGCGCCAGCTCGTGCGGTCGACGAGCGCGAGCAGCGCGCCGCCGCCGACGATGAGCGCGACGCGGTAGGCGGCCACGCGGATGGAGTTGATCGGCCCGAGGAACTGCTGCGGCGTCGCCCGGATCGTGAAGGCGTCGACGGCGATGTCCTGCGTCGCCGAGGCGATCGCCAGCGTCGCCACGACGACGTAGAAGAGCGGGACGATGCGCGCGCTCATCGTCGACATCGCCATCAGCGCGAGCGCGATCGCCGCGACCGCGCCGGCGATCCAGCGGCGATAGCTGCCGAAGGTGTCGACGAGCGGTGACCAGAGGAACTTCAGCGTCCAGGCCAGCGACACGGAGCTGATGAGGCCGATGGTGGGGAGGTCGACGTGGTGGAAGCGGAGGAAGGTCGGGACGAGCTCGCGCACGATGCCGTACGGCAGCCCTTCCGAGAAGTAGAGCACGGCTGCGATGGAGCCGAGGAAGAGCGTCGTGCGCGGGCGCTGCAACGGCGTGGTCCTTGCTCATTCTGACGGAGGAGGTTTGTATGCGAAAGCTTTCGATTCTGGCGGTGCTGCTCCTGCTCGCCGCCTGCGGCTCCGGAGGTCTCGGCGACCTCGGCGGGATCCTCGGTAGTCCCTCGCCCAGCACGCCGTCGAGCGTGAACGGCACGGTGAACTTCGTCGACACCAGCGCCCAGCGCGTCGACCTGAACGTGAGCTACGTGAACAACCTGCGCAGCAGCCAGGGCAACGCATCGATCTACTACGACAACCGCACTCAGGTGCAGTTCCAGGGCCGCAACTACAGCCCGGCGGACCTCGAGCGCGGCGACGAAGTCTCGGTGCACGGCTACAACGACAACGGCAAGTACGTGGCCGACACGATCACGGTGACGCGGAACGTGCGCCAGTAGGTTTGAGCGTGCACGTCCGAGGTATCCTCGGGCGTGCACGTCCAGCGGATTTACGTCGACACTTCGGTGATCGGCGGATACTTCGACCCGGAGTTTGAATTCGCTACTCAACGGCTGTTTCAGATGTTCGTTCGGGGTGAGGCGCGGATGGTGCTATCGGAACTGACGCGCCGCGAGCTCGAACGTGCACCTGCGCATGTCCGGGCAGTGCCGTCGAAACTGCCGCAACAGCACATTGAGGAGATAGGAACACCGCCGGAGGCAGACGAACTCGCTGAGCTGTATCTTCGCGAAGGAGTGATTAGGCCAACGATGTACATCGATGCGCTTCATATTGCGACCGCTGTTGTTGCCCGTGTCGATGTGCTCGTGAGCTGGAACTTTCGCGACATCGTCAACCTGCCGAAGATCCGCGGCTATAACGCCATCAACTTGCGTCTCGGGTATCCTCTTCTGGAGATTCGATCACCGAGCGAGGTGATCCCCTATGGAAATTGAAGGCCCTCCGGTCAAGGCAGTGGAGTTGATGCGCGAGATCCGCGACAAGATCAACGCAGAGATGGAAGGCAAGTCCTTCGAAGAAATTCGGCGCATCCTCAAACTCAATGAGGAGCGGCGCGTCCCTCCGCCCGTCCCTACCTCATCACGCTGACCGGAAACGTCATCCTGCCCACCGGCGTGTCGTACGCGGCGTTGCCGCGGATCTCGTAGCGCGCCCGGTTGCCCTGGATCAGGTCGGCCACCTCTCTGAAGATCGACCTCACGTTGTCGTACGACACGTGCGTGCGGAGGCGGACGTCGCCGAGGCCGCGGGCGGGGATGTGGACGCGGTCGAACGTCGTCCCGTTGGCGATGTTGTGGCCGTTCACGAGGAGGTTGAAGTCGAACTGATCGAGCCTCAAACCGACCGGGTTCGGATTGTCGACGCCGACCGTCAGATCGAAGTCCATCGACGGCGGAATGGCCAGGTTCAGGTGCGGGTCGACGTTGCGGAGGCTGTACGACGGATTCACGATGTTCAGGTTCTGCAGCGTGCTGCAGCCGGACAGCGACAGCGTCATCACAGCTAGGACGATGCAGAGGCCGGTCAGGAGCGAAGCCAGGATCAGCGGTTTCTTGGTCATCTCGCGTTGCGTAAATTGCAAACGTGGCGCCTGAACGGGTGTGTTATGGTCTGCCGGTTGCAACCGATGCCCGGCTGAGGAGACCGCGTGGGGATATCGGCAATCATCGCTGCCTACAACGAAGAAAAGACCATCGCTGAGGTCCTCGACGTCCTCACCCGCTGCGAGATGATCGACGAGATCGTCGTGGTCAGCGACGGCTCCACCGACCGCACCGTCGAGATCGCCCGAGGCTTCGACGGCGTCACCACCATCGCCCTCCGCGAAAACCGCGGCAAAGGCTACGCAATGCGCATGGGCGTCGCCTACGCCAGACACGATGTCCTCTTCTTCGTCGACGGCGACATGTTCCACCTCACCCGCCAGCACATCACCTCGCTTCTCGGCCCCGTCCTGCGCGACGAGTGCGACATGAACATCGGCGTCCGCAGCCGCGGCCCGATCCGCAACTTCTTCCACCTGCAGATGAAAGTCGGCCCGGTCCTCTCCGGCATCCGGGTCATGCGCCGCTTCGTTTGGGACGTCGTGCCGCTGCGCTACCAGGAGCGCTTCAAGATCGAGGCGGCGCTGAACTTCTTCTGTTCCCGGGCCGGCTACCGGCAGCGCCAGACCATCATCTACAACCTCGGCCACCTCACCAAGGAGGACAAGCGCGGCCTCGCCCCGGGGCTCACCGCCCGGTGGGAAATGACGCGCGAAGTCTTCTTCCTCCATTGGGACCTCTACGTATTCGAGACCTGGCGCTCCGACGTCGAGGCCGAGCCGGCCGTCGAGTACGACCTCTTCGAGTAGTGCGCAGGACCACCGCCGCCGTACTCGCGCTCGCGCTCCTGACCACCTGCACGTGCGTCATCAACTGCGGCAGCCCGGCGCGCACGCTCGAGCGCAGCGTCGTCGTGAACGGCCACACCTTCAAGTACCGGGTCTGGCTGCCGGCGCGCTTCACGAAACTGCGCCGCTGGCCGGTCATCCTCTACCTCCACGGCAGTGGCGAGCGCGGCGACGACAACCTCCGCCAGCTCACCCTAGGGCTCGGTCCCGCCCTGGAGCGCTACGGCGACCGCTACAAGGCCGTGGTCGTCTTCCCGCAGTGCCGCTTCGGCGACGAGTGGGACGGCGAGGAGGAGCAGCAGGCCCTGGCGGCGCTCGAGCAGAGCATCCGCGAGTTTCACGGCGACCGCAAACGCGTCTACCTCACCGGCGCCTCGATGGGCGGCGCGGGCGTGTGGTACGCGGCGCGGCATCGGAAGAAGTGGGCGGCCATCGTGCCGGTCTGCGGCGAGGTCGTGCGGCAGCGCGACGACCCGTTTCCGTCCGATCCGCCGCCCGACATCGCCCGCATCGTCGGCGCGAAGGATCCGTACGCGACGCTGGCGCAGGCGATCGGACGGCAGCCGGCGTGGGTGTGGCATGGCGCGGACGACGACATCGTGCCGGTCACCGAGTCGCGGAGGATGGTCGCGGCGCTGCAACATGCCGGCGACCTCGTGCACTACACAGAGGTGCGGGGGGCCGGCCATGATGTGTGGGACACCGCGTACGCGAGCCCCGACCTGGCACGCTGGCTCTTCGCCCAGCGCCTCCGTTAGCCGGCACGGCCGGCTGCATTGGTTGGCAAAGCCTTCGGCACGAGTGTCGCCTGTGGCAGCATTCCTGCCGCGCGGTCTCCTAGTCGACAAAGTCAGGAGCAGGTCGCGCCGGTGTCCACGCCGGCCGTATGAGCGGCGTCTCGCCGCTCCTGACGCTTTCCAACCTCCGCTCGATGGCCCGCGTCGCGCGCGCGAACGCCTCCTCGTCATGCCGCAGGTTGTACGCGAAGTTCGCCCCGAACAGCAGCGCATTCAGCTCGAACGCCAACTGCGCCGGCTCGACCTCGGCGTCGAGATGCCCTTCATCCTTGGCCATGCGGATGGCCTTCTCGAGCATCGCGAACCAGTCATCCATCTGCTTCGCCACAGCGTCGCGCACCGGTCCCGGCCGCCCGTCGAACTCGAACGATGCCGCGGCGAAGAAGCAGCCGCCGGGAAAGACGCGGCGCCGAACGTAGTCGAGCCACGAGTGGCAGATCGCCACCAGCCGCGGATATCCGCGCTCCGCGTTGAGGGCCGGGCGGACGACCGCGTCGATGAAGCGCTGGCCGGCGGCGTCGATCGCGGCGAGCTGGAGCTCCTCCTTCGAGCCGAAGTGCGCGAAGAGGCCGCTCTTCGACATGCGCAGATCCTCCGCGAGCCGGCCGATCGTCAACCCTTCGAGCCCTTCGAGCGAGGCGAGATCGACCGCGCGCTGCAGGATGCTGGCGCGGGTGCGCTGACCTTTCATGCGAAGGCGTGGAGGTCGCGGAGGAGGCGCCGCTCGCGTTGCGGCGCCCCGGCTTTCTTGACCGTGCGCTCGCCGCGCGCGTAGGCGGCGGCGCCGTTCGCGCTGGAGCAGAGGAAGCCATAGGTGCAGCTCGCGTCGCCGAGGGTCTCGACCCAGAGGTCGATGCGCATCGTGCCGGGAGCCGGCGTTCCGAGCTGCTCGATGACTAGCTCCCCGTCGGGCTGGCACGGCTCGCCGCAATAGGCGCGGATGGCCTCGTCGACGCGGGAAGTGAAGTCGTCGCTGGCGGGGGCGAAGTAGACGAACTTGGGGTTGAAGTCGTCGCGGATGGCGTTCATGCGGACATAATAGCACGAACGTTCGTTTTCGGTGCAAGTGTAATGACTCATTTACTCACTCTACCGGTAGCGCAGCCGCTCTGGCGGCGGATCGAAGTCGAACGACCCGAGGAGCAGCCAGCGCCGCGCCTCGTGCTCGCGGCCCCGGCGGGCGATCAGCGGCGTCGTGTAGTGCCAGAACGGCAGGCGATACACGGCGATCCCGCTGGGCCCGGCCACCTCGTGGCTCTTTGACAGGAAGCCATGCTCCTCGTAGACCAGCAACTGCGAGGCGACGGCGTCGTTCGAGAACATGACGTGGACATCGACGAAGCCGGTGGCGACCCCCTCGTCCTCGGGGTGGTGGTCATTGTGCGGGCCGCTGTAGTCGCCCGGCTCGTAGCAGATGATCTGCCGTCCCCAATCATCGCGGCGCATCGGCTCGCCGACGACGACCTCGGCGAAGCGGCGGAACGACTCCGACTTCAGCATCGGCCCGAGCCCCATCGCGTCGGCCGCGGCGAGCGCCCGCGAGTTGCGCGAGTTGAACGTGGCCGTGCGCACGCGCACCGTCTTCGTCAGCGACTCGGAGTAGTTCTTCTTCATCTTCGTCAGCGACTCGCGCGGGACCGGCGTGTACATCCGCTTCATGCTCGGGTACATCCCTTCGTCGAGCGTGGCGATGCAGCGCCGGGCCACGTCGTCGTCGATGAGGTTGTCGAAGACGACGATCGGCGTGGCCCCGCGGCGGCGGAAAACGTCGAGGCCGCCGTTGCCGGCGCCGTCGAGGAGCTTCCGCCCGCGGCGGTTCAGGAGATCGGCAAATTCGATTGGAAACATGGATGGAAGAATTGTAGCGGACGGCTCGCGCCTGCCGGAATATACTTGACTAGTCAACTATTAACTGCTAGCGTAATATTCGTGATGCCGATCCTCAAGGAGCTCAAGCAGACCCGTCCCTTCGTCTCCGCCGCCCAGGAAGCCACCGTGGCACTGCTCCGCACCGCCGACATCGTGAACCGCCTCGTCGACGCCGTCATCGGGCGCCACGGCATCACCGGCCAGCAATACAACGTCCTGCGCATCCTCCGCGGCGCCGGCGCGAAGGGACTGCCAACGCTGGAGATCGCCGTGCGGATGATCGAGCAGACGCCCGGGATCACGCGCCTGATCGACCGCCTGGAGGCGAAGAAGCTCGTCAGCCGTGAGCGCTGCGCCACGGACCGCCGCCAGGTCTTCTGCCGCATCAGCGCGGCCGGCCTGGCGCTGCTGGCCAGCCTCGACGAGCCGGTGCGCGCCATCAGCGACGAGGCCCTCCGCAACTTCAGCAAGAAAGACGTCGCGCAACTGATCGAGCTCCTCGATCGGACGCGCGAAGGAACCAACACAACGATGTCGAATATGGAGGTCAACACTTGAAACGCTTTGCATTCGCTCTCGCTCTCACCGCCGCCGCTGCTTTCGCCGCCCCGCAGACCTACGTCGTCGACCGGCCGCACTCGCAGGCGACCTTCACGGTCCGCCACATGATGAGCAAGGTCGCCGGCAAGTTCGACGACTTCACCGGCACGGTGAACGTCGACCGCGCCAATCCGTCGGCGTCCTCAGTGGAGCTCACGATCAAAACGGCGTCGATCAACACCGGTGATCCGAACCGCGACAAGCATCTCCGCACGCCCGACTTCTTCGACGCCGAGAAGAACCCGGAGATCCACTTCAAGTCGACGGCCATCGCTCCGTCGAAGACGAAGGACGTCTACGACGTGACCGGCGATCTGACCATGCACGGCGTGACCAAGCGCGTCACGCTCCCGGTCGAGTTCCTCGGCTACCAGAAGGACCCGTGGGGCAACGAGCGCGCCGGCTTCCAGCTCGAGACGAAGTTGAGCCGGAAGGACTACGGCATCAACTGGAACAAGGCCCTCGACAACGGCGGCTTCCTCGTTGGTGACGACGTCACGGTGTCGATCAATCTCGAGACCCTTCCCAAGAAATGACGAGTCAGCGGCCCGCCGCCCGCCGGCGGGCCGCGTCCTCGCGCTGCAGGAAGATCCGCTGCCCGGTCACGAGCCCCGAGGGGCGGTCGGCGCGCGAGTAGAACGCCAGTCGTAGAGCGGCGACGGCGGATCGATCAGCGGCGCGCGCGCGATGTAGACGGGCGCGAGCGGCTCGCCGCCGCGCGTGATGCGCGCCGACGCGAACGCCATCGTTCCCGGATCGACGACCTCCGGCCACGTCACGGTCCACCACGCGCCGTCCAATCGCACGCGCGGGCTTCCCTTGCGACGCGGACCGGCCGCGACGACGATGCGTCCGCCGAGGAGGTCGGCGTTCCGGCTCACGCCCTGCGCGACGATCTCCATGGCGTTCTCGTTGAGAATCGGCCATGCGACGACGAAGTCGCTGCCGTCGGACGCGATCGACGGGATCGCCTGCGCCGCTTCGTTCGTCGGTCCGAGGGCAACCGATCCGGTGGCGAGACGAAGATCGTCCGTTACCGCGACGGCGAGCGGCGACACGCTCTGTCCGTACGCGAACATGAAGCGGTCGGCGCTGCGCGCGACGTTGAACTGCAGCGCTGCCGGATGCACCTGTTTCTCAGCCGAAGCGTCGCCGATGCGGATTCCGAACGTGCCGCGCTGGTACGTCGAGAAGAAGACGACGAACCCGGAGCCGTCCCACACCCCGATCGGACTCGACGCGACGACGGTGTTTGCCGCGAGCAGGAGCGGAGCGGGGTCGAGCGGCGTTCCGGCGGCCGTGAAGCGCTGCGCGCGGATGTCCTCCTGGCCGTTGTGCCCCTCGGCCCACGTGACGAGGATCATCCCGCCGCCGCCGGCGACGTCGCCGCCCTCGATCTGACCGCTGGCTACGACGATGCCGGCGCTGTCGAGCGGCTCGCCGCGCGTAGTGACGCGCGCTAGGCGGAGCTCCTTCTGATAGCCGGGCAGCTCCTGGCGAAAGACGACCGCTTCGTCGACGCCGTCGAAGGCCGCGTGCACGCCGTATTGCGACGCC
>Ga0137373_10009720_pt1 | contig 10066 bp, 8 predicted proteins | sample SagtaG_5_FD_104912 | JGI IMG/M metagenome (GOLD analysis project Ga0137373, IMG submission 104912) | Vadose zone soil microbial communities from Sagehorn Ranch, Mendocino, California, USA - Sage1_R_80_16 metaG | ecosystem: Environmental > Terrestrial > Soil > Vadose zone | place: USA: California...
ATCCGCTCCCGGGCACGGGATCCTAACCGGCCCGGACACCCTCGCGCGGCATGATGAGGCACATGCCCGCCATCCCGGAACCGACCCGCAGCTCGATCATCTTGCGGCTGCTGGATCACGCCGAGCAGAACTGGCCGCAGCTGGCCAAAGTCCGGGCCAGATACCACGGCAGCTTCGCCTACATCACCGGCGTGCTCCGCAACGGTCAGCAGATCCCGCTGTTCCGGCTGCGCTACGGCGGCTCCGGCCACTCCTTCGGCTTCGCGATCTACTCCGCTGCCAGCGGCCGCTACGAAGACGCACTCCTGCGCACCGGACTCCCGATCGGCACCCCGCAAGAAGCCCTCGACACCGCCTGCACCGTCCACCTCACAGAATCCGGACACGAACCCGAACCCTGACCCCGACGAACTTACGCAGCCACCCACTTAGCTGGGCGGGCCTGGGCCCGGTGCGCTCCCGCAGCGGGCCCGGGTCCGGCCTAGTCGAACATGTACTCGCCCTGGGCTTCGTGTCCGGCGACGGCCACGTGGCTGTCCTTGTCCTCGCAGTAACCGCAGCAGCGGAGCTCGAACTTCGCCCCGACCTGGTAGAGCGTCCCGCAGTGCTCGACGGGGATCGTCTCCGGCGGCACCCAGACATACTTCTCGATGTACACCCCGTCGCAGCCCTTCCAGTCCCTGATCTGGAGCTCCGACCGATCGGGCAGGACGTCGGACAGGTTGAAATCCGGCCCGTCCCCGATGGAGGTGAAGCCGACGTCGAAGCAGAAGTGGCCGCAGAGACACTTCCACAGCCGGCCCCTGAGGTACACGCGGAACCGGACCAGGAAGGGATCCTTGCGCGCGATGATGGTGTCGTACGGGTTCCTGTCGTCGACGTCGAGGATGTCGGCGTCCCAGTAGGCCCGCAGATGCCTGGCGGACAGTTCGATCTCGGTCGAGCCGTCGAGCCAGTCGGGCCTCTCCGTAACCGTCGATACGGTTTGTTCGGACATGAGAGCGTCTCCTTTGCGCAGTTCATGGAGCTGAGCGTGGCCGGAATCGGCCATCACGTTCAGGATCCGGATCAGCGCTGTGGTGGCACTAAGGATGGCGCATAGACGGCGATTACTTTCCGCGAAATATCGCGGCTAAGCGCTTATTCATCACTTAAGAACAGCGCTGGCAGCGCTCAGGTGAGCGCGTGGAAAAGCTGGGTCGTCTCGTCGGACGGGGAAACGCCGAGTTCGTCGTGGAGCGCGGCGGCGCACACGCGATACTGACGGCTCAGGAGTTGCTGCTGATGCTGTGATGCGTAACAGCGCATAAGCAGTCTATGAATAGCCTCGGAACACGGGTCATTGCTGATGGCGAGCTGACCGAAGTGCAGGACCTCGGAAAGCTCGCCGCATTCAAAATGGATCTCCGCGACCTCCTCCAGCGCCTGGCCGTAGAGATCTCTCAGGCGGCGCTGTTCCGGCAGGTACCACTCGCCCGCGCCGTCATCCTCGAACAGCGGCCCGCGGTAGAGCCGGACGGCCTTGCGATAGGCGCCGATGACCTGCTTGAGCCGCCCGGCGCGGCGGGCTCGCCGCGCCTCGTCCACGGCCGAAAGGAACTCGGTGCGGTCGACCCACCAGGTCAGGTCGGGATTGAGGATGTAGCAGCCGTCGCGGTAGACGATGGGCTGGGCGTCCTCCCCCAGGCCGTCCAGGGTGTTGCGCAGGCTGTAGAGCGCGACGTTGAGGTTGTTGCGCGCGGAGTTATGGCTGTGGTCGGGCCACTGCAGCGCCATCAGCACATCGCGCCGGGTGGGCCGGTCCTGATGCACGAGCAGGTACTGGAACACCGCCCGGGCCTTCAGGCTGGTCCATCTCGGCACGCGCTGCCCGGCGACGCGTACCTCCAGCGGCCCGAGCGCCGACGCCGCGATGTCTGCATCCGGCACCGGATAGTCGTTCATGAAGGCGGCTGACACCAACGTGAGCTCGGGCTCGCGGACGGCCGGCTCCCGCCATTCTTCCGCGGGCTGCGAGCCGACCCGGCCGCGGCGGAACATCTCCCGGAGCTGGCCGGTACGCCGCTTGGTCTTCGCCGACGGCCGTTCCAGCAGGGCGTCCACCTGCTGGGTAATTTCCCGCTCGACGAGACGGCAGCAGCGGGCGGCGGCCTCGAGTTCAATGGCGACGCGCTGGTGCTCGGCGCTCCATTGCTGGAGCCTGCGCACGGTTTCCACGCCGAATTCGGGCTCGATCGGGGTATTGCCGAGGCTGGCCAGGGCGCGTTCCACCCCGTCGAAGAGCGGGTCCTGGGTGAGTCGGCGCAGCTCGGCCAGCGCCTCGGATAGCGCAGTCCGGGCTCGCGCCGACGCGTTATTATTGCCGCGCTGTGCGGTGCCCCACTCGGCCCCATCAGTACCCATGGTCGACCCCCCAAGGTCACAACTGGAGCAGGGCCGACTTTGCTACGCTTTTGTGACTTTCCTATTTAAAGATTTTACACACCCACCGTCAAGTTATATTCGGGTTCCCCGGCAGTAAGCACTGGGGAACAACTTAGTTTCTGTGTAACTGGTCAGGTACCTGAAATCGCTGTGGTCTGATCAGGCGGCAGCGGGGCATCCAAGGCTCGCCGCGGGCGAGCATGACCAAGGCATCGAAGAAGCTGAGGCCGTGTTTGGCGCCGGTGGACAGATAGCTGCGGATCGCGCAGAACTGGCGGGCGCCAGTCATCGTGCGCAGGCACCCGGATACCTTCTGCTTCAGCTTGGCCATCCGGATATCGCGTTCACAGCCGTTGTTATCCGGCGGCGCCCGGAAATCGGTGGTGAATCGCAGGTAGTCGTCCTGGCGGTCGCGCAGGCGGCGGGCCAGCGCGTTGTGCTTTTTCATCAGCGGCCCGGATCGCGCGGCGGTCTGGCTGGCCCCGGCAAGGACCGCCGAACGGAACAGGCGGACCTGGGTGGCCAGCGCGGCCGGGTCCACGGCATCTCGTCCCTGGCTGACCGCCTCGCGCACCAGGTCCTGCATCGCGGTGAGCGCCTCGGCGGCCTGCGTGGCCCAGCACCACTGGCCTTGCGGCGCGCCGTCGGCGACGGCTTGCAGCTCGCGCAGGGTGTGCGCGCAGCAAAGCTGGTGGTCCGGGGCCGTGTAGGTGTCATACGGAGCCCAGGCGTCATGGACGGCGACCCCGGTGAACCGGGGCAGGATGCCCATCGCCTCGGCCGCCTGCCTGCCCCGCTTGGCATGCACCATGAGCAGGGTGTACCTGCCGGTGCGGGCGCAGTGCACCCAGGCCAGCCTGCCCTCGACCCGGAACCCGGTCTCATCGAACCCGGCGACGTCGCTGGCGGCGATCTGCTCGTGGACCTGCTCCAGGAACCCGTCCAGCCGCCCGGCCGCGCGGGCGGTCAGCGCCGCGACCGTCCCGGACGAGCACGGAATGCCGAACAGCTCCGCCAGCGCCACCGCGGTACGGTCCTTGGACAAGAACTGCCCGGCGTGCAGGTAGACGATGATCGCGACGATCCGCGGCCCGTACTGCACCGGCGCCTCCGCGCCGGCCGGGCCCTGCCCTTGGTGCGGTGCCCGCAGCCGCATGCCCGCTAGATCAGCTGGTGCTCGGTCACCTCGGCGCGCACCGGCTGCAGGTCGAAGACCTGGCGGCGCTCCACCCCGGTGACCGGCGGCCCCGCCAGCCCGGCACCGCACCGGCCGCAGCAGCCCGGCTCGTGGCGGATCTCCTGGTCTGGCCTGGCCACCTGCGCCAGGGTCGTCCCGTTGTGCCCGTCCTGCCCGCCGGGCTTGCGGCCGTTACGCTTGCGCAGCGACCGCGGTCTGGGTGCCGGCTTGGCCAGCCCCTCGCTTGACGGCGGCTTGGAGGAGTTCCGCGGTTCTCTGAACTTCGGATGAGGGGGGGCTTGACGGGCTGGCGGCTAGTTCCGTCCGCCGGCGTTCCTGATCGCGTTGAGGACGAGGTGGATGTTGGCCTGGTCGAGTCCGGTGATGACGTCTCGCAGGGTGACGGGTGATGTGCTGGCGAGGCTGGCGGCCAGGCGGAGGATGGAGGCTTCGCCGCCTGAGCAGGGCAGGTTTCCTGCCTGCAGGGCGGTGATGGCCTCTTCCCAGCTGATGGCGGCGGTGATGGTCCCGGACGGCCCGGTCTGGGTGGTGATGAACTGCGTGGTGAAGTCGTTCCTGCGCAGCCAGGTCCGGTGCCTGATGAGCAGTTCGGTGGCGGCTTCGTCGCAGTAGATGCCCTTGCTCCAGGCGCGGAGCGCGGCGGTGACCTGGCACTGGCCGGGCGGGCTGCTGGAGGGGGCTGCGGCTGCGAGCATGGCGATGTCGGCTAGGCGGGCGAGGTCCTGGCTGGCCTGTTCGGGGAGGTCGGCGGGGTCGGCCCAGCAGTGGGCGGTGCGGGCGTGCTGGCAGATCTGCGCCGGGTCGGCGCAGGTAGCGGTGAAGACGAAGGTGCGGATGATCTCGCCGTCGTGAACGATGTCATGACTGCCGAGGTAGGCGCCGAACTCCGTGGCGTCCAGCCCGTAGTCGCAGGCCAGGATGCGGCTGAGGGCGCTGGTGAGGGTTTCGCCGGGCAGCGGTATGCCGCCGGGCAGGTCCCATTCGCGGTCGAAGTCGCGGGTGTCGTGCCCGCAGAGCAGGATGCGCTCGCCGAGGGTGACGGCAGCCGCGACGGCCGTCTGGCCTGTGCCTTCGGCGGCAGAGGACATGACGAGATCGTGCAGCAGGGATTCAGTGACCGCGGCAGGTTTCATGAGAGCTCCTTGCGGGGGGCGGCTGCCGGGAAGCCGGGTATGCCGAGGGTGACGGCGGCCGGGGCCTGGGAGTGCCGGTCGATCTGGGTGAGCTTGTCGTCAGCGCCGGCGAGGCTGATCTTGAGTCCTTCGATCTCGCCGAGCCAGCCTTCGCGCTCGGCTTCGGCGATGCGGGCGGTGAGGTTGTCGCGGATCTCCGCGATGCGGGGCCGCTGGGCCGGGTCGGGCCAGTGCATACTGCACCGCAGGCAGCTGTGCTCGTGGATGCAGGGGGTTCCGAACGCCCGCCCGCAGATGCCAGTGGCGATCTTGCGGCGTTCGAAGTGGCCGAGGAACTCAGCCCATTCAGCATCGGTGGGAACGCGGTATTCCTCGGTGGGCCGCAGTGCCCGCCGCCTGGCGAGGAATGCCAGGTGGGCCTGGATCGCCTCGTCAGGGTAGACCGCTTTATAGCCGAGAGTGACGTTTATGTCCTTGTGCCCGGCGATGACCTGGGCGATGTGCGAGGGGAGCCCGCTCATGATCGCGTCGGTGATGAAGATCCTGCGGAAGTCGTGCGGGGTGCAGCGCAGCGGGCTGCCGTCAGCGGCGGCCAGGCCGGTGCCGGCCAGCGCGGCGTTGAGCATGTCGCGGGCGGCGCCGCCGCTGATCCTGCGGTTCTCGGAGCCGAAGCGGCGCTGGAACAGCACTGGTGATGGCGGCAGCCACGTGCGTTCCAGCGAGTCATAAGCCGGCACCAGCGGGACTGCGCCGCCGTGCCCGTGGCTGCGCAGTCGGCTGATGATCGCTGACAGCACGTCGGCCATTTCCGGGCTGACCACCAGCAGCCGCTCAGTGTCGGTCTTGGACGGAGCGATCTGCAGTAGCGGGATGATCTCGCCCGTGGTGGGCAGCCGGTACTGGACCAGGCTGTAGTGAGTGATCTCCAGCAGTTCCTCGATGCGGATGCCGGTCGCGCGCAGGACCTCGACGATGGCCCAGGACCAGAACGCGTGGTCTTCTTCGAGGGTGAGGTCACGCCGCCGGCCGGCAGCCTGGTCATCGGCCCACACTTTCGCGCTGGTCGCGTGGCGGGTGACCGACCGGGTCAGGGTCTGCCCTGCGGCGGAGAATGCCTGCCCAGGCGCGGTGGCGCGTGCCGCGCGCAGCAGCGCGTCCGCGGTCTCCCGTCTGCGGCTGACAGCCCGGACCAGCGCGGGAAGGACGGGCAGGCGCTCGCGGGTGCGCGCGTCCATCCGCGATTTGCGGTGCCGGGCTGCCTTGCGCTGGTTGATCTCCGCGGCACTGACCGGGCACCGGGCCGCCCAGGATCCCCAGTGCGCGGGATCCTCGGCTGCCCACTGTGCTATGTCCAGGTAGAAGGCACGCACCCGGGTCAGGCACTCGCGGTAATTCAGCCGAGGGACCTCGGCTACGGTCTTCTCGCCGGTACCGGCCGTCACCGTCTTCGGCTTGGTCCGCCGGCGCTGCTTCCAGCTGGCCGCGGCCTCGGCCGGCAGCTGCAGGGTGCAGATGCCCGGATGGTGACGTTCCAGGTCCTGCCAGAAATCCCTGCCGAGCGACCGGGCGAGGGACTCTAGCGTGACGTAGTCCACGGCCGGCTGGCGTTCCCGCAGGTAATCCACCAGCAGGTCGCGGACCGGACGGCAGGCCAGGTGATAGCGGTCGATCATCTCCTCCGGCGTGCGCTGCCCTATGGTGCGCAGCGCCCGCAGCGTCTCCGGCGCGGCCAGGTCGAAGCTTCCCGCCTGGCGCAGCATCCGATAGAAAACTGCGGTATCGCCCGCCGAGCTGGCATGGGTGCCAGCCTCGGTGTCCAGCAGCTCCAGGACGTCGCCCGCCGTGATGTCGCGGACGGAGCCGCCCTTGGCCGCGACGATGAGCGCGGTCCGGCTCAGCGTGCGGGCCATGACCGAGGCGGTTACCGCTGATTCCTCGCACAGGGCCCGCAGATGCGCGAACCCTGCGGGGTCACGCGACTGCGCAAGGCTGACGGCAAGGGCGCTCTTGCTGCCCTTGGCGGCAGCCAGCCAGCGCAGCGAGGGACGGATGATGTCGGCGCTGACCGCCATCCGCAGCCCTATGCCGAGCTCGCCCTGCCGCCAGCGGGTGTACTGGCCTCGCCCGCGCAGCCACCGGGCGGATATCTCGCTCCATTTGCCGCCCGCGGCGTCGGCTCCGCTGGCCAGCCAGCGCTGCTGCCAGCTGTCTCCCGGCTGGTCTTGCAGCCAGTCCAGCAGCACTGTCAGCCCGCGAGTACGGTTGCCCTGGCTGGCCGGGTTGTCCAGGGTGAATGGCGGGCTGGTCAGCAGCCGCCACATCTCATCACGCCCTGCCCGGGTGGCCGGCCAGTCCGCCGTCCGGGCGCGTGCCGGGAATCGGGCGCGAGCTGACTCCCACCCCGCCGCAGGCGCTTGCCCGGCAGCGGGCGCATCCGTCCCCGCGGTCACGGCGTCTGGTTCCCGAACAGCACGTTCATGGACTCGGGCCGGTAACCCGGGGCCGGAACCGGCCTCGCACGTCTTCCGGCCCGCTGGACCTGCTCGGCGTAATGGGCCAGCACCCGGCGGATCACATCCTCCTTGCGCGGCGTCATGTAGATCTGAGTAGTCGTCAGCTGAGCGTGGCCAAGGACGAACTGCACGTCGGTGAGCGGCAGCGCCGGATCCTCAGCCATCCGGTAGGCGGCGGTGTGACGCAGCGAGTGCAACGTCGCATCCGTGCCCGCCCGGTCATTGACCCGCTCGAACATGCGGTGCACGCCGTGATAGGTCAGCGGCCGGAACGGACGGCGCAGCGTCCACCACAACGGCTTCCGCGAGCCAGCAGGCAGCAGGCCCTCGGTCTCCACCTGGTACAGACGAAGCCACACGAACGCATCCGCCGACGCGGGCAGCTGCTGGAGCTCGCGGGTGCCCTTGCGCACAACCGTGATCACCTGCCTGCCCGCGTCCACCCCATAGCGCCGGACCGACAGCAACTCCGACGCCCGCGCGCCGGAGGACACGTAGAACGCCACCAGTGCGCGGTCCCTGTGCGACGGCAGCCGGGCGAAGATCTCGTTGAACTCCTCGTCCGGGATGCTGCGCGGGACCCGCGACGCCACCCGGGGCCGGTAAAGCCCGGCCCGCTCGTTACGGTGCGGTTCCATCGGATTGTGATGCGCGTGCGCACGCCCGCCGCGGCGGGACCGGTCCAGCGGGAAAGGATTGACCGCCGGACCGGTCCCCGCATCAAGATGAAAGGCATAGAAAGCACGCAGCACCGTCTCCGAATGCGCCCGCACCGACGGCGCATAAGGCACCCGGCCAGCGCCGCCCGCAACAGCCGGCACCGCTCCCTGACCCGGCCCCGCTGAGCGCGGACCTGGCGGCTTCCCGGAAACCTGCAGCCACCGGCAGAAATCCCGGGCCTCGATCCGGCTCGCCTGATCCCACGCGACACCGGCCGCATGAAGGAAGCGATACCAGCGCAAGAGATCATGAGCATACGAGCGGACCGTCGCCTCCGACCGGCCCGCCGCCAGCAGATCACGGAAATAGGCGGTTACCGGCTCCGCTACCGCCCCGTCCGCATCGATCAGCCGAAACGGCTCATACCGATCCCCCGTATCCACCAGCCTGCCCACCCGGGGCACCACCAGTGCCGCGAGGTCCCGTTCCGGCTCTCCGATCATGGCCAGTGACCGTATAGCCAGAAACCGCCGTCAACCCGTTTAACTGGGAAAACACTGACCGTTGTTCAGTCAACAGGGAGTTCTGCCGCAGCCGGGCCTCTAGCTCAGCGATCCGCTCGCGGGCCCGCGCCAGGTCCGCCCGGGCCTGCCCCAGCGCAGCTACTGCGCCGGCCAGCTCCCGGCGCAGCGATGCCACCAGCGCGGCCAGCACCTCATACGGCGGCGGCTCCTCCTCATCACCGGGCACACCCGGACCCTACGGCGCGGGAATCTGCTCCTGCCGGCATCTCGACGTCATCGGCGTCCCAGCTTGGCGGCAGAAGCGTCACGCCCGGCCGCCGCCGGGACCGGACCCGCCTCGTCCGCATGTCGCGCGGCGCCCCTCATCCGGTCTACCTGACTTGGCTCACGATCAAGGATTTTCGGCTGGCACGTCGCTCTGACCTGCAGGTTCCTGACTCACGGTGAGCAAGTCTGCGACTAAGCCGGGGCCGTAAAGTGGCCTGGTGCCGTATGTGCGGACGGTGAAGACGGCGTCGGGTGCGACAGCCGTGCAGATCGTGTACTCGTCCCATCGGGGGTCGCTGGACATTGAGTCGGGGTCAGCGCACGACGACGCCGAGCTGGAGGGGCTGAAGGCAGTCGCGCGGCAGCGCCTGGCGGGCGGGCAGGGCTGGCTCGATCTGGGCCCGGGCTTCGGCGGCCGGGCCAGGGGCGGCCCGCTGCCGATCACGTCCTCGCGGATGGGCACCTGCAGGATGCCCTGGGCCGCGTCTATGACGTGCTGGGCTTCGGGTGGGCCACGGGCGGGGACGAGGTCGGGCCCGGCGAGCCCTGCGCGGCATTGACGAGCAAGTCGCCAAAGCCGAGAAAGCCATCGCCGGGCAGACCCCGGTCAAGCGCAACCGGTTCGAGGCCGGCGATCCGGACGGCGGTGGCGCGGAGCGCACAGGCGGCGGTGCCGTCGTGCCGGTTGGTGATCGCCAGGTAGGGCTGCCGCATGCCAAGTTGCCGGCAGGTTTTGGGGAGCCTGCCCCTCGCGACGTACCGTCAATGGGCATGACGGCGCGTCCGGTCCCCACTCGGCCGATCCCGGAGCGGGTCGTGGTGGTCGGCTGCGCTGGCAGCGGAAAGACGACGTTGGCGCGCGAGGTTGCGGCGCGACTGGACGCGCGGCACATCGAACGCGACGCGCTCGGCGATGACGAGGCTCCCGGCTTCGCTGCACTGGTCGCTGCCGCCGTCGAGGCCGCCGGCCGGCGATGGGTGTTCGACGGTGCGCCCTACAACGCTGAGGCGCTGGTGTATCCGCACGCCGACGCCCTCGTCGCCTTGGACTATCCGCGCCGGGTCGTATGGCGCCGCGTTGTGGCTCGTTCTCTCCGACTCTGGCTTACTCGTCGGAGCGACGGGGCGCACACCTCCACCTCCCCGCCCTGGAGGTGGTGGGCGCCTACCCACCCGCTGCGCTGGGCTGCGCAGACGCACGCCGCGCGGCACGCGGAGATTGCCGCGCTCCTTGCGCGGCCAGAGGTTGCCCACATTCCGCGATTCCGGTTCACCTCTCCCCGCCAGGCCGCGACATGGCTCACCAGCCTTCACCGCTGAACCAAATGGGGAACGTGACCTATCCCG
>Ga0137373_10009731_pt1 | contig 10059 bp, 9 predicted proteins | sample SagtaG_5_FD_104912 | JGI IMG/M metagenome (GOLD analysis project Ga0137373, IMG submission 104912) | Vadose zone soil microbial communities from Sagehorn Ranch, Mendocino, California, USA - Sage1_R_80_16 metaG | ecosystem: Environmental > Terrestrial > Soil > Vadose zone | place: USA: California...
CCGCAGCCGTTGCAGACATCGTTCTGCACGAGCACGGAGCCAACTTCAGTACGCACGATCGATCCGGTCGGACACGCTTCAAGGCAACCGGCTTCTTCGCAATGCTTGCAAACATCGGACAAGAAAACCCACCGGAACGGGTCTTCCGCCTTCGCCGAGGCTTCGGCGGACAGGTCACCGTCACCATTGTCTAACGAATGTGAGCCAACGATCTGATTTCCCTTTTGTCGATCTTGCTCGAGAAACATGACGTGGCGCCAAGTCGATGCGCCGAGATGGCCGGTGTTGTCGTAGGAATTTCCTGACCAAACGAATCCGTCATCGGGCACGTGATTCCATTCTTTGCACGCGACTTCACAAGCTTTGCAGCCGATGCAAACACTCGGGTCTGTGAAAAATCCCACTTCGACGTGATCATGCACGTAAGTGTGCTTCCGCTGGTTGGAGCTTTGGATGCCTTCGCCGATCATGGTATTGGCTGGTTCCCACTCATCGGGCCTTGCCCTCCTTGCCGTGGCCGCGAGAAAATTTGCCGCCGCTTGGCGCGCCGAGTGGCGGTTGCTCAGGATGTAAATTCGCCGGCTGTCCGGATTGCGGCGCATGGCGCTCGATCCAATCGAGAAACGCCGGGCCGCGCGGCAAACGTCCCGGGACGATGTTGCAGACGAGCGCCTTGCTTTCCATGATCGTGACATTCGGTTCGCCGGAAATGGCAACGAGATTATTAGCAGCATTGCCGCGCAACGGGCCGGCGGCTCCAAAATGAAACGGAACCGCAACCTGATGCACCGTTTTCCCATTCAGCTGCATCGGCTGAATGCGCCGGCTAACGAGAGCGCGCGCTTCGATCGCGCCCCGCAAACTCACGATGCAAACGTAATCGCTATTATCGATCTTGAGCTCACTCGCGAGTTTCGGGGAAATTTCGACAAACATTTCCGGCTGCAATTCGGAAAGGTGGCTGAGAAATCGCGTCATTCCGCCACCGGTATGATGTTCGGTCAACCGGTACGTTGTGAGAACGTACGGAAAGCGAGGATCGCCCGGCGGCGCGAAACGGTTTTCGTTGCGCGTGAACCAGTTCACCACCGGGTTCGTGTCGCGTGAATAGAGCGCGTTGTGCACAGGTGATTCGAGCGGTTCGTAATGCGTCGGGATCGGCCCATCCTGCAGACCTTTCGGCACAAACATCCAGCCAAGGCCGTCCTCGTGCAGGATGAACGGCGCATCGCCGCGCTGTCCGTCGAGACCGTGTTGTCGATCTCGCGGTACATAGTCGGGGCGCTTGTCTTTTTTGAAATCGGGAACGTCGAGGCCGGTCCAGTTTTCCGAATCCCACCAGACAAGTTTTTTGCGCTCGCTCCAGGGTTCGCCATTCGGCCTGGCGCTGGCACGATTGTAAATAATTCGGCGGTCGCTCGGCCAACTGAACCCCCAGCCGTGGCCAAGATAATCTTTCGATTTCCGCGCGTTCGCTTTGTTCACCCCGTCGGGGCCGAAAACGCCGGAGTAAATCCAGCAACCGCACGCGGTCGATCCGTCATCTTTCAATTCCTCATAGCTGCCGATTTGCGGGCCGTGATGCAGTTTGCCTTGTCGATCTTCACCAAAAACGACTCCGTTAGCTCCAGATTGGACATCTGTTTTCCAGCCGTTGATTTCTGCGAGCACGGCCTCCATTTTCGGCTCGCCGAATTCGTCTTCTGGATACCACCAGTCGAGCGCGCGCAACGGCTCCTCCATCGGATCGTCCGAGGTCTTTGCTCTCGCAATCAATCTCAAAGCCAATTGATGAATGAACCACGCGTCGGATCGACAATCGCCCGGTGGATCGACCGCCTTTTCGCGCCATTGCAAAAGACGCTGCGTGTTCGTGAACGCGCCCTCTTTTTCTGCATAGCCGGCCGCGGGAAAGAAAAATACTTCCGTCTCAATCTCTTCCGTTTTCAATTCGCCGCGCTCGATTTCAGCCGAGTCGCGCCAAAACCTGGCCGGCTCGGTTTCCACCATGTCGCGAATGACAAACCATTTTAGTTTTGCCATCGACTTCCGTTGCAGGCGCGAGTTGGGCGCGCCGACAGCCGAATTCTGTCCGATCAAGAACATGCCCTCCATTTTCCCGTCGGCCATGTCGTAGAGGTATTCGAAGAAGGAATGATCCGCGGTGATTTTCGGCAGCCAGTCATAGCCGAAATCATTTTCCGGGGTCGCACGCTTGCCGTAGTACGCTTTGAGCAAGCTGATGAAATAAGCTGGAGTGTTCGACCAGAAACCGGTTCGGTCGGTGTGCTGATCCAAATATTTCTGCAGCGTGTTTTCCTTTTCGCCGCGCGGCATCGCGAGATAACCGGGCAAAATATCGTAGAGTGTGGGAATATCGGTTGAGCCTTGAATTGATGCGTGGCCGCGTAACGCGAGAATTCCGCCGCCAGGCCGGCCGATGTTGCCGAGGAGCAATTGCAAAATCGCCGCCGTCCGAATGATTTGCACGCCCTTGGAATGCTGCGTCCAACCGACCGCGTAACAAATCGCGGCCGTTTTCTCTGGTCCTGATGCGGCAACGAGCGCGTCGGCCACTTTCTGAAAAAGTGCTGGCGGAATGCCGCAAACTTTTTCGACCATCTCCGGCGTGTAGCGCCCGAAATGGCGTTTCAGTTTTTGGAAAACACATTGTCGATCTTGCAGAGTGAGATCGCGTTCGGGATAGCTCAGCCCCTCGCCCTTGTATTGCCAGCTTTCCGTCTCATAAGCGCGCCGGCTCTCGTTCCAGCCGGAGAAATAACCGTCCGCGCTATCCTCAGGGTCGCCGTACTCATCGCGCAAGATGCAGGATGCATTCGTGTAGTGAACGACGTAATCGCGGAAGAAAAGTTCGTTCTCGATTAGGTGCCGGATGAGGCCACCGAGAAATGCGATGTCGCTGCCGGCACGGATCGGCACCCAGATGTCGGCCAGCGCGCTGGTGCGCGAAAACCGCGGATCGACATGAATGATCGTTGCGCCCTTTTCCTTGGCCTTCATCACCCACCGGAATCCGACCGGATGCGCCTCGGCCATCGACGATCCTTCGATCAAAATGCAATCCGCGTTGGCCAGATCTTGTTGCGCGGTCGTAGCTCCGCCCCGGCCGAAAGAGGTGCCCAGACCGGGCACCGTGCTGCTATGTCATATCCGGGCCTGGTTGGATACGCACACCATCCCCAGGCCTCCGGTGAAAAGTTTTTTGATCAGATAATTTTCTTCGTTGTCGAGCGTCGCGCCGCCCAGATGGCAGACCGCGGTCGTGTGATTGATTGTCGATCCGTTTTCTTGCCCGATGAATGTGCGTTTGCGCGATTCCCAAACGCGATCCGCCACCATATCCATTGCGTCGTCCAGTGAAATTTCCGTCCACGTTTTCGCGCGCGGCGCGCGATATTTCATTTTCGTTTCGCGTCGCGAATGCGTGAGCAACTGATACGACGCTGCGCCTTTCGGGCAAAGATTGCCCTGACTGATCGGACTTTCCGGATCGCCTTCGATCGAAACGAGCTTCCCGCCTTTGTGATAAATGAGCTGCCCGCAACCGACCCCGCAGTATGGACAAATCGATCGCGCTACCTGCGCATCGTCGATTCGCGCGTGCATCGCGCGCGTTTTGTCTGACATGGCTTCCAACCCTGTGCCGTCCGTCCGCTCACGGATTTGACGAATGAGCGGCCACTTCGAGAGCAACGCAGTGAGCGACGTCATGTCGATTAGTCCTCGCTTTAGCGGCCATTTTCCTTGCTATCTTTTCTATTCGTATTTGTAAAGCGCAAAAACAGGATGTCGTCCTTTCTTAAGCTCCCACCAGGGCCTCTGCCTCAAAGAATCGATCCCACGACTCCACCTTCGACGCGCAATGCCGCGCCGTTTGTCGCGGAGGAAAGCGGGCTGGCGACGAACGCAACTAGCGCCGCTGGAATATGCCGCCGAACGTGTGAGAGTGATTGCATGGCGCTAGCGAATCCGCTTTGATGAGCGGTGGTGCAGCTGCAGACACGACGCGATTTTCTTTCTCTCGCCGGCAAAGGTCTCGGACTGGCCGCGCTTTCTTCAGCAACGGTGGCGTCATTGCTGAAAAAAGTCGAGGCAGCCAGCAGGAATGTGACGCATCTCACGCCGGAAGAAGCGGCGATGGATGAAGATTATTGGGCCGTCATCCAAAATTCGTTCAGCGTCACGCGCGGCATCATTAACCTGAACAACGGCGGCGTTTCGCCCAGCCCGCGGACAGTAACCGAAGCGCTGGTGCGTTACATCTGGGAGCAGGAAGACGCCACTGCTTACACGATGTGGCAAATCCTCGAGCCGCAATGCGAAACCATCCGCACTGGGCTGGCCGAACTGTTCGGTTGCGACCGGGAAGAGATCGCCATTACGCGCAATGCTTCGGAGTCGCTCGAGACTCTATTGATGGGCATGGATCTCAAGTCGGGCGACGAAATTCTCACGACAACGCAGGATTACCCGCGCATGCTGACGACGCTGCGCCAGCGCGAAAAGCGCGAAGGTTTAAAGCTGAAGCTGATCCAGATTCCGATTCCGCCGAAGAACCTCGAAGAGATTACGGCAGCGTTCGAAAAAGGGATCACCGACCGCACCCGGCTGATCCTGATATCGCATCAAATCAATATCACCGGTCAGATCACGCCGGTGAAAGCCGTCTGCGAGATGGCGCAGGCGCGAGGCATCGAGACGATCGTGGACGGCGCGCATTCTTTCGCGCAGTTCGATTTCAAACAGAAAGACCTTGGTTGCGATTACTTTGGCACCAGCCTGCACAAGTGGTTGTACGCGCCAAAAGGCACCGGCATGCTTTATGTGAAGCGGGATAGAATTGACAAGCTCTGGCCGCTTATGGCCGCCGAAGCGAAGCAGACCGCCGACATTCGCAAGTTCGAAGAGATCGGCACGCACTCGGCCGCGCCGAAGCTCGCGATCGGCGAAGCGCTCCTGTTCCACAACGGCATCGGCGGCAAGCGCAAGGAAGCGCGGCTGCGTTACCTGTCGCGTTACTGGATGAACCGGCTCAAAGACGTGCCGAAGATTCGGTTCAATACTTCGTTCGATCCCAAACAATCGTGCGCCATTGCCAATGTTCAGATCGAAGGTACAAATCCGGAAGCGGTGACGAAATACCTCTTCGACAAACATCGCATCTTCGCCACTCCGATTGTGCACGAAGAATTTCAGGGTATTCGGATCACGCCGAACCTTTACACAACGCTTGGGGAATTGGATCGTTTCTGCGAGCAGATGGAACTGATCGCCCGCCGCGGGCTGCCGGCGTAGCGAGGGACTTCGGAGCTGGGAGGAGATTGGAAATTCGAGATGATCGCGCTGGCTCATCGTTAGAACGGCAACTCAGTGACATGACCCGTGCGCGAAATTTTCACGATAAATGGCGGCTTCTGCTGTTGCAGGATTCGCCGAACCTGCGGCGGTGCCTTTAGAAAAATTTCAGCCAGCGTTTCTGCCCGCAGATTGCCCTGCGCCGCGAGCACAAACGCGCGTACTTTCGCGCGACGGATCGCTTGCTTCTCGGCTGGTGAATCACGCACGCCCATGACGCTGCGGATCATTGGAGCGATCATCGTTATCACCGGCGTGCTCATAGCCTTACTCGGAATCGAGCGGCACCAGCGAATGATTGATTGGTGGCTCTCCGCTGGAGGAACGATTCAATTCGTCTGGGGACCAATCGCGCTCGTGTTCGGGGTTTTTCTGATTTACGCGATCGTGTGACAAGAAGTCGGACGAGAGGAAAATGGGTCGCGCCTAAACTCCGAACTCCGAAAAAACCTTTCCGGGGTCAACGACCCCTGCTACAACTTGCAGGCGAGCGTCGCACAGCGACGCTGCTACAGTGCTCTAGCTCATGCATCGTAAGCCGCTTAGGATGGATGAAGAGGAATCGTTATTGAGGGGAAGAAGGAAGAGCATTTTGCGAGCTTAACGCTGATGCGTTATTGTTCCTACTATGAGCGCCACTGAAATCATCGAGCAATTCAAAGCCCTCCCCGCGAGTGAACGAGCGCAAGTCGCAAAGTTCGTTGTGGAAAATGATGATTCGTGGGTCCCCGAAGCCTTCAAGCAAGGCATGGCCGATGCCGAGGCGGGACGATTTGTCGATCTGGATACCGCACTCAACGAGCCGTATCCAGGCGATAAATGAAATATCGTTTCAGAGCGACTCGCGCGTTTTGGCGCAGTTTTGGAAAGTTGTCTCCCCGGCAACAAGGTAACGCACGCCAGGCGTTTCTTATTTTCAAGCAGAACCCTTTTCATCCAAGCTTGCGTTCCCACAAGATCCACAAACTCTCCGCCCGTTACGCGCGCACTATTTACGCAGCGGAGATTGAAGCGGATCTGCGCGTTGTCTTCTACATCGAAGGCGACGTCGTTGTAACAGTGGACATCGGTTCGCACGCTCTTTACCGCTGATAGTCGCGACATTGGACTGCGGCGAATTGCCGCCAGATGATTTTGCGTTCAACCGCGGAGCCGACAGTTGGATCGAGTTCAGCTAGTTGCGCACCGGCTTTTGGGCTTACTTCGACTCGGTAGGCCATAGGACATGGAGCGGTTGCCATGGTTCGAACTCGCCGTCCAGATCCTGCCGGCGGGCTTCACGCAATTCCTCAATTAGCTTCGGGTTCTGCGCCGTCAGCCAATCGTGTAATTCATCAAGAGTTTCGACGGACGAGAGCACTGGCACCGGAATCTCGACAACGTCCTTTGGTATATGCTCAGCGTGTCAGTTTTACATTTTGAAAGCAACTATGGTGCAGAATTCAACGAGATTGGAAAGTCCCCTTTCGCGAACAAGCGGCTGCTCTACAGGATCAAGCAGAGGCTAGCACCGTTCCCTCACAGATAAAGAGACCTGAGCGGACTCCGCCAACACACCACTCATGTTTCTCTCTCGAAAGAGGTGGAGACCACTCTCTCTTGTGGAGCACTAAAAAATCCTCCCACCGCTTCGTGGTGACGCGGCACAGTCATGTCTAGGGTTGGAAGCAAACAAAATATCAAATGAAAACAAAACTACGCCAAACCATTCCGCGACGCAGCCCGCGTCAGTTGTTTCGAAAACGTGCGCGCAGGCACGACCCGATGCTTCTGCTAAACATGTCGCTCTTTAACTTCACCGACGGATGGGGCCGGGTTTTTTCCAAAGAGCAATATGGACGCTTCTCCATGTGACAATTCGACGCAGACAACCGGATCCGTTGCCGATCGAGATGAACGCAGCGCGACAATCCGTCGTAGTCAAAGCGCAGACTTCCGCCAAGCGCATTCTGAATTTGAACGGGATCAGTTCGATGAAGTCATAAGACGCATGCAGCTGATGTTCTGAATTATGAAACGCTATACCCTCCGAGCGGCACTTCACGACGCCGCAATCTTGAACCAATTACGTCTGGAATACCGCCGGACCAATAAGAATCGGCGCAAAGATTCCTTCTCGCGCTGGCTGTCCCGATACTTGACCAGCGTGAGGCGACACCAATGCCATCTCGACTTTGGACACGAAAACGTTCGTCGCGACGGAACATGTTAATTTGGCCGGGTGATGATTGGACTTTGTTTATCTCATGATCACGTTTTGTTACTGAAAGGTGCATTCCATATTGTGCTTCGAATTCCGGGCCGCCGAATAACCTGGCGTTCAATGTCGGACGGTTTCATGTCGGGCGTGGTTTCCTTCGAGCCGCGCTCCGATCAAGAAACGGAAGTGACGTTCAAAATACGTTCGATTTTCGACCTCCCAGCCTCTCGCGAAGAGTGGAAGAATATCTTGGCAATTTCAAACGGTTGGTTGAGAGCGGGGAGCCTGCCGTATCGGCGTGAGGATCGGGCAATGTGATCGGCCGGAATTGGTTTTGTTGATACACTTCCCGAACGTAGCCCGGCCTTTTCGATACGCTGGGGAATTAGGTTTTGTGATGGATCATCCGGGATTGCTTTCACTGTCACCCGGCGCCAGGAGATGACCGAAGAAGTGGCCGGCGAGGAGGAAGATAACGCCGGCTGTTCCGCACAATCCTGCGTGCAGAAGCCAGAACTGTGGCGCAGACATTTTCTCCAAAAAACCGCCGATCCAGCCAACGAGATTGTTGGCGGCGAAAAAGGCCAGATAATAAATGCCGATGATGGTGGCGGACAACGCAGCCGGCGCAACGCGCGCATAAAGCGCAAGCGAAACAGGAAAAACGTTGGCGAACCCGATGCTGTTGAGCACGTGGAATGTGATGAGCCAGCCGATGGAAACTTTCTGGCCGGAACTAGCGGCGATTGCCGCGCCCATCGCGAGGGAGAGCATTCCCGTTACGGCGCAAAGACTTCCGATGCCGATCTTTGTAATCTCTGCCGGCTCCGGGAATTTCTTCGACCAGAGTCGCCAGAACACAACAGCGCCGACTAGAAAACTGACGGACACGATCGAGTCGAGAGTGATCAGCCATGTTGTCGGCATTTTGCGTCCGAAGAAAATGAGATCAGCGCTTTGCTCCGCCCAAACCAGATAGGCATTGAAGATTTGTTGATTGCTGATGACGGCAAGCGTGAGGACGGGCAAAAGTGCGAGTAGGGCGATGATGGCCATTCGTTCCCGATGCGTCAGGCGCGGCTTCGGCGCTCTCTCGCTTTTCTCGACAACGGGCGAATCGGGAGGCAGCCATTTGCGGCCGGAAAGATAAATTGTCAGACCGATCAGCATGCCAACGCCTGCTGCGCCGAAACCCCAGTGCCAGCCGTAAACTTCGCCGAGTGTGCCGGCGATCAGCGGCGCGGCAATTACTCCACCATTGATGAATATGTAATAGATCTGAAAAGCGTCCGCGCGCCTGTTGTCGCCCGTTGCATAGAGAGCGCCGACCTGGCTGGCGAGGTTTCCCTTAAAACAACCGACGCCTGTGAGCAGGCAGGTCAGCGCGGCAAGGAATGTAATATCGAAGGCCATGAGAAAATGTCCAGCGGCCATGAGCAACGCACCGAGGGTGACTGTGCGTGTGCGCCCGAGTACACGGTCGGCCAACAATCCGCCGCCGATCGGCGTGAGATAAACGAGACCGGTGTAGAGGCCAAAAATGGCCGACGCCAGCGCCTGCACTGAGAGCGGACCCCGATAGACGGTCTCGAGTAGATGGCGAAAAGGACCGAACCCAGCGATGCGCTCGATGTGACCGGGATGGAGCAGCCGGTTGACCATGTAAAGCACGAGCAGCGACTGCATGCCGTAGTAGGAAAAACGTTCCCATGCTTCGGTGAACGCGAGGTAGCCCAGACCGCGTGGATGCCCGATGAAGCTGCGATCCTCAGGTTTGTGCATGGCCGCAGAGTGTGGTGTCGGTCGCGCTTTGGCAAGGGCGAGCCGAGATTCTGACTGAAAAAAGCTGGGTCGGTCCGAAAAAGTCAGTCGGCGATCGGCTCAAATCCGGCAAACATCTCATTGGCTTCCGCAAGGCCGCTCAGTGGGATGCAGTCGCATAAGGCGAAGAATTTGTCCCACATCGCGAGCACATTTGGATTTTTGTGTGCGGCATCGATCGCTTCGTGTGACTTCCATTCTGAGACTTCGATGATGGTGCCGTCGCGTGCGCGCATGATGGTTGGCTTGCGATCGGTCACAAGGCCTTCTTTGCGCAGGACTGGCACGCGGTTGCGCACGAGCTCCAAAAGTTCTTTTTCTTTTCCCGGCTTGGGCCGATACGCCACGATTACGATTACGCCCTTCATATAATCGACATAATGATCACGATTGTTTGTGTAGGGAAACCAATTTACGTCTAGAGCGAAGGGACAGGGCAGAAGCGGGCGCGATCATCTGCGCCCTTGCCCGCGGGAGTGGAGAAATTTCAATGATGTAGCCGCATGAAGCGCCGGAGACGCGGAAGAATGTAGCCCCGGGCGACAGCCCGGGATTTCGATATTAATCTGAGCCAGCCCCGGAGCGGCGTCAGGAGTGACGGCGACATTTCGGTGCATTCTGTCGCCCCTCCGGGGCTAAATCGTCGGTACACGCCAATCCCC
>Ga0137373_10009742_pt1 | contig 10051 bp, 10 predicted proteins | sample SagtaG_5_FD_104912 | JGI IMG/M metagenome (GOLD analysis project Ga0137373, IMG submission 104912) | Vadose zone soil microbial communities from Sagehorn Ranch, Mendocino, California, USA - Sage1_R_80_16 metaG | ecosystem: Environmental > Terrestrial > Soil > Vadose zone | place: USA...
CGACCCCGCGGTGCTGGTTCTCGTCGAACCGACCTCGGCAGTGGACGCGCACACCGAGGCCGCCATCGCGGCACGGCTCGTGCCCGCCCGCGCCGACCGGACAACGGTCATCGTCAGCACGAGCCCGCTCGTGCTTGCCCGTGCCGACCATGTGGTGTTCGTCGACGGCGGCACGGCCGTGGCCGAGGGCAGCCACGCTGACCTGCTTGCCCGCAATCCCCGCTATGCCGCGACCGTGACAAGGAAGGAGGTCTGACGTGAGCGACGCACGGCCGATCCTGCCTGTCGCTTCGCGGCGGGAGGTGCGCCGTTACGCCCGGCGGCTCATGGTGCGCTATCCGTGGCAGTTGACCGCGGCCCTGGCTCTGCACGGGCTCGCCGCGACTGCCGGCCTGGCCGCGCCGCGCCTGCTTGGCGGCCTCGTACAGGGCGTCAGCGACCGGGACCTGACGCTGGCGCATGCCAACCTGACGGTGCTTGTCATCGGCTGTCTGACCGTGGTGCAGGCCGTGATCCTGCGGTTCGCTGTCTACGCGTCGACCCGGCTTGGCGAGCAGATCCTGGCGGAGCTGCGTGAGGAGTTCGTTCGGCAGGTGCTGCGGCTGCCGCTTTCCACGGTGGAGCAGGCCGGCAGCGGCGACCTGCTCACCCGGACGACGCGCGACGTCGACGCGATGTCGCGCGCGGTGCGCATGGCCGTGCCCGAGACCCTGATCGCGATCGTCACCTGCATGTTCGCGGTCGCTGCCCTGCTGCTCAACGGGCCGCTGCTCGCTCTGCCCTGCCTGACCGCGGCACCGCTGCTCTACCTGGCCACTCGCTGGTATCTCGCGCGGGCGCGGGACGGGTACCTCGCGGAGAACGCCGCCTACGCGGAGTTGACGGAGGGCCTGGCGGAGACGGTCGCCGGCGCCCGAACCATCGAGGCGCTCCGGCTGCAGGCTCGCAGGGTAGCCCGCACCGACGCCGACATCCGCCGCGCGTGGAAGGCCGAGCGCTACACCCTTGGCCTGCGCATGGTGTGGTTCCCGCTGGTGGAGCTCGGTTACGTGCTGCCTGTCGCCGCGACACTCGGCCTCGGTGGCCTGTTCACCATGCGTGGCTGGGCCACGGTGGGACAGATGACGGCCGCGACGCTGTACGTGCAGCAGCTCATCGATCCGCTCGACCGGCTGCTGTCCTGGGTGGACGAGCTGCAGGTTGGTGGGGCGTCGCTGGCCCGCCTGCTCGGCGTGGCGCAGGTTCCCGCCGACCGCGCAGAGGGCGACCGCAGCCCGGCAGGTGAGCATCTGGTGGCCGACTCTGTCAGGTATGCCTACGGGCCGGGTACGGACGTGCTGCATGGGATCGACCTGCATCTACGGCCCGGTGAGCGGCTGGCCATGGTGGGGCCGAGCGGCGCGGGCAAGTCGACGCTCGGACGACTGCTCGCCGGCATCCACCCGCCACGCACCGGCGCGGTGAGCGTGGGACACGTGCCCCTGGTCGAGCTGCCGCTTGGCGAGCTGCGCGGTCATGTCGCGCTTGTCACGCAGGAGCACCATGTGTTTCTCGGCACGCTGCGCGACAACGTGGCGCTGGCCGTGGCCGGGGTGGGTGACGAGCGCATTCGCGCCGCGCTTGCCGCTGTGGACGCCCTGGAATGGGTGGCGGAGCTTCCCGACGGGCTGGACACCATGGTCGGTTCGGGCCAAGTCGAGCTGTCACCCGCGCAGGCGCAGCAGGTGGCGCTGGCCCGGCTGGTGCTCGCCGACCCACACACGCTGGTGCTCGACGAGGCGACATCGCTGATCGATCTGCGGGCCGCGCGGCACCTCGAACGCAACCTCGCCGCGGTCCTCGACGGCCGTACGGTCGTGGCGATCGCGCACCGGCTGCACACGGGCCGCGACGCCGACCGAGTCGCGGTGGTCTTCGATGGCCGGATCTCCGAACTCGGCTCGCACGAAGATCTCGTGGCGGCCGACGGCACCTATGCGCAGCTCTGGCGCACATGGCACGGCGCGCCGGCCGCCTGACCGCGGTAGCCCCCGCCGCCCAGCCGAAACGGTAGCCCCCGCCGCCTAGCCGAACAGGTAGGAGAGCTCGGACCCTGCGTACCAGAGCAGCTCGTGGCCTTCTGCGCCGCCGACGGTGAACCGCGCGTCGTCGTCGCCCGCGTCAGCGGCGGGCAGCGCGGCAACCGCCGCCTCGACGTCGGTCACCGCCTCAACGCCATCGACGTGCGCGGACATGACTCTTTCCAGCGGGATGGCGGTTTGGACAACGACGGCCGCGCGGTCGGGGCTGGCGCCGCGGGTGGTGGCACCCTCCGCGACTTCGGCAGCGAGCACCACCCGCCGCCGCGGCGCCCGCGGATCCGCGGCGAGCAACCGCAGCGAGGCGCGGGCGGCCGCGGTCATCGCCGCGTATTCGAGCTCTTCCATATCACCGCTCGCATACCACTCACGCAACGTCGGCGTGACGGTGAAAGCGCAGGCTGGGGCGGCGACTTCACCGGCGCGCAACGCGGCGGCGAGTGCGGAAAGCGTGGAAGGCAGGTAGATACGCATTGCTTCCTCGGATATGCGGTCATCGAGCGGCCCGCGCCGGGCCAACCCCTCGCATGTTGATCAGAGTGTGCCAGGCGCGGCGACCGCAGGCGGGCAAATCCGCGGCGTTGCAGGCGGCGCCCAAGCCAGCGGGCGCCCAAGGCGGCGGGGCACCTAGGCCAGTGGGCCGCGCTCGCCGAGCTCGGCAATCACCGCCGCCGTCGCGTCGGTGAGCGGAAGGTGCTCCCACAGCCGCACGACACGCCAGCCCGCCGCAGCAAGCGCGGTGTCTGCGGCTCGGTCCCTTTCCACGGTGCGGCGCAGCTTGGGCGCCCAGTACCACTGGTTCACGCTGGGCTCGCGGCCATGGTCCGGACACGCGTGCCAGAAACAGCCGTCCACGCAGACAGCGACCTTGCGTGCGGTGAACACGATGTCAGGCCGAACCCTAACTCCGTCGGCAAGGTCAAGACGATGATCTTTCCGGTACCGGTAACCGAGCCGGTGCAGCTCACTGCGCAGCGCCACCTCTGGTTTGGTGCCTGTGCGCCTGATGGCACGCATGTTGGCCGACCGGCCCTCGTTCGCCGCGCTCGGGTAGGGCTTTTGTGTCATCACGTGAGCCCAAACAGGTCCTTAACGGCTGCCGCTGTGCCGTCTGGTTCGCGATGGTGCAACCCAACCATGCCGAGCGCCCGTGCGGCGGTGACATTGGCCTCGATATCGTCGATGAACACGCAGTTCTCGGGAGTGAGGCCAAGCCGGGCCAAAGCGTGCAGAAAGATGGCTTCTTCTGGCTTGCGCATGCCTACCTCGCTCGAGATGACCACCGCGTCGAACAGGTCGGGGAAAGTCTCGCGCGGGTAGTCGTTGCCCCACGAGTTGGAGAGCAGCCCGGTTGGGATCCCCGCGCCGCGGACGGAACGCAGCAGCGCATACATCGGCTCGACCGGCACCATCGCAGCGAACATCCGCCTCAGCAAACCATCAGCTGGCACGGCGTCCCCGTCGGTCCGTATCAAGCGGGCCGCGAGCAGCCGCTCGAACTGCTGCGGGGTTATCTCCCCACGCTCCAGCGCGTGAACGGGGTTTTTTGGCCCCTCCGGGCCGTAAGCCTCGCCCACCCACTGCGTCATGACGCACCGGTAGCCAAGTGCATCGATGCCGTCCGCCTTCAGCCACGCCGCGACAGAAGCGGCGACCGGCGCGGTCAGCACGCCGCCCCAATCGGTGATCAGCCCACGTGGCTTGGCCGTGGCGCCCGGGATCGCGGACACGGTAGCGATCCTAATGAGGCGCGAGACCGGCGAGGCCCGCGCCGAACGGATACCCGCGCCCACCCGCCGCGGGAACAGTGACGGGAAGCTTGCCGTGCGGGCGGATCGCTCCGGTCAAAACGCCCGCCGCCGCGCGTATGCAGACCGCCGCGTCGCAGTAGGTCGCGACCTCAGCCGAAGCGCCAGTGAAAAGGCCCAGGTCGTATGGCTTGCCGGTAGCGATGAGGACGACCGGGCGAGCCACGGCGAGCAGTTGGTCGATGAGCGCGTGCTCAGCAGGGTCATCCGTCGCGCTGCTGGTCGCGACGACAATGACGCGCGCGGCCCCGGCCGAGGTGACCGGCCGCAGGCCGGCCCGCTCAAGCGCTGCGGCGAGCTGACCCGCATCGGCGCCCGCTACGTAGACAGATGCGCCGCGAGGCACGGGCAGCACGCGTCCCGCGTTCTTCACCACGGTCACAGAACGGTCCGCCAGGCGCCGCGCGACCGCCGCGGCCGCGACGGTGTCTACGCCGCGCCACGCCGCGCCGACGTCGACGTAGGGGTGCGAGAACAGGCCACGTTCGGCCTTGAGGGTGAGGATCCGGGTCACGGCCTGGTCAAGCCGCGTCAACCGAAGCTGGCCGGTTCGCACGGCAGCGAGCACGGCGCCGTAGGCCGTCGCCAAGCTCGGCGGCAGGAGGAGCTCGTCGCAGCCCGCCTTGATCGCGCGCACGGCCGCCCGCGCGTCGCCGTATCCCTGCTGGACACCGGCCATCTGCAGGGCGTCCGTGGTAACCACGCCGCGGTAGCCAAGCTTGCCCCGCAGCAGGCCGGTGATGACCGCGTGGGACAGCGTGGCAGGATCTCTCGAGCGCTCCAGCGCAGGCACGACGATGTGCGCCGACATGATCATGTCCACGCCGCCGCGGATGGCCGCCTGGAACGGCGGTTCGTCGATCCGCCGCCACTGCCGCATCGTGTGGCGAATCACGGGCAGGCCGGTGTGGCTGTCGACGTCGGTGTCACCGTGCCCTGGAAAGTGCTTCGCGGCTGCGGCCACGCCGGCCGCGTGCAATCCGGTGACGGCGGCCAGCGTCATCTGCGAAACAAGCGCCGCATTGGCGCCGAAGGAGCGGGTGCCGATCACCGGGTTGGCGGGGTCAACGTTGACGTCGGCCACCGGCGCGTAGTCCAGGTTGATGCCGAGCGCGCGCAACTGCCTGCCGGTGGCGGCCTCCGCGTCCCGCACCAGCGCGGGATCCCTTGTCGCGCCCGCCGCCATCTCGCTTGGCATGGATGTGACGATCCCGGCCAGCCGCGAGACCGTGCCGCCCTCCTGATCGGTTCCAACGGTGAGCGGAACGGCAGGCTTGCCCGCCATGGCGGCGTGCTGCAGCCCGTTGGATAGCGTCGCGACCTGGTCCGCGTTATGTAGGTTGTTCTGGAAGTAGATGACACCGCCGAGGTGGTACCTGCGCACAAGCTCTGCGCCGCCTTGGCTCGCCTGGATCCCCGGCACCGCTGCCACGAAGAGCTGACCGACCTTTCGCGGCAGGCTCATCCTGGCTACGATCGCTGCGACGCGGGGACCGATCACGGGCCGCAGCGCTGCGGCCGACAGGACGCGGCCATGGCGGCCATGCACTTGCGCCACCTGGCCCGAAATGCCACAGGCGGCGAGAAGCACCAGGCAGGCGCCGAGGGCGCCGAGGCGTGTGAGCCGCTGACCGGCGCGTAGACCAAGCCGCTGACCGGCGCGTAGACCAAGCCGCTGACCGGCGCGTAGACCAAGCCATTGACTGGGCCGCCGTTGACTGGGCCTCATAACCCGTACGACGTTACCGGCCGCCCGGACGCTGCGACGGGTTTCCGGTCGGCGCCTCGCTCACTGCATACGCGCACGAGAATTCCTTGAGCCGGGTGCGAGACCATCGCAAGCGTGTCCACCCCCCTTGGTAACCCTTATCAGGCCGCCGTCCCCCCGGCGAATGCGACCTGCGACACGCGCGGGTGCCGTTCTGTCGCGAAGGTCCGGATCATCATCCCCCGGTCGCGGCTCGAAGCGGACGGCATTGATCACAGCAACGACCCGCCCATCTTTGACGCGTGCGGGCTGCACTGGCCGCGAATTAGAGACGCGTGCCTGCGCAACGGGCACCCTGTCGTGGACACCACGGGCGACCTGCGGGAACTCGCCGCCGATTTCACCGGGTGGAGCATTTTCTACAGCGACGGCGCGCGGCTGTACGCCTCGGCGCGGGTGAAAGGCTCACGTCAGAGCACCACGCTCGACGCCTACCTGATCGGGCAGCTCCGCGCCCAGCTCGAACAGGCAATCCCCACCCGCGACGCCGCCTGACCGCCGGGGCCCGTTCATCCTCGTACTCGAGGGTGCTGTTTCCGCCGCCTTGTACTCCAGGGTGCTGTTTCTGCCGCCCGAAATGTCCGGTCCAACAACGCTGCCGAGTACAAAGACGCCGACCGTCAGACCGTCTGTGTCACTTTGGTGAGACCGCGGGGGTTGTCCGGGTCGATACCGAGCTTGCGTGCGAGCGCCTCGGCGACCAACTGGCCGGGCACGATCAGCCCGATCGGCGCGAGCCACTCAGGCAGGCGCGGGCCGGGCAAGGCCCGGCTGCAGGCCCGAGCTAGTGGGTCGCCGCCACCGACGCCGTAGGCTCGCGCACCCGACCGGGTGACGCGGCGGGCGAGGGCGATTGACGGATCGAGCGTGGGCCCGCTGCCTGCTGCCACGATGATCGCAGGCGTGGCGGCACCCACAACCGCGATCGGGCCGTGCAGCAGGTCCGCGTAGGAGAGTCCCATCGCGTGCAGGTAGCACGTCTCTTTGAGCTTGAGGGCGAGTTCGAGCGCGGCTGAGTAGGCGAAACCCCGGCCGGAGACCACCGCGCCGACGACCGTCGCGAGTTCCGCGACCACCGGATCGAGATCCATCGGCGCCGCGAGCAGGCGCTCGATCTCATCAGGCACAGCGCGAAGCTGACCTGCGTCGACGTTGGCGCCGAGGCCGATGCCAAGCACAGCCAGCGCGGCCAATTGCGTGGTGAACGTCTTGGTCGCAGGAACGGCGCGCTCCGTACCGGCTCGCGTGATCAACGCGACATCGGCGGCTTCGGATAGTGGCGAGCCGCCACGGTTGGTGATCGCGATGGTCCGCGCTCCGCAGTCGCGTGCCCACATCAGCGTGTTGACGATCTCCTCGGTCTGCCCCGACTGCGACAGCGCCACGGCGAGCACTCCGGACAGGTCAAGCCGCGCCCGGTAGACGGTGGCAATCGACGGCGACGCCAGCGTGGCGAGCCGACCCGCATGCACCTGGAGGAGATAGCTTCCGTAGACGGCGGCATTGTCTGAAGTCCCGCGCGCGATGAACAACACGTGCCGGGTGCGCTCGGCGGCCGCCGCGACGTCTGCGGCACGCGGGAACAACGCATCGAGCGTGACTCGCAGCGCCTGCGGTTGCTGTTCGATCTCCGCGCGCATCTGGGTGATGACATGTGCCACGGCAGGCAGTCTATGGCCGGCCCGCGACCTGCCCGTTAGGCCAACCAGCGCCCAGGGTAGAGAGGGAGTTTGGCGATCTGCGCCAATCCCGCCGGACCCGGACAGCTCGGGGCACCACCGAAGGTACTTGTTTCATGATCCGGGTAACTTTTGCAGAAGTTACCCGGATCATGAAACGGACCGGCTCCGGACCACCCATCACGAAGGTCCAAGACGCGAGACTGGCCCGGGTGGCCCCGTCGCCTTCGCGCCGCAGTAACCCAGCAGCGTTCACGCGGACGTGATCGGCGCGCAGGAGTCGTGAGGGCGGGCTGCGGGCTCGGCCGCTCCGCCGAGTCCGCCGTCTGAGTGGGCGATATTCCCGCCGATCCAGGTGGCGCGGGTCCGCAGGTCCTCGCCGAGCCAGACAAGATCGGCTGCGGCACCCGGGGTGAGCCGACCGAGATCTGGCCGCCCGATGAGGTCGGCAGGCACTCGCGTGGCCGCCGTGACCGCCGTGACAAGATCCACACCGGCGCCGACCATGTTGGCTACGCCGAGATCCATCCGCAGGCTGGACCCGGCCATGGTGCCGTCGGCACGGACCGGCGGCACGCCCTCGCCCGGCGGCAGTTCGATCGGCCTGCCACCGAGCTGGTACCGGCCTGGGGGCATGCCTGCGCAGGCCGCGGCATCGGTGACGATCGCGATCCGGCCAGGCGCCGCGGCAAAGGCGACGACGCATACCGACGCCGCCACGTGGTGCAGGTCGGTTATGAGCCCGCTGGTGAACCGGTGGTCGGCGAGCGCCTGACCGACGACGCCTGGTTCGCGATGATGCAGTCCGGCCTGCCCGTTGAACAGGTGGGTCACCATTCGGGCACCTGCGTCACCCGCCGCTGCCACCTGACCTGCCGTCGCGTCGCTATGGCCCACGCTGACCAGCACGCCTGCGTCAGTCAGGCGCCTGATTGCGGCGATCGCACCGGGCCGTTCTGGGGCTAGCGTGACGACGCGGAGGACGTCACCGCCGGCGTTCAGCAGCTCCTCTACCGCCTCCGGCTCCGGCTCGATGATCCATCCGGGGTCGTGTGCGCCGCGACGGCGCAACGAGATGAATGGTCCCTCGATGTGCGCGCCGAGCACCCGGGCACCGGGCGGAAGCCCTGCGACGAACTCCCTCATAGTCCGCATGGCGGCGGCGAGCTTGTGTACCGGGCTGGTGATGAACGTGGGCAGGAATGCGGTCGTTCCAGTCTCCGGCAGCCGCCGCACCACGCTGGCCCATCCTGTGGCGTCTACCCCCGCGAGATCCACGCCGAAATAGCCGTTTACCTGCAGGTCGACGAAACCGGGCACTAGCACACCGCCGCGCAGGTCAAAGTCGGCGGCTTCGGCGGGGCGGCCCTGCCCCACCGCTGTGACGACGCCGCGGCTGATCCGCACATAACCGGGTGCCAGCACCTGCCCGTCTGCCGCGGGAACGATCCGCCCAGCCACGATCAGCGTGTCGCCCACCACGATCCCTCCGGTGCCCTTTGGGCCTCGCGCGCGCATCCTGCTCGTTGTCTTGCCCATGGCGAGCCGGTCAAAATGTCACCGTTGTGCGCTAGAACGAAGATGCCAGTTAGGGCCGGTTGTCTAGGAGACCTGATGTTATCGTCGTCGTCGCCGCGCGAGTACCCGACACAGTTACGCGCCACGGTGTGCGTCGTACCCGACCCGGCGCCGCCGTACGACGACGTCGGCACAGCCGATGACGGCGGGTCGGGCCGCAGCGGCGGGCCAGCGCTCAGCGGCGGGCCACCTCCAGGCAGCGGGCCAGCGCTCAGCGGCGGGCCACCTCCAGGCAGCGGGCCAGCGCTCAGCGGCGGGCCACCGCTCGGTGGCGGATCAAGCCGCGGTGGCGGATCAGACGCGACACGCTCACGGGGCGTGCGCACACCGCCTGGGGGCGGGCGGGGATCTGATCACGCACCCGCCGATGGCCGCGAGCCGGGCCTCGGCGGCGTGGCGTGGCCGAGCCAGTTCGCGCAGATCCTTGCGGAAACCCTGGCTGGCTCGCGGCCATCCAGACAGCTTTCTCGATGGACGACCGAGCGCGCCAGAACCCACATTCGCCGCCTTGGCCCGCTGCTCGCGGGGCGCACGGGACCGCAGGCCGGGCGCCCAGGACCGCAGATACGGCGCATCGTCGCGAGCGCGCCGTCGTCAGGGGTCGTCGAGATGGCCGTGGTGGTGCGCTTCGGGCCGCGGGTACGCGCACTCGCCGTCCGGCTTGAGCGCGACCCCGCCATCGCCGAAGGCACCGCCTGGCGATGTACGGCCATCGAGGCCGCATGATCTGTCTGGCTGGCTGAGCGGGCGTGGGCGGCCGAGCGGAGGTGGGCGGCCCAGCGGGCGTGGGCGGATGAGCAAACGCGTCAGGTGAGGCTCGCCCGGGTGCGTGGGTCGCCATGGCACCGTTTGTACTTGCGGCCAGAGCCGCATGGACATGGCTCGTTCCTGCCGACTCTGCCGAACTCACCGCCGCCACTGGCGGAGTCGACGCGGCGCTCAACGCCGTCGGCGGCGCCATCGATGGTCGGCGCCGAGTACTCCAGCCTGGCTGGGCGCTTGGGCTTGGCAAGCCCAGGAGGAAGGCCCGCGCCACTGCCTGCCGCGCCACCGCCGGCCGCGCCACCGCCGGCCGCTCCCCTGCCTGCCCTGCCACCGCCTGCCCTGCCGCCGCCTGCCGCTGGCGCGCCGGCCGGGACC
>Ga0137373_10009748_pt1 | contig 10049 bp, 6 predicted proteins | sample SagtaG_5_FD_104912 | JGI IMG/M metagenome (GOLD analysis project Ga0137373, IMG submission 104912) | Vadose zone soil microbial communities from Sagehorn Ranch, Mendocino, California, USA - Sage1_R_80_16 metaG | ecosystem: Environmental > Terrestrial > Soil > Vadose zone | place: USA: California...
CTCGATGGCAGCGATGGCGTTTCTGATCACCATTGTGCTCGGCTATCCGTATCTGAGCTATCTGCGTCGGGCCGGGCTGGGCAAGAAGGTGCGCATCGAGGGGCCGAGCACGCATATCGAAAAGATGGGCACGCCAACGATGGGCGGGCTGCTCGTGACTGCCGTTGTGCTCGGGCTGACCGTGTGCTTGACCCTGATCCTGTACCGCGAGTCGGGTCGATCGATCCTGCTGCCGATGACGGTCATGGCGCTGACGACGCTGCTCGGCTGGTACGACGACCGCCTCACGCTCGTCGGCAGGAAGGGTGAAGGGCTCAGAGCCAGGACGAAGTTCGCCTTACTCGGCCTGATCGCCCTCGGCGCCTCGCTCGTGCTGTGGGACCGGCCGAACGGGCTCGGGATCGATTTTGTGTATCTGCCAGGCGTCAAGGCGCCGATCACGATCGGCTGGCTGGTCATTCCGCTGGCGCTGCTGGCCGTCATGGGCACCTCGCACGCCGTCAACCTGACCGACGGACTCGACTCGCTGGCCGGCCATACGGCAGCGGTGGCGTACGCCGCCTACGGCATCATCGCCGCCCAGTACGGACAGATCTATCTGGTCACGTTCTGCTTCACGGTCGCCGGCGCGCTGCTGGCGTTCCTGTGGTTCAACGCCCACCCGGCGGAGATTTTCATGGGCGACACCGGTTCGCTCGCGCTGGGCGCGACGCTGGCCATCGTGGCGATGATGCTTGGCCAGGTGCTGCTGCTACTGTTCATCGGCTTCGTGTTCGTGGCCGAAGCCGTGTCGGTCATCCTGCAGGTCGTCTACTTCAAGCTGACGGGCGGGCGGCGGCTGTTTCACATGGCGCCGCTGCACCACCACTTCGAGATCATGGGCTGGAGCGAAACGCAGGTCGCGCAGCGCTTCTGGCTGATCTCGATGGTCAGTGGACTGCTGGGGGTGGCGCTTGCGCTCGTCTGACTTGGGGGTCGGGGGCCGGGGGTCGGGGGTCGGCGAACGAGCCGATGCGCTGCTGCGTGGGCAGCGGGCGATGGTCATCGGGCTGGCCCGTGAGGGGCTCGATTTGTCGCGGTTTTTGCTCGCGCATGGCGCGTCAGTGCTGGTCACGGACCGCAAGACGGAGGACGAGCTAACCGAGGCGATGCAGCAGCTGGGTCAAGCGCGCGATGCCACCTTCAGGCTGGGCGGGCATGACCTCAGGGATCTGGACGGCGTGGATGTGGTGTATGCCTCGCCCGGAGTGCCGCCGGAGCATGAGTTGCTGCAGGCAGCCGAAAAGCAAGACAAGCGGCTGAGCAGTCTCGTCGAGCTGTTCTTTGCTCTGTGCCCGGCGTCGATCCTCGGCGTCACGGGCTCAGCGGGTAAGAGCACGACCACGAGTCTCATCGGCGAAATGTTCCAGGCGGCGGGGCGCGACGTCTTCGTGGGCGGCAACATCGGGCGGCCGCTACTGGGCCACCTGGAAAAAATGAGCACGTCGAGCTGGGTGGTCATGGAGTTGTCGAGCTTCCAACTCGAGCCACTGCGCACCAGCCCGCACATCGCGCTGGTGACGAACGTCACGCCCAATCATCTCGATCGCCACCCAACCATGGAGGCGTACTGGGCGGCCAAGGGCCAGATCCTCGCCCATCAGGGGCCGAACGATTGGGCTGTGCTCAATGCCGACGACCCGTGGACCCTGCGCTATCGCACGAATGGCCGGGTGCTGCGCTTCAGCCTGGAGGGAACCGTCGAAGGCGCATACCTGGCGGGTGACAGGCTGATGCTGTTGGGTGAGCCGCTGATCGACGCGCCGGAGGTGCCGCTGCGCGGGCGACACAACCTGGGCAATGTGCTGGCGGCGTCGGCGGCGGCGCACGCCGCGGGCATCGAGCGACAGGCCATGGTCGCGGCCATTCGACAGTTCCAGGGTGTGCCACACCGTTTGCAGACCGTGGCCGAGCACGATGGCGTGATCTACGTCGACGACTCGATTGCGACCGCGCCCGAGCGATCGATCGCGGCGCTGCAGGCCTACCGCGAGCCGCTGGTGCTGATCGCGGGCGGGCGCGACAAGCACTTGCCGATGGACGAGTGGGCACAGCTGATCGTGAAGCGCGTGCGACACGTGGTGCTGCTGGGAGAGATGAGCGACCTCGTCGCCAAAGCTTTGAAGCGCGCAGACGCGGCCTACTCCGCGATCAGCCAGGCGAGCTCGATGGAGGAGGCAGTGCAGCAGGCGAGCCGAACGGCGCGCGCCGGGGATGTCGTGCTGCTGTCGCCGGGCGGCACGAGCTACGACATGTACCAGGATTTCGAGGTTCGCGGGGACCACTTTGCACGGGTGGCAAAAGCATTGTGACGACACACGTCGAGGATCTCGACCTGCGGAAACCAGACTATCTGCTGCTGGCCAGCACGATCGCGTTGCTAGTGCTGGGCACGCTGATGGTCTACAGCGCCAGCTTCGCCGTCGCCCACAACGAGTTCAACGACGACGCCTATTTCCTCGTGCGACAGATCATCTGGGACGTGATCGGTGGGATCGCGCTGCTGCTCGCGATGCGAGTGAGTTACAAGCGCTGGCGGTCGCTGTCACTGGTGATCATGGTGCTCGCGATCGCCCTGCTCATCCTGGTCCTGGTGCCGGGGCTGGGGTTTCGCAGCTACGGCGCGACACGCTGGATCAAGCTCGGACCGATCGTGCAGGTGCAGCCGAGCGAAATCGCCAAACTGGCCATCGTGCTCTACCTGGCCGATTGGCTCTCGCGCCGCAGCTCGATCGTGGGCGGGTTCTTCAAAGGCTTGCTGCCGTTCGCGATCATCGTCGGCCTCGTAGCCGTGCTGGTCGAGTTCCAGCCAGATCTCGGCACGACCGCGATCATCGTCGCCACCGCGGGCTGCGTCTTCTTCGTCGCCGGGGCGAACCTGATGCACATCGCCGTGCTGGCCAGTGGCGGCGCGACGGCCGGCGTTATCTTGCTGGCGCACCTGAGCGGCTACCGGCTCGAACGCATCAAAGCGTTCCTCGATCCGTGGAGCGACATTCAGGGCAGCGGCTGGCACACCGCACAGGGGCTGATCGCGCTCGGCTCGGGCGGACCGCTCGGGCATGGGCTCGGCAACGGACTGCAGAAGTTCTACTGGGTGCCCAACGCGCACACTGACGCGATCTTCGTCATCATCGGCGAGGAGCTCGGGTTCCTCGGGTGCCTGGGCGTGCTCGGGCTGTTCGCCGTAATCGCGTGGCGCGGATTTCTGATCGCCTGGCGCGCGCCCGACGCATTCGGGCGACTGTTCGCGACCGGGCTAACGTGCATGCTGACGCTGCAGGCGCTGGTCAACATGGCAGTGACGACGAACTCGCTGCCGTATACGGGCATCACGTTGCCGTTCGTGTCATTCGGCGGCTCGTCCACGGTGATCTCGCTGATCGCAGTCGGCCTGCTGCTGAACGTCTCGCGCTACGCCGTGCGCCGGCCAGCCGAGGCGCCGGACGACGACTACGAGCCGCCACCTGCCATTGTCGAAGTGCAGCCACGCGCGCATACGGCGACCTCGCGGCGGGTACGCAAGGCGCGCTATGCCTGAGCTCGCGCAGGCGGAGCGCGTGCACCTGGTCGGCATTGGCGGCTCGGGCATGAGCGCGCTGGCCAGCTTGCTGCTGCGCATGGGCAGGGCTGTCAGCGGCAGCGAGGTTTCGCCCGGCGTGGTCACGGAGCGACTACGCCAGGAGGGGGCGACGATCTACACCGGTCACGCAGCGAACAACGTGGGCAAGGCGGACTATGTGGTGCGGTCCTCGGCCGTGCCCGCGGACAACCCGGAGGTCATAGAGGCGGAGCGACGGGGTCTGGAGAGCAAGAAGTTGGCCGAGGCGGTGGGCGAGCTGATGCATGGACGCAGTGGCGTCGCCGTCGCTGGCACCCACGGCAAGACCACGACCACGGCGCTGGTCACCTGGCTACTGCAGTGGGGTGGAGTCGATCCGCTGGCGCTGATCGGCGGTGACCTGCCCGCGTTTCCCCTCGGTGCTCGAGCCGGTGATGGGCCGATGGTCGTCGAAGCAGACGAGTACGACCGGCGGTTCCTCGAGTACTGGCCAGACGTCGCCGTGGTGACCAGCATCGAGCCTGACCATCTTGACTACTACCGCGATCTGGCCGAGATCCGTGGCGCGTTTCAGGAGTTGATCGGACGACTGCCAGGGCACGGGCGTTTTGTCGTGTGCGCCGACGATGGCTGCGCGATGACCCTGCAGACGGCCGCAGAGCGGCAGACATACGGGTTCATGCCCGGCGCCGACTGGCACCTCAGCGAGTACGTGGCGGTTCAGGATGGTGGGTCACGGTTCACGCTGACTGTCGACGGGCGGAGTTGGGCGGTGGAGTCGCCACTGGTTGGCGAGCACAACGCGTGCAATCTGGCGGCGGCGGTCGCCGTGGCGGATTACTTCGGCGTGGGGCTGCGGACGTCGCTGGCGGCGCTCCGAAGCTTTGACGGACCACGCCGGCGGTTTGAAACGAAGGGACGTCCGCGCGGCATCTGGGTTGTCGACGACTACGGCCATCACCCGACCGAAGTCGCAGCCGTGCTGCGCGCGGCGCGCGCCGCTGCAGAGGGCGAGGTGTGGGTGGTGTTCCAGCCGCACACGACCAATCGCACGGCGGCCCTTTTGGATGAGTTCGCGGCGGCATTTGGCGATGCGCAGCACGCGTTGATCTTGCCGATCTACAGGCCCAGCGGGCGCGAGCTTGCTGCGCGCGCGGTGAGCTCGGAGGATCTGGTCCAGCGCCTCGCGGGGCATGCTGACGCGCGGTTCGTGGAGTCATTCGACGCGGCGGCGAGGGCGGTCAAGGACAGTGCACGGGCGGGCGACGTGGTGCTGACCATGGGCGCTGGTGATGTCACCAGGCTGTCCGACCTGTTGGTGGCGGAGCTTGGCCGGTGAGGCCACAAGCGGGCGTGGCGTTGGCCAGGCACACCTCGCTGCGCGTGGGCGGCCCGGCGGACTTCTTTTTCGAGGCGCGCGGCCGCGATGAACTGGCCACCGCACTCCAGTGGGCACGAGCCGAAGGCGTGCCGGTGCGGGTCATTGGTGGCGGCTCGAATTTGCTGGTGGCCGATGACGGTGTCGACGGGTTGGTCATCAAGATGGTCAGCGCCAGCTTTGAGGTCAGCGGCAACACGGTGCGCGCTGACGCGGGCGTGAACCTGGCCAATATGGCGCGGCGGCTGGCCAAGCAAGGCTTCGGCGGACTCGAGTGGGCGGCAAACGTCCCGGGCACCGTGGGCGGCGCGGTGGTCAACAACGCTGGCGCGTTTGGCGGCGACACGGCGTCGTGCCTGGTGTCGGCGACGATCTTGGCGGCCGATGGCCACGTGCGGCGGCTAACGCACGGCGAGCTGGCGTATGCGTACCGCACCAGTGTGCTGAAGCGGCGCGAAGCTGGCGATGTCGCCGTAGTCGATGCGGTTTTCAAAGTGCAGCCCAGCACGCCAGAAGAGGCGGACGGCAGGGTCAAAGAGTTCAACGCGCAGCGCATGCGCTCGCAGCCGCGCATTCTGTCGGCGGGGAGTGTGTTCGCCAATCCTGACGGCGACTTCGCCGGCCGCCTTATCGAAGCAGCGGGCCTCAAGGGTCAGCGCATGGGCGGCGCGCAGATTTCGGAGCAACACGCCAACTTCATCGTTAACCCCGGCGGGGCGACCGCAAGCGACGTGTACGCACTGCTGAAATGCGCCCAGCAACGAGTGCTCGAGCACTCGGGCGTCAGGCTGCGGCCCGAGATCGAGCTCTTCGGACGGTGGCCGAGTGAGTAGGCGCTACGCCAGGGCCGAGCAACGGGCGCTGAGGGCAGCGGCTGAGCCCAAGCCATGGCTGCCGCCGCGCTTTGTGCTCTGGGCATGTGGTCGTTTACTCGCCCTGGGTGTGCTAATGGGCGCCGGGTGGATCGTGTACGATTCGGCCTCGTCCGATCGGTTTCAGGTCCACTCGATCCACGTGCAAGGCAACCTGCTCCTCAGCCAGGCCGACGTCGAACGCGTCGCGGCGGTCAAGGGCACCAATGTCTTCTGGATCGATCGCGCGATGCTCGCCGAACGGGTGCGCCGCCTGCCGCTGGTCGCGCGGGTCGACATCACTCCGACGCTGCCGGACAGCGTCGACGTCGCGATTGTCGAACGGCAGCCGGCCGCGTTTTGGCACAGCGGCGACAAGAGCTATCTGGTCGACCGCGAGGGAGTTATTCTGAAGTCCGTAGACGCTGAAGCTCAACAAGCCCGCGCTTGCGCGGGGCAGCCGTGCGACCCCCGCCTCGCGTCGCTGCCCGCGGTGGCGCAACTCGATGGCGATGCGCTGGCACCCGGCGATCGAGTCGACGCCAGTACGCTCTCCGTCTCCGCTCGCCTGGCCGGAGTGCTGCCAAGCCTCGGCATTCAGCCGCTGGGCTTTCAATGGACGCGCGAAACAGGCCTGGAGGTGCCGACCCGCGAGGGCTGGCGGGTGCGCTTCGACGTCAGCGGTGACCTCGACCGTCAGGTGCGCAACCTGGCCGTGATTCGCGACCACCTCGCCAGCACGCGCACCAGCGCTCAGCTGATCGACGTGCGTTTCGGAGACCGTCCGTACTACCGATGAGCAACGACCGCATCGTCGTCGGCATTGACGTAGGCACCACCAAAGTGTGCGGCCTGATCGCTGAGGTCTCCGAAGAGCTCCACCTCGAGGTGATCGGCGTCGGCATCGTGCCCTCGCGCGGCATGAAGAAGGGTGTCGTCGTCAATCCCGAGGAGGTGGTCGAATCCATCGTCAACGCGGTCCAGAAGGCCGAGCAGCAATCTGGGTTCAAGATCGTGAGCGCGTTCGTGGGCATCTCGGGTGGCCACATCAGCACCCAGATGAGTCAGGGCGTGGTCGCGGTGCGGCATCCCGATCGGCAGATCTCGCCCGACGACGTCCAGCGCGCGCTCGAAGCTGCGCGGGTCGTGACCGTGCCGGCCGATCGCGAGATCGTGCATGTCCTGCCGCGCCACTACGTCGTCGATGGACAGGACGGCATCAAGAACCCGATCGGCATGCTCGGCCATCGCATTGAGGTCCAGACCACGATTGTCTCGGGCGCAATGACGTCGGTGACCAACCTGGTGCGCTGCGTCGAGCGCGCTGGGATCGGCATCGACTCGCTGGTGCTCCAGCCGGTGGCCGCGGCCGAAGCCGTGCTGACTGAGGCGGAGCGCGAGATCGGCGTCACCCTGGTAGACCTTGGCAGCGGCACGACGGACGTGGGCGTGTTCCTCGAGGGCGCGCTCGCGTTTGCCAACGTGCTGCCCGTCGGCGGGTTTCAGGTCAGCAATGACCTCGCCGTGGGCTTGCGCACGCCATTCGCGGCGGCGGAAGAGATCAAGATTCTACACGGCTACGCGCTGCCTGAGTTGCTCGAGGACGATCGGATGATCGACGTGTCCTCGTTCGACGCGGGTGAAGGGCGGCCGGTGTCACGGCGGCAAGTGAGTGAGATCATCGAGCCGCGCCTCGAGGAGACGTTCGAGCTGGTGGTCGAGCAGCTCGACAGGGCTGGCCTGCGCGGCTTGCCCGCGGGTGTCGTGCTGTGCGGTGGGACATCGCAACTAGGCGGTATTCGGCGCCTGGCGGCGGAGGTGTTCCACGCCGCGGTACGAGTCGGATCGCCGACCGGGATCTACGGATTGACCGATCAGATCTCGTCGCCCGCCTACGCCACCAGCGTGGGCCTATTGAAGTGGGGCCTCGAGCAGGAGTTCGAGCCCGCCAACACACGCGGTGGCATGCCGCTGTCGAATATCGGCAGCGCGGTCACCAACTGGCTGCGGAATTTCCTTCCGTGAGAGCGCCAGGGCGGACTGCCGACGCCGCCGTCAACGCACGCGCTTACGCGATTGACCCAAGGGGTTCTGCCTTCGGCGGGCTGCAGGACGTTGAGTCGACGCAACGGCAATACCCGATGGGTTCCGCTGCGCGAAAAAAGAGTGAACTGACGCTGGTGCGGCGCCCAAGATGGAAGGCATTCGTGATAGAAAGTCGCTTCGCGCGCGCCGCTGAATGGCGGACGGTGGACGGTGGACGTTCGACAGTCGACGGAAGCCGCTATTGATCGACAGGGTCGGGGGTGGCAAAGTGCACACAATGAATGGACATTCCGGCCTGGAGGGCGCCGCGCGCATCATCGTCCTGGGCATCGGAGGTGGTGGGAGCAACGCGGTCAACCGCATGATCCAGTCGGGTGTTCGTGGGGTGGAATTCGTCGCGGTCAACACGGACACCCAGGCACTGGCGCGGTCTGAGGCTGGCGTGCGCATTCACATCGGCGAGAAGCTGACGCGCGGCCTGGGCGCCGGTGGCGTGCCAGGCGTCGGCGAAAAGGCAGCCGAAGAAAGCGCCGAGCAGTTGGCCGATCTGATGCGCGACGCGGACATGGTGTTCATCGCCGCTGGTATGGGCGGCGGAACGGGCACCGGCGCGGCGCCCATCGTCGCGCAGATCTCCAAGGACTCCGGTGCGCTCACCGTGGCCGTCGTCACGAAGCCGTTCACGTTCGAGGGCCGCCAGCGGGCCAAGAACGCGGACGAAGGCATCGGCAATCTGCGCGATCGCGTCGACACGCTGATCACGATTCCGAATGACCGGCTGCTGCAAGTGATCGATCGCAAGACGACCCTCGAGCAGGCGTTCATGGAAGTCGACGACGTGCTGCGCCAGGGTATTCAGGGCATCAGCGAGCTGATCACCGAGCCGGGCCTGATCAATCTCGACTTCGCCGATGTGAAGTCGATCATGTCAGATTCGGGCGGTGCGCTGATGGCCATTGGCCGCGGCACGGGCGAGACGCGCGCCCAGGACGCGGCACGGATGGCGATCTCGTCGCCGCTGCTCGATGTGAGCATGGAAGGCGCCAAGGGCGTGCTGCTCAACATCACCGGCGGCGTCGATCTGTCGCTGACCGAGATCAACGAAGCGGCGGACGTTGTTGCCCAATCGGCCGATCCCGAAGCCAACATCATCTTCGGCGCGGTGATCGATCCGCGCATCGAAAACGAGGTTAAGATCACGGTCATTGCGACTGGATTCGACATCTCGCAGATTCGCCAGCCGCGATCGCCTGGCTTGCCGTCGTTCCGTCGGCGCTACGGCTCGTCGTCTGGTGCTGAACCGTCCGCGGCTGAACCGGCGCCGAGCGGTGGTCGCGATCGGTCGCAGCCGATCGACGATCGGGATCGCGATCGTCCGCCTGAACGCGAGCAGGGCCCGATCCGCGTCGGGTCCATCGGCAGTTCGCTGCCCGAGCCGCTCTTCGAGAGCGACGACGATCTCGATATCCCGCCGTTCATGCGCGGACGTCGGCGCTAAGCGCGCGCGTTTGTCATCCTGAGGCGAGGAACGAGCCGAAGGATCCGCTTGCTCGCGCGGTAACGCGGTCGGCAAGCGGATTCTTCGCTGCGCTCAGAATGACACGGCAATTGGTTAGACTCTGCGCGAACCGATGGGCCGCATTCGAACACAAGACGTCGACATTCAGCGCAAGCGCCTGGCACGTGAGCAGGGCACGATCCGCAAGGATTGGGGCGGCCGCGTACCGATCGCATTGTGCTACCCGAATTCATATGCGGTGGGCATGTGCAATCTGGGGTTTCAGAGCGTCTACCAACTGTTCAATGCGCAGAAGGCATTTGTGTGCGAGCGCGTGTTCGCCGAGCCCGTCCTGGTCGGCAGCCGTTCCGCGGGTCGCGGTGATTGGACTGGTGACGAGCAGTACCGCATCGACAATCGTCTGCTCGCGCTGGGCGAGCCGCTGTCGGTCGAATCGCAGCGACCATTAACCGACTTCGCGGTCGTCGCCTTCAGCCTGTCGTTCGAGCTCGACTACTTCAACATCGGCGACATGTTGCGTCGGGCGGGGATTGCACCCCTTTCGATAGATCGCGTCGAGACGGATCCGATCGTGATCGCGGGTGGCCCGGCCGTGTCGGGCAACCCCGAGCCGATTGCGCCCATGCTGGATGCCGTCGTCGTCGGCGAAGTCGA
>Ga0137373_10009752_pt1 | contig 10048 bp, 9 predicted proteins | sample SagtaG_5_FD_104912 | JGI IMG/M metagenome (GOLD analysis project Ga0137373, IMG submission 104912) | Vadose zone soil microbial communities from Sagehorn Ranch, Mendocino, California, USA - Sage1_R_80_16 metaG | ecosystem: Environmental > Terrestrial > Soil > Vadose zone | place: USA: California...
ATTCAACACCCCAGTCGGCGACTCGGTTCCCGCCTGGTAGACCGTGATTACGAAGAGCGGGAGCATGAACGCAGCCCCGACGATGACGAGGTGGATGTCCCCACTGGGGACGAGCTGGTGCGCGACGATCAGGCAAGCCAAGAAGGCTCCGCTCCAGGGCCCATGTTTGTTCAGCCCTCTCGATCAAGTGCGTCACCCACCTGGCCCTTGGGGTAACGAGACAGCCGCGGCAAGTTCACCCCTCGCCGTCTCGAATCGGACGCGCGAGCCCACCAAAGCAAGGCTGCAGTGGGTTGCGCAGCGTCATCCGTTCGTTTCTCCGAGCTCCTTTAGTCCCTTCTCCGCCCGGGACCTAGCCTCCGGTTCCCTCGGGGCGAGGTCCAGTGCCCGGCGATAGGCGTCGACTGCATCCTTCCTGCGCCCTGCGCGCCGCAGCACGTCGCCGTAATGGGCGTACAGAATCGCGCGATTTCCCACTGCTACAACTTCCGGCCCTCCCTGAAGCAACTTCTCAATAAGGCCGATTGCCTCCTCATGCATGCCCGCGGCCGACAAACCCCTTACAAGGGCATACCGGTGGTCATCGGATGGTTCTATCTCGATGGCTCGGCGATACGCCTCGACAGCATCCTTCGCCTTACCCGCGCGCAGCAAAGCATTCCCGTAGACTTCGAACAACGCCGCTCGATCGTGAGATTCGCGGACGAATCGGATTGTTGGGTCAGCAACCATCCTTCGACCATGGTCAATGGCTTCGTCGTGCACGCCCGAGACCGAGAGGGCTTGGACGAGTCCCGCGTGGTAGGCGGGATTCGAAGGGTCCAGCTCAACGGCCCGGCGATAGGCATCAACCGACTCCGATGGCCTGCGCGCGAACGCGAAAAGAAGATTTCCGAGGCCATGCCAGCGCGAGTGGTCCGTCGGGTCGAGGCTCAGAATGCGTCGATTTAGCAGAATTGCTTCCTGATAGTCTCCGATTCGGACGAGGAGGCCCGCCATGGCGGACAAGCACCAAGGGCTGCTTGGCTCCAGGCGCAATGCCTCGGCGTAGTGCTCCCTCGCCTCCTGGAATCGAAGTTGTTCCTCGGCCGAACTCCCCTTCCTGAGCAGCCGTTTCACCCTTTCGCTCGGGGGAGGTCATCTCCGAACTGGGTCGATCATGTCCGATCCCCATGGGATTGGAGGGACGGCGTAGGGCTGGCAGGTCGTCCCGATGATGTCATAAGGCTTGTTGGGGCGATCTTCGATCTTGCCGAAACAAGTGCAAGGGGTATTGATCGTTGTTGCAGACCAGACTCATGACGCCCAGCCATTGCTCTAGGATCGTGGGATTCGGGTTGTATACTCCGCGAACCGTCGTCCCCGCCTTAAAGGCAGTAGTAACGAAGAACGGAATGGTTGCCTCTGGGCCAACGATTACCAGGTGGATGACCCCGTCCCGGACGACCAAGCGGCAGAGTGTGGTCGTCCCCGAGACGACGGTTGTCCAATCCACGTACCATACGTCGCCTGCCTGGGTGCATGTGCCAGACGTGAGGATCGTTCCCATCAGCTCGAATGTGACCGAGGGGTAGGGCGCGGAAGCGCTCACTCCCACAAGCCCGTTGCGGCCGGGGTTGTCCTCCGCTCGGCATGGCGCTACACGGGATCGCGCCATCCGATCGTCGCCGTCGCGTTAGCGCTCATTTGCTCCGGTCCGTAATCTTCCGGAGAGGACCCAAGCAAATCTCCGAATCTCGGACTAGCGTTGGCGTCCCTGTGCCTGGCTCTAGGCGGTCGGATGCGACGTCTTCAAGGAGAGCGAGCATAGCGGTGAGCAAGTCGCGGGGCTTCGTCCAGAAGTGGAGATCGGTAACGTCCAACATGATGTTTGCCCGCAACACAGAGCCTGTGCTGTCCGTGAACATAATCCCTCCGAGGAATTTCCTCAGGTCTGTCTGTAGCAGGTCTCGAAGATCGCCCGTCTCACCCGCGATGTCTGCGATCGCGGAGAGGGTATCGACATCGCGGATCTGTTGCTCAGAACCGGACCTAGTCCCAAGGCGGACTGTCCCGAGGGAGATTGGCACGGGATGCACGGTGACTAGGACTCGATTCTCCGGATCGAACCTGAGGCAGAGATCCACCTGGGGTGTGTCGAGACCCAAAGACATGCGACTGTCCCCGTCGACGAGCTTTCGGACAGCGTCGAACATCGGCTTAATCGGGTTGTCAGGAATCCTAGCCCGCCAGTGCCGACCGTCGTCGAGCGTGGCCTCCATCAAGAGTGTGCAAAAGGGATTCCCTTCGGAGTCCCGCGAGAGCATATCATTTCTGTCAATCAGGAAGGCGATTCGTCCGTGGGGCAGCGTGGCGTTCATCCTTCCTCGGCATTTATCGAGGCGCCGGGATAGGGTAGATGCACTCATCAAACCTCGCCCCGGGAACCCTGGAATAGGAAATCGAGAAAATGGCCTTCGCGTACCTGAACCCCGCCGTGGCAAAGGTACGGTCATCGTTGAGAATCGTGATGAACCCCTGGACGTTCTCCTCGACCCACCGGACGTATAGCCAACCCGCACCGTAGGAGCTGTGCCACACCTCATCAGGGGTTTGTAGAGACCCGCGAGTCTCGTTCTTATATGCGTCTATGCGTCTAGCGACGGCTTTTGAGCAGGATTCCATCTTTGTGGCTAGATCCCTCAACGGGGCCAAGACTCCGTCAATCGATGCGTCCGGGATGGTAAGCTGCATTCGGAATCCGGCATCGCATCGGATGTCGAGAACGAGAGTCAGAAGGGTGTTAACAATCGAGCCTTGGCCCTCTGCGGGCCACTCGACCGCGAAGGAGATTAATCCATGCGGTGTCTCAATAGGAGTTCGGTCGAGAGTTATGTTAGCACCGATGACGGTTTGGACAACAACGAGATATCGGATCCCACTGGTGGAGGCGGGATGTGCGCTATCGAGACCACGCCTAGTCCTTCTGCCCGCCAACCGATTGTTGCAAAGCTTCGAGAGCGCTCTGCAGATCAGATACTGAAGACTGCGGCAGGACCGACCTGGACCCGCGGATCAGGCGCTGCAGAGCTTCCAACAACTCACGAGAACGTGTCCAGAAATGGAGCTCGCGGAGATGGAATGCGATGTCTCCTAACGGGAGGCCCGGTTCGCTCTTGCCCGAGATCATCACCGACGAAGAGAGCTTCTCAATACTCGAACCGATCAATTGCCACGCCGTCGCCTCTCCCTCAGATGAAAGTTTCAGCAAGTCTCGAAGCCTTTCCAACTCGTTGCGGATTGTCTCACCAACGCTCGCAACACCTTGCTGGACAACACCAAGAAACAGCGGGTCAGGAACGACATCCACTAAGACCTGTGATTGTTCCGTCAACCGAAGGAACAAGTCGAACGTAGGCACATCAAGCCCGAGCGACGCTCTGCCTTCGTGACGCGCGCTCAGCTGACGAATCGACTCGGCCAGATTGGAAATTCCGGTCTCAGGAACCCTGAGAGTAACGTGCTCCCCTGACTCAAAGTCGATTTCTACGACAAGCGTAACAAGCACAGAGCCGTCGCCGATGTGGAACACGTCCCCTTCCTGAGACACTCCCAGGGTGAGACGCGCATAGGGCCGCGTTTCTCTTCGGAAAACGCTCACGGCTATCATCGCGGAGCCGGGACAGGGTATATGCACATATCGTACTTTGCGCCCGGGGGAAGGGTGTGCGCCCAGCCATATATGCTGCGCCTGCCCATAAACCAAGCAGTTGCATACCATCCTGAATCCTTGACGATCGTGACAAAACCCAGGTTGCCTGAGACCCAGCGAACATAGAGCCATCCTTCGCCCGAGCTGCTATGCCAGATTTCGTCGGCTCTTTGTAGGCTGCGTCTAATCTCATCCTTATAGGCAGGCAATGTGGGGTAAAGATCAGGGTTCTCGGTGTGACGTTTCGCGAAGTGCTCAGCCACATTCCGATCGCCGATTTTCACGGTGTTGCCGATCTCATCCACGACAATCTCAGATGTATCGAGCCACAGGATGACCCCGTCGCGGATGAGGAGGTGGTACAGAGTCGCGATGCCCGAGACAACGCCCTCCCAATCAACGAACCACAGGTCGCCCTCTTGTACGTAGGCGCCCGACGTGAGGATCGTTCCAATAAAGTCGAGGGTGACGGACGGGTACAGGGCGGAGATGAAGTTCCATCCCACGCCGCGGAGGTAGCCTCCCGATTCCGTCGAGAAGCCCTCATAGAGGGAGACGGTCCCGATCTGCGTGGACCATTCCTGAAGCGCGTTCGCGTCCTGATCCAGGTAAACATTTGCCGGGGTTGGACTCGACGGGGCCTGGTTGCCGTTCGGAGCTGTACAGCAGAACAGAACGACCAGAATCATCCCGATGATGATCATGGAGCGGGTCCCGGCGACGACCGCCCACCCGACAGAGACCGAGGGGGTTAGCGTCTTATACGGAGCCGGGTACTCGGTGCTCACTTCTCCGATTTGAAGGAAATTGGGGTTGGTCGTCGCATCGCCATTCGGGTCGAGCGTGAGGTTGTACCATATCCGCGATTCTTGGCCATATGCGTCTTCCAGGTTGATCCAGGCGTTGTCGACAGCGGTGGCCGCTCCCGAATACGCGAAGGTGACTCGGTATTGCTTGCCGGGGAGTTCGTCGACGGTACCCCCAAAGTGCATTTCTCCATTGTAAAGTTGGACGCCGATGTCCCAGGTCGCGACCCCGGAGGCTTCGTCGAGAGTGACCACCAGGTACCGCCGGTAATCGTCCGAATCAAGCCCCATGATCTTTGGAGGCTTGTCGTCGGGTCCGAAGTTCGGATCGACGAAGTCCGCGGTCCCGTCGAAGTCGCTGTCCCAAGTCAACGGGTTGGAGCCCCAAGTCGACGCTTCCTCGCCGTCGAGCAACCCGTCCCCGTCCGTGTCGTCGACCCACGGATTCGTCTTGGCCGTGATCCTGACCCGATCCAGGCCCCATGCAAAGGCCGCGTCGTCGGACGTGCCGCAAAAAAGAATTGTGGTCAGGCCCGCCTTCCAGCTTTCCAGCGAGATTTGCGAGAAAGTCCAGCTGCCGGCTGTGTCGTCCAGAACTTCGATGGCCTCGAGCCCTTCGGCCGTCTCCACGAGGATGGACGCCGACCCCGACCCTTGAAGGCGGTAGTCGAATGTCAGAGAAACGTCGATGGCCTCGTTCAGGTGTAGGAAGGGACTGGACAGCTTCGCGTCCGCACACCCACTCGGGTCAAGGAGCCAATAGAAGTTGAGATAGTCGTCCGGCGGCGGATCCGGCTCGCCGACGAGGTTCCACAAGCCAGGACAAGTCACAGTGGCGTTTTGGGTCATGAATCCCTGACGGTGCCCAATGTTGCCGCCGAGCGTGATCTGGGGGAAGGAGAACGTCACGAATCGGGAATCGGTGACCTCTTGGCCATCCGTCAACCCGTCGTCGTCGGAATCGGCGTTCGTCGGCGAGGTGCCCCAGGTGATGGCCTCCGCGTAGTCGGAGAGCCCGTCCCCGTCCGAGTCCGACCACGTGGCATCCGTGAAGTGCAGGCGCCATTCGTCTCCATCGTTCAGCCCATCGCCGTCCGTGTCGCCCACCAGAGGATCCGTGATGACGCCATCACGGCCGGGGGCCCACTCTTCGCCGTCGGATAGGCCGTCTCCGTCCGTGTCGGCGAGGAGTGGGTTCGTCTTCGGCGTCCGCGTGACCGTCGCTCCATCGATCGTCAGCGTCAGGGGCTGGGGGTCCTTCTCGAACACGTCGGTCAGGCCGTCGAAGTCCGTATCCACCGCGACCGGGAACGTCAGGAGAGCGGACCCGCGCTCCGTTCCGTCTTGGAGAATCCCGTCCTCATCCGTGTCGTCGTTGTCGGCGTCCGATCGCTCCTCGATCCGCAGGGATCCGGACCGCAGCGTCCCGCCGCCCGCATCGGGGTTCCAGTCCCGCACGAGGACCCGCCATGCCGTCCGGGAGTGGAGGTCCGCGGCCGACACATTCACGGTGCGGAAACCGGCGTCCGACTCCCACGCCTCGAGGGCGGTCTTCGTCAGTTCGATCGTCACGTGCCAGATCGAACCGGTCACGGAGCTCGCGCTGGCTGTCGTCGCGGTGACCACATCGAGCCCGAGGGATCCCCCCGTCCCCATGGAGACCGCCTGCCCCGGATAGTAGTGGTCCTCCTCGTACCACCTCGTGACGTCGTGACAATGGAACACGCCCTCGTCCTCGTGGAAATGCCGCTCGCAGCCCGTGTACGAGTGCGTGTGATGGATCCGGACCGCGTCCCAAATCGTCGCGTTCGCGTACGGTCCGGGAACCCACGCGAGGCGGTCCTGCCACGCGGTCCCGTCCCACGATCCCACGGCGACGGCGAGGTCGCCCGGCGTCGCGTGGTCCACCTCGAGGTCTAAGAAGGCCCGCGTCGCGACGCCGGACCAAGATGGCCGTTCCAGCGGCAGGACGAGAACGTCGGCGCCGTTGTTCGGGATCGCGATCGGAAGGCCCTGGACGACGGCGTCCTGGCGGTACCAGGTCGACTCCTCGTAGCCTGTGCTCAGGCCGTCCTGATCCCGGTCCGAGAGCGTACCCCACGCCTCGAACTCGGAGACCCGGGGCGGATGGGTCTCTGTCAAGGTGTGCTCGTGCTCGAAGTATTCGCATACGCCCGTCTCCGGATCGCAGTATCGGTGCATGTGAATCCAGGTGTGCGTGTGGACGACGGCCGTCAGGAAATTGGCCCGGATTTGTTCCGCAACGGGGGAGCCCAACGCAACGACGAGGTCCAGGTTTCCCGTTCCCCCGGACGGACTTGACGAGGTTCCACGTCGCGCCCGTGCCGTCGGGATCGGCGTATAGGTCGATATCCGGCTGGGCCACGCCGACCATGTGCAGGTGGATCTCGGATATGTAGTAGGCGTTGGAGAAGGTCACCGTGAGGGTCGGAGTCCCGGTGCTCGAGGCCCACGACGTCGCCGTGCTCCCGTCGATCGCCTTGGAGGCCTCATAGCCCGTCGTAGAGGAACTCGCCGAGATGGTCCCTCCATTGGTTGCCAAGGCGGCGTTCGTGTCTGCAGGGGTCGTTGGCCCCGTCGCCGCGACGAAGGGCGACTGGAAGACGACGGCGACGAGCAGAACCGCAGAGGCTATGACGAGAACTCGAAGCCATGAGGACAAGTAACCCCTCCTTCGTCCGGACGCCGGAATGGCGACTCGTTATTTAGCCGTTATGTGGAAATGTCATCCATGGCGGCAAACCGAACAAGAGAGGTGGGGGCGGCCACCGGAACCGTCGGGCGCGTTCGCGGGAAGACGAAAGCGAAGCAAGGGGCCAAGACCGAATCTTCTGAATCGGAGCCAGGGCTCCGCGTTCTATCGTTGGTTCCCGGGAGCGTGATCTCCCTCGCTGTATCGGTACGCGATTCGTTCCCCCGAGAAGGAACCCCGCGCCCACCGCACCGCTGTTTCCGGGCGACCATCATGATGGCACAGGTCGCGGTCACCGCGTGAGGTTCGGGGTGCCTATCGAATTGCTCCGCGGCAGGCTCGTAAACATGTTCACGGTCTGGAGAATCTCGCGACTCCCCCACGGCAAAGCCTGATGCTTCGGCCCCGCCTTCCATGGGCCATGGCCGTCGCGGTCCTCTGTCACATCTGCCGTCGGCCGACCCTTCTGTCCTGCCGGGCCTGCGGCCGGCCCGCGTGCGACGAGCACCTCGTCGGAAGCGTGTGCGTCGAATGCCGCACGGGCCGCGGCGCGCGGCGTCCGGGCGTCCGGGCCTAGCCGGCTACAGGAGGCGCTTCGCCTCTTCCTTCTCGATGCCGAGCGCCTTCAACGCGTACGTCAGCGCCTTCTGGCGGATCATGTCCCGGGTCTTGTCGTCCAGGAACTGCTCCATAATCACGGGCGCCTTGTGCGCGTACTGGACCGCAAACTCGGACCAGTAGAACGCCGCGTTATCCTCGTCCAGCTTCGCGGCCGCGTTGTACTGCTCCTCCGCCTCGTTGAACCGGCCGAGGTCGACGGAGAACGAGGCGAGCGCATCCCGGTAGGCCGGATTCTGGCCGTCGAGCTCGATCGCCTTCTTGTAGAGCCCGAGGATTTCGTCGGTCTCGGCTTTTGGCACGCCGAGCGCGGACTCCGCCTTCCCGAAGTGGGCGATCGCGCTGTTCGGGTCCGCCTTGATCGCCTTGTCGAAATGCTTGTATGCGGAATCGTAATCGAGCTGACCCAAGGCCTGTTCTCCCGCGGCGATCTCTTCGTCGGCGGACATAGGCGGACGCGGCGCAGAGTCTTGAATTGCAGATAAAGATTCCTGCGTGAATTTCAACGTGGAGGCCGAGCGCTCAAAGGATCGCGCGGTGATCCCGGAGCCAATCGAGGTCGCTGAGGTACAGCTGCCGGATGTCCGTGATGCCTTCGATCGCCATGATCACTCGCTCGAGCCCGAGGCCCCATGCGAGGACGGGCGCCCCGAGGCGCATCGGACCCGTGACCTCCGGCCGGAAGATCCCGCTCCCGCCGAGTTCGAGCCATCGTCCGTCGGGCAGCTGGCCCTCCGGCTCCATGCTCGGCTCCGTGTACGGGAAGTAGCCGGGGCGGAACTTCACCTTCGTGAAGCCGAGTCGGCGGTAGAATTCCTCGATCACGCCGATGAGCTGCGCGAGGTTCGCGCCGTCCTCCATGACGACCCCCTCGATCTGGTGGAACTCGGGCAGGTGCTTCCAGTCAACCGCGTCGGGCCGGAAGTTGCGGCCGATGATGAACGCCTTCTGCGGGGGGACCGGGTGCTCCGAGAGCCACTTCAGCGTGATCGGCGTCGTGTGTGAGCGGAGGACGGCCCGCTCCGCCTCCTTACGATCCCACGTGTACCGCCATCCTGTGCTCCCGGTGTTCCCGCCGGTCTCATGGACCTCCGCGACGCGGCGCACCAGCTCCGCGTCCGGGAGCGGCCGCGTCGCGGGCTTCGCGAGGTAGAACGTGTCGAGCTGGTCCCGCGCGGGGTGGTCCTGCGGCTGGAAGAGCGCGTCGAAGTTCCAGAACGACGACTGCACGAAATCCCCCTCGATCTCGGTGAAGCCCATGCCCAGGAAGATCCGCCGGATCTTCGCGAGGTACGCACCGAGGACGTGCCGCTTCCCCGGCCGGACGAGCGGGGCGAAGGCGCGCGTGTCGTACCGCCGGAACTCGACCTGTTTCCACTTCCCGGACCGCAGGAGGTCCGTCGTCGGCTGTGCGACTTCTTCCTTCAGATCGACGCCGTCGGCGAGGACCCGCTCGCCCGCGGGCGTCAGGGCGATCTCCCGCCGGACGGATTCTCGCTCGCGCACGAGATCGCGGCGCGACTTGAGGTCTCGGAGGACCTTCGGGTCGATCCCTTCTTCGGGGAGTTCCTCCTTCGAGAGGCGGCGGAGGAGCAGCTCATCGGGGCCGTTCGAATCGACGGCGGCCCGGCCCGCGGGCGTGACGATGACGACGCTCCCGGTCGCCCGGCGGTCGACGTCGGCCCAGCCTTTGCGCCGGAGCCACCCCAGGGCGACCGCCAGATCCGCGTCAGTGAACTTGCATGCGGCCTTCAGCCGCTCGACCTCGATCCGGCCGCCCGCCTTGATCGCCGCCTTCAACGCCTTCCGTTCCGGTGGCTGCTTGCGCGCGACGCCGGGCCGGGCGAGCCGGTACGTTCGGACCACCCGTTCCTTCATCGAGACGAGGCCTTTCGCCTGGAGCCATGACGCGGCGTTCATCACCTCGACGTTCTCGCGGAACCCGCCCGCGGAACGGATCTCCTCCGGCGTCGCCTTCTTCCGCTCGCCGAGGACCAAGAGGACCCTCTTTTCGAGATAGCTCAGTTCGACCGCGCCGGGAGGCATTTCCGCGCCGCATAGGGGCCTCGCGTAATAGGCTTTCCTCGCCGCCACGCCGGCCTTTTCCTCCGGAGACGGCGCGAATTCTCAGGCCTGAGAACTGGGGCACGCCCTATATATTACAAAACGGAACATCGAGCGGTTTGGTGAATCAGCCAACACCCTCGAGCGGGCGAGCGC
>Ga0137373_10009757_pt1 | contig 10045 bp, 5 predicted proteins | sample SagtaG_5_FD_104912 | JGI IMG/M metagenome (GOLD analysis project Ga0137373, IMG submission 104912) | Vadose zone soil microbial communities from Sagehorn Ranch, Mendocino, California, USA - Sage1_R_80_16 metaG | ecosystem: Environmental > Terrestrial > Soil > Vadose zone | place: USA: California...
CTTGGTGCGGTGCCGCGGCACGGCGGCGGGTCCAAGAACCCGAGATAGACGACGCCGTCTCCGACGGCCGGCGAAGCGGCGACGCAACCAGAGAATTGGCGGTGCCAGAGAATCCGTCCGGTTCTGGCCTGCACGGCCAGGACGAGCCCGTGGTGCGTGCCGAGGAAGAGGCGTCCGTCGTCGAGGACGGGAGGAAACTCGATCAGGCTCCAGTCGCCGCGGACGGTCCAGAGCGTCCGGAAGGGCGGCCGGAGCCCGAGAGGCGCCGCATGCGTGCGCGCGAGATCGAAGCCGTACACGGGCCAGGAGAATCGGCTCGGCTGCGGGCGGGAGACCGTGCGGGAGCGACTCCGTCCAGTTGTCGCCGGCGGCTCCGACGCATGCCCGTGCCCGCGGGCGAGCAGAAAGCCGGCTGCGGCGGCGCCGACCAGGAGCGCCGCCGCGACGATTGTGACGAGGCGCCTCATCGTTATCTCCAGCCACCGCGGTTGTGCACCGTGAAGCGGAGCGTCTGCGTTCCGCTGTTGCCGCGAATGTCGCTCGCCCTGACGATCAGGTCGTAGACGCCGTCGCGAAGGGTGCGCGTGTCGAAGTGCTGCGCAAGCTTGAAGAGGTAGTTGCCGCGCTGCTGATACGAGTAGTGCCGCCCGAAGATCGTCTGGTTCTGGTACGTCCCACGGGCGTAGACCCGCCAGAACGCCGACTGCGGCGGCACGCTCGTCCGAAAGTCGACGGCGACCCGCTGCGGGACGACGATCCGGCCCGCATGGTTGCGGATCTGCCAGGTGACGAGCGCAGGGGTCACAGGGCCGTGCCACATGTCGCGACCCGGCACGGTCGGCTCGTCTTCAGCGCCGGCGACGATCTCGACACGACCTCGGACGAAGTTCGGAAGCAGCTCGGGCCCGGAGTCCGTCCGGCGAAGCGTGATCGCCCGGACGGTCGGCTGCGTCGAGTCGTGGTACGGGGTAAGTCGGCCGGGTACGAGCGGGTTGACCACGCGGCCGCTTTCGGACTCGGTGAGGTGGACGTGGTTGAACGACGTCATGACGTGGCCGAGAACAGTCTGTCGCGCGGTCACATGCTGACCGTCTCGCACGAGGGGGCGGATGTGCCAGTACTCGAAGGCGCGCCCACCGTTCGAGCTCACGCGGACCCAGCCCGGCGTGACAACCGTGACGGTGCCGTCGACGACGGGATAGACGGCTGTGCGGGGCGTAGAGGCGATGTCGACGCCCTGGTGGAACGAGAAGCTGCCGCTCGCGTGCAGGAGCGTGTTCAGGATCGGGGGCCCGTGGAACTTCATGCGCGGGTCGCCCAGGTTTGCGCGGACGAGGTGCTCTTGGTCGAAGGGCTTGACCGGATAGCCATAGCTCTCGCCCGAGACGGCCTTGGTCCCGGCCGGCCGAGTCGCCTTCGCGAGCTCGGGGCCTGCGTTCAGCGCTCCGGAGAAGGCGAGCGCCGTGGATGTTGCGATCGCGACGGCGGTGACGAAGACGAACTTCGAGACGGCCGAGCGAACGATGCAGCGCCGTGCGCTGCGAACTGGAATGTGAGTGTTGGTAGCCATGTGGCCACCGTCGGGCGAGGTCCAAACCGGCCGGTCACGGCCCGCCAACGACTCGCTAATGACCCATGCTCACGCCGTTGACAGAGCACAGACGGCGCGCGATCCTCCTGCAAAGGACAGTGATGCCTTACGTCTGAGCTCCACACCGATTTCCGCCTGCTCGGTCCACTCGAAGTGAGTCGCGGCGGAGCCCTCCTGGAGCTGGGAGGCCCCAAGCAGCGCGCCCTGCTCGCGCTGCTCCTTCTCGACGCGGGGCGCGCGGTCTCCACCGACCGACTGATCGATGCGCTCTGGGGCGAGCAGCCGCCCCGGACCGCTCCGACCTCGCTCCAGAACTTCGTCTCCCAGCTAAGGAAGCTCCTTGGAGCCGACCTGGTCGTCACGAAGCCGCCCGGTTACCTCATTCGAATCGAACCGTCCCAGCTCGATGTGGATCGTGCGCAGACATTTCTCGACGAGGCGAAGGAGGCCCCACCGGGTGAGCGTGCGACGAAGTTCCGCGAGGCGCTTGTCCTGTGGCGCGGGCCGCCCCTCGAGGAGTTCGGCTACGAGCCGTTCGCGCAACGTGAGATTTCCCGTCTCGACGAGCTGCGGCTGACACTCCTCGAAGAGCGCATTGACGCCGACATGGAGGCGGGAGCGGACCGGGAGCTCGTTGGGGAGCTCGAGGCGCTCGTCAGCGAGCACCCGCTTCGCGAGCGATTCCGGGAACAGCTGATGCTCGCGCTCTACCGTTCCGGCCGGCAGGCGGAGGCGCTCGAGGTCTTTCAGCAGGGGCGGCGGGCACTCGTCGAGGAGCTGGGGATCGACCCAAGCCCCCGCCTGCAGCAGTTGCAGGCGGCGATCCTTCGCCAGGAGATCAATCTCGAGCCGGCGCGCGCCGCACCGGCGCAGGATCACTTCGAAGAGGTGGCGCGAACGGTCCTCCAGGGAAGGGTCGTCCCGGTTCTCGGCGCCGACGTGGCGGAGCTGACTCGCCGGCTGGCGGAGCGCTTCGGCTATCCGGACGACCGCGGACGGGCAACGCTGCCCCAGGTTGCTCAGTACGTCGCCGTGATGAAGGGCTCAGGCCCGCTATACGACGAGCTCCACGAGCTCCTCGACGCCGACCTGCCGCCGACGCCGCTCCACCGCTTCTTCGCGTCGCTGCCGGCTTTGCTCCGCGAGCGTGGACTCCCGCTCCAGCTCCTGGTGACCACGAGTTACGACACCGCGCTCGAGCGGGCCTTCGCCGAGGCAGGTGAGAGCTTCGACGTGGTCTCCTACCTCGCCGCCGGCCGCAACCGCGGTCGCTTCTGCCACGTCGACCTAGATGGGACCGGGAGGCTGATCGACGAGCCGAACACCTACGCGACTGAGCTTTCACTCGACCGCAACACGGTGATCCTGAAGCTCCACGGCCAGGTCGAGCGGACGCCCGAGCGACAGTGGGAGAGCTTCGTCGTGACCGAGGACGACTACATCGACTACCTCGCGCAGACGGAGGTCGCGGCCGCGGTGCCCGTCTCTCTCGCGGCGAAGCTCCGCCGGAGCCACTTCCTCTTCCTCGGCTACACGATGGCCGACTGGAATCTCCGCGTCATCCTCCACCGGCTCTGGGGCGACCAGCCTCTCAACTACCACTCCTGGGCCGTGCAGCCGGAGCCGAAGCCGCTCGAGCGCCAGTTCTGGCATCGGCGTGACGTCGACGTGCTCGAGCTGCCCTTCGAGCAGTACGCGGAGGTCCTCGGCCGCCACCTGGGAGTGCACTCGGTCGAGGCGGGCGCATGAGCGTCGTTGCGGACGCGCCCGCGACCCCGTTCAAGGGTCTGGCGGCCTTCCAGGACACGGAGCTCGACGCTCTGCTCTTCTGCGGCCGCGAGCGCGAGCGGCAGGTCGTCGTCGCGAACCTGCTGGCCTCACGCCTGACCGTCCTGTACGGCGCGAGCGGGGTTGGCAAGACCTCGCTCCTCCGCGCCGCCGTTGCCCACTCCCTTCGCCAGGTCGACGACGCGGCCGTCGTTCTGTTCTCCTCGTGGGCCGGCGATCCGAGAGGCGGCCTCGGGGATGCGATCGACGCCGCCGTCGGAATCGAGTCGAGCGGAACGCTCATCGAGAGACTCGACGCCGCGTCCCGGGCGGTCGGCGGCGACGCCTACGTCATCCTCGATCAGTTCGAGGAGTACTTCCTCTACCACGAGCGCGACACATTCGCCGAGGAGCTCGCGGCGGCCATCCGCGAGCCGGCCCTTCGCGCGAACTTCCTGCTCGGCTTGCGCGAGGACGCACTCGCGAAGCTCGACGCCTTCAAGGGGCAGATACCGAACCTGTTCGCCAACTATCTCAGGCTCGACCACCTGGACCGACGCGGCGCCCGCGCGGCGATCCTCGGTCCGGTCGAGCGCTACAACGAGCGCACCGGCCAGGGGGTACGGGTCGAGCCGGAGCTCGTCGAGGCCGTGCTGGATCAGGTCGCCGCCGGGAAGGTCGACGTCGGCCGAGCCGGGCGCGGCGGCGTCGAGACGGACGAGGAGCGGATCGAGGCGCCGTACCTGCAGCTCGTGCTGGAGCGGCTCTGGGAGGTCGAGCGCGAGAGCGGATCGACGGTTCTCCGCCCCGCGACGCTCCGGGAGCTCGGTGGCGCGGAATCGATCGTGCGAGCGCATCTCGAGAGGGCGCTCGGGCGGCTGGAGCCGGTGGAGCAGGACGTCGCGGCGACGATGTTCGACCACCTCATCACGCCCTCGGGGTCGAAGATCGCTCACCGGCCGGGCGACCTCGCGCAGTACTCGGCGGTTCGAGAGGCCGACGTCATGCCGGTGCTGAACGCCCTCGGCCGCGAGCGCATCGTGCGCGCGGTCGACGGCGCGGGCGGAGGCGAGCGCTACGAGATCTTTCACGACGTCCTGGCCGACGGCGTCCTCGCCTGGCGAGCGCGCCGGGAGCTAGAGCGCGATCGCGAGCGAGCGCGCATGCACCAGCGGCGCCTCGTCATCGTCGCTGCGCTTGCTCTGCTCGGGCTCGCGGCGATGACTGCAGTCGCCGTCTACGCCTTCGTGGAACGCTCGCACGCCCGCAGCTCGGCTCGGCAGGCCAGAGCACGGACACTCGAGGCGACGGCTCTCGCCGACCTGACGTCCGACCCGCAGCGCGCGCTCGCCGATGCGGTCGCCGCCGCGCGTATCGCTCCGGGAACTCGAGCCGAGGAAGTACTGCGGCAGGCGCTGGTCGCAAACCGGCTGCGCCGAGTGCTGCCGGCCCGCCGTCCGGTCTCCGTCGTCGCCTACGCGCCCGGAGGCGGGCGGATGCTCGCAGCGGGCGCCGACCAGCAGCTTCGCATCTATTCGGCCGGCGGACGGCTCGAGCGAACGTTGTTCGTCGGAGCTCCCGTGAAGGCGGCGTCCTTCTCGCCGAACGGTGATTTGGTCGTGGCAGCGGGAGGCCGAGACGCGAGCCTGTGGAGGGTCGCATCGGGAACCCGGGTGCGCATACTGCACATGCCGGGCAGCATCACCTCCGCCGTGTTCAGCCCGGACGGGCGCCTGCTCCTCACGACCGCGGCTCGGGGAGGCTCCACTGTGTGGCGTACCGCCACCGGCCGCCGGGTTGCCGTGCTCGGACGGCGCCCCGTGCGGGCCGGGACCTTCTCGCCGGACGGTCGTCTGGTTGCGACGGTCGACGCGGCCAAGCCGTTCCGAGCGCGTGTCTTCGCCGCCCGCAGCGGCCGGCTGTTGCACGTGCTCGCACCGGCAGGGGGGCTCGAGGGTGTCGCGTTCTCCCCGAACGGCCGATTGCTGGCGACGACGAGCTACAACGGCACGTACCTCTGGGATCCGCATACCGGACGGTTGGCCGGCCGGTGGCTCGAGGACAGGCCGGGCGTGGTGCCCGATGCCGAGTTCAGCCCGAGCGGCGCCCTGCTCGCAACCGCTGGACAGGACGGCGCCGTCCGGATCTGGGACGTGGCGAGCGGGGAACGACTCTTCTTCCTCGCCGAGCACACGAACCCCGTCGTTGCCGTCGCGTGGAGCCCCGACGGGCGCTTTGTCGCCGACGCGAGCCGCGACCGGACTGTGGACGTCTGGATGGTCGAGGCGCCCGCGATCAGCTTACGCGTGGGGAAGCTCGTCGGCCACCGCGACGCCGTGACGGCCATCTCCTGGAGCCCCGACGGACACTCGTTGCTGAGCGGAGGCGCAGACCGCACGGCCAGGCTTTGGGACGTCCAATTCGAGCAGGTGCTCCGTCAACTCGGCGTTCACCGCGGCGGTGCGGTGACTGCCTCGTTCGCCCCCAGCGGCCGGCGCGCCGTCTCGGCCGGCGCCGACGGGACGGCCCGAATCTGGGACGTTCGGAGCCGTCGCCTGCTCCGCTCGCTCCCGCACAAGGGGCCCGTCAACGACGCTGAGTTCAGCCAGAACGGCCGGCTCGTCGTCACTGCCGGGACGGACGGCAGGGTGCGGCTCTGGAACTCGATGACCGGCACCCAGCTGCGAGCCTTCAAAACGGACGCGCCGCTGTCCGTTGCCAGGTTCACTCCGGATGGGGCGATCGTCGCGACGGGCGACATCGGAGGGAATGTCCAGCTCTGGGAGAAGCGGGGCGGGCGGCTGCTCGCGACCGCCAGACAGCGCGGCCCGGTCGTGGATGCCGCCTTCGCTCCTGACGGAGGGGCACTCGCGACCGCAGGCCGCGACGGCGCGAGCGTCTGGTCGATTCCTGCGGGGAGGCACATTCGCCTGCTCAGCTCGCCCGGCGGAGTGTCGTCCGTCGCCTTCTCGCCTGACGGGTCGCTCCTCGCGGGGGCAGGAAACGACGGCGCAGCACGCATCTGGGATTCGGCCAGCGGAAAGCCGCGTGGCGTCTGGAGGGTGTCGAAGACTCCGCTCACCGACGTCGCCTTCAGCCCGGACGGGCGGCTTCTCCTGGCGACGGGCCTGGCCGTGCAGACGTGGGACGTCGGCACGGGCACGCGTTTCCGCACGCTCGTCGGTCACACCGGGCCCGTCTCGGGAGGCGCATTCAGTCCCGACGGGCGGTGGATCGTAACCGCGGGGCCAAGCAGCGTGGGGCTGTGGCAGAGAAACAGCGGCCGGCCGTACTTCTACTTGCGCAGCAGCGACACGAGGCCGAAGCACAAGCGTTTCAGCACCGCGTCCTTCAGCCCGGATGGGCGGCTCGTCCTCAGCTCGAGGGAGGACGGCAGCGTCGGCCTCTACCGGTGCGAGGTCTGCGGCGACCTGCGCGCGCTCCTGAGACTGGCGAAGGCCCGGCTCGCCGAGCTCCACCGTTGAGCTTCGTCGTCATCGCACACGCGGAGGCGAGCCTCTCTTGACACCGGCACCGGCGACACGTGACCGTTCTTCGTGAATGGCCGACCCTGAGCTGCCGCGCGGCACCGTCACCTTCCTCTTCACCGACATCGAGGGCTCGACCGGGCTGATCGACCAGCTCGGCGAGGAGGCATTCGCGGCAGCGTGGGCGAGGCGATGACGCCCGACGAGATCGTCGCGTTCGCCGAGGCGGACTAGCTGTTCGTCCCAGAGAGGTTTGGCCCCGGCGCGGTGAGCGGGCCCGCCTTCGGGCCCGCTCACCTAGAGGAGCATCGTCAATGCGCCGTCGAGAGGCGCCTGCGGAACGCGACGGCGCTGCCGAGCACGCCGAGTACGGTGGCGGTGGCGGCGCCGCCGATGCCCGCGTCTCCCCAGTGGAAGCCGGTCGACGGCACGGCCACCCGGCCACCGCTGGACGTAGGTGCGAGCCAGCTCCGATCGGCCCCCGACAGGCCTTCGCCCAGCCGCGGGAAGGCGTGATGGGTGTGTGGGATGAAGAGCGGCGCGGGATCGGCGGCGGCAAGCGGGGCGGCGACCGCCGTCGCGGCAACCGCTGCTCCCAGAGCGACGAATCTTCGAACCCTCAGACTCCGGTCGAACATCTTCCTCTCCTCCTTCGGTCTCGGTCGCTCCTGCGCGACCTCGTGCGGAGACCGTCGCCCACGCCGCTAACGCGGCGCTTCGCGCGGGCTTTCACCCCGCTAACGCTCCGTGTTAGCGTGGGCGCGAAGGAGGTCACGCCGTGGAGTTCCGGCTGCTCGGCCCACTCGAGGTTTGGGATGACGGCCGAGCCCTTGAGCTCGGCGGACAGAAGCGCCGCGCGCTCCTGGCGCTCCTCCTGCTGCACGCGAACGAGGTCGTCTCCAGCGACCGGCTGATCGAGGAGCTCTGGGGCGAAGAGCCGCCGCAGGCCGCGGCGACCGCGCTGCACGGGCACGTCTCGCGGCTGCGCAAGCTGCTCGGCGGTGCGCACGGCGCCTCCGAGCAGCTGCTCGTCACCCGGCCGCCCGGTTACGTGCTGCAGCTCGAGCCCGACCAGCTCGACCTGCACCGTTTCGAGCGCCTACGGGAGGAGGCCCGCGCCGCCCGCTCGCGGGGTGACCTCGCCGGCGCCTCGGACAAGCTACGGGACGCGCTGGCCCTCTGGCGCGGCCCGCCCCTGGGCGACCTTGCCTACGAGCGCTTCGCGCAGGCCGAGTGTGGCCGCCTCGAGGAGCTCCGCCTCGCGACGGTCGAGGAACGGGTCGAGGCGGATCTGGCGCTCGGACGCCACGCGGATCTGGCCTCCGAGCTCGAACGCCTGGTGGCCGAGCACCCTCTTCGCGAAGGCTTTCGCGCCCAGCTCATGCTCGCCCTCTACCGATCCGGCCGTCAGGCAGAGGCGCTCCAGGTCTACCAGCAGGGACGACGGGCGCTCGTCGAAGAGCTGGGAATCGACCCGAGCCAGCGGCTGCGCGACCTGGAGCAGGCGATCCTGCGCCAGGACGAGTCGCTGGGGCCGCCGGTCGTGCCTTCGGCTCGCGAGGTCGCCGAGAAGCGGAACTATCGCTCGCTCCTCCTGATCTCCGCCGCCTGCGCGATCGCCGGGGCCGTCGCGCTCGGCCTACTCGTGCCTCGCCTGGGAGGAGGGAAGGCGGCGGCGACGTTCCGGCCCGGGACCGTGCTCCTCGACCTGAAGACGAAGAAGCAGGTCGGATTCATCCCGCCCTCGCAACTCCTCGCGCCGGGTGCCCCGGCGTACGCGGGCGGGCACGTCTGGCTGCTCAACTTCAGCCCGCGCTCCTTCGTCGAGCTCGACGCGAAGACTGGTCACGTGCTGAAGCAGTTTGCGCTTCCGAGCGGAGCCGGAGGCTCCCGCACCGTCCAGCCTTTCGCCGTCGGCAGGCACGCCCTGTGGGTCGGTGCCGGCGACGACCTCGTGGAGATCGACCCGAGGATCGGACAGGAGGTCGACCGGTTCAAGCTGGACAAGATCACCGGAGTGGCAGGCGAGGCTGAAGGCGTCGCGGTGGGCGGAGGTTTGGTCTGGGTCGGGCGAGACGTCGGCTTCCCGGGGCAAGTGATCGCCGTCGATCCTCGGACGCGCCGGGTCCGCTACCGGTTCGACGACGTCGCCCACGATGCCGACCTCGCCTTCGATGACGGGGTCGTCTGGGCAGCCGACAGCGCCGGAGTCGACGTGATCGACCCGAGGACGAACCTCGTCACGCCGGTGCGGGACATCGAGACGTTCGATCCGTTCTTTGGGCCGCAGTCGGCCGGAAACGGCGTCGCCGCCGGTGGCGGCTTCGGCTGGACGACGGATCCTGCGAAGGGGCTCGTCTACAAGATCGATCGGAACGGCCGGGTCGTGGACCGGATACCCACCGGCCTGGGTGCCACCGGAGCGTCGTTCGGCGAAGGCGCCGTGTGGGTTCGCAACGAGGACGTCGGCACCGTCAGTCGCATCGACGCTGTCACGGGTGTGCCGACGGTGTATCGCTTCGGCCGTGCGGTCGCCGCCGAGGTCGCAGGCAAGGGCGTGTTGCTGGCGGCCCTCGAGCCGGGGCCGACGACGGAAAAGCGCATCGAAGCCCTCCGTGGGAACGTCCTGCGGTTGTTCTCGCAACAGGGCGCGCTCGGCCAGGGGGACGAGCCGGCGCTCAACTGGGATCTCGCGGCTAGGCAGGTCGAGTTCGCTACCTGCGCGAACCTGCTGAGGTACGCGGACAAGCCTGTGCCGGACGGCTTGCGGCTTCTGCCCGAGGTGGCTGCCGCGATGCCGACCCTCTCCCGCGACCGGCGCACGTACACGTTCACGATCCGGCGGGGCTACCGCTTCTCGCCGCCGGTCCGCGAGGCGCTCACGGCGGAGACGTTCCGCTACTCGATCAAGCGCGCGCTCTCTCCCAAGCTCGACGGCGGCCCCGCGCCGTACTACATCGAGGATATCCAGGGGGAGAAGGCGTTCCGTCAGGGAAAGGCGCGTGACATCTCCGGCCTGCGCGCCGCCGGCAACCGTCTGTCGATCACGCTGACCAAACCGTCGCGCGGCTTCCTGCACCGGCTGGCGGGCCCCGCTCTCTGCCCGGTGCCGCGGCGTACGCCTTTCCTCCCCGGAGCCGCAAACCGCAGCGTCGGCCCAAACGCACGCACGATCCCGTCCGCCGGGCCCTACTACGTC
>Ga0137373_10009760_pt1 | contig 10043 bp, 6 predicted proteins | sample SagtaG_5_FD_104912 | JGI IMG/M metagenome (GOLD analysis project Ga0137373, IMG submission 104912) | Vadose zone soil microbial communities from Sagehorn Ranch, Mendocino, California, USA - Sage1_R_80_16 metaG | ecosystem: Environmental > Terrestrial > Soil > Vadose zone | place: USA: California...
GCCGAGAAAGGCCGCGGTTACACTCGTGGCGACCACTCGACTGGCAGCGGGAAAACGTCCGTGACGCCCACGCAAGGATCTTCAGGCGCCGGGACTGGCCGTGGCTCCGCCGGTTCCACCGGCAGGACGGCAAAGCCGCGGCGTTGATCCGCGACTAGACGTGAATAACGAAATCAATCTCGCTTATCTCGGCGCCTCGAGCACAGCGCCACTTTTTCAAGCGCGGATCAACAGCATTTGTCCTCGAGCTCTTCGGCGTGTAGTCCTTCGATTCCCTCCTTGGCGATGATCGGCACCATGCACAGTGCAGCAACTGGATCAGCCCACCACAAGCCTGCAACGGCATTCAGCAGTACTCCTGCGAGGGCGATGACAGACAGGTAGGCACATAAAGACGTCTGCCTTGCATCGGAACGGAGAGCGTTGCTCGACAATTCGTTCGCGACGTTCCGCTTCGCCCTCGCAAGGATTGGCATCACGATTACCGACAGGGTGAGAATGACAAGTCCCGCGATGCTACGTTCGGGCCGCTCCGAGAACCAGAGTGTTTTCAAGCTATCGGCAGTGACGTATGCGGCCAGCGCGAGGAAACACCAACCAATTATTACGCTCGCGACTCGCTCTGTGTGTGCGCGGCGGATCGGGTCGAGATCAGAGCGGAGACGCCACTGAGCTGCGCCGCTGGCGCCCACTTCCACCATACTGTCGACACCAAACCCTACCAAGGCAATACTTCCTGCAATAACGCCGGCAATCAGCGAGGCGACGCCTTCGCAAACGTTGTATGCGATCGTCAGGTAGTTGAGGCGAAGGCCGCGTCGCACCAAGCCGGGTCGGTCGATCACATCTCCGGTAGTCACCTTCCCCCGATGGACTCAAGCAACGGACCGATGGGCCTCGATCTCTCGACCGCCCCCACCAGCTGCCGCTCCCTCCAGAGGGAATAGATCGCCGGTATTACGACCAGCGTCAGAACGGTACTCGTGACCATCCCACCCACCATCGGGGCTGCGATACGCTTCATTACGTCCGCGCCTGTACCCTGACTCCAGAGAATCGGCAGGAGCGCCGCCATAATCGCCGTGACGGTCATCATCTTCGGGCGCACACGCCCTACTGCGCCTTCTTCCACGGCAGCGTCTACGTCGGCGCGGCCAAGCATCCGCAGCCGATCGCTCCGCTCGCGATATGCCTGGTCGAGATAGATCAGCATTACCACGCCAGTTTCCGCCGCCACTCCTGCAAGAGCAACGAAGCCAATCGCCACCGCCACGCTCGAGTTGTAGCCCAGAATCCACATTAGCCACACACCACCCACCAGCGAGAACGGACGCGATAGCATCACTATCGCGCTCTCCGTCACGCTCCGAAAATTGACGTACAGGAGGAGAAAGATGATCGCCAGTGTGATCGGAACCACGATCCTGAGACGCTTGCCCGCGCGCTGCATCGCCTCGTATTGACCCGACCATTCGATGCGATAACCCCGCGGCAACGCGACCCGCGACTGCACCAGGCGCTGCGCCTCGGCAACGTAACTTCCCACATCTCTTCCCAGCACGTCGACGTACACGATGTTGTTGAGGTATGCGTCCTCCGACTTGATCAGAGGGGGACCGCGCGTCACCGCAACGGTTGCTACCTCTGAAAGAGGAATCTGCGCGCCGGATGGAGTGGCAATCAGCGTGCTGCCGATTTTCACCGGATTATCGCGCAGCTCCCGCAGGTACCGGACGAGCACGCTGTACCGCTCGCGCCCCTCGATCACCTCGCCCGCCTCCGCTCCCCCGATGGCGGTACTCACCGCGGACTGGACATCATCGCCGGTCATCCCGTATCTCGCTGCCGCCGCGCGATCGAGAGTCACATCGAGGTACCGCCCTCCGACCGCGCGCTCGGCAAAGACAGAGTTTGTCCCTCGCACCCGCGGCAGAACCGACTCGATCTGTTGTCCTATTCGATCGAGGACGCCGAGATCGGGACCGAATATCTTGATTCCGACCGGCGTCTTGATTCCCGTGGTCAGCATGTCGAGACGATTCTTGATCGGCATCGACCACATGTTGGCGACACCCGGCGTTCTCACCGTCGCGTTTGCCTCACTCACTATCGAGTCGTACGTCACGCCGCGACGCCAGTCCTTTCTGTCCTTGAGGGTCGCGATCGTCTCGATCATCGACATCGGCGCCATGTCCGTCGCCGTCTCGGCCCGGCCGATCTTTCCCATCACCGTCTGCACTTCCGGAATCCTTGCAAGGGCAGCGTCACGCTGCTGGAGGATCTGCTTCGCCTGCGCGGTCCCCACTCCCGGAAACAGCGACGGCATGTCCATTATACTCCCTTCATTGAGCGGCGGCATGAACTCACTGCCAAGCCGCGACAAGGGGACCAGCGTAATCATGAACGCAATCGCAGCCCCGATGATCGTCTGCCACCGGTGCCGAAGCACAAAAGCGATCACCGGACGGTAAACCCGAATCAGTACGCGATTGACCGGGTTCTTCGCCTCCGGCTTCACCCCCCTCCTGATGAACAGCCCCATCATCACAGGAATGAGGGTGATTGACAGCAGCGACGCAGCTGCCATCGACAGCGTCTTCGTCCACGCCAATGGCTTGAACAGCCGCCCTTCCTGCGCCTCGAGCGCAAATACCGGCAGGAATGAGAAGGTTATGATGAGCAGCGAGATGAACAGCGCCGGCCCGACTTCCTGCGCCGAGCTCACGACCAGCTGCCAGTGGGTGAGCGAGGTCTGCTCTCGCTCGTTGCGTTCGATGTGCTTGTGCAGGTTCTCCACCATCACGATCGCAACGCCAATCATCGCGCCGATCGCGATCGCGATTCCACCGAGAGACATGATATTCGCGCTCAGCCCGAGCAGGCGCATCGCGAGGAACGCCATCAGGATTCCGATTGGAAGCGTAACGATCGCTACCAGCGCGCTGGAGGCGTGAAGGAGAAATATCACCGTGACCAGTGCGACGATGAGGGATTCCTCCGCCAGCTTGCCGCGAAGTGTCTCGATTGCCCGGTGGATCAGGCCCGACCGGTCGTAGCCTTCGATGAATCGCACGCCCGGCGGCAGCGCGCGCTCGACCTCGGCCATTCTGTCCTTAACGCGATCGATCACCGCGAGCGGATTCTCTCCGTACCGCATGACGACCCACCCGGTCACCACTTCTCCCTTCCCGTCGAGGTCCGAGATTCCGCGCCTGATCTCCGGCCCGATCTGAACGTTTGCGACGTCGCCGACAGTGATTGGCGTCCCGCCAGGGCCAGAGCCGATCGCCACCGCACGAATGTCATCGAGGCTCCTGAATCGGCCGCGGCCGCGCACCACCATCTCCGTTCCGCCCATCTCGAGCACTCGCCCTCCAACGTCGGCGTTCGACCCTCTCACGGCTTCCGCCACCTTGCTGAGCGGAATGTTGAATGCCAGCAGCTTCGTCGGATCCACGTCCACCTGATACTGCTTCTCGAACCCGCCGAACGATGCGATCTCCGCCACCCCAGGCACGGCGGTGAGCGCGGGACGCACGGTCCAGTCCTGTAATCCCCGAAGCTGCGCGAGGTTGAGCCGGCCGCTCGTGTCGGCAAGGATGTATTGCATCACCCACCCAACACCTGTTGCGTCAGGCCCCAGAGTCGTGTTCGCTCCCTCGGGCAGCTTGCCGCGAACGCTGTTCAGGTATTCGAGCACGCGCGACCGCGCCCAGTAGATGTCCGTCCCGTCCTCGAACACGATGTAGACCGCGGATAGTCCGAACTGGCTCATGCCTCGGACGAATTTCGCGCGTGGCACTTTGAGCATCTCTGTCTCGAGCGGATAGGTGACCTGATCCTCAATGATTTGGGGCGCCTGGCCCGGCCACTCCGTCATCACTATCACCTGAGCATCCGAGAGATCGGGAATCGCATCCACGGGGGTGCTGAGCATCGCCCATCCACCTGCCAGCGTCACTAATGCGGTGATTGCCAGAATCACCCACTTGTGAGTCACGGACCATTCGATGATTCGCTTGAGCATCGCTATCTCCTGGCCGCGGAGGGCATCTTCATGCCTTTCGTGTCGGCGCGCTTGTCGCCGATGGCCCCCGCATTCTCGGACGATGTCAACCCCTTCATCTCACCCATCGAGGCAGCAGTGCCGGTGCCGATCATGCTCCGCATCACTTCGCCAAGGTTCGATTCTGAATCAATGAGGAATTGCGCCGACGTGACCACCCGCTGGCCGGCGCTAATGCCCGAAATGATCTCGATGTAATCCCCCGCTCGGCGGCCAATGCGTACGTCGCGCGGAGCGAGAACTCCTCCCGGCATTTCAACGAACACGAACGTCCGCTCTCCGGTCTCGACGAGAGCTGACGCTGGAACAGTCAGTGCCGTTCCCGAGGGAGAAGAAAGCCGCACAGTCGCATACATCCCCGGCTTGATCCTTCCGCCGGGATTGGGGAGGATGATGCGGGCCTTGAGGGTGCGCGCCTCCTGCTCGAGTGTCGGATACATATACGACACTCGCCCGGCGATCGGCTGTCCGGGGAATGCATTGAGGTCCACAACTGCTGACGCACCGACGCGCACATTGCTCGCTTCGGATTCGCGCAGATCAGCTTCAACCCAGACCGTTGAAAGATCCGCGACGGTCATCAGCGGCATGCCTGCCGTCACCGACTGCCCCTGCACGACGTTTTTTTGGACAACGACTCCCGACACGGGCGAGAAGAGCGTAAGCGTCCGCTGCACTCTTCCCGTGCTCAGGATCGAATTGATCTGCGCGTCGGAGATATCCCATAGCCGCATTCGGGTTCGCGCGGCGGCAAGGAGACTCGGCCCGCTGGCCGGCACGCCGGGAACAGAGCTCTGTCCCATCGTTCGGTCCAGCCGGGCGGCGAGTAGCAATTCCTGCTGCGCGGCAACGAGATCAGGTGAATAGATCGCCGCCACCGGCTGCCCTCGCCTCACTGGCTGTCCAGTCGCATTCACGAGCAGGCGATCCACGTATCCGGAGAACTTCGGGCTGACCTGCGCAACCCTCGTCTCGTCGAACGTCACAACTCCCACGGCGCGAACTTCCCTCTCCAGCGTTCTAAGCTTCACTGTGTCGAACGTCACGCCGAACTGCCGAAGCTGCGCGGCAGTGAGTTTCACCGACGACTGCGACCCATTGTTCGCAGACAACATTCCTTGCATTCCGGACATTCCAGCCATGGCCGTGTCCTCGCGTTGCGGAGCTGCGCGTGTCTCGCCTTCATTGTCACGCGACAATGCGAGCCAGATTAGCGCCGCGACCACGAGAGCGCCCATACCGAACATCACGCGTCTATCGAGCCGCCGAATCCATGCTGCGCTTCTCGAGGTCATCGGAGCACCTCCTTCCCCACTAGCGCGTCCAGCTCTGCAATCTTCCGCGCGAAATCGGCGACCCCGCGGTAATAACCGGTCTCGTAATCGAAGATCGTTCCCTGGGCCGTGAGTACGGCTGTCAGGTCCCCCGTACCGGACTGGTAATTTCCGGTCGCCGACGCGAGCGTCGCACGGCCCTGGGGCAGAATCGCCTTGACGTAGAGCGCCAACTGCGTGCGACTGTGCTCGACGTCCGCATACAGCCGCGCAAGTTGCGCACGAATGGAATTCTCTACGGCGGCTCTGTCGGATTCGACCGCGGCCAGCTCCGACCCTGCCGCCGACACGAGCGCATTCTGCTTCCGTCGTTTTTGAAGCGGAATTGGAATCGACACCACAGCCGAAACCATGTCCGATCGCGGAGCTGGGGCTCCGTGTGCCGCGGCGGTATAGCCCGAGCGCTGTCCGTACTGCAGCGACACCCCGATGTCGGGCAGAAAATCCTTCCGCGCCAACTCCAGCTCCGCCCTCCGGGCGGCGATCATCGCGTCGCTCGCCCGCATTACCTGACTCGTTTCCGTCGAGGCTGCCTGAAGCTCGTCGAGTGACGGAAGCGGCGAATCAGCAACACTCGCTCCGAGCGACTGGGAGGTGAACCGAATGTTGGACGCAGATTGTGAGACCGCGGCGGCGGCAATCCGCCCCGGAATCCGCGGGGCAGCTACGTCCGTCCCACTGGGACGATCGAGCAGCGAATTGAGCCGAGCCAACGCACTTACTCGCTCGAGGCGAAGTGCGTTTGCCGATTCGTTGAGGCGCGTCGCCTCGAGATTTGCGCGCAGCACTTCCTGCTGCGTGCCGCGCCCTGCCGAGTACCGCGCCTCAGCGACGCTCGCGATATCCAGGAGCACGCCGCGATTTCGCTCAGTAATTGCAAGCGCCTGGTCGACGTACGCCAATTCGTAGTAAGCGCTCTTCACCTCGCGCACAGTCGCCAGCTTTACGCTGTCGGCCGTTGCGGCCGCTGCGTCGGCTTTGCGTCTTGCAACCCGCTCGCTCAGGCCGAGCTTCCCGCGATAGGGAAACACCTGCTCGACGCCCACCATTTTCATCGTCATTTCGTCCGCGCTGAAGCTCAGACTATTCACGGGAAGATTGGCGACCCCCGCCATCAGCATTGGATCCGGACGGGCGCCGGCGGCGGATATTCGGGCACGCGCCGCCGCCGTTCTCTCTTCGGCGGCGTGGATCGCTGGATTCACGGCGAACGCCTGCTTCACGAGCGAGTCGAGTTGGCCGTCAGCCGGATCCTGAGCAAAGGAAGCCGAAGGAAACACCGCGAGTCGCAGTGCCGCCGCGCCTATTACAACAATCGACCGCCTCGCGAGAACGCCTTGAGCAACCCGCCCCAAGACGCATCCTGTTTCAATTGAAGACATATCTTCCCCGTTTCTACTGTATGGAGACGCACGCGCTGCGGCTTCTGCTCGCCGCATTCAGAGTGCGTCCGCTCGGCCCTTCCGTTGCGGAGAGCCATAAACCCACGACCTACTGGTGAGTCGAGCTACGCCCTTGGGGGAGGGAGTTCGGGGAGGATTGCGGGCGACGCCGGAGCGAGTACCATCGGGGCTGCCGGCTGCGAATGAATGCGCTCAGGGGTTCCGGAAGACTCTTGACGGAGGCCGAGCAAGGCCCCGCCGCACGCTGCAAACGATGCACAGTTGCCCGGAACACCGGGAGCATCGCATGGCACGTTGCTTCGCACAGGGCCGCCTGATGCATCGACCATCGGAGTCGACGTCTGGCTCATGCCAGCCATTGCCGAGGATTCGTCATGAGATGCAGCTGCGGGCATTTGCCTTTCCGGCATGATACACGCCGCCCCTGCCACCTGAGCTGTGATATTGACGGCGAAGAATGCCGCGAGGATCGGGGCGAAACGACGAAGCATCATGATGATAATGTAATCACCAGAGGAGATACTTGGTTCCTGAAGACGAATGAACGCCAATCCTGAAACAGAATCTCTTCGATAGAAGCAGCTGCCATTCGGTTCCCGTGATGTGCATCACCTCGCTGTCGCAACAACGTCTCGGATTTCGCCCTTGAAGTGTCGGGCCAGGAACGCGTCGTACGTTCCGTTTATCAGCCGCCTGGCCGTCGCGTTGTACGCCGCGCCGTGATGACCGGGCGGATAAATCCTCAGATCAACGTCCTTGCCCGCATTGGTGAGAGCCGTCAGCAGCTGCATCGTGTTCGCAGGGTGAACGTTGTCGTCGAGCATTGAATGAATCAGCAGCAGGTGCCCCTTGAGCTTCGACGCGTTGAGAATCGGAGAGCTTTCGTCGTAGCCTCTCTTGTTGTCGTCGAGCAGTCCCATGTAATGCTCGGTGTAGATGGAATCATATAGACGCCAGTCGCCAACGGCAGAATTCCCGATGCCGACTTCGAAGACCTCGGGATACATCTCCATCGTATACACTGCCGAGTAGCCGCCGTAGCTCGTGCCCATTATCGCCGTGCGCTTCGGGTCGGCATACGGCTGCTTGTCGAGATAACGGGCCGCCTCCGCGAAGTCGCGCGATTCGTACTTGCCGAGGTGCTTGTAGACGATCTTCATGAAGTCGCTGCCGTAGTTGTTGGTGCCGCGATTGTTCAGACCGATGACGATGTAACCCTGTTGGGACAGCCACTGATCAAAACCGCCAGTCGCAAACTGATCGTACACCTGCTGGGAGCCGGGACCGCCGTAGATGTCGAAGACGACCGGATACTTCTTCGTCGGATCGAAAGGAACCGGCTTGATCATCGACCCGTCGATGTGAATTCCGTCGGAGGTCGTAAATGAAAACAGTTCGGCTGGAGAATACTCGTGGGTCGCCAGCCAGCTCGTGGCCGAAGCGTTGTCCTCCATCGTCCTCAGCTTCCCTCGCGACGTGGACCACAGCTCAACCTGCCTCGGTTGTCGCGTGGACGACCAGCGATCGATGAAGTACTCACCGTTGGGCGACATGTCGAATTGATGGTTGCCGGCGGCGCTCGTAATCGCACGCGTGCCGCTGCCGTCGAATCGAACCGAGTACAGCTGGCGCTGAAGTGGCGACGTCTGAGTCGATGTGTAATAAACGAGCTGCCGCTTCGGATCGATCGCCTCAATGCGAGTCACCGTCCATTGTCCGCGCGTCACCTGCTTTACGAGCTTTGCCGAATAGTCGTAGCGGTAGACGTGCTGCCATCCGTCGCGATCCGAGATCCAGAAAAATTCATGTGAGTCGGCGGGGAACGAGATCATGTCCTGGATCCGCGCGTAAAAATCGTAGACGTCGATCCACGTCTTCGAGATCTCGGTCATCACGAGGCGACGGCCACCCGTGTTCACGTCGAAGAAGAACAGCTTCATCTCGTTTTGCGGGCGGTTGAGCGTCATCACCGCAAGCGTATCGGGCCGGCTCGTCCAGTAGATGCGCGGTATGTAGAAGTCGCCGCGCTCTCCGGTGTCAAGCCACTGGTTCTTGCCGGTCGCGACGTCCACGACGCCGATGCGCACCTTTGGGTTCGGATCACCGACCTGTGGAATCCGGATCTGCTCCCATTGCGGATGCATCCCCGAAAGATCTGACAGTTGAACTATCGGCTCGGCGCTGTCGTCGAGCTGCCAATAGGCAATCCGGCGACTGTCGGGCGACCAGCGCCACGCCTGCGCCATTCCAAACTCTTCCTCGTAGACCCAATCGAAGTGGCCGTTGTAGACGTTTTCCGTGGCGTCGCGAGTGAGCTGCGTCTCCTGGTGGCTCGTGAGATCGCTGACGTACATGTTGCCGCCCTTCTCGAAACCGAGCTTCGCGCCGTTAGGCGAGAGCTCGCCGGTGCGAGCTCCGCGCGTCGCCAGCTGGAGTCCGTGGTCGGTAACAGAGTATACGTAGAAGTCGGAGATGCCCGACCGCCGGTAGATAGGCTGAAAGTTCGACTGGAAGACGAGATGTTTCGAGTCCTGCGCCCACTGGAATGAGTCGTAGGCGAAGGGCTGGTTTGTCCCCGGAAATGTGAGGCCCTCACCGGTGAAGAGGACGGTATCGCGCCCACTCGCCGGATCGTACGTCTTGATCACGTCGCGGTTGCTGCGTGCATCACGATCGATGAACGAGAATCTGTTGCCTCCTTCGATCCAGTTGACGTTGCGAGGGCCGCTGCGTCCCGCAAGTTCTGACGATGCGGCCAGAGCTTCGTCGAGAGTCGCGAATCGCTGCTTCACTTGTGAAAACGCGGCCGACGGAGCGAGGACGGTCGCGGCAATGACAAGCGCTCGGCAAGTTCGCAGTGAGATCATTCGCATTCGAAGTTTTGGCAGGAGAGTTTGAGTTGGCAGAAAAAGGCGGAGCTCGCGCAAATGAGCGCCGGCCGCTTGACTCTGTAGCGTAGTACAGGATTTGTCATCATGTCAGGTCAGGGCTCTACGGCACGAAGTTTAGTTTGCTCACCCTTGAATCGCATTCGGCTCTCTTCTGCGCCGGATTCCTCGCTTTTCGGACGCGGCAGGCCGTCACATGCATAGGTCAGGCGTAAACAAGGCCCGCGCTCGTGCGAATATGCTATGGCTCACCCAAGCTCGAGATCTTCACAACCATACTCTTTGACGGAGCCTCGCAATGATTCGCCGCCTTACGCTCACCGCTTGCCTCATTGTTGCTCGTGCGTTACCA
>Ga0137373_10009763_pt1 | contig 10040 bp, 10 predicted proteins | sample SagtaG_5_FD_104912 | JGI IMG/M metagenome (GOLD analysis project Ga0137373, IMG submission 104912) | Vadose zone soil microbial communities from Sagehorn Ranch, Mendocino, California, USA - Sage1_R_80_16 metaG | ecosystem: Environmental > Terrestrial > Soil > Vadose zone | place: USA...
ACACGTTCGGCTGGATTTCCCAGATCAGCGCGAGCGAGCGGTTGCCGTCGATCGAGCCGCTCGTTTCGCCGACCGATCCGGGCAGCGTGTGCTGCTGGCCGGCTGCCTGTCCGATGGCGATCGCGTCCTGCAGATCGGTAGGCATGAGATCGAACGAAATCGTTCCTTCGCGGCCGCCGGAATGCGCATTGCGGCTCTGCATCATGATTCCGTCGGGAATGGGCTGATCGTCCGGAACGAGCGGCTGCGCCTTCGGCTCGATCGGGCCGAGCGGAATGGTGAGCCCCGAGGCGCGCCCCTCGAGCACTCGCGGGCGGTAAAAGCTCGCCGTCGGCTGACCTTCGCGCCAGAGCGGATGATTGCGCGTGAGATAACGCTCGACGACGCGGCTGCGAACCGTGGCGCAATGCTCCGGCCGCAGATTCGCCGGTGAATCGACACTCTCCGCAATTTCCCCGAACACCTCCAGCGCTTCTTCACCCATGGTGACGTAGAGATCGTAAACCGCGTTCTTCGTGTCGGCGGGAACGCCGAAGGCGTCGAAAACGCGCTCGATGTGTTCGGGGAAGGCCACGTTTACGCGGCGAGCCGCTCCCGTGCCTGATCGAGCAGCCGTTGAACATCCGCGACGCAGGTGATGTCCGCGAGGCCGCTGCGGATGTCCTTGCCGTGCGCGATGCCTTTCGAGAACCAGCCGATGACGGTCCGCGCCTTGTGCAGCTTCCATTTGTCCGGCTGCAGCGCGCGATCGATTTTCTGCAGATAGCGCTGCATGGCCTCCATACGGCGCTCGAGCTCACTCTCGGCGGGCTGAACGCCGCCGCTACCCACGATGTCGCGAAAGATGAATGGATTGTGCAGCGCTGCACGGCCGATCATCACGCCGTCGGCGTTCGTCTGCTCGAACATGCGTCGCGCGTCAGCGGGATTTTTCACGTCGCCGTTGCCCCACACCGGAATGCGCAGCTCGTGCTTCACCTGCGCGATGTAGCCCCAGTCGCTCGCGCCGGTGTACGCCTCATTGCGAGTGCGGCCGTGAATGGCGATCGCCGCGACGCCGATCTCCTCAAATCGCTTCAGCAGCGGAAGAACGTCATCGCTCTCCCATCCTTTGCGCACCTTGACTGTGACCGGGATCTTCACGCGCTTGCGGATCTTCTCCACGACCTTCGAAGCGCGATCGAAGTCCTTGAGCAACGCCGAACCGGCGCCGCTGTTGACCACTTTTCGCACCGGGCAGCCCATGTTCACGTCGACAATGTCGACGCCCTCCGACTCGACGATCGCAGCGGCGTCATCCATGCGATCGGGATCGCCCCCATAGATCTGAATCGCCACCGGCCTCTCGGCCTCGGAGAACGCGAGCATCTGCTTGGTGCGCGTGTTGTCGCGGGTCAGCCCTTCGGCGGAGATGAATTCGGACACCACGAGTCCCGCCCCGCCGAGCTCTTTGATCAGCGAGCGATAGTACGTGTCCGTCACCTCGGCCATTGGCGCGAGGGCCAACGGCGGATCGATGCGGACGTTGCCGATGGAAAAGGGCTTCATGACTTCGCTTGTGAACAACGGGATGGGGTCAGGCCTTTCCACTCGAGTTTACGCGTGAAAACCGCACGTTCCTGACCCGTGCTCCGCGAAGAGCCAGCTTTAACTCCACATCCAGTAGAAAAAAGGACCAAGGGCAGGCCTGACCCCATCATATATGCCGGCAAACAAAGAACAATTTGACGTTCCGTCCCTCCGCGTACGGGTCGAACGCGATCATCTCCAGCGGAGCCAGGCCTGCGGATGCGAGCGCGTCGATGATCTCGCGCTCGCTGTACGCCCGCTGTTCGCGCCGCTCTCGAATGGGCACTCGTTTGCCGCCAGCCATCGCCCAACCGGTCACCATCGCCTGCGCCGTGCGGTCGCGACGGTGGAATTTCGTCGCCATTTCCAGATGAAAGTCCTCGCCATCGGCGACGAACGGCTCGTCATTGCCCCAGATCTCCGGGTAAATCTCGGGATCGTTCACGTCGAAAAGGAAGAGGCCGTCGTCCGTGAGGACATCGCTGACCGCGCTGAAAGCGGAAGCGAGTTCGGCAACACTCTTCAGGTGATTCAGACTGTCGTAGAGACAAGTGACGCGCGCGAATTTGCCGCGCAGCGGAAGTGCTCGCATGTCTCCGGCAATCAGACAGTGCGCACGACTGTGGCCGATCTGCAGCATCGGCAACGACAGATCGACGCCTACGGATTTGAAGCCGCGCTTTTGAAAGTATTCGACCGCGAGCGCGGTGCCGCACGCGATATCGAGGTGCGTGCGCTCGCGTGCCGGATGGGCCGCGAGGACGCGCGTCAGCAGCCGGCGAACCGAGCGGAAGAATCGCTCGCCGAGCGCCTGATCGTACGCGTATGCGAACGCGCCGTAGGCCTCAGAATCGAACGATGAACGCGGAACGATGAACGATGAACGGCGGTGTTTTTTCTGTTCATCGTTCATCGTTCATCGTTCATCGTTCATCGTTTATTGTTCATTGTTCCAGTCATAAAAACCCTTGCCGCTTTTTTGGCCGAATCGGCCCTCCCGCACCATCCGTCGCAGCAGCTCCGGCGGCTCGAATCGCGGGCCAAGCGTGGACGCGAGGTATTCGGCGATGCTGAGACGGACGTCCAGGCCAACCAGATCGGAAAGGCGCAGCGGTCCCATCGGATGGTTGTACCCGAGCTCCATTGCGCGGTCGATGTCCTCCGCGGATGCGACTCCATCCTCGAGCATGCGCATGGCCTCCAGCCCGATGGCGATGCCGAGGCGCGAGGTGGCGAAGCCGGGGCTGTCGCGGACGACGATCGGCTGTTTCCCCATTCGCTCCGCGACTTCATGCGCCTCTCCGATCGTCTCGTCCGAGGTGCGCTCGCCGCGAACGATCTCGACGAGCTTCATGACGTACGGCGGATTGAAGAAATGCAAGCCGACGAATCGGTCCCGCCGCTCGACTGAGTTGGCCAGCTCCGTGATGGAGATCGATGAGGTATTCGAGGCGAGGATCGTCTCCTCGGGGCAGAATAGGTCCGCCTGCGAAAACAAGTTTTTCTTCAGATCGGCATCCTCCGGCACCGCCTCGATGATGAGATCGGCGGTGCGCACTGCCGGCTCGAGCTCGGTCGCGAGTTGGATGCGCCGGATCGCTTCGCTCGCGATGGCTTGGGTGACTTTGCCCTTCTCGACGCCTTTTCTCAGAGTCGATTCGACCGATGCTCTGGCGGCATCGAGCGCAGAGGCGTCAACGTCGTGGATGACGGTGTCGTAGCCGGCAACGGCCGACAGGTAAGCAATCCCGCGGCCCATCGTACCTGTGCCGATGACCGCGATCTGACGAATCATCGCGCCGGACTATACGATGAGCAGGAAGGAGGGCGCCATGAGTGTCGTCATTGATCGACGGCATCCTGATGCCACCCCTCCGAAGGGAATGGCGCTGGAGGACAAGCAGATGGACTCACGACGATCGTTTCTCAATTCCGCAGCTCTCGCCGCTCTCGCGACGAGTGTCGGCGCGGCGACCACCAGAAAAAAATCGACTTCGAAGATTCAGTACGTTGCCTCGACGTCCGCACCCAAAGCGATTGGGCCGTATTCGCAAGCGGTGCGCGCGGGGGATACGCTCTATGCCTCAGGTCAGATCGCGCTCGATCCTGCGACCGGGAATCTCGTCGAAGGCGACTTCTCGGCGCAGGCGAGGCGAGTCTTCGAAAATCTCAAAGCGGTCCTGCACGAAGCCGGCGCAGATTTTCACAACGTCGTGAAAGCGACCGTGTACGTCAGTGATCTCGCCAATTTTCCGACGCTCAACACGATTTACGCGGAGTACTTCGGCGACCACAAGCCTGCGCGATCGACGGTCGGGGTGGCCGCGCTGCCGAGAGGGGCAATGGTGGAGATCGATCTGATCGCCGTGATCTAGACGCTGCGCATCGCCAGCTTGAGGATCTCGCGGTGGGTGAAGAAATTCACCGCCGGATCATCGAGGTGGAAGGTGTACGTGAACTTCTCTTCGTTATCGGCGACGAAGGTGAATTTGAAGTAGCGCGTCTCCGCGCCGTCGGCGAATTCCTTGATGCTGGAGGAGTAGCCGTCGTCCGGTTCCACTTTCAGCACTCGATACAGCTTGTGCGCGCTGATCGGAAGATCCTCGGGCGGATAGTGGATGAACTGGATCGCGTAGATCGCTTTCGGATCGATGTCGCGCTCCGGAAAGGACTCCTGCATCCCTTCCGTCGACACGCCGGTGAACCACGATTCCTCTTCCTTGAACAGCACCAGGTTCGCAGTGTTCTCGGTCATCGGCAGAACAGCGCGATCGAGATGGATGTGTTGCTCAGGATCGCTCGCATCGCGAAGCTGCGAGAGAAGATCGATCAGGTACTGAATCCCTTCGCGCGTACCCGTCAGTGCCACTTCGTCGTCGTCGTCGGAGATCCAGACGTCGAGCCATGCATTCTTCGGCAGCTTGACGCGGCTCTCGAGCGTATCGAACGTGATTGCGGCGAAGCCCAGACGCTTGGCGGCGACTTTGAGGAAGTCGTTGCAGTGCGGATCTTCGATCAGATGCTGGCGCGCATACTCGATCGCCGCTTCATACGCGCGCTTGCGGCCGAAATCATGCGTCAGATCGAACGGACGAATGATCTGATCGAGGAGTTGCGCGTATCGTTCGGCCGGCTTGGACATGACTGCTGATACCCGAATCTCAGCGTACCATATTCCGATCAGTCGGCTGCAGAGCGCGCCGGAACGATTTCCACAGCGATCTTTTCGGTCATGCGAATCGCCGTAATGGTCGTGGCGATGCCGAGCTGTTCCTCAGTCAGCAGTCTGTGCAGATCGTCCACGCCGGCGATCGCCTTCCCGCCGTACGCGACGATCACGTCCCCTTCGCGAAGGCCTCCATGATCGGCGGGACTTCCTTTTTCGACGGACATGACCAGCACGCCCGATTCCAGCGGCAGATCGTAATAGCGCACCAGGCGCCGATGGAGCGGCACGTTCTGGCCGGCAACCCCGATGTAGCTGCGCGTGATGCGGCCATCGCGAATCAGCCGGCTGGCGACGAACTGTGCCGTGTTGCTGCCGATCGCGAAGCAGATGCCTTGCGCCGGCAGGATGACGGCGGTGTTCACACCGATGACCTCGCCGCGCGAGTTCACGAGCGGTCCGCCGGAGTTGCCGGGATTCAGCGCAGCATCCGTCTGAATGACGCTGTCGATCAGACGTCCGCTACGCGCGCGCATTGTGCGGCCCAGTGCGCTGACGACGCCGGCGGTGACGGTGCATTGGAAGCCGTACGGATTGCCGACTGCGATCGCAAGCTGGCCGGGGCGGATCGTATCGGAATCAGCGAAGAGCGCCGACACCTGGCTCGGCGCGGAGATGCGGATGACGGCGAGATCGGTGTGTGGGTCGTCGCCGACGAGCGTTGCCGCGTAACGTGATCCGTCGAGAAGCGTCACGTCGACTCCGGAAGCGCCGCTCACGACATGGCTGTTCGTGAGCAGAAATCCATCGGGCGTGAAGAAGAATCCCGATCCGCTGCCGTGCGCTTCGTCTCCTCGCCGGTGTTGCTGCTTCACTTCGATGTTGACCACTGCTGGAGTGATCTTCGCCGCTGCTGCGGTCACCGCGTTCGAGTAGGCGTCGAGAAGTTCTTCGTTGTCCGTTGTCCGTTCTCCGTAACTCATCATCCATAAACAACAACGGCGTATTCCACGGACAACGAAGAACGAAGAACGAGGAACTATCCCGAGGACCGATCGCGGGTTTTCCAGTCCTTTTCGATATCGGCGAGGAAGCTCGCCAGGTCGTCGGCGTGCTCTTCTTCGACGGCGAGGATGGCCTCCAGCATGCGGCGAGTGGTGATGTCCTTCTCCGCGACGTAGTGGATCATCTCCGTGTAGCTGTCGATCGCTACGCGTTCGGCGACGAGATCCTCTTTGATCATGTCCACGAGCGTCTCACCTTCGACGTACTCGGAATGCGAGCGCATGAGCAGTCCTTCCGGGCTGAAGTTCGGCGCGCCACCGAGCTGGATGATGCGCGCGGCGATTTGATCTGCGTGTCCCTGCTCGTCGTTCGCGTGCTGCAGAAACTCCTGCGCGATCGGATCGGAGTGAATCCCCTGTGCCATGAAATAGTGCCGCTTGTAGCGCAACACGCAGACGATCTCCGTCGCCATCGCCTCATTGAGCAACTTGATCACCGTCTCCCGGTCCGCCTGATATCCCTCGGTGACCGCACCCTCCTCGATGTGCTTTCGCGCACGGCGGCGGATCTCCTTCACGTCGGTCAGAAATGGCTTTTCTTTCTTTGCACTCATGGCCGTCCTTATATCACCGCTCGGCACCGAAACGAGTCTGTGCCGCGTTGTACGTGCGACCGCGCCAGCGGAGCTCGTTGCGGATGCCGGTGAACCACATCGAGCGAAGAAAGATGTATGCCCAGAACGCTGCCATCAGCGGATGGAGAAGGATCGCGTTGTCGAGACGAAAGCGCATTGAACGAAACAGCACTACGCGCGTGGCGCTGATGAGAATGACCGCCGCGATGGCGAAGAAATCGCCGGTGATCGCCAGCACATATGGCAGCAAATGGACGATCAGCATCCAGGTCAGCATCACCGCTCCTCGTAAGTAACTCCGCTCGAACATGATGAATGTGTTCTTGGTGAAGCCTTCGAGGATCTCCGCCGCGCTGTGATACATCCTGACGCTGATCAGATCGTCGGCGCGCACGGCGTGAGTGCGCTCGCCGTGCTGCCGCGCGTGTCGTGCCAGTCCAATATCGTCCACCACCGCGTCCTTCAGCACGCCAAAGCCGCCGATCTTTTCGAGAAGCGAACGCCGAATCAGATTGCCTGAGCCGCCCCCGATCGCCAGGCCCACTGCTCGCGATCGATTGGACAGCCAGAGCGGCAAGACAGAAAAGCCAAAGAAATTCATCATCGGCATCGCCACCTGCTCGGCGAACGTCCGCATTTCCAAATGCGGCCAAAGGGCGATCAAGCCCGCATAGTCCCTTTCGATCTCCGCGACAGCCGCGCGTACCGCTTCAGGCGCGTAAATGAGGTCGGCGTCTACGAAGAGGAGGAGCTCGCCTCGCGCGCGAGCGCTCCCTTGCTCGAGTGCCCACGGCTTTCCGAGCCAGCCTGGAGGCGTTTCCTCCGCTTCAATGACGACGAGACGATGGTCGTGGATCGTCGCGAGAATTTCGCCGGTCGCGTCGGTTGACCGATCGTTGACCACGATCACTTCGAAATTCTCATAATCCTGCGCGAGAAACGCGCGAACCGTTCGTTCAATCACGCGCTCCTCGTTCCGGGCAGGAATGACGATGGAAACGGGTGGCGGGTCCTTCGGCGTCTGCTCCCGACCGAGCCGCGGAGCGAGGCAGAGATTGACGACTGTCTGGATGAAGAGCAGTGCCCAGATTGCGAGGAGGATTCCGGCAAGAGCGTGCATAACTCAGGACTGAGGACTGAGCGTTGAGGACTGAGTCACGCCCTCCCCACTCAGTCCTCAGCCCTCAGTCCTTTCTATGCCGGTCCGATGCGGCGCTGCGCCTCCAGGGCGTACGGCGAATCGGGAAACTCAGTGGCGATCCGTTTGTAGGCTTCCTTCGATTTCACACCATTACCCTGCGCGTCATACGCGTGTGCGAGGAGAAGGAGCAGCGTGTCTTGCGGAAGGATCGGATTCGTTTTGTTGATCTCCGCCTGCAGCTCGTTCGCTACGGTCGCCGATTCGCCATTCTCAATCCGAAGTTGATAGACGCTGAAGCGGGCCGAGCCGACGAGCACGTGCTTCGGATGCTCGCGGACGAATCCATCGAGCAGCTTCCGCGCGCCGGTCGTATCACCCCGTCCGGCATCAAAGCGGGCGACGTAGAGATTTGCGACATCGGCCGCATCCGTTCCGGCGTACTTGGTCTGCACGTCCTTGAACTGCTTCTCCGCGGCGGCGTTGCGCTCCGCTTCCGTTTTGAATTTGGCTCCGGGGACCGGCTGCGCACCGGGCGCCGGAAGCAAAGGCGAATCGATCGTTTCGATGGCTGCCGAAAGGGCGGACTGCGCGTTCTTCTCGCGCGTCGAGCGGTAGAAGTACATGCCGTATCCGGCGAGGATGATGATGACGATCGCCGCGGTGACGGTCAGCAGGAAGCGCTGGTTTTCCCGCGCTTTGGTCGACAAAGTGCCGATCTCGTCGACAAACCTGTCGTGTTTGAGCTCTCTACGATGTTCTCTCCGCATGAGTAAAAAGGACCTCCGGTGGGGTGCGAGACTGTACTTAGGCTCTAGGAACGGTCAATCGCGCGCGTCGATTCCTGATAAAATCCGGGCGATCACCTGAGGCACTGTCATTGCAGAGCGTCTTTTTCTGATCGCGTGCGGGAGACTCGATGGTAACCAAGGCGTTCCGGGCCATGATGCTGGCGTCGCTCCTCGTCGCGATGCCACTGCTGGGCCGTCCTCCCGCAGCGGAAATCGATGCTCCCGGCGGCGCGACGATCCTCTGCTATCACATCGTCGAGTATCCGCACGATCCGCGGATGGAGATCAGCCGTGACGTCTTTCGCCAGCAGATCCGCTACCTGGCCATGACCGGCTACACGGTCGTGCCGCTGCGCGACATCTACGAATACGCTGCGGGCAAACGTGCGACGCTGCCGAGACACGCGGTGGCGATCACGATCGATGACGGCTGGCGAAGTACGTATACCGAAGCATTTCCGGAGCTGAAGAAACGGCATTTGCCGTTCACGGTGTTCCTCTACCCGAAGATCATCGGCCAGACGGCGTACGCCCTCACCTGGAAGCAGGTGAAAGAGATGGCCGACGCCGGCGTGGACATCGAGAGCCACTCGTACTCCCACCCCTTCCTCACACGGCGCCGCCATGCGTCGCTCGACGACAAGCAGTACAACGAATGGCTGCAGCGCGAGCTGATCGACAGCAAGCGCATTCTCGAACGCGAGACAGGGCATCCGATCAGTTTTCTCGCGTACCCGTACGGCGACTTCGATCACTATCTGGCCGCGAGCGTCGCGAAAGCCGGTTACGAAGCGGCGCTCACGTGCGAATACGGACCGGTCCTTCGGGGACAGAACCCGTTCCGCCTGCGGCGCGTAGTCATCGACAAGCGCATGGACTTCGCCGCTTTCCGCCACTTCCTCGGCGCGCACCCATTGCCGCTCGAAGAGATGTCACCGCAGCCCGGACAGATCCTCGATCCGGGTCAGACGGTGGCGATCTCCGCGAAGATTCCGAATTACAAGAACCTCGATCCGAAGTCGGTCGGCATCGCCCTGCTGTCGATGACTGGGGCCATGCCCTACAGCTACGACGCGAAGAGCGGATTGATTTCCCTCCTCGTCAACGAGGGCCTCAAGGGCACTCTGCAGCGCGCGCTTGTATGGGCCACCGACGTGCGATCGGGCCGCCGCGTCGAGGCGAGCTGGACATTCAAGATCCCCATTCTGATCGACCCCGCGTCGTGTCCGCCGATCGATCCGGGCGCGGTTCCCATGCGAACGACAGGCATCGAGCGCGGCACATCGGGCACTGCACAAGCGCGGTCGGCTGGGGCATCTCGATTGCAAAATTGATCGATTGATGCGCTCCCTGGCGGTCGCTGCGTACGGTACGTTTCCTGGCGTACCCGTTCGGCGATTACGACTCTGAGGTGATTGACGCAGCAGCGCGCGCCGGCTATGTGGCAGCGGTGAAACGTTTCTTCTGCCCTAACGCGGCAGCTTGATTTTCGGCTTCTCGTCTCGACGGCGGTAGAGAATCGCCAGCTTGCCGATCGTTCCCGCCAGCTCCGCGTCCGTCGCGCGCGCGAGCTCTTCAGCGATCTCGCGCCGCGACGCGACATCATCGGCGTCGATGCGCACCTTGATCACCTCGTGGGCCAGAATGGACTTTTTCGTCTCCTCGACGACGGAAGGCGTCAGGCCGCCTTTGCCGACGCGCACCACAGGCGAGAGCGCGTGCGCGAGCCCTTTGAGA
>Ga0137373_10009766_pt1 | contig 10038 bp, 7 predicted proteins | sample SagtaG_5_FD_104912 | JGI IMG/M metagenome (GOLD analysis project Ga0137373, IMG submission 104912) | Vadose zone soil microbial communities from Sagehorn Ranch, Mendocino, California, USA - Sage1_R_80_16 metaG | ecosystem: Environmental > Terrestrial > Soil > Vadose zone | place: USA: California...
GGCGAACATCAGGCAGAACGTGGCCACCTTGCCGATGAACCGGACGTCGATCCGGCCCCCCCGCCGGAGCAGGAGCAGCCCGGCCACCAGGATCGCGGCGTCCCGGACCAGGATCAGCAGCGCGGCCCACAGCGGGAACGCGCCACGGGCCACCAGGGCGATGAGCGCCGCCGCGATGGCCAAGCGGTCCGCCACGGGGTCCAGGATCTTCCCCAGCTCGGTGACCTGACCGGTCCGCCGGGCCACCTGGCCGTCCACCCAGTCCGTGGACACCACCGCGGCCAGCAGGAGGAGCCCGGCGGCCTCGGTCCCGTGGTGCACCAGCAGCGCCACGAACACCGGGATCAGCAGGATGCGGGCGAACGAGATCGCGTTCGGCACCGTCAGCACGCGCCGGGACGACATCCGGGTGGTCATGACCGGCCGGACCCTACCATCGGGCCCGCGTCACTCCGTGAAAGTCGGACCGGGCGGTGGCGGCTCGTCGTCCACCTCGAACGCGGCCGCCTCGGCCGGCAGCGACGCGTCGGCGGCATCCCGGCGCGTCAGGGGCCGGCGGATCACCAGCCAGGTGGCCAGTGGGATCCCGATGTCGGAGAACCCGTTCGCGGCCCCCCGCGCCACGAAGTTCGAGGTGGGATGGGTGATCAGCAGCCACGCGAACAGCGCGGTGGAGAGGACCAGGTATCCCAGGTACAGGGGGACGCGGGATTCCCGGGGGAACCGCGGGCTCGTGCCCGTGACGAAGGCCGAGTCGGCCAGCAGGGCGTACACGATGCCGAACACCAGCACGATGGCCGAGCCCAGGGCCAGGAACTGCAACGCCGTCCCCGCCAGGAACGCCACGAAGTCGCCGCGGGTGAACGCCATCCATGAGAACAGGACCACCAGGCCGAGGGCCAGCGCCTCGTGGCGGTCGATCCGCGACCACCGCACCGCCAGGACCACCCCGATGGCCACCGTGAGGACGATGTCGAACAGCGGGTTGCTGAACTGGAACCGGATCCCGAACGCGTTGAGCACATAGAACGGCACGGTCCACGCCCCCACCAGGGCCAGCCCCAGCCCGAGCTCCACCCGCCGCTGGGTCCGTCCCCGGGCCAGGAGCCACACCCCGGTGAGCAGGACGAGCACCCACGGGATGGCCCGGGCTACGCCGGCGTGACGGTTCGTGAACCGGGCGAGGGCGTTGACGAAGTGGAGCGCACCGGTGCTCTGCGTCTGGGTCGCGATCGACGCGCCGATGGTGGAGGCGAGCTCCACCACGAACGCCACCAGGACCTCCGCGGCGATGGCGATGAAGATGATCTGTTCCTTCACCCCCTCCTCGCCGGCCTCGCTCGCCGGCCGCCGCCGGATGCGGCGACGCCACGCCACGGCCACGGCCAGCGTCAGGGCCACGGAGACCGCCACCCACACCAGGCCGGCCGGGGAGATGCGCAGGTACGTCCGCCACTGGTCCAGGTGGCGGACCAGCTGGATCCACAGCTTCGCCGCGATCAGCACGGCCACCCCGAACTTCACGGTCGCGGCCCTGAGGTCCCGCGCGGGCGACGTGACCGCGTTCGCGAAGTTGTAGGAGAAGTCCACCAGCACCGCGGTGGCCAGCAGGATGATCGGCTGGATCAGGACCGAGATCTCGTCGAACGACGCGTCGAGGATGAGCGTGGCCTGGTTCGCGATGCCGCTCGAGAAGTCGTGGAGGCCGATCCACAGCACGGACCCGAAGAACAGGCCCAGCGACGTCGCCAGCAGGGCCAGGGCCACGGGCTTCAGGCGCCGCCCCCAGGCCGGGCTCAGCTGGAGGAGGGCGGACACCACCACGACGCCGAGGGTTCCGAAGTACGAGCCCCGGTTGATCCCCGGGCTCCACCGCACGAGCAGGGACTCGCCGATCCCCCCGGACAGCGACCCCAGCGACCCGTTCACGATCAGGAACGCCAGCCCCCCGGCCAGGCCCACCGGGAGGCTTCCCCGGAGCGCCCCCCACAGGAACGCCAGCCATCCCGCGAACAGCGCCACGATCACGATCGGGAACAGCGTGAGCGGCACGAAGGTCCATCGGCCGCCGTCGTCCGCCAGCTGGATCAGCGTGGAGTGGCGGAAGGCGTTCCCGTACACCAGCGTCAGCAACAGCCCGATGAGCACCACCAGGGCGCCCACCGACAGCAGGCGCTCGGTGGCCGGCATCCCCTCCAGCCGGATCCGTCCCTGTTCGAACGGCTCGGCGAACAGCGTCCGGCCCACGGGGGTCAGGGCACGGTGGAGCCGGCCTCCGCGCAGGCGCCGGAGCACGCGGGCACGGTCGGAGCGGACCGATGCGCTCATCGCTCCTCCGGACGGATGGCCAGGACGGGGCTCCCGGTGGAGGCCAGCACGTGGCCCTGCGACGCCACGAACGTGAACGGCGCGAAGTTCGTGTTCACGACCTCCCACAGGCCCTCGAGCGCGCCGGTCCGGGCGTCGAGGACCGTGATGCGGTGCTCCCGCTGGATGAGGTCCTCGAAGGTCCCGCCCTCGTCCACCAGGACCCGGCCGTCCAGCACCACGGGGTCGGAATCCGGCTCGGTGCGGAGCTGCATCGACCACAGCTCATGGCCGTCGCTCGCGTCGAACCCGTGGACGACGTTCGACTGATCGATGGCCACCACCGCCCCGCCCCCGGCGGCCACCCCGACCCCCACCACGCCGAACACCCTCGCCGGCGAGAACGGCACCCTCCAGTGGAACCGGAACGCCGCCGGGTCGAACGACGCCAGGACGGTATCCGAGCCGAGTTGCAGGACGGCCACGACCGCCTCGCCGTCCAGGGCCATGTTCCCGATGACGGAGATCCCGCGGATCCGGCGCACCACCCTCCCCGAACGGGGATCCACCCGGAGCAGCGCGCCGCCCCCCCACAGCACATCGCCGTCAGGGAGGACCAGGGGCGTCCCCACGCTGGCCGCGGCGGGGGCTCGCACCGTGGGCCACGCCGGATCCCCGGTCCGGATGTCGATGCCGGCCAGGCCCACGCCGGCCTCGGGGACCACCACGGTGTCGCCGACGACCACCGGGAACGATCCCGGGAAGGGCTGGCCGACCTCGGCCGTCCACGCCGGGGGCCCGCCGGACCGGGGAACGGCCACGAGCCTCGACCCGGCCCGGGTCAGCACCACGTCCCCGGCGGCGATGGCGAACTCGGTGCTCTCGGGGCTCTGATACAGGGTCTTCGCCCTGCCCTCCGCGATCCGGAACGAGGTGGCGGGCCGGGCTTCGAACAGCGTCCCGAGCGCCTGGTCTCCCCGGAAGACCGTGCCGGCCAGGTAGAGGCGGTCACCGGACAGCGCCGGCGGGCCGGCCGGCGGAGCCCGCATCCCGAACACCAGGCCGGCCATGCGAACGCCGTTCGTGTTGGAGGCAGGGGGCGTCGCGTCCGGGGTGGGCGCCGGGAAGGCCTGCAGGATCGCGAACGGCCACGGTCCGAGGTTGTCGGTGGGGATCACCAGCGACCCGTCCACCCACGACATCGCCACCTGCGTGTCCTGGTCGGTGACCCGGTCCGGCGCGCCGATCGGCTCGGTCCGGGCCGAGCCGTCCGCCAGGCTCAGTAGCACCAGCTGGTTCTCGCCCTTCAGCACGGCCACCGTGTCGCCGAGGACCAGGGGCGGCGCGAACACGACCGGGCCGATCCGGGTCCGCCACAGGCGCCGGCCGGTGCGGAGGTCCCTCGCCGTGACCACGGAGCTCGCGACGATGATCGCGCGATCTCCGGCCACGGCGGGCGCCAGGTCGACGGCGGATGGCTCGGTCGACCGCCACAGCATGTGACCGGTCGCGGCATCGTAGGCGAACACGGCGCTGGCGTCGGACGTGGCGACCACGGTGTCGCCACCGGCGGCGAGGCCCCCGAGGAGCACGTCCCCCGCGGAGAACGCCGTGATCGAGGAGTCGCTCCATGCGATGGATCCGTCCCCGGGCGACAGCGCCGTGACGTTGCCCAGCCGGTCCCCCACCACGGCCAGCCCCCCGGCCAGGACGGGAGGTTCCAGCGCCAGGTCGGCGGTGGACACCGACCACAGTTCGGTCCCGGTGGAAAGGTCCAGCCCGCGAACCGAGAGATCGTCGCACGGGACCACGGCGACGGCTCCGGCGACGAGCGGCGTGGCGGAGACGATGTCGGGGAGCTCCACGGCCCACCGCGCCGCTCCGGTGGGGAGATCGAGCGCCCACAGTGCCTTCGCGGAGTCGGCGACCAGGACGAGGGCGCCGGCGATCACCGGCGACGCCACGATCGGCCCCTGGAGCCCGATCTGCCAGTCGATCTCTCCGGTCCGCACGTTGGTGGACGACACCGTGCCGTCGTTCTCGGCCAGCACCATGTGGGGACCCGATGCCACCGGCGGGTACAGGATGTCGCTCCGGCGGGCCACGCTCCACGACAGGTGGTCCATCGACAGGCGGGCCCCGGGCAGGAATCCGGAGTGACCCGCGTCCACGGCGCTGGTCTGGCCCGGCGCCGCCCGCGGCTCGCCGGCCGCAGGGGGCGTGGCAGCACCGGTGCCCAGGTTCAGCCCCGGCGCGTGGAACTCCCGCAGCGTGAGGTCGAACCCCATGTCCTGGCCGTTCTTGGAGAAGACCTCGTGCTCCTCCACCAGCCCCACCCGGGGGCACTCCCACAGCTCGTTGCGGTCGGTCGAGGCCACGCCCTGATCGTCCGTGGCGTGCTGCTCCACCCGGAGGTGCGCGCACCCCTCGATGCTCCGCCCCAGGACGTCGCGGGAGCCGACCTCCAGGACCGTCGTGGTGCTGGATCCCTTCGACGTCCCCTGGCTCCCCGACCACGTCCAGTGACGGCCCGACTCCAGGGGGAGCTCCACGAGGATCTCGGGAGGGTCGCTCTCGTCGAACGAGGTGAACCGGGTCCCGTATCGCAGGACCCGGCGGCCGGCCAGTCCCAGGTACGAGGTCGTGGACCCGGGCGAACCCGAGCCGAAGAAGTTCTCGAACCGGTCCACGACCTTCACGGTGTTCGGCGTGGCCTGGCTCAGCAGCAGGGCGGGGCCCGTGATCTGCTGGACGTCGGTGCCGGTCGGCCGACCGTTGGTGACGGTGTCGAACACCGAGGTGGTGCCGGGCTGCAGGGGGAAGTGCGCGAGGAGATCAGCGCCCGCGCCCCGGCGCCCGGAGACCTCCGCCGCCAGGACCAGCGGGACCGTGGCCCCCGCCACGACCACCACGGCGGCCGACCACGCCACGACCCATCGCATCGCCCGCCGGCGGCGCGGGGAGGGAGCGGCCGGTGGCGGCGGAGGCGGTGCCGGGGCCGGAGGCGTTCCCCGTTCGTCTGCGGGCGGGAGCGGGCCCGTTCCCTCGTGATTCTCCACCGTCCCCCTTGTGCCGGACCGGGGGCGACGTTAGCACGGGGCATCGCGGACACCCGGCCCCGAACCCGGGCCACCGTCCGGTCGCCTAGATTGGGCGCGGTGGACCTCGCGATCCGGGAGGCTCGGCTGGACGACGCCCCGGCGATCGCCGACATCTCCCGTCGGGGATGGGCGGCCGCCTACGCCGGGCTGCTCCCCCGCGACTTCCTGGCTCGCCGGGCGAGCGCACCACTCGATGGGGAATGGCGCGAATACATGAGGTCGATGCCGGATCGGCACGTGCTGCTGGTGGCCGAGGAGACCGGCAGGGTCGTGGGGTTCGTCCGCTTCGGGCCCGCCGCCGACGCGAAGCCCGAGCCGGTCGGGGACGCCGAGATCTACGGCCTGTACGTGGCCCCAGAGCGCACCGGGCAGGGCATCGGTGGCGCGCTGGTCGCCGCGGCCCTCGGGCGGCTCCGCGAGCGCGGATACCGCGGCGCCGTCCTGTGGCCGTTCACCGGCAGTCGCGCAGAGGACTTCTACGAGCGGGCCGGCTTCCGATTCGACGGGATGGCGCGCGCCGAGCAGGAGACGGGGGTCGAGGAGCGACGGTGGCGTATCCACCTGTGACCGCGCAGACGGAGCGGGACACGACGGTCGGTGCGGTCGGGCCGGCCGGATTCGAACCGGCGACCTTCTGACCCCCAGTCAGACGCGCTAACCAAGCTGCGCCACGGCCCGTTGGCCCGATTCTACCGGCGCGCGAGCCTCGCTCCCTTGCGGGCCCGGAAGCGCATGCGCAGCGGGACCCCGGGGAGGTCGAACGCCCGGCGGAGCCGGTTCTCCAGGAACCTGCGGTACGTTGCGTCAGGGGGCTTGCCGCCGAACAGGACGAACGAGGGCGGGCCCGCCGAGACCTGGGTGCCGTACCGGAACCTGGTGATGCCCCGGGGCGGGGGCCGTTCGTCCTGGGCCTGTTCGAGGACCCGGTTCACCTCCGATGTCGAGACCCGCCTGGTCCACCGGCCGTGCTGCAGGAGCAGGGCCCGCGGGAGACGGGACACCCCCTGGCCGCTGAGCGCCGAGACCCGCAGGAGCGGCGGCGACGCGAACGGGATGAGGGCCTCCGCCAGGTCCTGGAGCAAAGGCTCCTTCTCCTCGCTGGGGACGAGGTCCCACTTGTTCGCCACCACCGCCAGGGCCCGGCCGGACTCGATCACCCTGGCCGCCACGTGCTTGTCGTCGTTGGTCAGGCCGTCGGTCGCGTCGATGATCAGCACCCCCACGTGGGCCCGGTCGATCGCCCGGGCCGCCCGGACCAGGCTGTAGTAGTCGATGCCCTGCATCCGCGCCGCCCGCCGGAGGCCTGCGGTGTCCACGAACCGGACCGGCCCCTCCGGCCACCGGACCACGGCGTCGACCGCGTCCCTGGTGGTTCCGGCCTGTTCGAACACCACGGCCCGCTCCTCCCCCACGAGCCGGTTGAACAGCGAGGACTTCCCCACGTTCGGCCTCCCCACCAGTGCGAGGCTGGGCTAACTCTCGACCTCAGGTTCGCCTTCGCTCGGCTCCGGCAGGAGGTCGAGGATGCGGTCGAGGAGATCTCCGGAGGATCGGCCGTGCAGGCCCGACACCGCCACGGGCTCCCCCAGTCCCAGGGCGTGGAACTGGGCGACCTCGGACTCCTCCCGATCGGTGTCGACCTTGTTCACCACCACCAGCACCGGGATCTTGGCGCGCTGGAGGTGACGGGCCAGGCGGGCGTCCTCCTCCTGCACCCCGGTCTGGGCGTCCACCACGAACAGGACCAGATCGGCCATCGCGGCGGCCCGCCGGGCCTGTTCGGCCACCAGCGCCTCGATGCCCGACGCCCCCGTGACGTAGCCCCCGGTGTCCACGGCGATGAAGGTCCGGCCCCGCCATTCCACGGGGATCTCGATGCGGTCGCGAGTCACGCCGGGCTGCTCGTGGGCGATGGCCTCGCGCCGACCGAACAGCCGGTTGACGAGCGTCGACTTCCCGACGTTCTGCCGGCCGACGAGAGCGACCACGGGGTGCTGGGTCGACATGGCGGGTCCATGCTACGGACCCTGCCCCGCGGAGGGCGCTAGGGCGCCTCGCCGGCCTCCCGGCGGACGATCGCCAGTGCCTCGGCCAGGGCCTCTTCCACCGTCTTGTCCGAGGTGTCCAGCCGGACGGCGTCGGGGGCGGGGACGAAGGGGTTGGTCCGGGCGTCCATCTCGTCGCGGCGGGCCAGCGCTTCCGCCAGGGACCGCGACGCCCCACGTTCCTCGGTCCGCCGCCCGGCCCGTTCGTCCGGACGGGCGTCCAGGAAGATCTTCACGGTGGCGTCGGGCATGACCACCCTGCCGATGTCCCGGCCCTCCATCACCGCGCCGTCGTGACCCAGGTCGCGCTGTCGCTCCACCATGACCTCGCGCACCTCCTGATGGGACGCCACCACGGACACGTTCGCCTCGACCTCGGGGGTGGCCAGCTCGGGGCCCGGGCGGCTCCCGTCGATGGCGATCTCCGGTGGCGACGACGCGTGGTCGAGGTCCACCTCCATGGAACGGGCCAGGGCGGTCAGCGCCGGCGCGTCGCGGAGATCGATGCCCAGGTCCAGCGCACGCCGGGTGAGGGCCCGGTACATCAGCCCGGTGTTCACGTACGGCAGGCCCAACTCGCGGGCCAGGCCCCGGGCCAGCGTGCTCTTCCCGGACCCCGCCGGCCCGTCGATGGCCACCCGGAGCGTCATCCGAGGACCTCGATCCGGGCGCCGAGCGCTCGCATCGCCGGGACGAATCCAGGGAACGAGACCCCGGCGGCGTCGAGTCCCCCGATCTCGACCGGCTCCCGGGCGAACAGGGCGCCGACCACGGCGGCCATGGCCATCCGGTGGTCGGTCCCCGGGGTCAGCGGGCCTCGTTCCCGGGCCGCGTGCGGAACGCCCCCGGCGACCACCAGATGGTCGCCCTCGATCGCGGCGTCGCCGCCCAGGCGCCGGATCAGCTCGACGATCCCGGCCAGGCGGTCGCTCTCCTTGACCCGGAGCTCGGCGGCGCCCTCGAACCTCGACTCGCCGTCGGCGTGCATCGCGACCACCGCCAGCAGGGGCACCTCGTCCACCACCTCCGGGAGCTCCGCGGCCGTCACCACGGCGCCCAGGATCCGGGGCCCGGCGGCCACGGAGACCTCCCCCACCGGTTCCCCCGCCTCCCGGCCCTCGATCCGCCGCTCCACCCCGGCCCCCATGCGCTCCAGCACGTCCAGGAACCGGGTCCGCGTGGGGTTGAGCCCCACGCCCGCCACCGTCACCCGGCCACCGGTGACCACCGCGGCACCCGCCGGGAACGCCGCGGACGAGACATCGCCGGGAACGGTCCCCTCGAACGACGGGGGGTCGAAGGCCGATACCGCCACCGCGCCCGACTCGGTTCGAACCGGGCCTCCCAGGAAGGCGATCAGCCGTTCGGTGTGGTCCCGGGAGGGTCCGGGTTCGAGCACCGCTGTCTCCCCCTCGGCGGCCAGTCCCGCCAGCAGGACCGCTCCCTTGACCTGGGCGCTGGGGACCGGCATCGGGTAACGGATCCCCGACAGGGGCGCTCCCGTCACCTCCACGGGGGGCCGCCCCCCGGTCGTGGTCACCCCGGCCCCCATGAGCCGCAGCGGCTCCGCGACCCGCTCCATGGGCCTCAGGGACAGGCTCTCGTCGCCGGTCAGGACGGCCCGGATCCCGGACCCGGCCAGGACCCCGCACAGCAGGCGCATGGTGGTTCCGGAGTTCCCGCAGTCCACCGGACCCTCCGGCTCACGGAGGCGGTCCCGGCCGGTTCCGGCGACCCGGACTGGGCCCGTCCACCCCGACGTCGATTCCCGGTCGAGAGGCCCCTCGACCCCACCCATCCCCCACCCAGAGCCCCCTGTGGATACCGTCCAACCCTCCAGTGAAGGTTGATCCCCGGTGGAGAGCGCGGCCACCGCCCGTGCCGTCGACGCCACGTCGAGGCCCTCCGGGAGGTTCGCCAGTGCGGACGTGCCGTTCCCCAGCAGTGCGAACAGCAGCCACCGGTGGGCGATCGACTTGTCCCCCGGGACCACCACACGTCCGGTCACCCGGCTCCCCGGTGCCACCCGAACGCGCATCCGCCTCACGCCAGCCGGACGGCGCGGAACCCGGCGCCCTCCAGCACGTCCAGGGCCTGGTCGGCCGCTGCGGCGGCCACGGTGAGGTGGACGCTCCCCCGCCCCCCTTCCGGCGAGTGCACGATCTGGAGGTCCTCGATGTTGACCTCCCGCTCGCCCATGGCCCCGGTGAGCCTGGCCAGGACCCCCGGCCGGTCGGGGATCGGGACCTGCAGGATGGCCACCCCCGCCCGGACCTGCGGCTTCGCCGCGAGGCCCAGGCGGGCCCGGCGGCCGTCCTCGAGGAGCTCCCGGAGGGCGGCGCTGTCGTCCGCCAGCAGCATGTCGCGGACGGACCCCAGGGCGGAGGCGAACCGGTCCAGCTCCCGGGCCACCGCGGCCGCGTTCGCCCGGAGGATCGGCTCCCACAGCGAGGGGTTCGACGCCGCGAGCCGGGTGAGGTCGCGGAACCCCCCGGCCGCCAGGGTCAGGACGTCGGGCTCCAGGGGCTCCTCGTTCGCGGCGAAGGCCATGAGCGCCGACGACACCACCTGCGGGAGGTGGCTGA
>Ga0137373_10009770_pt1 | contig 10037 bp, 5 predicted proteins | sample SagtaG_5_FD_104912 | JGI IMG/M metagenome (GOLD analysis project Ga0137373, IMG submission 104912) | Vadose zone soil microbial communities from Sagehorn Ranch, Mendocino, California, USA - Sage1_R_80_16 metaG | ecosystem: Environmental > Terrestrial > Soil > Vadose zone | place: USA: California...
ACGAACAGCGGCAGGATCTGCCGGTTGTAGCCGTAGGAGGACCGGTACAGCGCCTGCCGGTAGTAGGGACCCGACCCCAACGCCGGAGCGATCAGGAACCACGCCCCGATGGCGGCCGCCCCGACGAAGAGCACCACGAGCCAGGGCAGCACGGGAGGCCGCCGTTCGACCCGTTCGTCCGGACCCGCCAGTTCGGTCTTCATGGGAATCGGAAGATGCACGTCCGAGCCGGCGGTCCCGCCCGATGGCTCGGCCTGGTTCGCCGGGCCAATGGTACCCGAGCCGGTCGCGGCCCACGCGGCCTTCGTTTGAGGTTCGCTTTGCGGTATGGTTCCCGCGGGCTGAGCGGGGGGCGTGGCCGGGCGGATGCGGCGGACATTCGGATACATCGCGCTGGTGGTCGGGCTCGAGCTGATCTTCCTCGCGCCCCTCCTGCGCTGGTACAGCTACCCGCGAGTGGCGAAGGCCCCCACCGACGTCTCGAACATCTCGATCTCCGACGGCACCGGCAGCTACTTCAGCGCCCGGACCCTCCAGCTGGTCGGCCCCGTCCCGCTGCGGAACGTCTCGGTGGCGAAGGGCGAGCCCAAGGCCAGCAACCACGACGTGGCCGTGATCAGCATCTTCACCCGGACCTACAACGTCCAGACCGCCGGCGACATCGACTACACCCAGGACATCTACGCGATGGACCGGGTGAGCGGATACGCCGTCCATTGTTGCGGCGAGCGGCCCCGCCACGTCGGGCTCACGTTGAAGTTCCCCTTCGGGACCGAGAAGACGAAGACATACCAGTTCTAGGACAGCACCGCCCACCTGGCCTTCCCGGCTCGATACGTCGACACCGAGACCGTGGCCGGCCTCAAGAGCTACAAGTTCGTTAGCGAGGTCCCGCCCACCCTGATCGAGACCATGAGCTTCCCGGGCTATTTGCTTCAGCACCCCGATGAGCCGAACGTCACCGCCCTGCGCTATTACCAGGCCACGACCACCCTGTGGGTCGAGCCCTTCACCGGCGCCATCCTCAAGGCGGGGCAGAAGTCGAAGCAGTGGGTCACCGACACGGCCGGCAGCGGGCAGGTGACGCTGGCCGACACGGACTTCCTGAACACCCCCGCCACGGTGGAGGACACGGCCCGCCAGATCCGGACGAAGTTCACCCAGCTGAAGGCGGTTCGGGACTGGCTCCCGATCGGGGGTCCGATCGTGGGCGTCCTGCTGGTCGTGGTCTCGCTCCTGGTGCTGCTGCGTCCGCGAAGGCCGGCGAGGACCACCGTGGCCGGACCGGGCAGCGTCCCGGCGCAGACCCCGGCCTAGGTTCGCAGCCCGGCATATTGCCATTCCAGCAGGGCGGCTTCAGACTGTGGCGTTGCGGCTGGCCGTGACCATCGGCGCCGGGGGGGCCCAGGCGGATGTTTCTTCGTTCCACGATTCGAGGGAAGGATGCGCCCTCGCGGTCGGGGGATGCCGCGCCGCCGTGGGAGCTGGAGGAGCTGGACACGCTGCGACGGGCGCTCCTGGTCGCGACGTCGCGTGGTGTGATCGAGGCCTACCGCCTGGGCAGGGGGAACCGGGTTCGATTCGGCCGGAACGTCATCGCCAATCACCGCCTGGTCATCAGGGGCCCAGGACGCGTGCTGGTGGGAGACCGGGTGAACCTCTACGCGTTCGGGGGGCGGACCAGGCTGGTGGCCCGGACGCCCGGCGCGGTGATCCGGATCGGGGAGAACTCCCGCCTGAACGGGCCGCACCTCCAGGCCGACACGCTGATCGAGATCGGACCGCGCTGCATCCTGGGCCAGTGCCACATCCTGGACACCGATATGCACAGCTTGGCGCTGGACCGTCGCACGAACCCCCTGGCCGAGGTTCGCACCGCCCCCGTGGTGCTCGAGGAGAACGTGTGGGTGGCGCGAGGGGCGGCGATCCTGCCGGGCGTGCGGATCGGGCGGGACTCGGTGATCGGCTACGGCTCGGTGGTCGCCGCCGACGTCCCGCCCGGCGTGGTGGCGGCGGGCAACCCCGCCAGGGTGATCCGGGAGCTGGACTAGCCCCGGCATGATGCGTTCGCCGGGCGACTACGCGAGGTGTCCATGACCAAGGCCCCGACCGCCGAGAGCGAGCGGCTGGAGGAACAGCAGGAGGAAGCGCCGGTCCGGGTCGTCCGGATCTCGGTTCGCTCCTTGAGCTCGTTCCTGCCGATCGCGTTCGTCGCCCTCGTGGTGGCCTGGCGGGCGTGGGCCGCGTTGCAGTGGACCTTCCAGGGAGACGACTGGGCGTACGCCTCCGCCGCCGCCAGGATCCCCTTCCTGCGCTTCGTCACCATGCAGTACAACGGCCACCTCCAGGTCGGGCAGTTCGCCCTGGTGTGGGCGGTGACGAAGATCGCTCCGCTCAACTATGGAGTTGCCGTGGCCCCCGTCCTGATCGCGACGTTCCTGGGCGGGGTGCTGATGTGGCGGCTGCTCCGAGCGCTCTTCGGCGATCGGCCCGCCAACTTCATCCCCCTTGCGGTGTTCATGCTGTGTCCGCTGTCGGTCCCACCGGCGTTGTGGTGGGCCGCCAGCCTCCAGACGATCCTGCTGCAGGTCTTCATCGTCGCGACGCTGTTCGTCGTGCTTCGCTACGTCCGGGCCCCTTCAACCTGGCGGCTGGTCACCGCGGGCCTGGTGTACGCGGGGGCCTTGCTCTTCTGGGAGAAGGCGCTGCTGATCCTGCCACTGGTGGTGTTGTTCGTCGCACTCTTCCTGGGCGAGGGGACCGGGCGAGCGCGACTGCGGAGCGTCTCGGTGAGGCGGTGGCACCTATGGGCGGTGCTCGCGGGGATCTCGGCTCCCTACACCGCCTGGTACGTGAGCACCGCGAGGTGGCAATTGACGGACCGCGCCACGTTCTCCGAGCTGGTGCAACTCTCCAAGACCGCGGTGGGATCCACGGTCATCCCCACCTTTCTCGGCGGGCCCTGGGCGGCATCCCGAGGCGTCTTATACCAGCTCGCTTCCTTCCCCCGGCTCCTCACGTGGGCAGTCGCCGCCGCGGTCGTCGGGGTGTCGCTCCTGTTTCGCCGCCCAGCCTGGCGGGCGTGGGTACTGCTTGGCGTCTACGTGGGATTGGACATCGCGCTTGTGGCCTCCGGCCGGCTGGGCCTGATCGGTCCCGTGATCGGACTGGGCGCCCGTTACTTCGCCGATTCCGTGCCGGTGTTCGCGCTGGCTCTCGCCCTGGCGTTCATGGCGCCTATCGAGCGGCGGAACGATCCGGCCTGGGGCGGGCGAGTGCTCGTTCTCGATCTGGGGCCGCAGGGCCGGATCAAGTCGCTCGACCTCACGAGCCTTGGTCGAAGCGCGGCCCGGTGGGGCGGTTCCTGGATGCGGCGGTGGCTCGTCATCGCCGTGGTCCTCGCCTACGCAGTGTCCGCCATGATCACGAGCTCCCGGATGGCAGGAGTTGCGGGGACGTTCTCGGCGAGGCAGTGGTTCGCCACGGTGAGGTCGAATCTGGCCCTGCACCAGGATGCGTCCATCGTCGACGGCTACCTGCCCAGGGTGATCCCGCCGGCCCTGTTCCCGGACGCAGCGAAGGAATCGCGGGCGCTCGCGCCGATCGCCCCCCACGTTCGATGGAACGCTCCGGCCGAGAGCATGCTGATCTTCGACCAGGACGGACGGCTCCGACCGGCCGAGGTCGGGCGGCTCGCCTCCGCCGAACCCGGCCCCGTCTTCGGCTGCGGCTATCTCGTCAACGGCGAGCCAGTCACCGCGCCCCTCAAACACCAGCTGTTCTCGTGGACCTGGGGGGTGAAGCTCTCCTACTTATCGAACCGCCCGGCCCCAGGCTTCGTCACGGTGGACGGCGACCGCCAGCTGGTGAGCTTCCTTCCCGGACGCCATACCCTTACCCTCGTGCATGCAGGGACCGCCACCGCGGTCACGATCGAGGCCGGGGGGAGCCGCGTCTGTGTTGGGGATGTCGTGGTGGGGGATCTGAAACCCCTCGCCGCCGGCCCGGCATAGCCGCCGACATGTAGCATCGGCGACCGGTAAAGGGATTGGGGGCCGGGTGGCCGAGGCCGTTGCCACGGTCGAGAAGGAGGAACGCCCCAACGTTGGCGCCCGCGTCGTGCGCATCCGGGTGCGATCGCTCGACTCGCTTCTCGCGTACGGGCTGATCGTTGCGGTCGTCCTCTGGCGGACCTCGGCCGTCCTGCGCTCGACGTTTCTCCAGGACGACTGGGTGTGGGTCTCTCGCGCTTCGCTGACCCCATTCCTGCGCTATGTGACCGGCCAATACAACGGCCATCTCCAGCCGGGCCAGTTCGCGTGGGTGTGGCTGGTGACGAAGCTCGCTCCGCTCAACTACGGGCTCGCCGTGACCCCTGTCCTGCTCACCACGTTCGTCTCTGGCGTGCTCATGTGGAAGTTCCTCCGAGCCCTGTTCGGGGACCGTCCCGCCAACCTGGTGCCCCTTGCGGTGTTCATGCTCTGTCCTCTGTCGGTGCCGCCCGCCATGTGGTGGGCGACGGGCCTGGGGATCATCCCGCTCCAGGCGTTCATCGTTGCGACGCTCTTCGCCGTCCTTCGCTTCGTCCGTTCCCCGTCGCCCGGCAGGCTGGCCGCCGTCGGCCTGGTGTACGCGGGAGCGCTGCTGTGGTGGGAGAAGTCACTCCTCATCCTCCCATTGGCGGCGCTGTTCGTGCTGCTGTTCCTGGGCGACGGGCGCGGATGGGCGCGGCTGCGAGGAGTCACCGCCGGCCGGTGGCAACTGTGGGGGGTCCTCGGAGGGATCAGCGCTGCCTATCTCGGGTGGTACCTCAGCGTGGCGAAATGGCAGCTCACCAACAGGCCGACGCTCGTGGAGGTGGGGCGGCTGGCCAACAGGACGCTCGGATACACGCTCATCCCCACTTACTTGGGGGGCCCGTGGTCCGTCTCTCACCTGTCGGTCTCGCCCTGGGGGTTCGTCAACGAGCTGGCCCGCGGCCCTCGACTGATCACCTGGGCGCTGGCGACAGTCCTGGTGATGGTGTCGCTCGTCGTTCGCCGGGCGGCCTGGCGGGCCTGGGTCCTGCCCTCTGTCTACGCCTCGCTGTGCGTCCTGCTCGTCGCCTCGGGCCGCCTGAGGTTCGCCGGATACGTGATCGGCGAAGCCACTCGCTACGTGGCCGATTCGGTCCCGGTGTTCGCCATCGGGCTTGCCCTGGCGTTCATGGTGCCCCTGGAACGCCGGAACGACCCGGGGTGGGCTCGGCGCGTGATCGTCCTCGACCGCGGACAGGGGGACCAGGGCCTGAAGGGAAGCGCTCCGCCTGAGCCCATACAGGGAACCGCCCGAAGCCGATGGTCATCGAGCCGGTCGTTCGCCCTTGGCCTGGTGCTGATCTACGCCACGTCTGCCCTCATTACGAGCTTCAAGATGGTTGCGGCGCCGAAGGGCAACTCGGCGAAGGAGTGGCTCGCCACCGTGAAATCGGAGGTCGCCCTGCACCCGACGGCATCGGTAGTCAACGACTTCGTGCCGTCGAGCGCGGTCTTGGCCGTGGCCTTCCCGGAGGTTGCCAAGTTCTCCCGGGCGCTGGCCCCGATCACCCCCCACATCCGGTGGAACGCACCCGATGAGCACATGCTGATGTTCGATACCACCGGACACCTCCGCCCGGTCCAGGTCGGGCGCCTGACCACGGCCAGGCCAGGCACGGTCCTGGGGTGCGGGTATCTGGTGAATGGAGCGCCGGTCACCGTGCCCCTCAAGGGCAAACTCTTCTCGTGGAACTGGGGGGTGAGCCTCTCGTACGCCTCGAACGCGCCGGCTCTGGGTTTCATCACCGTGGACGGCGACCGCCAACTCGTGAGATTCCTCCGCGGACATCACGCTCTGACCCTCGTGCACATCGGAACGGCCACCACGGTGACGATCGAGGGTGGTGCCAGCCGGATCTGCGTCGGTGACGTCGTGGTAGGAGGGCTGCGGCCCGCAGCCGGTTAGGAGTAGGCGCACGGTTCGGCCGATTCGCGCCCCGACATTGCCATCCCCCCCGAGGCGGGGCAGACTGTTCCCCTCGCGGTCGGGTTGAGGGGGTATCCGCGTGAAGTCCGATGCGCAGGTCGAAGAGGTTCCCCAGTCCGTCGAACCTGCGCCGGGCGTCCCGAGGCGTCGTTCGATCCTGAGTGGCCGGCGCCTGATGTGGCTGATCCTCGCGCTCGCGTTGGTGTCGCTGCCGTTCTTCTCGCAGCCGGGCCGCTACGTGGCAGACACCAGGGACGCCACCTGGTTCGCCCCCGGCACCGACCTGTCGCAGCAACTGACCCTGTGGAAGTCGAGCCCCATGCTGGGGGTCGAGCAGCACACGGGAACCCTGGTTCCCATGGGCGTGGTGGTCGGCCTGCTCCGCGGAGCCGGCCTCCCCGTCTGGGTCGCCGAGCGCCTGTGGCACGGGCTGCTGCTGTTCGTCTCGGCCGCCGGCATGGTGTTCCTGCTCGACCGGCTGCGGGGGCGTCGAACCATCATCGCCCCGGTGTCGGCGGCCCTGATCTACACCCTCACCCCGTACACGTTCGGCTACGGGCTGCCGACCTCGGCGGCGTTCCTCCCCTACGTCCTGCTGCCGGCCCTCATGTACATCACGGTGCGATGGTTGCCGGAGCGCGGGCTGGCCGGTCCGGCGCTCGTCGGCCTGGCCTCGTTCCTGATGGGCGGCGGGAACGGCGCGCCGCAGGTGTACTCGTTCATCCCGGTCGTGGCGTTCATGGCTTGGGCGGTGTGGATCGAGCGGGCCGTCCCCCTGCGGCAAGCGGCCCGTTTCGCCGGCTGGTCGCTCCTGTTCGTGGTGGCGCTGAACGCGTACTGGATCTTCGCCCTGTCATCGAGCTCGGACGTGTCGAACGTGCTGGCCCTGAGCGAGCAACCTCGCGTGATCAACGTGGCCTCGAGCTTCTCCGAGACCATCCGCGGCCTCGGGTTTTGGGGCTTCTACGGGTGGGATCAGAGCGGGGCCTGGGTCCCCACCGTGCAGCGCTTCATCACCTCGCCGCTCCTGATCATCCTCGGGTTCGCCGTCCCGGTCGGCGCGGTGCTGTCCGCCTGGCTGGTGCGGTGGCGCTACCGGCTGTTCTTCCTGTTCCTCGCCATCCTGGCCGTCGTGGTGATGGCCGGGATCTTCCCGGTGAAGTCGCCGACGCCGTTCGGCCACCTCCTCGACGTGGCCTTTCGAAGGGTCCCGGTCCTGGCCGGACTCCGAACGACGTACAAGTTCGGGCCGACGCTGGCCCTGGCGCTGGCCGTGCTGGCCGCCGTGGGCCTCGAGGCGCTGTGGGAACGGGTGGCCACGCTGGAGTGGGCGGGGGCCGGCAGGCTCGCCGTGGCCGTGCTGGCGCTGGTCGCCCTGCTGGCCGCGGCCACCCCGCTTCGCTCCGGCCAGCTCTACGCGTCGAGCCGGACCACTCGCGGGATCCCCTCGTACTGGACCAGCGCGCTGGCGTGGCTGCGGGGAACGAACCGCGGCTATCGAGCCTTCTTCGCCCCGAGCGCCGCGGCCCCGGCGTACGCGTGGGGGAGACTTCACGATGGGATCCCCGAGGCCACACCGTGGCTGGATTCCGTTCATCCGGCCCGCGTCCCGGTCGGCGAGCACTACGGTTCGAACCTTCTGGCCGCGATCGAACAGCCGTACCAGCAGGACACGCGGTCGCAGAACGCCGCCACCCTGTTCCGGTATCTGGGGATCAACCAGGTCGTGCTGCAGAACGATCTCCGATGGGAGGAGTCGGGCGCGGCCCGCCCGGCGGAGGTGCAGACCCTCGCCAGGGACCCGTCGCTGGGCCGGCCTCGTCCCTTCGGCCCCCCCGGGGCCGGCATCGTGCCGCGGACCGAGGCGACCAGGGGGCAGCCCGCTCCAACCGCCGAGGAGCGGAGGCTGGCCCCCATCGAGATCCTCCCGGTTCCGAACCCCGCTCCGGTCGTGCACGCGGACTTCCTCCACCCCGTGGTGATCAGCGGCGACGGGTTCGGCCTGGCCTCGGCGGCCAGGGACGGACTGCTCGACGGCGACCCCCCGGTCCTGTACTCCGGGGCCCTCTCCCCGGCCCAGCTGGCCACGCTGGCGGGCGACGACCCTTCCTTCGTGATCACCGACTCCAACCGGAGGCGGGCGTGGACCCAGGGGGGCGTCCGACACAACTTCTCCTACACCCTTCCGGCCGGGCAGACCCTCCCGGGGCTGATCGCCTACGGACTGTTCGGCGGGCGGACGGACGCACAGAGCGTCGCCGTCTACGAGGGCGTGCGCTCGATCACGGCGTCCGCGTACGGTTCCATCTTCCGCCAGATCCCCACGGCCCGCCCGGCGAACGCGTTCGATGGCGACCTCAAGACCGCGTGGGAGGTCGGGGCGTTCGGCAACCCGGTGGGGTCGTGGATCACGGTGGCCTTCACCGGCCCCAGGACCCTGTCGGAGGTCTCGCTCACGGAGCCGCCGCTCCCGTTCCCCGGCACCCGGCAGGTCACCCTGGCGCGGCTCGAGTTCTCCGACGGCTCCTCGTGGCTCACCACGGTCCACCCGGGGACGACCGAGGTCAGCTTCCCCGCCCGGGAGACCTCCTTCCTCCGGGTACGGATCGCCGCGGTGAGCGCCTCGGAGCTGGACACGGCCGTCGGATTCAGCGAGATCACCTTCCCCGGGCTCAAGGTTCGGGAGGTGGTCCAGGTTCCCCACGACCTGATCGACACCATCGGCGCCACCCCGCGGGGGCGATCGCTGCTCGCCGAGGCGTCGCTCACCTACCTGTTCGACCGAGCCCGGACCGACGCGCCCTTCCAGCAGGACGAGGAGACCGGGATCCTCCGGCGGTTCGAGGTGCCCGCCCTCCGGAGCTTCGGTCTCGACGGGACGCTGCACCTGGACACCGTCAGCGACGACCAGGTGGACGCGCTACTTCGAGGGCCCACCGACGTCACTGCCACGTCGTCCAGCCGGTACTTCGGCGCGGCCACCCTTCGAGCGAGCAACGCCATCGACGGGGTGGAGAAGACGGCCTGGATCCCGCAAGGGCGGGTCGGGCAGTGGATCAAGCTGACCTTCCCGCCGGAGACGCTCTCGCACCTCGCCATCCAGACCGCGGTCGGCCTTGGCCGGGTCCGGATCACGAGGCTGAGGGTGAACTTCTCCGACGGTTCGGTCGACGCGGGGACGGTCGATCAGAGCGGTCGGCTCGACCTCACCTTCCCACCCAGGCGGGTCTCGTCGGTCATCGTCACGATCGGCGACGTGGCCCGCGGTCCATCGGCGAACGGCCCGGTGGGCATCTCCGAGATCGAGATTCGGGGGGTTCGGCTCCCGCCCCTTCGGTCGTCGAGCCTCCTCGGGTGCTTCCCGGCGATGGCGATCGACGGAGCGCCCACCTCGATCCGCCCGGAGGGCACGCTCGGGCAGCTTTTGGCCGGCGGGCAGCTGGCGTTCTCGACATGCCACCACGAGGAGCTGACGCTCGGAGCGGGATGGCACGAGATCGACGCCCGGGGCGCCCTGCAGCCGGACACCATCAAGCTCGCCTCCCCCGAGGCCGCCTCACTGGAGCGGCCCGTCTCGCCGCCGGAGCTCGCCACGAGCGCCGTGGGCGCGGGGTACGACGTGGATGTCCGCGGAGCCTCCGCACCGTTCTACCTCTCGATCGGACAGAACTACTCGAACGGATGGACCGCCTCCATCGACGGTGCCTCGCTCGGCCGGCCCATATTGCTCGACGGCTACTCGGCCGGATGGCGGATCGATCGCCCGGGGTCGTACCGGGTGTCGGTCAGGTACGGGCCCCAGCGCCGGTACGACGTCTCTCTCGGGATCTCGGCTCTCTCGCTCCTCGTAGTGCTCGGCGTGCTGGCGGCCCCGGCGGTGCCGAGGCGCCGGGCTCGAGCCGGGCCGAAGCTCCGATCAGGCCGGCTCAGGGCGCGGCTCCGGCTTCGGCTCCCCCGTCTGGCGCGCCTTCGCCGCGTCCGGCTTCCCCGACGGCGGACGCCATCGCCATGAACAGGCGGAGGGCGGCGATGGC
>Ga0137373_10009773_pt1 | contig 10035 bp, 8 predicted proteins | sample SagtaG_5_FD_104912 | JGI IMG/M metagenome (GOLD analysis project Ga0137373, IMG submission 104912) | Vadose zone soil microbial communities from Sagehorn Ranch, Mendocino, California, USA - Sage1_R_80_16 metaG | ecosystem: Environmental > Terrestrial > Soil > Vadose zone | place: USA: California...
GAGCCGACCGCCACAATCCGGTTTCCCTCGATCGCCACCGCCTCGGCCCATGGCCGCTGCGCATCGCCGGTCCACACTTTGCCGTTTGTGATGATCAGGACCGCGGCCATCGGAATCAGCAGCATAGCTTTTGGCGGGTAGCGGGTAGCGGGTAGCGGGTAGCGGGTGGCGGGTGGGCCCACCCGCCACCCGCCAAAACCCACCCGCCAGGATTCTACCGAATTGTCTTGATCAATTCGCGCAGGTCGGCCGCCGCGGTACGTGCCTCGGTCATGCGTTCATCGCGATTGCGCGCGAGCAGGCGGAGGATGAAGGCGTCGATCTCCTGCGGAATCCGCGGTGCACGCTTCGACGGCGGAGCGGGATCGCGATTGAGTCGCGCGGTGATTCGCTCCGTCGCGTCTTTTCCTTCGAACGGTAAGGCGCCGGTCAGCAACTCGTACAGCATCACGCCGGCGGAGTAGATATCTGTGCGGGCGTCGAGTTTTTGTCCCAGGAGCTGTTCGGGGCTCATGTAGTCGGGCGTGCCGATGATGCTCTGTGTGACGGTGTGATCGGGCCGCTGCGGATCGAGGCCCTGCGCGATGCCGAAATCGAGAATCTTCACGCGGCCGCCGGCGAGGAGGTACACGTTATGCGGCTTGACGTCGCGATGGACGACATTGAGATCGTGTGCGGCGGAGAGTCCTTCGAAAAATTCTGCGCCGATCCGCAACGCTACTGCGGTCGGAAAAGCGCCGCGTCTCACGATCTCGTGCGCCAGATCGGTGCCCTGCAGAAACTCCATTGTCACGAACTTCAGCGTGCCCACTTCGAAGAAATCGAAGATGCGGACGACGGCGGGATGCGAGATTTTTCGCGCCAGCCGAATCTCGCGTTTGAAGTGCTCGAGCGTCTTCGGGTCGCCGGTGAGGCTGTCCTTCATCACCTTGATGACGACGTCCTCTTCGAGACGTTCATCCCGCGCTTTGAAGACCTTGCCCATGCCGCCTTCGCCGAGGTCTTTCTCGAGCTTGAAGCGGCCGAGGATCGAGACGCCGGGGGCGAGCTCACCGTACGTGATGGTTGCGTGCTGTTGCTGAGCGCCGCGCGTGACGTCGGACAACGTCAGGCGCGCCGATGCGTCCGCGGCAGCGAACTTCTCGCCCATCACCTTCTGCACTTTCGTCAGTAGCACCTCGGTATTGATCGGCTTCGGCAAAAAGTCGGCGGCGCCGAGGAGAAGGCCTTTGTTCATCGACAGGGCATCGTTGCGCGCGGAGAGAAACACGAAAGGAATGTGGCGTCCCTCGTGACGCAGTGTGTCGAGCAGCGAGAAGCCGTCCATGCCCGGGAGCACGGTCTCGGAGATGATCAGCGCGGGTGGATCGCGGCGGATACTCTCGAGCGCGGAACGGCCGTCCGCAGCGACATCAGTGCTGTAGCCCTCATTCGCCAGCCGCAGCGCAAGGAGGTTGCGCGCGCCGGCGTCACCATCGACGACGAGAATGCGTCCGCGATTCGCCGTCTGTCCTCGAGTCGCGGCGCTGATCACCGCCTCGACTGCGACGGGATGCACGTCGGCCGATAGCGCGAGCTTTCTCAGCGCGAGCTCCGGCTGTGAGACGCGTGTTTCCAACATCAGAGCGAATGCAGCCGCCGCCTCGACCACTTCGAGCGGTGTCGGAGTTCGCTGAGCCGGATCACCCGGCGGCGGCGTCATGATGATCGGAAACGGCGAGGCGAGGCCGGCGATAAATTCACCCAGAAGGGCGCGATGCACCTCGCGCTCGCTGCGCCGCGTTTCGGCATTCTGCAGTTCTGTGTCGGTCGAGCCGGCGCTCGCCAACGCGTGTGGGATGTCATACAGCGCCCCGAGGACGCGCGCTGCCGCCGCGTCTCCGGAGGTGAATCGGAGCGCGGCCACAGCTTTTTCGGTCAACTGGAGAATGCGCACCGTGCGCTCGCGCGGTGTCTTGCGGATTGCGGAGATCACCCCTGCCGTGGCCACAATCGAGCGGATCGCGAATTCGAATGCGTCGCGCGGCCGGACTACCGCGTCCTCGAGGACGGGCATGAGTCCCGGAAACGCGCGCACCTCCGCATTCGGTGCATGCTTTCGGAAAATATCGCGCAGCTCGTCACCGAGAATCGGAACGAGCGCGACGATCAGCGTTGGCGATGAGTTCTCGAGGAGCACCGTTGCGCTGTCGGGACCGTTCGCCACGAGCACGTCGAACCCTTCGGCCTCGAACAGTGCGATGTACGGAGGCGGTGTGGCGGGTGGGGGGGCGTACAACAGCGCTTGTCGTCTCACCGGCCGCGGCACGGCGACGGTCGGATCGAGCCGCTGGGTGGGTATGGCGGCGGTCGGCAGACCGGTCATGCCTCCGAGGCGGTCGCGACGATCGGCCATGGTTTAGTCGCCGACCCCCATGCTCGTCGCGATGATCCCCGAGGGCTGGATACCGAATTTTTTCGGATCCTCGGTCATGACGATCGACCAACGATACGCTCCTGCCGCATCGCGTTCGGCCAGGTCGACATTCCCGGATGGTTTCCCATCGCGGCCGATCAGAGAAATGATCGGCCGGCTCATGCGCTCGCCCTCGCCGCCGCCGTAGATCACCACGCCAAGATCGCCGGTGTCCAGACGCACCAGCGTCCCGATCGGATAGAGACCGAGCGTATTCACGAAGATTTTCATCAGTGCCGGATCGAATCGACGGCCGGCCTCGCGGCTCATCATGCCGAGAGCTTCGTCGGGCATGAACGCGTTGCGCCAAGGGCGCTGCGTTGTCAGCGCGTCGTAGACATCGGCGATGGTCACCGCGCGCGAAAAGATGTCGGGACGCCGGCTGCCGAATGGATATCCGGTTCCGTCGTAGTGGCGGTGATGCTCGAATGCGATGATGATTTGCGATAAAGAGGACTTGCTGAAGCTTCTCTGATTCAGAAGGAATTCGACCGAACGCATCGGGTGCTGCTCGACCAGGCTGCGGTCCTTCGGGTCGAGCGGATCGGGTTTCATCAGAATGTCGGCGGGGCAGTCGCGCAGGCCGACATCGTGAAATACCGCACCCATGCCGAGATCCGCCAGATCGACTTTTTCCAGGCCGAGCTTCTCGCCGAGTGAAATCGCCAGGACCGCCACATTCGCCGCGTGGTGTGCCGCGTAGGCTTCGCCGCTCTTGACCGCGGAGACGCCGAGAAAGGTGTGATCGTCTTCGATACAGATGTCGACGAGCGCCTGAATGGTTCGGGCAATCTTCTTGAGCAGGAATGCGCGCTCCGACGCAATGATCTTCTCCTGCGAAATCAGATTGCGATACAGGACCACCAGCTTCGAGTACGTGAAGAAGGTGTAGCCGCGCCGCTCCAGCGTGATGTCGGCGCGGCTCTTCTTGCCGCCGCCGAGAGGCTTGTTGAGGCGGAACGGGATGTTCGCCGCTTTGATCGCCGCTTCGAGCTTGTCGTATTTGCGGTCCGACGTGTAGACGAGAGCCGCGAGAAGCTTACGGATTGCTCCTGTATCAAGCGGTGCTTCGATCGCGAAGCCGCCAATGCCGCGTTCCTCGAAAAACGAAAAGATTTCTTTCGCCAGCTCGTACTCCTCGGCTGTCAATCGGAGTTTGTTGCCGTTGACGAAGAGGGAATTGTCTTTTGCCTGCAGCGCGACGCGCCCTTCTTTTGGCACGAGGGTGTTCGTCATCTCCACCATTGCTGCGACGGGTCGCTGCAGCGCCTGATTGTCGATCGCGTGAATCTGCGCCGTGCGGAAGAGCTGAAACCATGTGTGCATCACGATGTTGCCGGAGCTTTGTTGTCCGGCCTCGTCCTGGCCGAGGCGCAGCGACAATCCATCGATCGTGAACTGCTTGCTTTCTTCGCTCATTGTTTGTCGGGAAGAGGAATGTTACTGATGGTGGGCATTCGCCGCGCCATCGTCGAGTCGCCGACTTCTCCGCGCGTCAGCGTTTCCAACACCTTTCGGGCAGCCTCGGCCGGCTTGCCGCTGCCTTTGGACATCTCCTGCACGCGCGCATAGCCTGGTCGTCCGGTCGATCCGATTCCGCGCAGCGCCAGCTCGAGGATCTCCAGGTCCTTCGCCTGCCACATCCACCGCTTCGACGGCATCCACGACTCGAACAGCGGAACGACATCCTCTCCGCCGATTTGGCCGAGGAGGCGAACATACTTTTCGCGCTCCCAGAGCGGGCGCTCGGCAAACTGCGGTTCGCTGACCAGCGCTTCGAGCCGTGACGCGAGGTCCGGCCAATTCACGGTGGACACCGCATCAAATACGTACAGACGGACCGATTTCGACGGATCGCTCTCCATCGCTCTCCAAAGCGCCTCGAGTGCGGCGTCGCCGCCGAGTCGCGCTGCCGCCGCCACGCGTTTCAGCCGAATCGACTCCTCGGGATGCGAAGCGAGATGGATGAGATCGTTCGCGAACAGCTTCTCGATCTTTTCGTCGAGCAATGCCAGTGCGGCGCGAATACGACCGGACTCCGGCGACGTCAACGACTGTCGCAGCAGGTCCGCATTCTTCGCTAGCCGCTTCCGCAGCGCCGCGAGAACGAGATTGCGTGTTTCACCGTCGGGCAGCCGCGACCACGAATCGAGCAGGATCGGCCAGATCACTTCGTCCGGCACGAGATCCCACAATCGTGCGGCGATCTGCGGCGGGAGTGCTCCGCCGACAAAATCGAGAAAGAGAATGTTCAGCCGCTCGACGCTGAGAAATCTGCGGATGATGTCCGCCAGCGCCGCTCGATATTCAGGATTCGCCGCCTCGGTTGCCGCAGCGTTGACGTGCGTGAGGATGGCTGCCACTCGGTTGTAATCGCGCGCGCTCCAATAACCTTCCGCAAGCTGCTGGAACATCGGGGCAATGGCATTCGCGTCGACCGATTTCAAGGGGGAGCGCACGATCACTAGCAGGATCTCGATGAAACGTTCGACGAGAACCTGATCGCGATTTTGACCGAGCTCCGTGCGAATTTGCGCCGCTTCGTCCTCGGCGAGGCGCAGAACGGATGGGTTCTCCTCGAACGTTCGCCGTAACGTGGTGGAGTTGTAGTGGAGATCCTGCTGCGCGACCCGAACGTCGGCGTCCATGACGAACGCATACTTCTGTCCTGTCGACGGCGGAGCGGGATTCTTGATCATGTTCGAGACGTCGACCACGAGCGAGTGAAGCTCATTGCCGGGTTCTCCGTCCTCTTCCGACTCGCCGATTCCGTCGATCGCTTTGTGAATGATCGTGCTCAGATCGCGGCGCCAGAGGTGGTTGATCATGTCGTCCGTGGCGCCGAGGTCGCGATCTTTCGTTTCAAGCACGGAGAGCAAAGCGTCGAGGTCTTCCGCCGTCACGTTCGGCAGGAACGTCACCTCGCGAAGACCGTCGCGAAACAGCGGGAAGAAGAACGAATCATCGTGTTTCGGACGGTTAAGAACGGAAAATTTGTCGAGAAAGAGATCCGTCGATGTGACGAAGAGGGTAAAGCCTTCCTCCGCTGCGGCCGCCCGGCACTTTTCCAGCAAGCGCTGGAACGCATCGATGTACGCGGCGTTGCCGGAGTGATAGAGACGCCGAGCCGACAGCGTCTTCTCGATCTGGAGCGCGAAATCTTTCACCGCTTCAATAGAGGGCATGGCGGATTTTGGACGATCCGCCCGATTGTACGCCCAATCGCTCCCGCGTGGCGACAAGCGCTTTGTTTGCTGTAGGTTGCTGAAGGAAGGATGGAAGGACATGGAGCGCAGAAAGCTGGGAGCCCAAGGTCTCGAGGTCTCGGCTATCGGCCTCGGATGCATGGGCATGTCGGAGTTCTATGGATCGAGCAACGAGACCGAGGCGATCGCCACGATTCATCGTGCCCTCGAACTCGGCGTCGATTTTCTCGATACCGCCGATGCATACGGTCCCTTCACGAACGAGAAGCTCGTCGGACGTGCGATCCGTGACCGACCGCTCGCTGCAGCGACCGGGGGTCGATCACATCGATCTCTACTACCAGCATCGCGTTGACAGCACCATGCCGATCGAGGAAACGATCGGCGCAATGGCCGACCTCGTCCGCCCTGGACGCGCGATCCGGAAGAAAAGATTCTGCCGACGGTGCGCGAGCTCGGAATCGGATTCGTCGCGTACAGTCCGCTCGGCCGCGGTTTTCTCTCCGGCGAGATCAAATCGATCGACGATCTCGAACCCCACGACTGGCGCCGCCGCAATCCGCGATTCAAGGCCGGCAATTTCCACAGGAACCTCGATCTCCTCGCTCGGATCGAAGAGATTGCCGCCGAGAAACGCGTTACGCCATCGCAGCTCGCACTCGCCTGGGTGCTCGCGCAAGGTCGCGACATCGTGCCGATTCCGGGAAGCAAGCGCCGATCGCATCTCGAGGAGAACGTGAAAGCGCTCGACGTACAGCTCTCGGAAGGCACTGCTGCGCATCGACGAAGCGCTTCCGCCCGACCTCGCTGCCGGCGCGCGCTATCCAGACATGTCAACCGTCAATCGTTAGTTGGAGTGTTTTATGGAAGTTGCTCACGAAGAACATGGCGCTCATCGGCTGCGCGCTGATGTTTCTGGCGATCCCGCAACCGTGGCCATATAGCATCTAATCGTACGCCGTTGACCGTACGCTTCGCTCGCCGTTCGCCGAAGGAGTACGGCCAACGGTCAACGGCGAACGGCGAACGAATTACGGCGCGACTTCGATCACCTCGAAAGTGTCGGGCAGAATCGAGCGCGGCGCGCCGAACTTCGCCGTCGGCAGAAAGATGTGATGCGTCTTCTCATCGAGCGCGATCGTGCGCGCGCCTGGCGCGGTCGTGATGGTCTCGATGACTTTGAATTCGTGCACCACGGTCAGCGTTCCATCAGCGCCATTCGAGCTGAACGCGAGCTGCTTCTGGTCATCGAATGCCGCGCCGTCCGCGCCTTTGCCGATGTCGACAGTCGCGAGGACTTTTCCGCTCTCTGCATCAACGACTGCCATTTTCTGATTGCGGCAGACGCTGAACAGGCGATGGTGTGGGCGGTCGATCGCCAACCCGGTTGGTTCCTCGCATGGAGCGAGCGGCCAACGATGCTCGACCGTTAGGTTTCTCGTATTAATATCTTGTATCTCATTCTTATCTTCAATATTCACGAAGGCATGGCCTGCGCGATTGCTGACGGCAAACTCCGGCTTTCCATCCAGCGCAATCGTGGCGATCACTTTGCCGTCGCCGTCGAATACGGTCGCGTTATGGCCGCGACCATTGAACGTGAAGAGGTGCTTCGTCGCCGGATCGTACAGAATCGCGTCCGGATTCTCGCCGGTCGCCTTCACCTCGGCGATCGTCGTCAGCTTGTCGAGATCGAAGATCGTCATCGTGCCTGCACGGCCGTTGCTCACGAAGCCGCGGTGCAGATCGGGCGCGATGGCGATGCCGTGCACACCTTCGGTTTTCGGAATTGTGCCGACCACCTTCTGCTGATCGAGGTCCACGACCTCGATGCGGTCGCTGTGCGCGACAAACAGCCGGCGTGACGCGCTGTCGATGGTCGCGTAATCCCAGCCGCCATTCCCGCCGACCGTGATGTGACGGAGGACATGATACGTAGCGTTGAGTTGGGTTGCCGAAGCGAGAGCGACAAGAAGCGCGATTGTTCTCATGGCGCGTAACGCTATCGCTGTCACGTTGAGCGCGCAAGTTGCAGTGTCCCAAAACATGAAAAAGACATTGATCGCAATCGCTGGAGTATTTGTTCTCATCGCGGCGGCGTCCGCTGCTGAAACGCAGGCGGAGCTGCAGAAGCAGGCGAAAATCTCGATGAAAAACGCGCGGTTGATCGCACTGAAGAGAGTCTCCGGTGGCGAAATTCAGAGCGCCGAGCTCGAGCGCGAGGGCGGCAAGCTGATTTATTCATTCGATGTGAAAAGCAAATCGGGGATTACCGAGGTGAATGTCAGCGCGATCAGCGGGAAAGTCATCGCCTTGCATCACGAGACTGCGGCAAAGGAAGCCGCCGAGAAGAAGAAAGAAGCCACAGAAAAGCACTAACGCGTTGCGGCGCCGCATCGCTACAAAAAATTCGGCGCTCAATAACCCGGCCACCGCCCCCGACCCCCGCCCATCCCACGCCCGCCCCGGCGGGGATAGTTGCCTTGATTGCGCTGCTGCCTCCGCTCCTGCAGTTGCTGTTGGAGTGTCTGCCATTGTTCGGCAGACAGGATCGACCGTTGGGCAGCGAGCATCTGCAGTTGGCGATCGAACAGAGAGTCGCGCAACGCGCGGATGCGCTGGCCAGCGGTGACGATGTCGGCCTGCGAGGGGTGGCTGGAATCGAGAAGCGTGCGCAGATCACGAACGGCAACGGTCATGTCGCGCTCGATGCGTGGCGCTTCGTCACCTTGATCGGTGGCGATCTTGCCGAGCGCCGCAACATGATCGCCGGTCAATCGAACGGCATCAGCGAGCATCGGCTGACGCCACCAGTCGGCGGGCGGCAGCATGTCCAGGCCGCCGGCCATCGGTCGGTTTGCTGCGAATGTGCCGTCGCCGCCGTCCATCGGCGGACGACTGCGTGGCGAATAAACGGATCGGTCGGAATCGGAGCTCGAGCAGGAGACGGCGAGGACGGCGATGGCAGCGAGAACGGCGAATCGTTTCATGCCTGCATTTACGCGCGATCACGCCGGCCGTTGAAGGCGCTCTTTGTGCAACTTTAGAGTTGGAGAAGGAGAAGAGTCATGCGATTGGTAGCCTTCCTCGCGATTCCTTTGATGTTCGTTGGATGCGGTTCAGGTACGTACGGCACACAGGCAGCGCCGACCACGATGTCATCGATGCCGGCGAGTGCCAATCAAAGCGCGGCGCTGACCCAGGCGATGCGCAAACTTTGGGCGGACCACGTCGTGTATACGCGTCTGTACGTCATCGCCGCCGTGAACGGGACCGACGACGCGCAACCGACGGCGGCGCGCCTGCTCGAGAACCAGGAAGACATCGGCAACGCGATCGTTCCGTATTACGGTGCGCCCGCTGGCCAGAAACTCACCGATTTGCTCAAGCAGCACATTCTCATCGCTGTCGATCTGGTGGGGGCGGCAAAGGCAAACGATCAGGCGAAATTTCAGGATGCCGATCGAAGGTGGCATCAGAATGCCGCCGACCTCGCGACATTTCTGAGCGGCGCGAACCCGAACTGGCCTCGCCAGGCGGTTCTCGACATGCTCAACCAACACCTGTCACTGACGACCAAGGAAGCCGTCGACAGGCTGCAGAAAAATTACGCCGACGACGTGCCGAACTTCGACGCGATTTTCAATCAGGCGATGATGATGGCCGACACGCTGACCAACGGCATCATCGCGCAATTCCCCAATCAGTTCCGCTCTTAATCGCGCACGAGCAGCCGCGCCGCGTTTTCGCCGAGAATCGCTGCGCGGTCCGATTCGGAGACGTTCAGAGCGGCGATGCTGTCAAGCATCTTACGCAGGCTGCCGATCTGGTGCGGGTAGTCGCTGCCGGCGAGGATGTGATCGGCTCCGGCGAAATCGATCGCCAGTTGCAGCGCGCGGACATCGAAGTTGACCGAGTCATAATAGAACTCGCGGAGATATTCACTCGGGGGACGATCGATGTTCGCGCGGCATTCCTTGAAAGCGTGGAAGCCGCGATCGAGCCGCTCGACGAGATAGGGAATCGCGCCGCCGAGGTGGCCGAGGGCCCATTTGATGCGAGGGAAACGCTCGACGGTGCCGCTGAAGACGAGGCTCGCTGCGGCGAGCGTCGTATCGAGCGGAAATCCGACGAGCGGCATGAGCCAGTAATCTTTCATCGCCTCGACACCGACCGGCGAAGTCGGATGAATGTGAATGACGGCATCCAGCTCGTTCGCCACTTCCCACAGCGGCCAGAATTGACGGTCGCTCAGCGCCGCGCCGTTGATGTTGCTGAACACCATCGCGCCGCAGAAGCCTAGCTGCCGGCAGGCGCGATCGAGCTCCTTTGCCGACGCTGTGGGATCGCTGAGCGGAAGAGTGGCCACGGCGA
>Ga0137373_10009782_pt1 | contig 10030 bp, 13 predicted proteins | sample SagtaG_5_FD_104912 | JGI IMG/M metagenome (GOLD analysis project Ga0137373, IMG submission 104912) | Vadose zone soil microbial communities from Sagehorn Ranch, Mendocino, California, USA - Sage1_R_80_16 metaG | ecosystem: Environmental > Terrestrial > Soil > Vadose zone | place: USA...
CATCGACGCCAGGTAGGTCCGCTCCGGTGCCACCACCTGCTCGACGGCGTTGGCGACCCGGTGCACCACTGCCAGCAGCCCGAGGAACGCCTCACGGTTCAACTCACGAACGACGTGCTCGACGTGGGCCTTGGGTGCCACCAGCACCTTGCCCTGCAGGGTTGGGTAGCGGTCGAGGAAGGCGATGTGGGCGTCGTCTTCGAAGATGACCTGCTCGTAGTCGTAGCTGGGGTCGCCTGCAACGACGCCGCACACAAAGCAGTGGCCGGTGCGGATCCGCTGCTCATAGGTTGCAAGGTCGATCGGGACCCGCTCGGCGTCCATGCCGTGGCTCCTTTCGCCGCTTGGGGTTGGGACGACTTCACCCGACCACGCCGGGTGTCAGTGGACGACCCGGGGGTCTTGCGGGCTTGGGGGCTCGACGATGTGGTCGATGGTGGTGTAGCGGTAGGCACCGGCGACCGACAGGCCGAACAGGTCGCACAGGGCGCGGATGTCGCCGCCGGTAGCGTGGGCTTCGTCGAGGATGCGGTCTTGGCGGATGCGCATGCCTGGCATCGAGAGTTGGTGGCGGATCCACCATGGGGTCACGTGGCCGGCGGTGCCGGCGTTGCGCACGTGCACCAGCAGGTAGGAGTTGATCGAGCCGGGCCAGGTCCGGTGCCGCCAGTCCAGGTAGGCGGCCAAGCGCTGGCGGACCGGGGTGGCGAGCAGGACGACCTGCTCGTCGCCGTGGGCGTCGCGAAGGTGCAGGCGGCCGTCGCGCAGGTCGGTCAGGCGGATCTCGGCGAGCTGCCAGATCCGCACCGCGTGGAAGGCCAGCAGCGCGGTCAGCAGCGCCGTGGCCGGGTTGTCGCTGTCAAGCGCGCGGCGCAGGGCCGCAAGGAAGACACCGAGGTCACGTGACCGATTGTGACCACAGACCGGCCCATACAGCGACGATCCGCAACGGCCGTTCACAACCTCTGACGAGCGCGTTTGCTGCCCTCTGCCGCCGAGAGTCATGGGGCGAGAGGTGGTCATGGAAGAGGGGGGAAAGCAGGGCCTCGGCATAGTGCGGGCTTGTCCGGTTGGTGATGCTTGGGTGAGTGGGTTGGGTTGAATGTAGAACAGGCACGGTTCCCGGCGATCATGTGGTTATCGAAGCCCATGACCAGACCGGACCACCGTGCCTGCCCCTTTATCATCCCCCATTCCCGCGGTTGCCCAGCGGCTGGACCCGCCCGACGCGCTGGCACCCGAGCAGGCCCGTGACCTGCTCGACTACCTCGCCCAGATCACCGACCCACGCCACCGGCGCGGCCGGCGGCACGCGCTGACCGTGGTGCTGGCCGTGGCGGTGGTCGCGGTGCTGACCGGCGCCAGATCCCTTGCCGCGATCGGTGAGTGGGCCAGCGACGCGCCCGGCCAGGTGCTGGCCGCGCTCGGGGTCCGCCGCGACCCGTGGACTGGCACCTTCAGGCCACCTGGCGAGGCGACCGTGCGCCGGGTGCTGGCCCGCATCGACCCTGATGCGCTGGACCGTGCCGTCGGCGCCTGGCTGGCCGCCCAGCAGCCACCACCCGCCACCCCGCCATCGCCACCACCCCGGCTGTGGCGGCAGGCGGTCGCCGTCGACGGCAAGACCCTACGCGGCAGCGGCCACCACCAAGCCGCGCCGGTGCACCTGCTCGCCGCGATGGACCACACCAGCCGCGGCATCCTGGGCCAAGTCGACGTCGACACCACCACCAACGAGATCGCCCGGTTCCAGCCGCTGCTGGAGGTCTTGGACCTGGCCGGGCGGGTGCTGACCGCCGACGCCATGCACACCCAGCGCGAGCACGCCGACTGGCTGGTCACCCACAAGCACGCCGCCTACCTGCTGATCGTCAAGGCCAACCAGCCCACCCTGCACCACCAGCTGGCCACCCTGCCATGGCGCCAGATCCCCGTCGCCGACCACACCCGCGACCGCGGCCACGGCCGCGCCGAGCTCCGCCGCCTGCAAGCCACCACCATCGCTGGCCTGGACTTCCCCCACGCCACCCAGGCGATCCGCATCACCCGCCGGGTCCGCACGCTTGCCAGCCGCCGCTGGCGCACCGTCACCGTGTACGCGGTCACCAGCCTGCACGCCGCCCAGGCAAGCCCTGCCCGCCTGGCCGACTGGATCCGCGGGCACTGGGGCATCGAGGCGTGCACCACATCCGCGATGTCACCTTCGCCGAGGACGCCTCCCAGGTCCGCACCGGCACCGCCCCCAGGGCCATGGCCAGCCTGCGCAACCTCGCCATCGCCATGCTGCACGCCAGCGGCCACCGCAACATCGCCGCCGCGCTGCGCCGCAACGCCCGCGACGCCACCCGAGTCCTGCCACTGCTTGGCATCACCAGCCCATGAACCGGCACTTGCCAAGGCCCTGGGGAATGGCGGCAGAGGTCGCGGCAACGTACGAGCTTCCGCCGCCGCTCGATGACGATTGGCGCACGCCCAGGCGCAAGTGATATCTCCGAGCACTGGCGCAGACGGCAGTACTCTGCGTCGACCCTCATCGCCCACGCGCGCCCATGCGGACGCTATTCCTCTTGTCGGAAGAGCTGCGAGCCCCAATGTTCGACGAGGCGGCCGTTCGCGAAACGGAGCATGTCCAGCGTCTCGCGCGTGACGACGACGCCGGCCTGGTTGACGCGATACCAACGAAGACGCACGGCAGCCCGCTCCCCGTCGGCGACCAGATCCTCTACGGTCACGCGGACACCTTCGTCCCGACGCACTGCCTCCACGACCTCTCGAAAGCCGTCGGGGCCTCGAATCTCCTTCTCGCCCAAGCCTTGATGATCCACGTACTCAGGGGCGATCACCGACGGGATCAGATCGACAGCACCAATATCGAAGATCTCGACGATCTTCCGGGTGAGAGCTTCGGCCTCGGTCACCGTGCACCCCTACGTACGGACGGTCAGATCGTATCAGGCCGCTCTCGGGCATCTTGGACGACCATAGCGGTCGGATGACATTGTCGAGCACCGGCCAGGTGAGTGAGCTATCGGTCAGAGGCGTTCCGCTCAATCAGGGCCGGCGCCACCCGCCGACGCCGACTATCAAGACAAATCATCACTATGCCGAGGCCCTGGGGGGAAAGGGAGCCTGGGGCCGTTGCGATCCGCGCGACTGGGTCCAGACGCAATACACAAAGGCCATGATCTATGGCTCAACTGGTTGAAGTTTCTTTCGGAAGGGAACACCCAGACGCAAGCAAATAGCCAACATTAAAGAACCCAAGCCTACGCCGTACATTGGCTTAATTCAAACTGCGTAAATTCAAGACCTCAGGCTATACGCTTTGGCCGGGCGCGATTAGACTTTCGCGGGTCGGATCCGTCTCAAGGAACGGGGGGGAACTCGTGACGAGACTCCGCATGCTGCTGATCGCCATTGGGTTGGCGGTCGCGCTCGTGGTCGGCTCGGCCGCGGTGGCGCTCGCCAGCCCGTCGCCGCCGACGAACGGCGGGAACGGGGCCGGCCAATCTGGCCAGTGCACTGGACCGGCTGCCGACCGCCCGGCCTCCTGCCAGTCGTCACACTGACCGACCGCCGTCTGTCCGGCAACTGGCTGATCCTGCCGACCATCGATATCGACACGACCCCGCCCAGCGGCGGGGTCGTTGCATTGGGAACCGGACGACCCCGACCTGAACCGGCCGATCACCGCCCCCTCGACCGGTGCGCGGAACTGCTGGCCATCAACCTGGGCAGCCTGCCGCTCCAGCTCGGCCTCGTCCAGCGGGCGCTCATCGGCAGGCGGTATCGCCGGGCGCCCCGAAGTCAGTGGTAGTCGCTGGTGGTGTTGCCTTCTTGCCGCTCGACCAGCTCGAGGGCTGATGGGTCGGTCGGGCCGCGAACGGCGCCACGCCCACCAGCACGCCCGAGCCGGGCTATTTGCCGCCCCAGCTGGACCTCGTCGCGGCCAAGGCGGCACCAGCTCGGTCACTCGATCGCCCCGGGCGAGGACGCGGCGGCTGCCCCCTCTAGATCGGTCGCGATCGTCGGCGCCACGGGAGGGTTCTACCACGCCAGAATGCCGCAGAGGGGCGAGCTTCACTCGAAGCTCGCCCCTCTGCGTGGGGATCTTGCGCTACGCGCCGCTCTTGCTATGACGCCGGCTGGCCACCAGGCTGGCCGCGCCGAGCGCGAGCAGGGCCAGACCCGCGACCATCATGGGCAGCGAGTTGCTGCCGCTGAAGGGCAGAGCGCCCCCGCCGCCGGCGGCCGAGGAGCCGCTGCCACCCAGGCTGGAAGCCGGCAGCGTGCCGCCCGACTCCGTCGTGGTGGTGCTACCGCCCGGCGTGGTGGTCGACGTGGTGGTGCTGCTCTCGCTCACGCACGGCTGGGCCCAGAACACCTTGTACTTGTTGAACTTGGGGGTCTTACTCCCCGGGCTGGTGACGGCGACATTCAGCTTCACGTGGAAGCCCTGCTGCTCCTGGGGCACGATGCCGTCGAAGTCCAGCGTGTAGGTTTTCTCGCCATCGAACCCCGCCGGGCTGCCGCCACCGGAGTTATCATCCGCACCGATGTCGACCGTGTCGGTCAGCAGGAGCGCCCCCTTGCCGGTCGGGGCCCAGGCCGTGAAGATGACCGTGGCGACGTCGCCCTCGTCGAAGCCGAAGAAGGTGACCGTGAAGGGGCACCCGACGTGCGGCTGGTTCCACGGGTTACTGTCCAGCGGCATCTTGTGGATCTTGACGGTGCCGTTGTTCCCCGGCGGGTTGGGGGCCGCGAAGGCGGTGTTACCGAGGAGCAACAGCAACAGCCCGGCCATGAGGGTGACCGCCATGGCGATCAGCGGGAACCTGCTTCCTGTTCGCACCGCGGGCACTGGCTCCCTCCTGGGGACGTCCTGTCCGAGACGCGCATGCCGGGCATGGCCGCCGTGAGCGGGTTTGTCGTCTGTCAGGACAAACCGTTGAGTGCCTCGGGAGCGTTACACTCTGGCGAAGAGAATTTGACCGGTCGCGGTCACCTCGCGCGCTAGCTCCATCGTCATTCGGTTTGCTGCTTTGGGGATGTAGTGTCCGCTCCTTGCCGTTCGGGGAGGAGCGGACACTAGCGCATGGCACCCGCCGCACCCGCCCAGCCGCCCTCGCCGCCGCCGATCACCGACCGGATCGCGCTGTCTCACCCCCGGGGCTCCTGGTTGGGCTGTCGGAGAAGCCGAGCAAGGTAGTGCAGTCCGCTGGGGTCGCGGAGCCGAATCACCCGCCCCTCGAACGCCACCGTCCAAAGATCACCTTCGTGTCGGATCATGGCGGGCTCTGGCTCCCCGCCTGCCTCGACGGCGGGATCGCTCGGGCCGGTTTCCTGCTGCAACCCCTCGATCTGCTCCCGGAGCGTGACAAGCCCCAGGTCCTCCGCGACCGTGGACGCGCTGCTGAGCAGCGCCCAGGCCCTCTCGGGGTGTCGTTTCCTGCTCTGGGCTCGGGCGCGACCTTGGACCATCTCGGCGAGCCGGGTCTTGCCGATCCCCGGCGTAGCCGCGATGAACACCGTGCGCCCCCTCCTCCTGAGGCGGACACCCGGCCCTGCCGACGGCATACCCGCTATGCCGTCGGCAGGGCCGATGGCTCCAGGCAGGCCGCCCGTGAGCGCTCTTGATAGCCGCCACGCCGGACCTTGTCGTGCTGGCCCGGCAAACCGATGACAGAACCGTTGACCAGCGGAAACGCTGCTGGCGGCGTGTTGGGATTGTGGCAAGTTGGGTGCACCGACTCGTCCATTGCTGGAACACCGCTGTCAGCGAGGCTGCCGTCCCACACATTGTCAGCGGCCATCGGTTCTCGTGGCCGCGAACACGCACACCACCCGCAGCGCGCAGCCGGGCATGGGCTTGCGATCGGTGTACGTCGAGAGTCCGGTATTTCCTCGAGATGGCTGGGCGGGCTAGGGTTGGCTGGATGGAACGGGTCGTGCTCAGAGGACTCTTGGCGCTTCGCTGGGCGGCGTGGGGATGGATGGCATCGGTGGTCGCCATGAGCTATCACGATCTCCGGCGTGCCTGGCTGGCGGTTGTGCTGGTGGCTGGGGCGCTGGTCTACACGATCCTGGCGACCGTGTGGCTGCGGCACGGCACGGCTGCTCGGGCCGCCCGCGGTGGTGAGCGAGTTGGCGTTGGCGACCGCGCTGGTCTTGGGCGACGGCTGGGCATACGGGTCCGGCCATGCCTTCTCGGTCTCGCAGCCGCTTGGCTCGGTTTGGCCGCTGGTGGCGGTGCTTAGCGTCGGGGTGGCCTTCGGTGCCACCTGGGGGATCGGCGCCGGGCTGCTGCTGGGTCTGGCCCGATTGGGCGCGGCCCTGGCCAACGGTGCTCGCGATCTGGATGGCGGCCAGGTCATCTCACTGGTCAGCACCGGCCTGTTCTACGCGGTCGCCGGGGCCGTGGCCGGCTATGTGGCCTGGCTGCTGCGGCGAGCGGAACGAGAGATCTCGGCAGCGCGGGCCCGCGAGGAGGTGGCCCGGACTCTGCATGACGGGGTGCTGCAGACCCTGGCGGTGGTGGAGCGGCGCTCAACCGACGCCAGCCTGGTTCGTCTGGCCCGCGAGCAGGATCGTGAGCTGCGTCGCTATCTGTTCGGCGACACGATCGCCGGCGACGGCGCCGACGACTTCGGTGCGACGCTGCGCGCCGTGGCGGCCCGGTTCGATGCCGCCTTCGCGGTCCCGGCCGATGTGCTGGTCCCAGACGACCTGCCCAGGCTTCGCCAGGAGCAGGTGGAGGCGTTGAGCGGGGCGGTGAGCGAGGCGCTGACCAACGCCGGCAAGCATGCCCAGGCCCAGCGCGTGACGGTGTTCGTCGAGCCCAACGACGACGGCGGCCTGTTCTGTTCGGTCAAGGACGACGGCGCCGGCTTCGACACAGGGATGACGCCGCCTGGGGTCGGCATCGACCGCTCGATTGTGGGCCGAATGGTGGAGATCGGCGGCCGTGCCGAGGTGCGCAGCCGTCCCGGCCACGGCACGGAGGTGTGCTTGTGGCTGTGAGACGCCCGACGGTGGTACTGGCCGACGACCACCCGATCTGGCGCGATGGCGTCCGCGCGGACCTGGGCAGCGACTTCGAGGTGGTCGGCGAGGCGGGAGGCGCCCGGGAGGCCATCGAGGTCATCAGGACCACCATGCCTGACCTGGCCGTGTGCGACCTGCACATGCCCGACGGCGGCGGGATCGCCGTGGTGCGGGCCTGCGCGGCCGACACGCGGATCGTCATGCTGACCGTGTCCGAGCAGGAACGAGACTTGCTTGACGTGGTGGCGGCGGGGGCGGTCGGGTACCTGGTCAAGTCCACCCCCGGACCCGAACTGCTGACCGCGCTCAAGCGAGCCGTCGATGGGGAGCCGGTGTTCTCCCCGGCGCTGGCGTCGCTGGTGCTGGGCGAGTTCCGCCGGCTCACAAAGGCCGCCTCCGGGACCCAGCCGCTTTCGGAGCGGGAGCGAGAGGTCCTGCAGTTGGTGGCACGGGGACATACCTATCGCGAGATCGGCGAGGAGCTGTATATCGCGGAGAAGACAGTGGAGAACCACGTCCGCAACATCCTCGGCAAGCTCCACCTCAACCGGCGCCACGAGCTGGTCCGTTTCGCCATAGAGCACGGCATCGAATAGGGGATTCCCCCGGAGTGAAATAGGGGCAGACCCGGATATTCGCCGGCAGCGGCTTGCCGGACACTCGGCGTCGAGGTCCACGACCACCCAGACGCCGGAGCCCAGCATGGCAGCCCACCAGCAGACCAGCCATCACCATCGGCTGCTCGTTGTCATCGGCCCGTCGGGCAGCGGCAAGTCCAGCGTGATACGCGAGCTGCAGCGACGGGGTGTGCTCCGGGTCCATCCCACTTGGACAGACCGCCCAAGCCGCGATGACGAGCGCAGCGGGTCTGCCGAGCACCGTTTCATCTCTGACGCGGCCTTCGACAGACTCTGCTCGCAGGGCTTCTTCCTCCAGACAGCGGCATTGCCCGGGCTCCCATTTCGCTACGGACTGCCGGCCCTGCACCCACCTGTCGGTGGACCGATCGACGCGGTCATCCTGCGAGCCCCATTCGTGGACCGCTTCGCCCAGCTCTTCCCCGACCAGCTCGTGTATCAGCTCGAGGACACCGCTCAGCGGGCACGCGCGCGGCTGCTGTCGCGCGGTTGCGCGCCGGCGGAGCTTGCCGCCCGGCTGGACGACCACCACACCGAGATCGCGGCGGGACGCCGCGTCGCCCACCGGGTCATCGTCAACGACCGACCCCTGGCCGCGCTCGCCCACACGGTGGCGGCGGCGCTGCACACCGACATGACAGGAGGCCTCCCGTGACGACCGAACAGCCTCACCCACTGCCCCAGCGACAGCGCGGCAGATCACCCGCTCCATGGCGATCCTGGACGAAGCTACTTGGGCCGATCCTTGGGCTCACCGTGGTTGGCACGGTCATCGCGATCGCCCTTCTCGGCCTGCTGGCCCTCGCCGCCGCACTCGTGTTCACCGCCTGGTTCGGCATGTATGGGAGCAACAAATGATCCAGCGCATCCGACTCGTGATCCTGCTGGCCCGACCCGCCGTCATCCTGCTGCTCGGACTGTTCACCGCACTCGGTCTCGCCCAGGCCGGCCAGGGTGAGAACCACGTGCTGCTGGCCAAGGCACTGCTGGTGATAGTCGGGTACCTGCTGTTCTCGGTCACCGTCAACGACCTCGCCGACCAGGCCATCGACCGGATCAACCTCCCCGGGGACCGGCGCCGACCACTGGCGGCTGGAACCACCGCGCGCCACGAGCTGGTGGTCCTGGGCGTCATCGCCGCCGTCGTGGCCCTAGTGGCGAGCGCGATGCTGCACCCGGGGGCGATCGTCGTCGTCACAGCCGGGCTCGCCCTCAGCGCCGCCTATTCGCTGCGACCCGTCCGCGTCGCCGACCGCGGTGTGGTTGCCTCCCTGCTGCTGCCGGCGGGCTATGTCGCCGTGCCCTATCTTGTGGGCGTCCTCGGCGCGCGCGGCTCAATCGCCGCGGGCGACCTGGCGCTGCTCGGCGGCCTGTACGTGGGGTTCATCGGCCGCATCGTGCTCAAGGATTTCCGAGACGTCCGCGGCGACGCCCTGTTCGGCAAGCGCACCTTCCTGGTCCGCCACGGGCGGCGGCGGACCTGCGCGTTCAGCGCCGCCTGCTGGACCGCGGGAGCGATCACCCTCGCCACCGTCAAGCAGCCAACCTCGACCTTGGTTGTGGCCTGGGCCGTGTATCTGGCGGTCGCACTATGGCTGCTGCGGGCCTTGTCGGCCGAGCGTGGCTGGCGGCAGGACGAGGCCCTCATCTCAGCCATCGCCACTGTCGGCCGCGGGATGATGGTGACGCTGCTCGCACACTACTCCATTACCGCTGCCCGCTGGTCAGCCCCCACCTACCTCGGCGTGATGGGCGCGCTGGTCGCCATCACCACCGGCCAGGCCTGGATCATGGCGCACCGCGGCCCCATCACCAGGCTCACGGTCCCCACCGACTTTGCGAGCGCGGCCACAAGGCCCAGGCGCGACGCCAAGCTGGCCTCGACAATCGAAAGCTGATGCGACTCAGCGACGACCAGGCAGATCGCGCCGCGCTGGACCGGCGGCTCCAGGTCGCCAGCGTCCCGCGTGAGTTGCTGCTGGTCACCACGATTCCCGGCTACCGGTTCACCGTCGGCGGCACCGGTAGCGGCTACGGGCGCGTCGCCGCCATCCCGCCTGACCCTGGCGTGGTGGCCGGGCAACCGGATGACAGGTGAGCCCCACGACTCGTGGGTCCCCGGAGGGGGTGGCGGTCCCGACCAGGGCGGCCTTGAGCTGCGCGGGAGACCAGTCCGGGAAGCGCTGGGCCAGCGCTGCCGCAGTCCCGCTGACGTGCGGGGCGGCCATGGAGGTTCCGGACAGCTTCATATAGTTCTCGCCGACGGGCTCGCCCAGCTCGCTGCCGCTGGCACGCGGGGCGATGATGTCCACGCCGGGTGCGGTGATCTCCGGCTTGAGTGAAAGGGC
>Ga0137373_10009783_pt1 | contig 10028 bp, 9 predicted proteins | sample SagtaG_5_FD_104912 | JGI IMG/M metagenome (GOLD analysis project Ga0137373, IMG submission 104912) | Vadose zone soil microbial communities from Sagehorn Ranch, Mendocino, California, USA - Sage1_R_80_16 metaG | ecosystem: Environmental > Terrestrial > Soil > Vadose zone | place: USA: California...
CCAGGAGCGGAGCATCGCCCGTCTCCGGGACGCGTGCGTCGTCGAGATCGACTCCGGCCACATCCCTGCCGTCACGCATCCCCAGGAGTTCGCGAGGATCCTCGACGGCATCGCCGACGCGCACAGCATCGCGTGACCGACCTGACCGGGACCGGTTCGACACCGGGATCCGGGTCCCGGCCCCGCGTGGCTCCGCCGCGCTGCGGCGTCGCTCGAACCTAGAGTCATCTCGAGCGAGCCGCCGTTCGAGGAGAGCCCGATGGCCGAGCAGCCGCAGCGCCACGAGTACGCCGAGCGGATGTTCCCTGCGCCGGTCGACCTCGGCATCGCGCAGCCCGACCGCGCCGTGTGCAACGTGCGGTTCGGGACGAGCTCCTACCTCGAGGGCGAGGGCGGCGAGGGCAAGTCCTGGTACGAGGGCGGGGGCACGCCGACCGAGAAGGCTGTGCAGAACATCGTCGTCTATCCGCCGACGAGCGGGCTCCAGACCCAAGGCGACCCGTTCGAACCGGTGAAGATCGGCGTGCTCGTGGACATGGACCTCGGTCAGCTCCTCGCCGACTGGATCGACCCGACCATCCTCGCGATCGAGGACGCGCTCAACGAGGGCGTGTGGGGCCGGAGCCCGGTCGCGATCGTCACCGCCGACGCGCGTGGTCTCCCCCGCGAGAACTACCGCAAGCTGATCGACGGCTACCACTGGCTGGTCGAGCAGGGGTGCGTCGTGATCCTCGGGCCGATGATCTCCGACAACTGCCTCACGCTCCAACCCGTCGCCGACGAGGTCGGCGTGCCGGTGATCGGCTGGACCGGCGCGCACCGGTTCGCGAGCGAGTTCTGCTACACGGTCGCCAACGGCGACATCCCGACCGAGGGCGTGATGTGCGCGAACTGGCTCTGGCAGCGCGGCCTCGAGCGGGTCGGGCTGTTCTGGGAGGCAGGCTCGTCGGGGCGCGACTACGCCGACTTCTTCCGCGACGAGGCGTTCCGGCTCGGGCTGATCGTGACGCGTGAGGTCAAGCTCGAGCCCAACCCGCGCAACTTGAAGGAGCACCTCGAGGAGATGCGCGAGATGGGCACCGAGGGCATCTACTACGGCGGATACGGCTACGCGACGTTCCACTTCGCCGACGCGTTCCGCGCTCTCGACTGGGACCCGCCGCGCGTCATGGGCACCGCCTTCATGTTCTATTCGAACTCGAACAAGTGGGCCGAGGGCCTCGAGGGCTGGCACGGCGTCGACCAGCTCGGCGAGGACGGCGCGAACGCCAACTACGAGGCGATGATCAAGCGGTTCGAGGCCCGGTTCGGGCGCAAGACGCGCAACGTCGTGATCGCGCTCTCGTACGACACGGCGCGCGCTGCCATCCACGGCATCGCGAACGCGCGCATCCCGACACCGCGCGACGTGCGCGACGGGCTCGACCGGATCCGCTGGATGCCGGCCACCAATGGCGGCCCTGCGACGTACGTCCAGTTCGGTCCCGGCGACCACAAGGGCTACAAGGGCGACTTCCTCACGATCCGCGAGCTCCGCGGCGGCAAGCTGCACTTCGACGGCTACTACCGCCCCGAGTGGCCCTCGAACACGATGTCGTGACGCGGCCGCCGAGCCTGTGGCGTTTCTGAACCTGCTCTGGCAGGTTCAGAAACGCAACAAGGGGCTGCCCGGAGGCTGCCGTCAGGCGCGGAAGGCGGCGTCGAGGATCTCGTGCAGCTCGTCGAGCGTCATGCGCTCGGTGCGGGTACGGCCGTCGTTCATGATCGGCGAATCGACGATCAGGGGGTCGGTCGCCTGGTAGGCGGACACGATCCCGCTGAACAGCATCGCGAGCACCTCGGGATCGCCGTCGCGCAGCTCCCCCGCGTCCTGCCCTGCCCGGAACATCTTCGACTGGAGGTTCATCGCCTCCGTGTAGTTCTCGACCGCGGTCTTGTCGATCTTGGAGTCGAGGTCGCCGAGCGTGACACCCGACGTGCGCAGGAACAGCCGCCCGAAGCTCGCGTGCTCGCGGAAGAACCCGACCTGGTAGCTGGCGAGCCGGTGCATCGCGTCACGCGCCCCGCCGGGTGCCTCCAGCACGCGCCGCATGCCCTCCATGAACTCCGAGCCGCGACGCATGAAGATCTGGACGAAGATGTCGTCCTTCTCGGTGAAGAAGCTGTAGACGCCGCCGACGGAGAACTCCGCCCTCGCCGCGATCTCCTTGATCGTTGCGTCGTGGAAGCCCTTGCGGGCGAACACCTCCTCGGCCGCGTCGAGGATCTGCATACGGCTGAGGTGGCGGTGGTGGAGCCGGCGCTGCTCTCGGGGACTGAGCGCGTGGGCTTCGCCGGCGGCCGCGCTCATGCGGTCGCTCGCTCGGCGAGCTGACCAAGCGTGACCCGTGGGGTGTCGTCGTCGTAGCGGCCCTGGCTCATCGAGCGGATCGACACGTCGTGGCCGACTGCTTCGGAACGCAACGCGCCGACCGTCGACTGCTCCCGCGGACGGTGGGCGAACGGGTCGAACCGGTACCACCGCATCGCGTTCTCGTGCGTGATCTTGTTGATCTCGTCGTCGGGCACGTCGTACCGGGCCGCGACCCGCGTGAGCTCCTCGGGCGCTCGCGGCCACGACGAGTCCGAGTGCGGGTAGTCCTGCTCCCAGCAGATGTTGTCGATGCCGATCTCCTTGCGCAGCGCGAGCCCGATCGGGTCGGCGATGAAGCACGTGAGGATGTGCTCACGGAACACGTCGGACGGGAGACGGCCGCCGAAGTCCTGTCCGGTCCAGAGGTGGTGCATGTCGTAGGTACGGTCGAGACGGTCGAGGAAGTACGGGATCCAGCCAGTGCCGCCCTCGGAGAGCGCGACGCGCAGTTCCGGGTACTCCTTGAAGATCCGTGACCAGACGAGGTCGGCCGCGGCCATGCAGATGTTCATCGGCTGGAGCGTGATCATCACGTCGATCGGCGCGTCGGGTGCCGTCATCGCGAGCTGACCCGACGACCCGAGGTGGACATTCATCATCGTGCCTTCGTCGACGAGCGCCTGCCAGATCGGGTCCCAATGGGCGTCGTGGAAGCTCGGGAGGCCGAGCGTCGCCGGGTTCTCGGTGAACGTGAGCGCGTGACAGCCCTTCTTCGCGACGCGACGGATCTCCTCGGCGCAGAGCTGCGGGTCCCAGAGGATGGGGAGCGCCATCGGGATGAAGCGACCCGGGTACGAGCCGCACCACTCCTCGATGTGCCAGTCGTTGTACGCACGCACGACGGCTGCGGCGAGCTCCTTGTCGTCACACCCGAGGAACAGCCGTCCCGAGAACGACGGGAACGACGGGAAGTTCATCGTGCCAAGGACGCCACCGGCGTTCATGTCCTTGATCCGCTCGTTGACGTCGTAGCAGCCGGGGCGCATCTCTTCGAACGCGGTGGGGTCGACGCCGTACTCCTCCTTGGGGCGCCCGGCGACCGCGTTCAGGCCGATGTTCGGGACCTGCTGGCCCATGAAGACCCAGACGTCGTTGCCCTCGGGGGTCCGCTCGACACGAGGGGCCGCGTCGGCGAACTCGGCCGGCATGCGCCCCTCGAACATGCCGGGCGGCTCGACGAGGTGGTCGTCGACGCTGATCATGATCATGTCTTCGGTCTTCATCTGCGCTCCCCAACATCGATATCAGGATCCGCGCTCTGTCAGGCGAACCGCGGTTCACCCTACCGCTCGGGGCCGCGACCCGTCGGTGGCCCACCGCCGGTGGCGGCCGTGCTGGCATGATCCCCCCGATGCCGAACGACAAGGTCTACATCCACGAGTTCATCGACATCCGCGGCCACAACCGGGCGAAGTACATGCACCACATGACGGCCAACTGGGTGCCAGTGGCGATCCGGGAGCGCAACATGCGCTGCTTCGGGGTCTGGGGGACGGTGGGCTCGACCGGTCGGTGGCCCGAGGTCGTGAACCTGTGGGAGCTCGAGGGCTGGGATGGGCTCGCCACGAACTTCGAGCACGAGTTCTCGCACGCGACGCTCCAGGACCCGTCGCTCGCCGAGTGGTGGGCGCAGGCCGCGCAGTTTCGCCGCGGTGGCTTCGATCGCATCCTCGTGCCCGAGCCGTGGACGCGGACCATCGACGAGCTGGTCGCCGCGGGCGTGCGGGGGGCGGTCTACGCCCACGAACTCGTCACGCTCCCGCCGGGAGCCGGCCGCGACTATCTCGCCGCGTTGCGCGACGAGGGGAAGGGCGCGGTCGAGGCGTTTGGCCTCGAGCTGATCGGCGCGTTCGCCGTGGCAATGGTGCACGACTCCGAGTGCATCGCGATCTGGGCGAGCCCCGACTGGCAGACGTGGGCCCGGTTCGAGGCGGCCCGGGACCACGAGCGCCTCGAGGGATGGCACACCACGCTGCGCGTACTCGGCGCCGACTGGCGGCGCACGCTGATCGTCGACTCGCCGCTCTCCCCCATGCGCATCGGCCGCCAGCCCGTCGAGTCGGACCGCCGGCCCCAGGACCAGATCTGAGCTGCCGCCGAGGCCCGCGCGACCTGACGACCACGTCAGGTCGATGACAAGATCAGGCCCCATGCCCGGCGCACTCGACGGACTGAAGATCCTCGACCTCTCGTGGGGCATCGCAGGGTCGCTCGGGGCGCTGCTCCTCGCCGAACGGGGCGCCGCCGTGTCAAAGGCCGAGCCGCCGGGAGGCTGCCCGTTCCGCGACTACGACGGGTACGCGGTGTGGGACCGGTCGCGCCGCTCGGTCACGGTCGACCTCAAGAACCCGGCCGGATTGGAGGCGTTCCGCGCGCTCGCCGCCGACGCCGACGTACTCGTCGAGACGTTCCGCCCCGGCGTCGCCGACCGTCTCGGCATCGGGTACGACGCCGTGCACACGCGAAACGAACGACTCGTGTACTGCTCGTGCCCCGCGTACCCCGACGGGCACCGCCTGGCTAGCCATCACGGCTACGACGCGCTCGTGCAGGCGAGCAGCGGCCAGCAGTGGGAGCAACCGGGTTGGCGTCTCGGGCCGATCTTCCTGCACATGCCGATGCCGAGCATGGCCGCGATGTTCCTCGTGCCGACCGGTATCCTCGCCGCGCTGCTCGCGCGTGAGGAGACCGGCCGCGGCCAGCACGTCCGCACCTCGCTCCTCCAAGGCGCGTTCCTCTACACGACGCAGATCTGGACGTACGCCGAGCAGGCGCCGGGCGAGTTCTGGACGGTGATGAGCAAGTCGTACCCGGCCGGCAGCCACCAAGAGATGGTCTTCGAGGTCGCGAACGGCGACTGGATCCACACCTCGATCATGAGCGGCCTCACCCCGGTCAAGAGCCAGGACGCGATCCTCGGCGTACCGGAGGCATCGAACAACGAGCGCTACGCGATGCTCTCGGCCGAGGAGCGGGCGCAGATCACGCCGAAGCGCCAAGCGGCGTACAAGCAGCGCGAGCGCGACCCGCTGATCGCGGAGTTCCGCGAGAACAACCACGCGGTCGAGGCGATCGTGCCGATGGGCGCCTCACTCGGTGGCGCCGGCGAGCCTCACGCGCAGCTCGCGGCCAACGAGATGGTCGCGACGGTCGAGGATCCCGATCTCGGCGAAACCATTCAAGTGGGCGTCCCGATCCACCTCGGTGCGACACCCGGCGCGATCCGGGGTCCGCGCCCCGCACCGGGCCAGCACAACGACGAGGTCTTCGGCGCGCTCGGCTACCCGCCCGACGCGGTCGCGGCGTTCAGCGGAGCAGCCTGATGCACGCGCTCGAAGGCGTCCTCCTCGTCGACTTCGGCCAGTACCTCGCCGGCCCGTTCGGCCCGATGATCATCGGCGACCTCGGCGCCGACGTGGTCAAGGTCGAGCCGGTGACCGGCGACGGGATGCGCGCCGTCAACCAGCCCTTCACGGGGTGCCAGCGCGGCAAGCGCGATATCGCGCTCAACATCAAGGCACCGGCCGGTCACGAGATCGCGATGCAGCTGATCGAGCGGGCCGACATCGTGCACCACAACATGACCGTGGGCGTCGCCGATCGGCTCGGCATCGGCTACGACGACGCCAAGAGCGTCAACCCCGATGTCGTGTACTGCAACACCTACGCGTACGGCGTCGAAGGGCCGCTCGCGCGCTTCGGCGGCCTCGATCCGCTGTTCCAAGCGACGGCCGGCCTCGAGTACGAGTCGGGCCCGGTCCACGCGGGCAACCCACCGATGTACTACCGGTTCGGGATGGCCGACACCGCGAACGCGATGCTTTCGGTCGTGGGCTGCCTCGCGGCCCTGTACCACCAGCGGCGGACCGGAGAGGGACAGGAGCTCTGGACGTCGCTGCTCGACGGCGCGCAGATGTTCTCGTCGGACGTGTTCGTCGCGAACGGCGAGACGGTGAAGTACCCGAAGCTCGACGCCGAGCAGACGGGCCTCGGCGCGTGCTACCGCCTCTACGAGACGTCCGACGGGTGGATCCAGATCGCGGCGGTCAAGGAGGAGCAGTGGCAGAGCCTGTGCCGGATGCTGCGCGCGCCCGAGCTCGTCGACGATCGGCGCTTCGCCAACGGCTCGGCGCGCGACGCGAACCGAGAGGAGCTCGAGGCGCTGCTCACCGAGCGCTTCAAGGCGAAGACCGCGCTCACGTGGTCGCGCCTGCTCCGTGACGCCGGCGTGCCCTGCGAGCTCCCGGTCGACACCAAAGGCGGCGAGCTCGCCTTCTTCGACGCCGACAACGAGCGGCTGGGACTCGTCGCCGAGTACGAGCACCCGATCCTCGGGCGCATGCGTCAGTTCGGGATGCTGATCGACTTCTCCGAGACACCGGGCAACATCCACGGGCCGCCACCGCTGGTCGGCGAGCACACCCGCGAGATCCTGGAGTGGCTCGGTCACACCCCGGCGGAGATGGACCAGCTGAAGGCCGAGGGCGTCGTGTACTGGCCCGACGACCGGTACGCCTGGACGGTCTGAACGCTCGTCAGTCGGCCGTGCGCTCCTCGTCTTCCCGGGGCCGCTCCAGTCCGAGCGCCAGCAACAGGTCCTCGTGCAGCTGCATCCACACGGTGTGGTACGAGTCGCAACGCGGCGAGACGAACCAGGCGTGCTCGCCGGCGAGAACCAGGCGCACCGCGTCGCTCAGGCGCGGCCGGTACTCCTCGAAGCGATGGACCGCCTTCGCCAGGCGCCGAACAACCGGCCCGGCACGCTCGTCCAGCTCCACGAGCCGATCGATCACACTCCAGTCGTAGCTCGGATCCGAATGGTCGTTCGGGACGTTGCCCCCGCGCACCTGCCAGTCGGTGCTCAGGCGCAACAGCGCCGCGTTGAGCGGCCGGAACTGGTCGTACGCGGTCCGTGCGGCGAGGTGTGCGTCGGAACCTTCCTCGTACCGCGCCCACGCGGCGTGAACCAAACGGCCCTCCGAGGTCAGGGCGAGGGACGTGCCCTGGCGATGCGCGAGCCCGCGCTCGCAGAGTTGGGCGGCCACGGCGTCGGGCGCGTCCGTGACGAGCCCTCGCAGGCGCAGCTCGTGCAACAAGTCCCGGACATCGTCGGGCAGCGCGTCCGCGTCGAGGATCAACGCTGCGCGACGGTCCGGAGTGCGCCGAGTCGGCTCGTGACGAAGCCCATCGTGGCCACCGTACCGTCGGCGGGCTCCAACGCCTCGGGGCGGGACTAGCCGGGCGCCCCGCGGCGTTGTCGCTCGTATGCCTGCTGTCACCGTCGACGACGTCCTCACGCTCCCCCCGATCGCCAAACCGGACCCCGCGACGACCACGCCACGCCCGGTCGTGTCGATCACGACCGCGCCCCACGGCTACGAGGGACTCGGGTTCCCCGTCCGTCGCGCATTCGCCGGCGTCGACCTCGCGCAGCTCGACCCGTTCGTGCACCTCGACCAGATGGGCGAGGTCGAATACGCGCCGGGCGAGCCGAGGGGAACGGGCTGGCACCCGCACCGAGGGTTCGAGACGGTCACGTACATGATCGACGGGACGTTCCAGCACCAGGACTCGACGGGCGGCGGCGGGCTCATCAGCAACGGCGCGACGCAGTGGATGACCGCCGGCGGTGGGATCCTGCACATCGAGACCCCACCGGCCGAGCTGGTGAGCAGCGGCGGCCTCTTCCACGGTCTCCAGCTCTGGGTCAACCTGCCCGCGGAGAAGAAGTGGGTGCCGCCGCGCTATCAGGACCTCACCGCCGACCGTGTGACGCTGCTCCGCTCGGACGACGGCGGCGCGCTCGTGCGGCTGATCGCCGGCGACCTGGACGGTCACGCGGGGCCCGGCGCCACGCAGACGCCGATCACGATGATCCACGCGACGTTGAGCCCGGGTGCCGAGCTCACGTTGCCGTGGCCGCGCGAGTTCAACGCGCTCGCGTACGTGCTCGCCGGCCACGGCGCGGCGGGCGCGGAACGCCGCCCGTTCCACACCGGTCAGCTCGCCGTGTTCGGACCTGGTGACGCGATCACGCTGTACGCCGACGAGCACCAGGACAGCAGCTCGCCGAACCTCGAGGTCCTGCTGCTCGGCGGGCAGCCCATCCGCGAGCCCGTCGCGTGGCACGGCCCGTTCGTGATGAACACGGACGCCGAGATCGTGCAGGCCCTCCAGGACTTCGAGGCCGGCCGCATGGGCACGGTCCCGGCCGGCGCGCTCGGCTCCTAGCGCGCCGCAGCAGGCTCAGGCGAGCACGTCCTTGCGGCGGAACCACCACCACGCGACCGCGCCGAACAGCAGGACGAACGGCAACGGCTGGAACAGTCCGTGCCACATGTCGTCGGGCACCCGATCCGACCAGAACATCCCCACCCACGCGTCGAGATAGCGGGTCGGCAGCCCGTCACGGATCGAGCCGAGTGACTCGACCTCGTTCAGGATCTGCGACGCGACCCCGAGCCCGACTGCGGAGCCCGCGGCTGCGGCCGGTGAATCGGTCATGGTCGAGATCATGAACCCGAACGCAACCACGCTCGACAGCGTCCACACGACATAACCGGTCGCCATGCCGATGTGGACGAGAAGGTTCCCGACGCTCTGGTCGGTGAAGAACGCCTGGAAGTGGATCGGTGCGAAGCCGAACGCGAGCCCGCCCGCCACCGTCGCGGTCGCCATGAGCAGCACACCTGCGAGAAGCGCCAGCGTGCCCGCGATCACCAGCTTCGCGGCGAGCAAGCGACCACGCGGCAGCGGCCGCACGAGCATGTACCGCAGGTTCCCGGTGGACGCCTCTCCCGCGATCGCGTCGCCCGCGAACAGCGCGACCACGACGAGCAACACGAGCCGGCTCATGATGCGCATCAAGGCTGCGGGCAGCAGCAGACCCGTCTGCGTCGCGACGTAGAAGAAGCGTTCCCCCGCACCGGCGTCGGGCGGGTTGAGCCGCAGCGCGAGCGTGACGACGAGCGGCAGGAACACCACGAACCCGAGCGCGACGTACGTGCGCGGCCGGCGGAGCGTCTTCGCCCACTCGGTACGCAACAGCGCGATCACCGCTCGTGCTCCTCACCGACGAGACCGATGAACGCGTCTTCGAGCCGTCGCCGGGCCGTCACCGTCTTCACGCCGATCCCCGCGTACACGAGCTCCGCGACGAGCTGCGTGTTGGCCATGCCGTCGAGCTCGACCGTGAACCCGGCGACTTCCCGATCGACGCGCAGCACGCCCGGCAGCCGCTCGAACAGGCCCGCGGCCGCGTCGGCGTCGTCGACTTCGACGTAGACGGACTTCTGGCTGTCACCGACGAGCTGCGCGACCGGACCGGTTGCGACCAGCCGGCCCCGGTCCATGACCACGAGATGGGTGCACGTCTGCTCGACCTCCGAGAGCAGGTGGCTCGACAGCAGGATCGTCACGCCGCGCTCCGCGAGCCGGCGGATCAGCAACCGCACCTCGCGGATCTCCTGCGGGTCGAGCCCGGTCGTCGGCTCGTCGAGGATCAGCACGTCGGGCCGGCCGAGCAACGTGCGCGCGATCCCCAGCCGCTGCTGCATCCCGTGCGAGTAGGTCTTGACCTTGCGGTTGACGGCGCTGCCGAGCCCGGCCACCTCGA
>Ga0137373_10009794_pt1 | contig 10022 bp, 14 predicted proteins | sample SagtaG_5_FD_104912 | JGI IMG/M metagenome (GOLD analysis project Ga0137373, IMG submission 104912) | Vadose zone soil microbial communities from Sagehorn Ranch, Mendocino, California, USA - Sage1_R_80_16 metaG | ecosystem: Environmental > Terrestrial > Soil > Vadose zone | place: USA...
ATACAATTAAGGCGACGTAAAAGAAAACCAGGGATTGATCGATAAAAATGAATCATAAGGAAATCAGCGACGCGATCCGATCCATCGTAGCGTTCTTACCCCAAAACGATGAAGAACTTGATGCCGCCACAACCCCGCAGTTAGCCAATGAGCCGCGGTTAAATTTGTTTGAAGCACGGCGACAAATGGAAAAGGTTTGCGTTCGGTTAGGCGCGCGTGATGCCGAACTCAAATCGACGGTCCGCGATATCATCGAACTTTTGCCAAATGATTATCCTCATTTTGAGCAGGCAATTTCGAGGCCCGACGGCCGAAGCATTGCGCGCCAAAATCTAACCGCCGCCAAAGCGAAACTCGATACTCTCCTCGGGAGAGAGGAAAAATGACCAAAATAAGACCTGGACCCCGGTGTGGGATTCACACCGGTTTTGCGCGTCCGGGGGGACACGGCATGTTTACGCGGCATGTCGCGGCGACGGGGCTGGTCCTTGGGGTCCCCGTCGCCTTGATCCCCCGCACCAGTCGCTCGAGAATCCTCGATCGATTGCGGTTCTCCGGAAGAACCTGCAAGGAGCACCCGGACATTAATGTTAATGGGAGCGCTTCGTGGAGGCGCTTCAGCATGTCCACGAAATGAGCGCCAGGGTTTTGATGATAGTGCTTTCGAGCTTGGCCTTGACGTGACCGACTCTTCGCGCCAACTGACTCCGAGAGCCTGTCGATCTCAAGTTCTCAAAACCCCCCTTTTTTTCTGATGCGGGAATCGGTTTCTCCTGCTAAAATAGTCCGGGATGCCGAACCAACCACGATGGCTAAAAGGATTTTTACGGCTCTCGATTGTGATGTATGTGGTCGTTTGGCTCGGATTTTCTTTTTACTTGGTAGTTAGGAATGGCGACAACATCTGGCTTGTGGAGAGACACTTTACCCCTTATCTAAGCAACCCTGGGTATCCTTCCCGGGACGATTGGACGGTTTACACTGCCTCGCAGGATTTCCTTTCTCGCTCTAAGTCAGATCAGCTAATGATCGCGGAAGGATTTTTTCAGCGAACAAAAGATCTCGCTGAAGAACTGAATTTCGATACCGAAGAATTGCGGGCATGGTTTCTAAAAACTGCTGTGATGCCTGTTTCTGAAGCGCCCATTGAAAAGTTCCATGATTTAGGTAGTGGCCTTCGCCGAGGCCCGATTTCCTATAGGCTTTTCCCTTCTGGGCCAGTATATCGGATAAGCAAAATCTTTTTCTCTCCGGCAACGTTCGGAATTTCATTCCTGCTTACGCTCGGTCTCATCGCCATCATACTTTTGATTTTTCTTCCTTTACGCTGGGTAATTAGAGGATTCAAAACGCCCGCAAAATGAGCCGGATACTAGGAGTGCTGCCAACTTCAACGACTCAAGACCGGGGCGAGGGCGAGGGGACATCAACCATTCAGCGCGGCGCCGTGCAGATCGTGGCGCCGAACCCCCAGTCGTTTCAAAGTTCGGAGCGTCAAATTGCGCGCAAACTTGGTGCAATGCTTCGAAAATACCAAGACTAAAGCGCCGACATTCTCCGGCGATGTCCGCAATTCTTTTGGGCGCAGCGCCGATCGAAGCAAATGACCCCGTCATCTGAATGCTGATCATCCTTTTTTGCGCTTGCCACCGAATCCGCGAGTGGTTTATAAGGCCCGGATGCCTGATAGATATCCAAAAATTGGTTTTTGGGTTTGGTTCTGTGTTCCTCTTATCGTAGGTGTTTCCTTATTCATTCATCTTTTTCGACTTCAGGTTATCGAAACCACTATGCACGAGATCCCCGCCTACAAGTTCACTTTCATTTCCGTTCTGATGGCTGTGGGCGTCTTTCAGTACAATTTTTTCTATCAGATTGTCGAGAGATTCAGACGAGCCCTTGAATTTGAAGACTACGGTCCTCTATGGGGTGCTTATATTGACGCAGCTAAGACGCTGACCGCCAAGATCACTGAGCATCCAGAAGAACCACATATCGGTGAATGGCAGACAGAACTAGCTATTAGAGTGAGAGAGATTAATAATCACGTTGAATGGCACCGTCGCATGTTACGCCTCATCATTATTGAGGGGTGCATCCGGTTCATTCTGATCTTCGCGGTTGGCTTAGGACTTTTGGTTTCTCTTTCTCTGGACATCATCCGGTTGACCCAGATTCCGATGCGATTTAATACTCCGGCGTTATCTCAAAGTTTTCTCTTCGGGGCTCTCTTTTTCTTTATTTGTCTGTTTTTCTTCTACATCCTAGCCTTCGGACTTGAACTGTCAGAGCGAATGCGAATCGCCCGTCCACCAAACGCCGGTTAAATTCCAAAAAGAGGTGGCAGCATCGATTAAGGATGATCTCCGGTCGCCCGCTACGCGCCGGGCAGCTCTCTTTCATTTTTCTTACGCCGCTCGTTTTCCATCGCGGCAAAGCCAGTGACTTCGACCGGCGGCCGATCGGGAAACTCGGCTATTAAATGAAGCTCGCCGCCCATGCCCTGAACACAATTTCGCAGCGTTGAAATAAGCAAATCGGTCCGCTGCTCGAGCTTGGAAATACCTTCCTGCCCGATATGGAGAGATTTCGCGAGCTTTACCTGGGTGAGCTTACGCGCATGACGGAGCTGTTGGAGTGTCATCTCCTCAGCAATCAGTTCGGCGGCGCGCCGCTCTACTCTTTTACGTTGGGCGGGATTCAGCTTTTTAATAATTTCATTTACGTTTCTTGACATGGTGATCTCCTTCCTTCTTGAGTCGCTCGAGATGAGCGTCGAATCGTCCATCCGCTTTGACAATAAGCTGCCTATAAAATCGCTTCTCGCTCATGCCTGATTTGTCACCCGCCACGAGCAAGATGGCCCGACGTTTAGGATCGAAGGCGAAGGCAATTCTCCATTCGCCGTCGGCTGCGGCAAAACGCAGCTCCTTCATGTTTGCATGGCGAGAGCCGTTGAGAGTATCAACCCGTGGTCTTCCCAGTTGGGGGCCGAATTGCTGAAGCAGCCGGCTTAGAGCAAGAACTTCCAACCGCACTTCTTCGTCTAGGCCTAAAAACTCTGGTTCGAACTCGTCCCCGATCTCAACAACCCATGCCACACATGGAAGTATGCCTTAGAGGGCATATGTTGTCAAGTACATAGCGATAGACGCGACCCAAAGGGGGGAGGGGGAGTCAAATCTCTAGGACTCAAGCGGCGTAGATCGCGTAGCTGACAAGGCGTGCATCGCCGCGAAATTGGCAAAATCGACTCTTTGGAAAAAAGTGAAAGTGAAACTTTAGATTTGCGATTTGGGAATTTTCTGTGATATAGCCACGCCACAAAAGGCGGCCTAGCCTGATCAGCGAAAAAGCGGGTGTTCTCCTGCCCCGCCTGGCCGCCTTCTTTCACAAAGCAGGAAATCCTTCAGGAGGGCGATTCGTGGATCCACTTCAAGAATTCTACATCACTCGCTTGGCCGCTGAGATTGTATATCTGATTGAGCGGAATGACTTCACGGTCAGCACCTTCGCGCGACGGATCGGTGTACCCGTCAACACTGTAAGCAGGTGGGCAAGGGCCGAGAACAGGCCTCGCACGAAAGGACAAGTCCGCCGCGTAGCCGAAGTTCTCCATTTGACCCTTGAGGAAGTTATTTTCTTGTTCTGGGGCTGCAAAGACGGCGATCCGTGCCCGGAACACGATTGGTGCGGGGGAGAGATGATCATGCCGACAAGCGACAAAGCCCAGGGCATGGACATCAGGATCAAATGCCAACGCTGCGGTAAGGAAAAAGAATATCGCGGAATGCGGCGACACAGACGGCACTGGAGAAAAGTTTGTGGGCATTGTAGCCGAATTGAGCAGTCTGCCGGACTGGTCCCGCTCAAGTGTTTATACTGCCCAAAAGAGAAAGAAATGCGTCGGAGCGATCTTAGGCGTTCTCTGCGGGCAAATCCTTCATCGGCTGCTAACGAAGATCAAGGGAGCTACGTTTGTCTTTCGTGCTACCACAAGCGTCGCAGCGAAGAGATGCGTTTAACCCTAAAAGATCCGATTGTGCGCTGGCGCCGGAAGACCGTGAAGGACTACCTGAAAGCTCTTAAAGGCGCGAGCACAGCTCCATCGGTTCGGAGGCGCCTCAGTGAGCTGACAAAAGAATCTCCTTTCGAGGAACGGGAATTGCCAATAGTCAATTTTACGAGAAAGCTCCCAAAGATAGAAAGCGTTGTGGAGCTGTCTCGGATTCGCAGAGCCATAACCAGAATGGCGAAATACCTCAGTGATGGTGATACTCTTGACGCGATCGGCAAAGCCGTGAAGGCCGCGCTCGATCGAGTGGGCGATTTTCCTTATTCAGAGAATCTGACAGAGCGCGGCCATGTTGAACGCGTCTACTCCAAAACCTCAAGGAGCATCGCGCAATTCCTCCGATACGCCAAAGAGGGACGCGCCTCGTTTGTAAAGGGGCCCTGCCAAATTTGTCAGATACCGATATTTTCGACTTGGCCGGCGCGAGTTCACAAGCCGTGTGGCTACGGAAAAGGATCAGCCAAACTCAATCCCAAAAAGAAACGTGGAGGGCAACCGGATCCACAAAGCCAATTCAACCAGTATCTTTGGCTAATGAACATTGCGGGAGGACGCAGCCTAGGGGAAATTGCGAAAGATTTTGGCGGCGTCACGCGAAGGGCCGTCTCTCTTGGCACCAAATCATTCATTATTCCGGAGGAAAAGCTTTTGCCGGTGCGTTTCCACGAGTTAGCTCAGTTCCTTAAACGATTTCAGCTTCAGCTTAAATCGGGAATGATAACACCCCTGCCGTGATTCAGCTCCACACTTTCTCCCCCTGATTTTTACTGGATCTTCGCTTTTCTCTAGATTTTAAGTCTTCTCATACGCTATTCCAAAACGAAAATGCCGCACTGCGCTGCGCTGCTTTCCGGCAAGAAAGTAACAGCGGGCGCCGCACGGCATTCTCTGAAATGAGATCTAGGGACACTCAAAATATAGGAGAGCCCTCATCAGGCGTCAAGTCTGAATTTGGCGCTCCCGAGCAGGCCGCCGATCCCGCCGGCGGCGCGCCTTCGTCCACCGAACCTCAAAATTCCGCCGCAGACCCCAACACTGCAGCCCCTACAAGTCTTCAAGCGACGGTCAACGAAAATTTTTGTCTCGGCCTGTCTAAAATTTTTTCTACCTACCTTCTACAAGGAGCGGTGTAAAACATGGAATCGCGACGAACTTCCTACGAGATTCTCGCTGACTTGATGAAGCGCCTGAGCGCAAAGTACTTCGCCTATCAGATGCGGGTCAGTCTCAGTCTCGTCTACAAGTGGTCCGCCAATCCGGAACAGGCCGAGGAATTGGGCTCCGTTGACGCTCGCAACAATCCGCTCGATCGCGTCCAGGAGATTATCCGCATGGCCGTCATTAATGGCTACCACGATCTCGCCATCGAGATCATGAACTGGCTCGCGCGCGAGTTCGGCGGCGCCTACGTCTCGGGCACCACCGTCGCCGCCATCAAGCGAGTCGCCGAGCTCGCCAGCGCCTACGCTTCCGAGCATGACATCGCGGCGCTCAAGTGCGTGGCCGAGAGCGATCAGGACAATGGCCAAAACGGCCACAACATCGCGCGCTGCCAATTCTGCGGTTTTAAATACGTTCCGCACGACCGGTGGCGGCCGCTGAGCGAGGCCTGCGATCAGTGTTACGACAGGATCCAAGCGGGACTCGGCCGGGAATACGAGTTGAGGAAACGACTATGATGATTGATCGCATGGAGAGCTGCCGGCGCCGCCGATCGTCGACGCAGGTAAGAAAATTTTTGTCCCGGTTTTCTACAGTGGGTATTCAAAACCGGCTGGCGCCGCAATCTAGGATGAAGATGGCGACATAGCCGTCGTCGGGTTTGCAATGAGAAATAACGACGCGCAGAGAATACTTCTGCCGCCCACGTCAGTTAAAAAGGGCGACCCTCGCGACACTTTCACTAAAATTCCAAACGCGGTTCTCGGTTTCTTGATTCGCGTCAAGTTAGCCCCGGCGCTGGCGCAGATGATTCTCGCCGCCTTTCGATATCGACACGGTTGGCACATAGAGGATGATCCGTTTTCTTTGGCGGAATTAAAAAGTTGGTTGCACTGGGGGGACCGACGACTGATCTTCAGAGCCGCCCAAGAGCTGATCGACCGCGGCATATTTGTCGTCAATTTTGATGACAAAACTAAAGCTAAGTATCGAATTCAACAGGATCCGCGAAAGTGGAAAACGATCCGGCCGGCGGTTCGGAAAAAAGTGTCGTCACAATTGACGACAAAAACGTCATCAGTACTGACGACAAAAGTGTCGTCAAAATTGACGACGTCTTCCTTATTTAAAGAAATAGGAAAAGAAATAACAAAGAAACCCCCACACCCCCCAGCAACTCTCGCACTCTTCAAGAAAAACGCCCGAACCCAGGTCATCCCCGAGGATGAGTTCTTCGAACTCATCAAAGAAAAGTCGCCGGACGAGCTCGAGGCGATTTACCGCAAAAGAACAGCGTTATGAGCGACGTTTGAACCGATGATGAAGGGAGAAACCGAAATGAAAGACGCACTAGCAACAGCCATCCGTGAAACACTGATTCGCCACGATTTGGACGGCGAGGATAAGGAGGGCATGCCCACGAACCTGGTCGAGGTCTTGGACTATCTGGCGTTCGCCATACTCGAGCACGCCGAAGCCGTTCAGGAGCTCGCCAAGGCGCTCAGGCCAGAGAAGCCAAAGGATCCGGATCTGGATCATACGATCGTTCCTAACAATCGCAGCCATTAGAGAGGGAAGCTGGCGAAATTAATGAAACGTAAAAAAAACCGGCTCCGGCAAAAGCGACCCATCCGCCGCATTCCTGGCGTGGGTGCGCGCGCATTGGTGCGCTGGCCCTACGGCCTAGATGGCCCGCCGGAAATTTTGCCCATGGGCGATACCGATATCGAAAGCGAGCAGATCCGCGCCGTGTTAATGAAAGCCCTAAAACTGAAACCAGCACAACCGGCGTCTCGCCGACACAGTAAAAAGGTGGCGGGAATGAGCGAGAAAGCTGATCAATCCAGACTGGCAGTGGGCGGTGAGTGATGAACGCAGCAAACGCAAACGTCGAAGAGTACCTCACCGTCGAGCAGCTCGCGCAGCGCTTAGGCTGGACGCCGAAGACCGTTCAAAACAAGATGAGTGGGAAGGACGCGATCTTTAAGAAAGGCGTGCACTTCGACAGCCCGCCCGGCATGCCGACGCTTTTCCGGTGGAGCGCGGTTTTAGCGATCTACCAGTTCGACGGCGAAAGACCAGCTTCGAGCGCCGCGGCCGGTGCGCGACAGCCGGGAGAGAGTCGACGGGCTTGACAAGTCAGGCATACAGCAGTATGTATTGCCTTATGCCACGGAAATCCAAAACCAAAGCCAAAGAGGTCACTAGGATCACGGCGAATTTTCCCAAAGACCTTTGGAAGGAATTAAGGCGCCGCGCGCTCGAGGACGAAGAGACGGTGACGGATATTTTGGTAAGACTCGCGACGCGTTACATCGAAAAAAAGAGGCGATGAAAGCTGTTGTCATACTGGGAGCTGGGGCGTCCGCGGATTTTGGTATTCCTACATTGGGAGGAATTTTCAAAGACGCTTCTGTTCTACGGTATCTGCAGTTTGACCGTTCGCTATTGAAACACCTGGAGGATGTTTTTTGGAAACCCCGAGGCTACGACTTAAAGACAGCGGGTGAGAGCCTTACCGTCGAGGAAATGTTGACCATTCTGAGGGATTGGGAAAGAGAACCGGATGCGACCGTCAAGCCTACAGCCAATGAATTAACTAATTTCAAAAAGAGTCTCTACATCGTTATCCAGCGAGCTGTTTACGACGGCAAATCTTCAATGGCGAAGTGTCTGAACCCACTTCTTCGGTACATGCATTCTCACACAACTTTGACAACGTGGGCGTCGTTCAATTGGGATTGCATCTTTGAGGCATCCTATTGGTACGAAAATAGTCAACCGCTTAATAACTCCTTCCAGAGGGTCGGAACCAATCCCAAATTGGCTATACCACTGAAAGATTGGCATTCACAATCGGGCCGCGATGAACTTTTAAAACTGCATGGGTCGATCGGCTGGTGGATGATCAATAATGAACTTACGTATCTCCGTTTTAGCGCCGGCGGGCCCTTGGAGAAGAAATGGCGCGAATACTCTGACGGCCGAGAAGGTGGAGATTATCCCGTCCTACTCGAGCCGAGCGCGTATAAATATCGCGATGAGGTTTATAAGATTCTCGAACCTCAGTGGAGCGTCTTTCTCTCCCGCATGATTAATGCTGACGTTGTCCTGATCATCGGATACTCGCTTCCGGATCTTGATTTTCAGGCGAGATCAAAAATACTCACAGCCTTTCAGGCGAACCTTAGCTCTAAGTGGATTGTAATCGACCCGTCCAAGAACGTGCTCGATAAATACCGACGTCTTCTCGGTCGGATCAGACTAACCACTTACGAGACAACGCTAACGGGATTCAACAACGAGTTGGATAAAAACATGGAGCTAGGGCTGATGGATTTTCCACTTTAATTTTATGGATTGCATAAACAAAAAAGCAACTGCAGCGTCCAATCAAAATTCAAAAAGATGAAACAAGCGACTGCGCGACACACTCTGAACAACTCGGTTAGTTAGGAACATGGGCTGCAAAATCCACGTCAGCAAAAAAGGGTTTCTCGCCTACCGGCTGCACTGGAATAAACAGAGCAGTTGGGAAGGGACGACCCTTCGCGACACTCCGCAGAATCGAAAGCGCGTCGAGGCGGACGCTGACCTAATGTCGCGCGAGATCAAGGCCGGTCGTTTCGACTACGCCCGGTGGTTTCCCGCCGGGAACAAAATATCAAAGGATCCGACGCCACGTCGGGGCTGGACGGTTCGCGAATACTACGACAAGTGGATCCTGCAGCAACGGCCGCCGCTTGTACGAAAGACTCTGGAGCGCGCTTACCGCCAGCACTTTAAGCGGTACATATTGCCGCGCTTCGGCGAACTTGAGTTGACCCAGCTCGCGACGCGCGTGTTACTCGATTTCCGCGACTATCTTCTCCACGACGTTCCACGCCATAAGAAAGGCGCCGCTCATGGCTTAGCGGTCAAGACCGTCAAGAACATCATCGACGGCAGTTTTCGTGCAATGATTCGGGACGCGCGAGAGATCGATAAGATGAGCATTGGCGACCCATTTGAGGCGATTCCCTGGCCAGAAAGCAAACCAGTGAAACGCGACCCGTTCACAAAAGATGAACGAGACAAAATTCTGGATTACTTCAGAGAAAATCAGCCGTTTTACCATCCATTCGTTTTGACTATGTTCTGGACCGGCATGCGGCCATCAGAGTGCACGGCGCTGCGCGTCGGCGATATCGATCTAAAGAGCGCGTTCATCATAGTCAATAAATCGCGGACTCTCGGCGAAGAAAACGCGACGAAGACCGTCGGCAGCACGCGCACGGTAAAACTGTTGCCCCATGTCATCGCAGTGTTGCGGCCAATTAAGGAGCTCCGCGTCACCGAGGACGATTACTTTTTCAAGAACCGGAAGCGCGGACCGATCGACGCCGATCAGTGGCGGAAAGATTACTGGTACGCGGCGCTTAGAGCGAAGGAGATTCGGGAGCGGGATTTCTACTGCACACGGCACACGTTCATAAGTCTCGCGCTCACCGCTGGGGAAAATATCAAAGCGATCGCCGAGCAGTGCGGCACATCAGCGCAGATGATTGACAAGCACTACGGTAGGTATATGAGCAGCGACTTCGGACAGCGCTTGATGGCCGAGCTCGGCGAGCAAACTGAAATGAAAACTGAAATTTCAGACGATGATTTTGAAAGCGCTGAGAATGACGGAGGAATTTGGCGTCCCCGACGGGATTTGAACCCGTGTTATCGGCGTGAAAGGCCGGTGTCCTGGGCCGAGCTAGACGACGGGGACGTATTGGTGAGCCGTGCTGGATTCGAACCA
>Ga0137373_10009802_pt1 | contig 10016 bp, 5 predicted proteins | sample SagtaG_5_FD_104912 | JGI IMG/M metagenome (GOLD analysis project Ga0137373, IMG submission 104912) | Vadose zone soil microbial communities from Sagehorn Ranch, Mendocino, California, USA - Sage1_R_80_16 metaG | ecosystem: Environmental > Terrestrial > Soil > Vadose zone | place: USA: California...
CCGTCGGCAACGACAACCATTCCGGCATGTTGCGAGAAACCAATGCCGACGCCGCCACCGTTATGGATCGACACCCACGAGGCACCCGCAGCGGTATTGATGAGCGCATTCAGTAGTGGCCAATCAGCGATTGCGTCGCTGCCGTCGAGCATGCCTTCTGTTTCCCGATTAGGGGACGCGACGGAGCCGGAGTCGAGATGATCGCGGCCGATCACGATGGGCGCTTTGATTTCGCCACGTCTCACTAATTCATTCATCGCAAGACCAAACTCCGCACGCTCACCGTAGCCGAGCCAGCAAATCCGCGCAGGCAATCCTTGAAATTGGATGCGCTTCTCGGCGAGCTCGAGCCAGCGCGCCAGCGTTTGGTTTTCAGGAAATAATTCGAGGGCGAGTTTGTCGGTCCGTGCGATGTCTTCGGGGTCACCGCTCAACGCGACCCACCGAAATGGACCCCGCCCTTCGCAAAATAGCGGACGAATGTATTCCGGAACAAACCCCGGAATATCAAATGCGTGTTTGACACCGTGCTTCTTTGCCTGCGCGCGAATGTTGTTTCCATAATCGAAGGTAACTGCGCCCTTCTTTTGCAACGCCAGCATGGCTTCGACATGCACAGCCATTGAATGCATCGCGCGCTCGATATATTCGTCCGGATTTTTCCGGCGCAACGCGAGCGCATCGTCGAGCGACATTCCGTGCGGGACGTAGCCGTTTAATGCATCGTGCGCGCTGGTTTGATCGGTGAGAACGTCAGGGACAATTCCCCGCTTCACAATTTCAGGCAGGACATCGGCGCAATTACCGACCAATCCGACGGATATCGATTTTCGATTTGTGCGCGCCTGATCGATTAATTTCAGCGCTTCGTCGAGTGAATGCACGCTCCTGTCGCAATATCCACTCTTCAGTCTCTTCTCGATCCGCGCAGGATCGACTTCGACTCCGAGAAAAACCGCACCGTTCATTGTCGCGGCGAGCGGTTGCGCACCACCCATCCCTCCAAGGCCACCGGTTAGTACGAATTTTCCTTCGAGCGAACCGCCGAAATGTTTCCGGCCTGCCGCGGCAAAAGTTTCGTACGTTCCCTGCACAATTCCCTGGCTGCCGATGTAAATCCATGAGCCGGCAGTCATTTGGCCATACATCGTCAACCCCATTCGCTCGAGCCGATTGAACTCAGCGTAGTTGTTCCATTGTCCGACAAGATTGGAGTTCGCGATGAGGACACGCGGCGCTTCACCATGTGTCCGGAATTTGCCGATCGGTTTTCCGGATTGCACGAGAAGCGTCTCGTCATTTTCGAGCTCGCGCAGCGAGCGAACGATCGCCTCAAATGCCTCCCAACTTCTGGCAGCGCGACCGGTTCCGCCGTACACGACCAACTGATCTGGATTCTCCGCTACGTCTGGATCGAGATTGTTCATTAACATCCGCATCGCAGCTTCCTGATGCCAGTCTTTGCAGGTGCGTTGGCTGCCGCGTGGCGCGCGGATGATTCGTTTTCCGCTCATGACTTTTCGTCCTCGCCATCAAAATCGCCCCGCCGAATCGCTTCGGCAACACGTGCAATGTCGCCCGAGAGCGCACGGTCATGCGTAAGTGGCGGGGCAATCTCCCGCACAACAGCGAACGCCTGCTCGACGCCTGCTCCAGCTTTCAACGGCCTGCGATGCTGCAAGCCTTCAGCAGCTGTGAGCAGCTCAATCGCCAGCAAGTTTTCGGCAAGATCGATAATCGATCGCAGCTTTAGCGCGCTCGTCATCCCCATTGAAACGTGATCTTCCTTTCCACCAGACGTGGTAATGTTGTCAGCGCTCGCCGGGTGTGCGAGCACACGCGCTTCGCTGACCAACGAAGCAGCCGCGACCTGCGCAATCATGAAGCCCGATTCGACGCCCGGTTTCCGTGCCAGGAATGCAGAGAGCCCTTCGTTCTTGTCCGGATTAACCAACCGATCGATACGGCGCTCGCTCATGTTCATAAGGTCGACAATCCCGATCGCAGCATAATCGAACGCGAAGGCAAGCGGTGCGCCGTGAAAGTTACCGCCGGAAATCACTTCTCCGCTGTCCGCAAACACAAGCGGATTGTCGGTGGCCGATGCAGATTCAATCAGCAAAACATCTTCGCAATGCGTCAACGCGCCACGAACTGCCCCGTGCACCTGCGGCATGCAACGGAGGCTGTATGCGTCTTGGACACGCGGATCGCCTTTGACGTGTGACTGGCGAATTTCGCTGTCCTCCATCAGCGATAAAAGATGTTTGGCCACAGCTTTCTGACCTGGGTGCGGTCGCGCTTGCTGTAACCGCAAATCGAAAGCGGCAGGGGTGCCTTTCAACGCTTCGAGACTCATCGCGCCGGCAACGTCAGCGACACACGCGAGGCGCTGGGCGCGCAAAAGCGCGAGCCCACCAACCGCGTGCATCGCCTGGGTACCGTTGAGCAATGCCAGGCCTTCTTTTGCTTCAAGTTGCAGTGGCGTTAACTCGGCTCGCCGCAGAGCGTCGGCGCTCGACACCCGTTGCCCTTGAAAAAATACTTCGCCTTCACCGACAAGACTTAGTGCAAGATGCGCAAGCGGAGCGAGATCACCACTCGCCCCGACCGAACCTTTTTCTGGAACGACGGGATGGACGCCCCGGTTGAGCATTTCGCAAAGCAACTCGACGACTTCGCAACGGATGCCACTCATACCGAGAGCCAAGACGTTCGCGCGCAGCACCATCATCGCGCGCACCTCGCCTTCGGACAGCGGATTTCCAATTCCGCACGCGTGGCTGCGAATTAGGTTCAATTGAAGCTGGTGCAATTCAGCATGGGGAATCCGGACATCGGAGAGCTTGCCGAATCCCGTGTTGACGCCGTAAATCACCACATCTCGTGCGACAATTTCTTCGATCAGTTTGCGCGCCGCGAGAATGCGCGGACGCGCGATCGAAGAAACATGAACGGCTTCACCTCCGAGAGCGACCGCCGCAAGTTCAACGAGGGAAATCTGCTCACCCTTCAACTCCATTCACGCAGCTTAACGGGAAACGGATGAGATGGGAAGCGAGGCATCTTATTCGTGTATCGCTTTACCGTCGCGTGACCGGATGAGGGCTGAACATTCAGGAGGCGAAAAAAGGCCAGGCCGAAATACGACCTGGCCTTTTGGGCGAATCCGCCCAGGTTAAATTGCCGGATGCCGGAGCTATTTTCCGGTTTTCCCCATAGGTGGAGTCACCACCTCCTTGTGTTGCGCACAAGCCCCGAGTCCCAAAGCGCTGACCAGAACGGCCACGACCACGATCGTTTTCAATAGTTTCAATCTATCTCGCCTCCTTTCGCAGCAGGTTGCTCCGGTCTGTTTAGGCAGGGAACAACGGGGAAGCAATGCTTTTTCTTAACTTTTTTGGACGTATCACAAACAGGGAGCCGGATTTATTTCGAGTATCCGGTCGTTCCCGCGCTTGTGGTCACGGTCTCTTTTCTTTGAGCGCAAGCACCGAAACTCAAAGCAGTGGCCAAAATGGCCACGATCATGATTGCTCTTACAATTTTCAATCTATATCGCCTCCTTTCGCCGCAAGCTGCAGGTACCCGTTTAGGATCACACGGGAAGCAACGTTTCTCTTAGGTTTTTTGGATGTATTGCTGCCACAATTTGTATTTGCTACATGCCACCTCGTCAAGCCGCACGCGACACCGTGACAACCGGGACGGCGTTGTTTCACACCTCAATTACGACCGGTGTGCCCTCGTCCACCAAATCAAACAGTTCGATTACATCCGCGTTCCGCATCCTGACGCAACCGCAGCTGTCCGGCGTGCCGATCTTGTGCTCATGTTTGGTGCCATGGATGTAGATGAAGCGGTCGCGCGTATTGGCATTCTGCTCGTCTAATCCGTCGAGCCATAAGATACGCGACGTGACCAGATCGTCCGTTGGCGGAAGCGGATCGCTGGGCTTGAGCGGCATGCGACTCTGGAAAATTGTGCCGCTCGGCATGTCGCCACCAATCTTTTTCGCTACCGAAAATCGACCCGTTGGCGTTTTCATGCTGCCTTCTTCCGTTCCGATGCCGAATCGCGAAGTGGACACCGGATAACTGCGGATCGGCGCCTCATCCTCCTTCAATGTCAGTCGCTGATCACGAATTGATACACGGATGCTCTTCATTCCACTGTTCGGTCACTGCAAATCTCGTAACACATGTAGAACTGAATCGTGCTTAAGATTGAGAGCAAATTCTCGTTGGTTGCTACGATCCTGGCCACGATTCGTTTTGATGTCGATTCTCAGCCTCGCTTTCACGCTTTTTGTAATCCAAAATCCTTTCACTCCATCTTACACTTCCGAAACGTTCTCACGTCCGTGGCGAAGCACACGTGCCATCCATGTTAATTCATTCAGAAATTTGTCCACACGTCGAACATAAGCTTGATCGAGTAATTTTCTCTGCTCGTCGAAAATATTTCGCACGTTCCCGAAATTGACGTCCTCGAAAATTGTAACCAGACCGAGCTCGCGCATGACCGGCAGAAGGCCCTCGATCACGCGAGCTCCGCCAAACGGCCCCGCCGACACGCCGCAAATCCCAACCGCCTTGTGAATGTATTCTTTTAAGTTCATATCGAGCGCGTGTTTCAGAAGCCCCGGATAACCGTGATTGTATTCCGGCGTGACAATGATCAGCCCGTCGCAGCGATCGATCATCGCCGAGAACGTTGGGTCTTTCATTTGCTCGCCTGCATCATCCAGTTTCATTGGGAGTTTGCACACATCGATCAGTTCCGTCTCCACATCTGCACGCTTCTTTGTCTGCTCAAAAATAAAGCGCGCCGCGTGTTCACTTCTCCGTCCCTGACGCGCCGTTCCAAGAATAATCGGAATAAAAAGCGGGCGTTCTATTTCTGGATCGTAACTCGCAATTCGTAACTCGTGAATCGTTTTTCGGATTTAACGAATCACGTTTGCTGAGGAAAAAACTGCTGATGGCCGGACTCGAACCGGCACGGGCCTGTTACGGATTCCCCTCTTAGGAGTCGGCAACTTGACAAATACTTGACATTTAATCGTCCGACGGGTTGCTCAACAGTTGCTCTGCAGTTGTCCCGGCAGCTATTGTCAGCGTAGCATATTCAAGATTGCCTGTCGGTTTCAATGCTTCCTTTACCTGATAGCTGCGGACGCAATCATTGAATTGGGCGGTGGTTACGACCTGCTTCTGAGATTGATCGTAAACAAGTGGCTTCTCCACGTCCAAAAACTTGCTGGCTTGGATTACAGCGCAAGCCCTGTATGCTTCTTTAATGGTCTTGCTCATGGCACGGTTCGCAATCTCGTTCGCGATCAATGCAGCCTTAGCTGCCTCTTTCTTACCATTTGGCGAATCCGTCAGCTGCGCGGCAAGGTTCTGAATAGCCTCTCCTGAAATCTTTCGAAGTGTGAAATTTTTGTTTCGAAGCGGACAGTATGTTTTATCTCGAAAATAAGTAGATCGTTCGTCTCCGCGCTGTAAAGCGGATTGCCGCACGCCGAGCTGTCGGGCTCTACAACAGACCACTACGCAATTTCCGCGATCGCGGTTAGTCAACGCGTTGAATCGATCCTTCACTGCGAACACGCAAAGAAGACCTGATCACGCCAGGACGTTTTGAATTTGAACTGGGTAGTCGACCGTCGGTCCTAATCTTTTCGATCCAGGGTCTTGCCGATGTTCAGCGTGACCATCACGTCGGCGTTTTTTTAGCTGATCTAATGCAGCAAGACTCTCCTATCAGATCTGTTTCTTCGACCACTGAGAGCGTTGGCGCACCTACTCTGCAGCTTTCAGCCGCATGATCAGCTCCCATAGATATTTTGCCACCGTAACAGACTCGATGAAACAAATCGATCGGGCGCTGCCATTCTCATTGCGCAGCAATCGAAGAATCAACCGAGCGCTTCGCGCCGCTTATCGGAAATTTGATCGAACCAAGGAGACGTTAAAGCTGTTGCGACGGCATTTTGAGTAACAAGCTTGCGGCCTTCTAAATTGGTAGCGCCGCCCCGGCAACATCGAGATGACCGCGGTTAAGAGTCACTCGCTCCGCCCGTTGAGCTAAAGGTGCGCTCAGGGTTACTGGCAATATCGTCACAAATCGAAGGAGTCTTTGTCCGTTAAGTCGGCTGGTGTGGCTCAGCCCGCGTTTATGCTAGAAAACCAGATTGCTTTTCTTGGATCGCAAGAAATAGGTCGCCGAAATTCTACTTGCTTGCTCGCACCTGGGCGGCGTGAAACTGCTGCCATGCATTCCACGCGCGCTCCCAATGTTGTTTCTCTGCCCAACATTGCGCTTCCAGGAAATGAAAATAGGCCGGGGAGTTGGGCCGTTCGCTAAAATGACGAATGATGAGAAGCGCGTCATCTACCCGACCATTGTCCATGTGCGCGCGATAAAGTTCGTAACCAGTGCCAAAGTTATAGGGCGCGTCCTGGAAGCGCTTTTGTAGATCTTGAAGAGAGAGATTAGCGGCGACCCGCGGAAGTGCGACCGGCTCGCCGTATCGCTGGGTCAACTCATATGCGGCGCGAAAATCTTTCTTGCCCGCTTTGTATTTCGCAATGCCAAGCCACGCATAGCGAAGCCAGTCGGGATGTTGCTCAACAGCCCGGGAAATTTCCTCGGGGTCGCCGCGTTCGGACCATAACGCGAAGAGGGCGAGTTTTTCTGTTTCACTGAACGATTGTAAGTTTGGATCATTTTTTAACAATTGCGCGAGGACGCGATTGAAAGAAGCGTTGGAAACGCGGTTGAGGTAGGGCAGGACTAAATCGTGCTCGCTAAGTCCAATCGCCTCCAGAATAGAGCTGCCTTCTGAATCCTTGAGCGAAGCTTCGCCCAGCATACCTGCATAGACTTGTGGCCTTAGAGTTCTCGCTCTGCGTAGTGCCTCACGCCATGCTGTAACTGCCAAAACGGGACGGTACGGCAGCCAAGCGTTTCCTTCTGCTAGGGGAACTTCATAGGCGGTCGGCTCCAGAAAGCGCGCCCGGCCAAAATCATCTACTGCGTTTGTGGTCTGTTGCAGTTCCACCTCCGCGATGGCACGGGCAAGGTAAAGTTCCCAATCGAGCGGTGCCCATTGAAGCGCTCGAGTTGTCAGTGCGATTGTGGCAGTAAAATTGCGCTCGCGATCGGCTACAACTGATAACCGCTTCGCACTGGAAACACCGACAGAGCCGGGGAGGAGTTTCTGGCCGCGCGCGGCGAGAACCAATGACAGACCCGCCGCAAGTAATCCTAAGCCAATAATGCGAAACAACATCGGCACCCAGCGGTTCGCTTTCAGAGAGAGCGGCCGATGCAGGGCTAGCCCAAGCAAAAATATCGCAGCAAACGCCGTGCCCACCCAGTGCCCTGAAACGTCGACAATCCCTCGAAGCGCGAACAGAAGCGCCGCGATAAGAGCGGCCACACGATAACGTTCGTTGGTCCCCGTTCGCAGCGGGAAAACCCGACTAACAAGGAGTGCGATCGCGAGGACGGTAAGCACGACCGCGGGCCAGCCAACTTCGGTCCAAAGCCAAAGCCAGTCGCTTTCCGGGTGCAAGGCTCGTGGATCGCTGAAAGAAACTTCACGGAAAACTGCAAAGATCGATTCGAAATTTCCAAAACCGATCCCGGACCAAGGCGAATCCAGAATGAGTCGGAACGTGTCATGAAAAATCCGCCATCGGAGATCCGAAGAGATGCCGGCACTGGCGAAATTGCGAAGATGAAATCTCTGGAATGTTTGCTCACCGAAAAGCAGAAGAGCAGTGAGTAGCAGAAAAAGAAAAAAGACTCGAAGCGTGAGGCGCATGCGTTTTCGGAACATCAACGCGCTAAGCCAAAATGCGCTGCCCACGACGAGGATCCCGATTCCAGACCATGAAGAATTAAAAATGATAGCTGCTGCGATTAGAACCAAAGCGAGAATCCAAGCGATCCACCGTTTTCTCCTTCTGCGAAAATCGTCGTGAACGCAGGCAAGAATCACGATTGCCGTCAGCGCAAAAAGATCTCCGGTTTGGTTCCGATTTGGAAATGGACCAAAATTCTGCTCGTTGTGCCAGAATGATGGTGTGATACGTGCCAGGTAAAACGCGATGCAGATTGCTGCTAGGAGCGCAATTCCAGTGCTAAAGAAGCGGAGTTGAAAGCGCACCTCACGAAGACCCAAGTCTTGTGTGGAAACGAGATAGAGCCAGCTCAGTCCAGCAGCGAAGCTAACCAGATAGCTCAACGTGATCCACGGCTGCGGAGTGAGTGTTGATGGAAGCTGTATTGCGAAGTTTCTTTCCAACACTGCACGCCACTCCGGTTGGAAAAACCAGTGGGCGGGGAGAAGCGCAACTGCCGCCAAGATAAAGAGTGTGAACAGAACGAGGTTTGTGATCACGCCGAGCGAAAACCGAGGCGGTCGTACCAAGAGGCAGAACGCTAGAACCGTAATTACAATTCCCTCTTCCCATTTTTGAGTTGCGCCAGCCAGAAAACAGGCGAGCACTGGCAGTGACGCGACGATCGCGTTGGCTATCCAACCAGTGGTAATAGCAGTCTGGTTCTCACGCGATTGAGGTCCCTGCATCGAATTTGGCATCACCTAGGGGCGAACTGTCGTCGTTTGGGAATGGCCTTAAAGTCGATAATCAACCGAGTCGAAAACAAAGCAACATATCCGAGCGGCAATATCGGTTCATCAAAGTCTTTGTCCGCTGCGTCTTCCCACTTTTACGGTGAATCATACGCTTTCTCTGATCAGCCGCATATTCGGCGATGCGGCGTTGCATACCCACCGGAGAACGCGGCTGATACCGAATAACTTGAAGCACATCGTCAACGCAATTGGCAAACGCAACAACCAAGCATCTCTTAAATCGCGGGACGCGCGTCTCCGATGCCAGGGAAATTCCCAAATCGTGCCTTGTGCTCGTGAATTAGGCAGTCAGCGAAACTTCGAGTTTAGTAGGGGGCACTTGACGAATACTTGACTAATAGAGGGTCTTTTCGTGCGTTTTCGTGCGCGACTGTTCGCAACCGCTCAGATCACGAATTTAAGCAGTTTCCCATCGTAACATTGCATTTTCGAGGTGCCGATGATGGGATTCGAACCCATACCCCGCCTTCGCGGGAACGGATTTTAAGTCCGTTGCGTCTACCATTTCGCCACATCGGCGCTGTGCAGCGCATTTTAAGCTTGTTATGCAATCGGCGAAAACGAATTTCGCACTTGCTGATCTACATTTGGAGCAACCGAAAGCGTTTCGTTGTGCACGTCATGAAAAGCTGACTGCGTTTGCTGAGGTTGAATCAGCGATGCGCGCTTACAGCGAATTGATTTGACATATTGGCGAGATTTTTCCAACCTCCGCCTCGCTACGCGCATCTGAATCAGGCGGAGGCCATTTCCCCGCTAGGTTCTTCGCCTCTTCCAGACCTGCAATCGCAGAATCAATACGGCGGGGAAACCAGAAAGGAAATATCCCATGTGCTCGCTGATTCAGCTAATCAGAGCAACTTCAGTATTCCTCGTCGCGTTGGCCTACTTCGAGCTTTCGGCCGCCAGTCAGGCCGTTAGTCCCCCGCCCGATGGAGGCTATCCCGGGCTCACTACGGCAGAAGGGAGCAACGCCCTTAAGAATCTGACGACCGGCGTTGGCAACACAGCAGCTGGTTGGTATTCGCTCTTTGCGAACAGCACCGCCAACTTCAACACCGGTGTTGGCGCTGGAACGCTAGTATTCAACAACGCAGACCAAAATACTGCCACTGGCGCCGGGGCGCTTTTAAGTAACACTAACGGCGACCGGAATACGGCGAATGGAACGTTCGCCCTTCTTAACAACACGACCGGAAATTCGAACACGGCTGAAGGCTGGCGAGCGCTCTTTCAAAACACAACTGGCGACCGCAACACAGCCAGTGGTCGCGAGACGCTTCTTTCAAACACAACCGGCTTCGAAAACACGGCGACCGGTAGTGTTGCGCTTGAAAACAAC
>Ga0137373_10009804_pt1 | contig 10015 bp, 10 predicted proteins | sample SagtaG_5_FD_104912 | JGI IMG/M metagenome (GOLD analysis project Ga0137373, IMG submission 104912) | Vadose zone soil microbial communities from Sagehorn Ranch, Mendocino, California, USA - Sage1_R_80_16 metaG | ecosystem: Environmental > Terrestrial > Soil > Vadose zone | place: USA...
ACTCGCCGGTCTGGGGCCGCATCGCCGCGCGATGGGGAGCCATGACGGGAAGGTTGCGGCAGAAGGTCGCGACCGCCGCGTCGTCGTTTTTAGGGTTGTTTGGCAAATGACGGCGGCGCGGCGACGCCCTGAAAGAATGAAAACGCGCCCTGGGTACGCATCGCTTCCAGCGTGCAGTCTCGGCGAAAGACGAATTTATAGGAACCAGACCTGGGTAGGCGCCGCCTCAGGTTTGGGGCGACTGATTCCGATCAATAGGTCTCTAGCCGAGACTGCACGCTGGAAGCGATGCGTACCCATGGATTTTCCGCAGGAGAACAAATGCCACTCTTCTTGACCGAACAAGACGTCACGCAGTTGCTGACGATGGGGGAAACGCTCGCCGCCGTCGAAGCCGTCTTCAAATCTCAGGCTGTCGGCGCCGCGACGAACGAGCCGCGCCGCCGTCTGCGCGCGGGCGGCGCGGTGCTGCAAGTGATGAGCGGCGCCGTAGCGGGCTTCAAAGATTCCTTTGGGGGCGAGTACAAGGGCTTGCTGGGGCTGAAATCTTACGTGGTCACTCGTAACAAGGCGCGGTTCTACGTCAACCTCTACGACGCGGAATCGGGCGAACTGCTCGCGCTCATTGAAGCCGACAAACTCGGGCAGATGCGGACTGGCGCGGCCAGCGGCGTCGCGACGAAATATCTTGCCCGCGCCGGCGCGAAGACCGTCGGCGTCTATGGAACGGGTTGGCAGGCGCAGAGCCAGCTCGAAGCCGTATGCGTCGCGCGCGACGTCGAGAGCGTCAAGGTCTACAGCCGGTCGCCGGAGAATCGCGCGCGCTTCTGTCAAGAGATGAGCGCGCGGCTCGGCGGCGTGGAAATCGCGCCGGTCGAGAGGCCGGAAGACGCCGCCGACGCGGACGTCATCGTCACGATCACGACTTCACGCGAGCCTGTGCTGCAAGGCGCATGGCTAAAGCCTGGAACGCACATCAACGCCGCCGGCAGCAATTCGATTTTGCGCCGGGAGCTGGACGACGAAGCGGTCAGGCGCTCCTCGTTCATCGCGGTCGACTCGATCGATCAGGCGAAGATCGAGGCGGGCGAATTGGTCATGGCGGTCGAAAAAGGGTCGTTGACGTGGGAGCGCGTCAGGGAATTGCGTTACGTCGTCAGCGGCGAGATGCGCGGGCGGACGGGGGACGATCAGATCACTCTATTCAAATCGCTCGGCGTAGCCATCGAGGACGTGGCGACCGCCGCGGTTTTATACCGAAAAGCAAAAGAGCAAAACGTGGGGAAGGAATTCTGAAATGAGAAAGCAAAAGGCGACAATAACGCTCGCGTTATGTGTCACACTGACTGGCGTGGCTCCGCACGGAGCTTTTGCGCAAGATGAAGCTAAAACAAATCCGCAATCCGCAATCCGCAATCCGCAATCCGAAGCCCGGGTCGGCGTGAATCCGTCGAAACGCGTCACGCTGACGCTGCGCGACGCGATGACGATGGCGCTCGAAAACAACCGCGACATCGAGGTGGAGCGCCTGAACGTGCAGATGAATGAATTCGATCTGCGCGGGGCGCAAGGCTTTTACGATCCGAACCTGGCGACGACGCTCTATTACGACCACCGGGCGATTCCCGCCACCTCGATCTTCGCCAGCGGCAAGACCGACAACGTGATTGGCTCGGCCACGTTCACCCAGCGCACGCCGTGGCAGGGGAGCAGCATTACAGGCTTCTTCGACAACAACCGCGCCACGACCGATAACCCGTTCGTTTCTCTCAATCCGCAATACACGACGAACCTGAGTTTTACTTTCACACAGCCGATCCTGCGCAACCGCACGATCGATTCGGGACGCCGGCAGATCAGGATCGCGAAGAAACGCCTGGACATTTCGGACAGCCAGTTCCGACAGCGCGCCATCGAGATCATCGCGCAGATACAGCGCGCTTACTGGGACCTGGTCTTCGCGCGCCGCGACCAGGAGATCAAGCAGGAATCGGTCGATCTGGCCAACACGCAACTCGAACACAACGAACGGCTGGTCGAAGCCGGGACGCTGGCGAAATCTGACATCATCTCGGCGCGCGTAGAGCTCGAACGCCGCAAGGATGAGGCGGAAGCCGCCGTTGACGCGATCCAGCGCGCCGAGAACGCGCTCAAGGCGTTGATGGCGCAGGTCGGGGACGGCGAGATCTGGCAATCGGAGCTCGTCCCTGTCGAGCAGCCGCAGATCGAGCCGGGCGCCTCATTGCCGCTCGAAGACGCGCTCAGACTCGCGGCCCAGAACCGTCCCGAGATGGAGCAATACCGGTTGCGCGGCGAACTCAACAAGATTGACTCCGAATATCTGCGTAACCAGACCAAGCCGCAGGTCGATTTCTTCGTCACTTACGGCGCGGCGGGACTCGCCGGCCCGTTGCGCGCGACGGAAAATCCGATCAACGCCAGTAACGCGATCCTTTACGGCCGGATCAATCAACTTTCGGCGCTGGCTGGATTGCCGCCGCTTCCGATCGCCAACACCGGCGGAACGCCAGATTCTCTGATCGGCGGCTACGGGCAGAGCCTGGCCAACTTGTTCAAGAATGATTTTCGCTCGTGGCGCTTCGGATTGAACATCAACCTGCCTCTCCGCAATCGCACGGCCGAAGCCAATCTCGGCCGGTCGCTCGCCGAAGGCAAGCAGATCGAAGCCCAGCGCCAGAAGACCGAGCAGTTGATCGAGGTCGAAGTGCGCAACGCGCTGCAAGCGGTCGAGACGGCCAGGAAGCGCGTGGACGCAGCCAAGAATTCGCGGGACAACGCCGAACTCCAATACCAGAGCGAGCAGCGCAAATTCGACGCCGGCCAGTCAACAAATTTCTTCGTGCTCGACCGCCAGAACGCGCTCTCATCCGCGCGCGGGCGCGAGTTGCGCGCCCTGACCGATTACACGAAAGCGGTCGCCGAACTCCAACGCGCGCTCTCGACTACGTTGTCTAGCAACAATGTCGAGGTGAAATAGCTCTTGGCGCCTGAGTGGTCGGCTCCTGGTGATTTTTGCCGGCCGCCGACCACAGACCACCGACCACTCAGGCGCTCAGGCGCCATCTGACAACTGACAATCCTCAACCCGGAATGCTAATATCTTGTTTCGTCAATAATTTTAGACCGTCTTTTTGAAGGAGCAAGATTTAACTATGGCCGAAGAGAACCAGGGTAGTTTCAAGGTAACCGACCGCCGTTTGTTCAACGCTGACGGCACATTGCGCGAGGACGCGTTGATCGAAGAGCCCGCGCCCGCGCCGCCGCCAGAACCCCAGCCCGCCGTCAGCTCAGGCTCGGCGCAACCCCAACGGCAATTCGCTGCGGCCACCGCGCCTGAACTCCAGCCCGAGCAGGAGGACGCGGAGCCTGAACGCACCATGTTCAATGAATTCCTGATGGGCATCGCCTCATCCGCCTTCATTTACCTGGGACTGGTGGAGCACCCCGCCACGGGACGCCGCCAGGTGGATATGACGGCCGCGAAAGAATCAATTGATATGCTGGTGATGTTGCGCGAAAAGACCAAAGGCAACCTCACGCACGGCGAAGAAAAGTTCTTCGACGATCTGCTCTCCGACTTGAAAATGCAGTATGTCTCGATGAGACGGTAGCTTGAAAGTGGGCAGTGGGTAGTGGGCAGTGGGCAGTTGAGAGAAAGGGAATCTGTGAGCAGATTGCTCCTCTTAACTACCCACTATCCACTACCCACTATCCACTACCCACTCACTACTCCCTATGCGAATCACTTTTCTCGGAACAGGGACGTCGGTCGGCGTGCCGATGATCGGATGCGAATGTGAAGTTTGCCGGTCGGACGATCCGCGCGACAAGCGTCTACGCACCGGCCTGATGGTCGAAACGGCGGTCGAAGACGGCGAGCGTCGCATGGTCATCGATGTTTCGGCCGATTTTCGCCAGCAGGCGCTGCGCGAAAAGATCGACCGGATCGACGCGCTGTTGATCACGCATTGCCACGCCGACCACGTCTTCGGCCTCGACGACATTCGCCCGATCAATTTCCGGCGCGGCCCCGTTCCGGTTTACGCGAGCGAGGGCACGTGGCGGGGTTTGCGGCGCATCTTCTCTTACATCTTCGAGCGCGAACACGTCGGCGGAGGGCTGCCGCAACTCGTTACGCACGTGATCGAAGGAGAGTTCGAAACCTGCGGGCTGCGAGTCACGCCTGTCCCGGTCGTTCACGGCAAAGGCGAAGTCACAGGCTTTCGCTTCGGCGACGCTCGCGCTCGCGCCGCGTTCGTCACCGATTGCAACCTGATTCCTGACGAGTCGCTGGAGAAACTGCATGGCCTCGATCTTTTGATCATCGACGCGTTGCGCTACAAGCCGCACCCCACGCACCTGCACGTCGAGCAGTCGCTGGCCTACGTCGCCGAACTGAAGCCGCGACGCGCGCTGTTGACGCACATCGGACACGACCTCAAACATAGTGAGGCGAGCCGGCGTTTGCCCGAGAACGTCGAGCTTGCTTACGACGGGTTAAGTATTGAACTTTGAGCGCGATAGGGGACAAGTATGAAAATGTTACTTAATGTAATTTTCGGCTTTTCGTTAGCGCTTTTGTGGCCATTCGTAAGTTGTCACGGCGTCAGTTATTCGGGCCAGACCGCAATTCCTCAGAACGTCCCTCAGGATTTGATGATTACTCTTGAAAGGACTAGTTGTTTTGGAATTTGCCCGGTTTACAAACTGACGATCACCGCCGACGGAGCGGTTGTATTTGAAGGGCGTCGTAATGTTAAGCAAGAAGGAACGACGATAAGGAGCGCCATTTCCCAGGAGCGACTCAAACAGTTGATGGCGGAGTTTGACAGAGTGAGATTCTTCTCTTTAGAAACTAACTATTCGAAAGATCTCCGTAGGTGCGGGACCGATTCCCCGTCAGCCTTCACCTCTATCAGGATTAATGGGAAATCGAAGAGGATCAAGCATTACCTGATATGTAGAGAGCCTAAATTCAAAGAGATCACCGAGTTGGAAAACAAAATAGATGAGATTGTGAATACGGCGCAGTGGCTTCCTGATAAGAAGGTGCGATGAGAAAGCGCAGTTGTCATTCATCGAAGATTCACCAACAATGAAAATCTTTCCAGGGATAGAGCACGCTGAAATCCAACGCCCCACTGTCCTGACGCTCGGAGTCTTCGACGGTTTGCATTTAGGCCACCGGGCGATCGTCCGGACCGTCGTCGAGCGCGCTTCGCTCATCGGCGCGACTCCGACGTTGGTCACTTTCGACCCGCACCCGCGGCAGGTGCTCAAACCCGAGACCGCGCCGCCTTTGCTTCAAACCTTCAATCAGAAGATGGAAGGTTTGAGGCTGCTCGGCATCGAGCAGGTCGTCGTGCTCGAATTCAACCAGGAGTTGGCGGCGATGTTCGCGGAAGATTTTGTTCAACGCTACATCGTTGACGCTTTGCAGGCGCGCGAGGTCTATCTGGGCAAGGGGTTCGCCTTCGGTCACGAGCGGCGCGGCAACATTGAGATGCTGAAGTGGATCAGCCATCAGTTCGGGTTTTACGCCGCCGAAGTCCCCGAAGTGCAACTGCGCGGGCGGCGCATCAGCTCGACAATGATCCGAATGTTGCTCAAGGCGGGCCGCGTCAATTTGGCGCGCCGCATGCTCGGACGGCCCTACGGCATCGAAGGGGTGGTCACGCAGGGGCGGGGGATCGGGCGCAAATTTCTTTTTCCGACGGCCAACCTGGAACTTCAAAACCGCGTGCTGCCGGCCGACGGGGTTTACGTCACACTGGCCCTGGTCGACGGCGTCTGGCGGCGCAGCGTGACGAACATCGGCAAACGCCCCACGCTCGGCGCCGAGGCCGAATCTAAAGTCGAAACGCACCTGATCGATTTCGACGACGATCTCTATGGGAGGACGATTCGCGTGCGAGTCCTTCACCGGCTGCGGGGCGAGAAGAAGTTCTCCGGGATAGACGAGCTTCGCGCGCAGATCGCGCGCGATCGGGACAGGGCGGTTCGCTACTTCAATTCCCAGATCGCCGGCCGCAACCTGGACTTTGCGTGAGTCGTATAAGACTCTGTAGGTCGTATAAGTCTTATGAGCCGCATGATAGGATGTCGGTTGTTTATGTTTATTGCGCCTGAATTAAGGAAATGGAAGTGTCAATAATCCCTCAACAGATTCAAAACGACGGCCGGCCGCAAAACGGGACGCCGCCTGAAAGCACGGCGCTGATCGAGGCCGCGCCTGCGGCCAATATCGCGCATTTCAACGCGCTTGAGCGGGTCAAAGGCCACGGAGTTCGCAGCTGGCTTCGCGCTTTTCACATCATCTTCACATTCGCGCTTTATCAACTTTTTGTGTTTGTTTACCACCGCGGGTGGTTCATCGGCAAAAAGGATGAATCGGAAGAGCGGCATTTGCGATGGCAGGCCCAATGGATCAGCCGGCAGTTGCTGAAACTCGGCCCGACCTTCATCAAGATCGGCCAGGCGGTTTCGACGCGCGCCGACCTGCTGCCGCTGGCCTATGTCAAAGAGCTGAGCAAGTTGCAGGACTGCGTGCCGCCGTTCCCGCATGACGAAGCGATGCGGATCGTCGAGCGCGAATTGGGGAGGCCTGTAGACGAGCTTTACGCCGAAATCGGTTCTCAGCCGGTAGCCGCCGCGTCGCTCGGACAGGTCTATCGCGCGCGATTGCATTCGGGCGAGACCGTGGCGGTCAAAATTCAGCGCCCCCGCCTCGAAGACGTAATCAACTTCGACCTGGCCGTGCTGCGCGGCATCGCGCGCTTCATGACCCGCTTCCCGAAACTCGTGCGCGGCGTCGATTGGGAAGGGACGCTGAATGAATTCGCCTCGACGATCTTCGAGGAGATGGATTACGTTCAGGAGGGGCGCAACGCCGAGACCTTCCGCGATCATTTCAAAGGCTGGCGCGAGATTTACGTGCCGGTCATCCACTGGTCGCACGTCAGCCCGCGCGTGTTGACGATGGAGTTCATAGATGGAACCAAAGTCCTTGACCTGCAGACATTGACCGAGCGCGGCATAAACCCGCCGGACGTGGTCAAGCTGATCGCGCGGACGTACCTCAAGCAGCTCCTCGAAGACGGCTTCTTCCACGCCGACCCGCATCCGGGGAACCTGCGGGTGATGCATGACGGGCGACTGGCCTTCTTCGATTTCGGGATGGTCGGGCGCATCACGCAGCGGATGCAGAGCCTGATGATCGACGCCTTCTTCCACATCGTCGAACGCGACGTGAAAGGCTTGACTCAGGACATGATCAACCTCAACTTCCTGTCTCAAAATGTAGACCGGGACTCCATACGCCTCGTGGTCGAAAAACTCTTCTCGGATTACCTGAACCTGAAGCTGGGCGAAGTCCGCTTCAGGGAATTGACCTACGAATTGGCCGACGTGGTCTACGAATATCCGTTCACGATCCCGGCAAATTTCACTTACGTGATGCGCGCGATCATGACGCTCGAGGGCATCGGCCTGACGCTCGACCCGAACTTCAGCTTCTTCGACGTGGCCAAGCCTTACGCCAAAGAGTTCATGCTCAAACGCGAGGGCCGTCAATTCCGCGACCTGCTGATCAAGAAGCTGATCTACGGCGAGAATCACGAAATCCAGTGGGACAAGATGTGGAAGCTGGCGAAGATCGCGGTCAAGATGGTATACGAGAATTGGGTCGCTCCTTTGGCGAGATGAGACAGTCTCATCGCAAAGGGTCAATGAGTCAAAGGGTCAAGGATTGATCTGGGTTGTCTGCCTTGATCCTTTGACCCTTTGACCCTTTGCGGTGAAAAAAGTTCTATGACGACATTCGCACACAGAGTAGAGCGGTTGCCCAGGCTGGGCGTCGGGCTTTCGGGCGAGTTCGACATCGCCGCCAAGGGCATTGACGTCTGCCGGATGAAGGAGCGCTATCCCGATCTCATTCACTTCTACGAGTACGGCGCCGACCTCGAACGCGGCCTTGATGACGTCGTTCGCCGGTGGGCGACGGCGGGGCTGCCGGCGACCTATCACTTCCTCGACATCAACCTCGAAGAGCGCCTCGACCTCGACCCTCGCTGGCTCGCGCAGACAAAAATGCTAGCGGATGAGATCAACGCTTCGTGGCTGTGCGGCGACGCGGGCCGGTGGCACTTCGGTTTGCGCGAGCGCGGGCACGGGATGCTCATGCCGCCCATCCTCTGCCGCGAGTCGGCGCTTGAAACCGCGGAGAGCATTCTTCAGATTGAATCCGAGACCGGAATGTTTTGCCTGCCCGAAAATCCTCCGGCAGTGGTCTATCTTGGCGACCTGCACATCCTCGAATACTTCGCGATTGTCGCCGAGCGGGCCGATTGCGGGCTTCTGCTCGATTGCGCGCACCTGGCGATCTTCCAACAGACCAGGAAACTCCCGCCGCTCGCCGCTCTCGACAACTATCCACTGGACCGCGTCGTCGAGATGCACGTCGCGGGCGGCGCATACGCCGAGGTTGAGGGCTACGCCTACATCGAAGACAACCACTCGCCCGAACCGCTGCCGGCGACCTGGGAGATCCTCGAATACGCCGTCCCGCGCGCGAAGAATCTGAAGGCCATCGTCTTCGAGTGCGAGCGCAACGCGCCGGAGGAGACTCTGGAAGTCTTCGCGCGGCTAAATTCGATCTTCCCGACAGAAAAATGTGGGAGAGGAAAATAAAAACAGAGTCCCGAAGTTCTTTATTTTCCTCTCCCACATTTTTCTGTCGGGAACCTCTTTATTTAGATGAGTCACCACACGCTTCAAAAGCTTATGGTTCGGATGCTCTTCGACGAGGAGTTTGTTGAAGAGGTTTACGCCGCGCCGGAGCGGGCCTTGGGCGGACTCGACCTGACGGAGGCCGAGCGGAGCCAGTTGCTCGGCGTCGATCGCAGAGTCTGGCGTCACGATCCGCTCAGAAGAAGAAGGACGCTCAGGACTCTGGCCGAGGAGTTCAAGGTCTCGACCACCATCATTCTGGCGGAGACACGCCTCCTCGCGTCGCTCGAACGCTTCTTCTCGAGCCGATTCTTTCACGGCTCGGTTGAGGAACGGGCTTCGATGGGGCTTGCCTTCGCGGAGTTTCTGCTCGACGGTTTCAGGCGCGAAGAATGGAAGACGCCGCAGATCGCGGAAGTCGTGCGACTTGAAGCCGCCATCGCCGGATGCCGAAGGGCGCTGGCGAGAGAAGGGACACTCGCCGGCGATTTGCCCGCGACGGTCATCGCCACGACGCGCGTCAGACTCGCCCCCGGTTACGACGTGGCCGGTTTTCAGTCGAACGTCATCGCCACGATCCAGCGCGTCGAGCAGTACCTGTTTGAGTTGAGCTTGATGCCGGCGATGGCGCTCTGCGACGACGCGCCGAGGTTGCCGGCGCTGCCGGAAGTCGACGGGCAAAAGAAGGTCTACCTGCTCTTCAGTCCCGGCGCGGCGGGGATTTCGATTACCAACCTCGACAAGCCCGATTTCCTCGTCCTCTATGAAACAAAGCGCGCCGTGGAGATCAGGAGCTTGTTGTCACGGCTCGCCCCGGCGAGAGCGAGACAGGCTCAGGACATCCTCGCGGAGTGGCTTGAGAACGGCGCGCTGATGATCGCCAATGAAAACAGACAGGGTTGAGTATGAACGGCCAAAACCGAAAAGACATAAAACCTGGGCTTGAGGTATACATCGTCCAGAAACAGGATCAGCGTACTGGAAAGAGGACCCGTGGAATCGTGAAGGAGATACTGACCAGTTCCGCCCATCACCCGCATGGCATCAAGGTGCGCCTTGAATCCGGCGAAGTGGGCAGAGTCCAGGAGATTGTCGATAAGGGCTAAATAGGGTACGAAAATGTTAAAAATGTTGACGGCTATTCTGGCCGTATGCTAAGGTCACGCCCGTCATTATCAAATAACAAAGTGGTCACAGGTCAATAATGGAAAAGTTATTTGAATGTTCACTTCCTCAATAGATCACTTCTTCAATAGACGCTTCTTCA
>Ga0137373_10009820_pt1 | contig 10008 bp, 12 predicted proteins | sample SagtaG_5_FD_104912 | JGI IMG/M metagenome (GOLD analysis project Ga0137373, IMG submission 104912) | Vadose zone soil microbial communities from Sagehorn Ranch, Mendocino, California, USA - Sage1_R_80_16 metaG | ecosystem: Environmental > Terrestrial > Soil > Vadose zone | place: USA...
GTCGCCGTCGCCAAGGCGGCGTGAAACATCCGAGGAGCTTCACGCGGAGTACGATTTACACAGAGAACGGGACTTGACCAACCGCGCGACGTACAGGAGCACGTGGTCCCAGAGCACCTTCCGAACCGTCGCGAACAACTGGCCGGCGGTGTCGTTCAGGACGGCGATCGTCTCGTCCGACCCATACAGCTTCCGAAACTCCTGCAGCTCACCGTGCAGCTCGACAACGTGGTTCCACAGCGCGTGGTAGACGGTGCCAAGCTCCAGGCCCATCGCGCGAAGGCGCTCGCCGCGCAGCTCTCCGGAAGTGAGGGTGGACATCCCGCGAGTATCCGTCGGTGGTCCGACCGCCCCGCACTAGAGATGCGCGGAAGCGCACCACGGAACGCACCACGGAGCCCGGAAAACGAAACGCCCGTCACCGCGTTCTAGTGCGATGACGGGCGTTTACTGAGCCGGGGAGACAGGATTTGAACCTGCGACCCCTTGGTCCCGAAGACTCGCCGGGAGCGTCCGATATGGTCGGCTCCCGTCCGATCGCGACGAATGTGTCCGAAACTACTGGGGGCGGACACCGCGAGCGATCCGATACGGACCGGCTCCACCGCTTCGAGCCGGCGGCGTCAGACACAATCCAGGCACAGCGTACTCTCGGTACGCCTCGACTCCTGACGATCCACTGGGATTCGCACAACCCTGGGTCACTTCGTAGGGGCTCGCCGCCAGTAGTACGCGCGATTCTTCGTCCGATTGCCGCAGATCGACATCACGCACCAAGCCGCCGATCGGTTCTTCGAGCGATCGAAGAACGCGTACCCGCACTGCCGGCAGCCCTTCAGGCGCGCCCACTGGCCGGTGAGCTGGGCCTCGTGTAGGACGCCGAGTAGCGTCGCCACCGCACCATCGACGCCGCCGGGGTCGGGTTCCAGGGCGGTTCGCCCCGCGTCGTCGATGGCGACGCGGAGCCGAGCCGCGCCAGCCGCCTTCCGAAGGACGTCCATCGCCGCTGCTGCCGGTGGGTCTCCCTGGTTTGCGATCGCGAGCGCCCGAATCGCTTCTCGGAGCTCGCGAAGGCGAGCCACGTCGGCCTCGGAGACTCCGTCGCCCGGCACCATGAGCCCCTTCTCTCGAAGCCACGCCGTGGCGCGTTTCGGGGTTCCGATGCGATCCCACTCAGGGGGCAAGTCGTGGTTGTAGGAATTGATGAAGCGTTGAAGCAGCTCGAGCCGCCCGGGTGCCTTCGGTCGCCCTCCGGGCTCGATCTGCTCGCCAATCCGTCGCTTGTCGTGCTCGTTCATGACCCCACTTGACTTCCGTTAAGACCATCATAACCTGAATGCAGGTCAGACGGCAACGGGAACTACGGGGAAGCAGGACCCGGACCCAAGGGCAGAGTGATGACGGTGGTCTTCGAGCTCGATGGCCAAGAGGTCATTGGGCTGAACGGCGGAGGGCACACGTCTCCCCGACGAGCGCGCCGCCGACGAACGGCGTGCGGCGACCCCGAACACGCCAGCTAGACGGGGCCCACGACGTCGTGGGCGGGAGTCGGGTCGAGCGTAACGCCGACCGGCATCGAGGACGCCACGCACGTATCTTGTGAAAGGAAACGAACATGTCCGACATAGCAGCAAACGAGAGCGCCGTTCGGGATGTGCTTGAGCGATGGGCCGCCGCGGTCCGGGCGAAGAAGATGCCGGAGATTCTTGCGCAACACGCAACGGACTTGCTCATGTTTGATGTCCCGCCACCCTTTACATCGAGGGGGCTCGATGCGTACGAAGACACTTGGCGGCTGTTCTACTCCAGTCAACCCGAGCCAGTCGCATTCGACATCAAGTGGATGCAGGTTGTCGCTGGCGAAGACGTCGCGTTCGCTTATGCGCACATGCAGTGTGCAGAGCGTGCCGAAAACGGGGAAAGGGTACCTCTCGACTTTCGACTAACAGTCGGACTGCGAAGAGCGGGTGGGCGTTGGCTTATCGTGCATGAACACCACTCAGTTCCCGCGACGTGAATGTGTCCGTCCGCTGCGCCGCATCCTGCGTCGCACTTGAGGGCGGCTGCGCGAACGTCCGGCGAGTCCGGTCGAGCGGCTGCTATCCGTGAGTGGCGCCGCGCAGGACGTCGAATCGCCAGTCCTGCGCGTCGCACTCAAAGGTGTTGTCCCGCAGGTAGAACAGGAACCTGCGGTCGTGTTGCGACCCGGGGGCCGACCGCAGGACGGTCCAGCCACGAACACGCTCATCAAAGAGATCGCCGGCGACCTCGTAGAACTCGCCCCAGGCCGGCGCGAGACTGCTGAATCTGCACTGACCTCGGTACCACCCCTCGTCGTTGGTGGATCCAAGGCGGTAACGCGAGCAGCCAAAGAACGTCAGGCGACCGCGATCTTCGGGAGCGAACGACTTGAACTGGAAGGTGTTCATGTCGCACTCAAGGTGAACCGTGTCACCGTCGACTGCGACAGTTTCGGCCGGCGCGTTCGGCTCCGCGTTCCATCCGTCGTTCAGCTTCTGGAAACTGGTCGGCATCCCATGCCTCTTGCACAGTCGTACGATGGAGGACAGGCAAATTCCAGACGCCGGCCGAGGCCGCTGCGGTCCGCGTGGCCTTCCACTGCGCCGGCATGAGCGCGGGCACGTCCGCCAGTCGCAGGCGACGCGAGAGGCGCGGCAGCACGTCGGCGAGGTACTCGACGGGGTTGAGGTCGAGGAGGGCGCAGCAGCCCAGCACCGAGTACACGACGGCGGCCCTCTCGGCGCCCGTGTCACTGCCCGCGAAGAGAAAGTTTTTCCTCGTCAGCGCCGTGCGGACGTGGAGCCGCTCGACCGCATCGTTGTCGATGGGGATGACGCCATCGTAGAGGAAGCGCCGCAGCGGGACCAGGTTGTTGAGCAGGTAGCCGATCGCCTTGCCTAGGGCGGACGACGGCGGCTCGTGAGGCTGCCGCACGCGGCACCACGACTCGAGCTCGTCGTACAGCGGTGTGCTCCGCGTCTGCCGCTCGAGGCGGATCTCCTCGGGCTTCCGGCCGCGGACATCCTCCTCGATGTCGTACAGCTTCTTGAAGGCCGCGAGCGGCAGCGCCGCCCGCGAGTCGCCGGCGGCGAGCGCCTTTCGGAAATACCTGCGCGAGTGCGTGTTGCAGCCGCACTCCACCAGGCCCGCCCGCTTGAAGGACGTGTCGAAGAGCGGCGCGGCATCGACGACCGTGCGCCCCACGCGCCGGGCGAGGAAGTCCGCGGGGCCCATCTCGCCCTCGCGCTGGCCGTGCTGCTTGCCGGTCGAGGCGTACAGGTACAGCGCTACCTCGTCGTCGCTGACCGCGCCCCAGAACGTGCCCAGACGGATCCCTTCCGGCCTCGACGAGTCCCGCACCGCGATCCCCGTCCCGTCGAAGTTCATCACCTCGGCCGCGAGCACCTGCCGCCTGGCCTCCTGCCACACTGGGTGAAGCGCCTCGGCGGCCCACGCCACCTGATCCGAGGCGACTTCCTCCAGCTGAAGACCGTCCAGCTTCTCGGGGGACGTCACGTCACAACTCGGTTGCAGTCGATGCGGCCTAGAGTTGGGGGTCAGGTCAGCTGCGCGAAAAACGCCGGTCACATGGGCCTCTCGAGTCCGTTACTCGCGTGTCCGCGCGGAGTCACAACGATCATCATCTCGCACGGTGAGCTAGCCGACGTGCTTCGACGGCATAAGACGGCGTAGCTTGACGGCCGCGCGGCGGCACCGAGAACCCCGTGGCGTCTCGCGAGTCTAACGCGGGGGTCCAACGACGAGCGGCGGATCAACGAACCACACCCCGCGCTCGTTCGTCGGGCCTCCCAGGTTCACGACCCAAATCCGCCGGAACTGCGAGCGGCCGCGAAGGGCCTTGAGGCTCGGCTCGAACGTCGGACGCCAAACGTCGGGCGGCGTAATGAATGGGTTGGCCCACATCACGAGTTCGATCGGATACGCCGTCTCGTACGTCGCGTCGAGCTTCTTCCGGAGTCGCTCCTGTGTCGTGTCACCCACCCAAGCGCCAGCGCCGGGCACGCCCTTGCGGACGGCGACCGAGATGTTCTCGGCGAGAGTCGAGTCGACGATCTCGACGAGCTCGAATGCAACGAGTCCCTCGCCCTCCACCTCGCAGAGAATGTCGGGTTCTGGGGGGCGCCGATTCACCGCCGAACCGGGTCTGACGTACAACCCATCGCGCGCGGCGAACTCTGCGAAGCCTAGAAACACGTCCAGTTCCCTGGCTGCCTTCATTTCCTCGCGGTCCGTTGGCGCCATTGATCCCTCCAGCGCACAGCGCAGGTATCCACGTCTCCAAGCGACCATGTTACGGCGTGTCGGCGGTCTCGAGCAGGGCCGCGTCGGCCTTATTCTGGAGGTTGACGTCGCCCGTGGCGAGTACCACTCGTGCTGCCGGGTGCTCCGCCGCGAGGGCGAGGACGGCCGCGATAATGCGGTCGTCGGCAACGGAAGCATCGAGCCAGGAGAGGGAGCCCTTCACGTCCGGCTCGATGTGGAGCGACTGCACCGTGATCGAGCCGTGGACGATCGTCCCGTCGTTGAGCGTACCTCCGGCGCGTCGCGCCTGGTCTCGCCAGCCCTTGATCCGGGTGATCGCGCGCTTCGCGCCCTCGCGCACGTCCGGGTTCTTGTGTGCGATCTTGAGCTCGTCGAGTTCGCCGAGCACCGACGGCAGGAGCACGAACCTGAAGTCGTCGCGCCCCGCGATCGATCGGTACGCCGTAGGATCGGGCTGGTCGACGAGGCTGTTCGTGTCGGGCACCAGCAGCACGCCTTCGTCGCTGACGCCATCGAACACGGCGAGGACCTGCTCGAGCGCCGCCGCATCCCTTCGGAGCGCGGCTTCGTTTCTCGTGCGGTCGGGCGTGAGGGCGTGGTTCGGCCCGAGCTCGATCCATCTGTCGCGGAACGTCTCGTCCCCCTCCTTCCACTGCGACAGAAGCGTCTCCGGAGCCGCCCGGAGGAGGACGCGGACAACGTCGGAGAAGGTCTCGTACCTTCGTTTCACCTTTATCTGCGCCGCCTGCTGCGGCGGGGTGAGCGTGTCGAAGTAGAAGTCCGCGGCCATCGGGAAGAAGAGCCCGCCGGCGTCCCGCTCGAACCGGCGCACCGCGATCCCGCGGGTCAACACCACGCTCTCCTCGACGATGCGCTCGAGGGTGGCGCGGAGGCGTGCAGCCGTCGTGTTCGCCACGTGCTCTTCTCCCGCGTGTTGGGCCGTCAGAGCGGCCCCAGCTCCCGGGTTCAGCCTTGCCGGATCCTGCGCTGAAACCACCTGCCGCCGGTTGTCCGGCACCGCACTGGCCGCATCGTCCGCACCGAGCGTCACCGATTCTGGTGCGCCGGTGGTGCGCAGCGCACCATCCGGAAAAGAAGAAGGCCGCGTTCCATCGGTTTCCCGAGAGGAATCGCGGCCTTCTGAGTCGGGGAGACAGGATTTGAACCTGCGACCCCTTGGTCCCGAAGCATTCGGTCGACTCGCAAGCAACCCCGCGTGAACCCTCGCGAAACTGCCTAACGCCCCGTCAGCACACGCATTCTCACCCCGTCTCGCCTTGTCTCACTGTGTCGCGCGTGGTACCTGGAATCCGCACCTAGGACGCACCTTGCACCTCGCCCGCACCTAGAGGAGCGACCACATGAAGCGCGTGAAACTGACGAGCGAGTGGCTCTCGAGCTGGAACCCGACGAAGCAGATCGAGGTCGCGGACGGCGTGTGCCGCGGGCTCGTCGTGCGTGGCGGCCCCTCCGGCGCGAAGGTGTTCTACCGGTGGACCGACGAGGCGGATCTCGCGACCGGCAAGAAGAAGCGCAAGCGCGTCCGGCTCGCCACGTGGGCGATCGAGGGCGGCGGGGGCGCGCTCTCGCTCGGGGCCGCGCGGGAGGCTTTCATCGCGGCGCAGCAGGCCGCGCGCGCCGAGGTGGACGGCACCGCCGAGACGACCGTCGAGGACCTCGCGAAGGCGTACCAGCGGGACATCCTCGCTCGGCGCGAGCCCGCCTCCGCGGCGTGGAGCTGGGGGATCATCAAGACCCACGTCCTCACGGCGGCGCCCGACCCGAGGCGCCCGCCGTTCGGCGAGTGGCCCGCGCGCGCCGTGCGGCCGCCTGACGTCGCCGCCCTCATCCGGGCAGCGAAGGTGCAGCGCACCGTCGGGTCGCGCCGCGTGGGCGGGCCCGGCGTCGCGCGCGCCGCGCTCCGCGAGGTGCGAGCGATCTTCGCGGCCGCGGTCGGGGCCGGCTCCCTCGAGATGAGCCCGGCCGGCGTGCTCCAGGCGTCGGCGCTCGGGCTCCGCGGCACGAAGCGCGGCCGCTACCTCGACGCGGCGGAGGTGAAGGCCCTCTTCGAGGTGCTCGATCTGAACGCACTCCTCGCTGGGTCCGCGGAGCCGATGAAGCTCTCCGCGACGACCCGGCTCGGGATCGCGCTGCTCCTCTTCGTGCCCGTCCGCACGCACTCGCTCATCGGCGCCGGGTGGAAGGAGATCGACACGAAGGCGAAGCGCTGGGTGATCCCGGTCGCCCGCCAGAAGATGCACCGCGACGCGCGCGCCGAGGCCCGGCCGTTCACGGCGCCGCTCTGCGCGGCCGCCGCCGCGATCCTCGAGCGGCTCCGCGAGCTCGCGGGCTCGAGTCCGTTCGTCCTCGCGTCTCCCCTGCCCCCGTCGAACCCGAAGGAGCCCCCGCGGCCGGTCGGCGGGAAGGTGTTGATCCGCGCGCTCGCGCGCCTCCAGGCCGATGGGCGCCTCGCCGCCGGCGCGCCGTTCACGATTCACGACCTCCGCCGCACCTGGCGCGCGTGGGCGGGCGAGCTGGGCGTCTCGTTCGAGGTGGCGGAGAAGAGCCTGGGGCACGTGCTCCCGGGCGTCGCCGACACTTACGCGCGGGCGGAGATGGTCGAGCAGCGCGCGGCCGCCGCCGAGCTCGTCGGCGCCGCGTTCGACCGGATCCGGCTCGGGAAGGCCGCGAAGGTGACACCGATCGCAGCGGCGAGGGGGGCGTGATGGCCGCCAGGGCGAAGCGCACGAAGAGGGCGGCCGGGATCCGCAGTCCGCCGCGCGACCTCGACGACGTCCTCCTCGACCTTGCGCGCGTCGAGGGCGAGATCGCGCACCTGCGGCACCCCGGAGCCGTAGCCGCCGCCCGCGTCCTCGAAGGCGTCCGCCGCTGCCTTCACCACCCGGAGAGGCCCGACAACGCGCAGGCGATGCAGAGGTGCGCGACGCGCCTCGTCCGCGCGGCGGACGGCGACGAGGCCGAGAGCGGGCACCCGAAGCGCGACGGGTACGGACAGCAGGCGGAGGCGCTCCGCGCCGTCGTCGCTCGCTACCTCGAGACGAACGAGAGGCGCGACCCTGCGTTTCTGGCGGAGATCGTCGACGTCACGACCCGGAACGCGCCGGGGCCGCTCCGCCGGCTCCTCGGTGGAGCCCTGCCCGACCGCCTCTCACGGTGGGCGCGGGCGATCGGCGACGCGTTCGCGGAGCCGAGCCGGCAGCTCGCCGAGCAGATCGTCCTCGCGTGCGCGCGCGCCGGCGGCCAGATGAAGAGGCCCGCGGATCTGTTCGGGCGCGAGTCCAAGGCGACGGACCGTCGCGGGGGGCTCGGGGACAGATCGTAAGTCCGTCCGCTCATCCGTTGAGCCGTGCGCCACGGTGCAAATCTATGCTCCATGGCAAACGACAAACGCATCACCCCGAGTCACGCCGCCGCCGCGGCGGTCACCTACCTCGACCGGAACGCCCTCTGTGCGAGGTGGGGAATTGGCAGGGCGACGACCTACCGCATGCAGGCGGAGGGCCACTTGCCGCCGCCGGTCCGGTTCGGACCGGGCACCGCGCGATGGCCCCTCGCCGAGATCGAGCGGATCGAGGCGCAGGCCGCCGCTGACCGCGGCTCCCCGGTGAAGCCGTGAAGGCCAAGCTCGAGCACGTCGAGCGGCTCGAGCGCGCGGGGTTCGCGCTGCACCGGTTGGCCGTCGAGCTCCGCGAGGTCCGGCAGCGGTTCCCGATGCGAGACGACCTCTCCGCCCGGCTCGTCGCGGCCGAGGAGGAGGCCCGGACCCTCGCCGGCGAGATTGCAATGCGCCTGCGGGACCTCGACGAGGCGCCCGTGTACGGCTCGAGCCCGGCATGACCGCCGCCGAAGTGGCGGCGGAGAGCACACCCGCGGAGCGGAGCGCCACTTTCCGCGCGTACTCGGCGGAGGCCGAGCGCCGAGCTACCGCGGAGGGGCGAGACCTCGAGTACGAGGCGGAGCAGGCCGGCATCATCCCCGTGCGTCTCGACCTCGAGTCGATCCGCAACCCGCCGCGCGAGGTGTGCCTCCTCGGCCGAATGTTCCCCCTCGGCAAGCCCAGCGTGCTCTTCGGCCCCACCGGCGCCGGGAAGTCCGCGGCGCTCGCACAGCTCTTCTTCTCGCTCGCCGCGGGTGTCGATTCGCTGTGGGGGCTGCCCCTCCTGCCCGGTGGCGGCCCCGTCCTCATCTACACGGCCGAGGACACGATCGACGACTGGACCCGCAAGGGCGCCGCCATCCTCAAGGCCGGCGGGATCGACGTCGAACGCGCCCTCGAGCGCTTTTTTGTGGTGGACCGCACGGACGGGATCGTCCGGTTCACGGAATCCGTCACCATCCGCTCGGGCGACATCTCGCGGCGCGTCTCACGCCCGACGGAGGAACTCGAGCACGTCATCGCGGTGGCGAAGGCGAGGGCCGTTCGGGCGATCCTCTTCGAGACCGTGAGCAACCTCGTCGACGACGAGGACAACCCGACGCTCGCGGCGCTCCTGGGGGCGATCCGCCGCATCACCGTGGCGACGGGCGCCGCAGGGATCGTCTCGCACCATGCGACCAAGGCCGCCAGTCGAGAGAACGACTCCGCGATCGAGAGCGCCCGTGGCGGCGGCTCGCTCATTGCGAACGCCCGGAACGCGGCCTCCCTCTTCCCTGCCGACCCCGAGACCGCCAAGCCGTACCTCGACCGCTTCCCGGCCGAGGACGTCGTGGTCCTCACCCACGGCAAGCCCACGAGCTCGACGCGCCGGCATCAACCGATCGTCCTCATCCGCACCGACGCGACGTGGGGCGCCGTGCTCCGCCTGCCGGACGAGGTCGCCTTCACGCCAGAGCAGGAGCGGGCGAACGCGGCCAAGGTCGACGCGGGGCGACAGCGCGAGGCGGAAGCCCTGCGCCGGCTGTACGAGGTCGTCGAACGCCTCCTCCCCCTCGGCCCCGTCTCTCCGAACAGTCTGCGCGACCACGCGATCGAGGTCGGGATCGAGAAGCGGAAGCTGACGGACCTGATCCGCATCGCGCTCAAGCTCGGGATCCTGAAGCAGCTCGCGCCGGCGTCGGGCGGCCGCGGTGTCCGTCTCGGTCTTGGCCGCGATCCCCGCAAGCCGATCGCGGAGGTCGCATGACGGGACGACCTGGGACGACTGCTCTCGTTCCCTCTTCCTTCGCTCGGACCCGACACCCCGGTTTCAGTCGGTCGTCCCCTAAGGAAAGAGAGGCGGGACGACTGACGTCGCCCCCGCCCTCCTCCTCGTCTCCTGGGTCACGGGACGAATGGTGGGACGACTGCGGGACGACTGGGACGACTGGAGTTCCCGCCGCAGCCGTGGAACTGACGGTCATGACTGCTATCAGCGAACCAGCCAGGCGCGGTCCCGGCCGTCCGTTCCCGCCCGGCGTCTCCGGCAACCCGTCGGGCCTCTCGAAGGACATCGCCCCTCTCGTCGCCGAGGCCCGCCGCCTCGCTCTCAGCCACGCACCGAAGGCGATCGAGACGCTCGCGAAGCTGCTCGACTCCGAGGACGAGCGCGTGCGCGTCGCAGCCGCGGAGGGCCTCCTCGACCGCGCTGGGCTGCGCCCGTACAGCCTCGAGCCGGAGCGCATCGAGGTCTCGACGCCCGTCGACCTGGACGCCCTCCGCGCCGCACTCGCCGTGCGCGTGGCGGGGCTCGTCGAGGCGGGCCA
>Ga0137373_10009824_pt1 | contig 10005 bp, 9 predicted proteins | sample SagtaG_5_FD_104912 | JGI IMG/M metagenome (GOLD analysis project Ga0137373, IMG submission 104912) | Vadose zone soil microbial communities from Sagehorn Ranch, Mendocino, California, USA - Sage1_R_80_16 metaG | ecosystem: Environmental > Terrestrial > Soil > Vadose zone | place: USA: California...
GCACGATCGGCAGGATGAGGACGAACTCGATCATCCCCTGGCCGCGCTCGCAGCGCGAGGCGGCAGGGAGGCCCACGGCCTGACCCGCCGCGCCGGAGCGATCGCCGGCTGGCCGCCTGCGCATGAAGATCTTCCCCACCTCATTCGAGTGACATGGAACGCTTACCCGGCTCGTTTGGCTGTCACGACTGTACCGACTCCACGGTACGAAGGGGGGTACCTGTCGGGTCGGCGCACGGCCCTTGCGACGCCGACGACACCCGGGGGCATACAGAAGAGTACGTAGACGATCCCGGCTATTCGCGGCAGTGAGTACGCCCTGAGGTCCTGAGGTCTCCGCGGCCGTAGCGCCCAAAATAGATAGCGGCGGCGGCCGGCCTTGCCGGCGCTCCGGGAAGAACGATCGGCCACCTCATCGGTGGCCGATCGGATCGCGTCTCGGTCCTGGTCAGCGACGCACCGTTCACCGACGGAAGGTCACTTTCGCCGGAGGAAGCTCGGGACCTCGAGGTCGTCCGCCTCGTAACGGCGGTGCGAAGCCGCGGGCTCGGCCTTCGCCGGCGCGCCGTTCGTCACCGCGACCGGTTGCTTGTCGGCGGGACGCGATTCGGAGGTCCGCTTGTAGAGCGGCTGCTCGATCTTCTTGAGCGGCCGGTGGGGGTCGAAGCCCGTGGCGATCACGCTGATCTTGATGTCGTCGCCCATGCGCTCGTCGATGACCGCACCGAAGATGATGTTCGCCTCCGGATCCGCGGCGGCCTTGATGATCTCGGCCCCCTCGTTGACCTCGAACAGCGTGAGGTCCGGGCCGCCGGTGATCGTGAAGAGGACGCCACGCGCGCCATCGATCGACTGCTCGAGCAGCGGCGACATGATCGCCTGACGTGCCGCATCCGCGGCGCGCGTCTCGCCGCTGCCATGACCGATGCCCATGAGCGCCGACCCCGCGCTCGTCATGATCGTCTTCACGTCCGCGAAGTCGAGGTTGATGAGGCCCGGCACGGTGATGAGGTCGCTGATGCCCTGCACGCCCTGACGGAGGACGTCGTCGACGATGCGGAACGCATCCACCATCGTCGTCTTCTTCTCCGCCACCTGCAGGAGCCGGTCGTTCGGGATCGTGATGAGCGTGTCGACCTTGTCGACGAGCTCCTGGATGCCCTGTTCCGCGATGAGCCGGCGCTTCGCGCCCTCGAAGCCGAACGGCTTCGTGACGACGGCGACCGTGAGCGCGCCGATGTCCTTCGCGATCTCGGCGACGATCGGCGCGCCGCCGGTCCCCGTCCCGCCGCCCATGCCGGCGGTGACGAAGATCATGTCGGCTTCCTTGAGCGCCTCGTAGAGCTTCTCACTGTCGTCCTCGGCCGACTTACGCCCGACCGACGGGTCAGCGCCCGCGCCGAGCCCCTTGGTGATCTTGTCGCCGATGCGGATCTTGTGTGGTGCGTCGGAGAGGAGCAGCGCCTGGGCATCGGTGTTCACCGCGATGAATTCCACGCCCATGAGCTCGGCGCGGATCATCCGATTGACCGCGTTGGACCCGCCTCCGCCGATGCCGACGACCTTGATGAGGGCGAAGTTCTCGATGTCCGAACGAAGCGGCATGAGGGGCAACCTCCACAGTTGTCCATGCCGCTGCCCCTCCCCTCGAGTGCGTGCATGGCAGGTATTCGATTGCCGCGAACTATAGCCCCGTCAACGCCGCGGCGGTACCCGTTTTCCAAGAGGCCGGGCTGCCAACCAGCCAGGAGTCGCACTCACCAGGGCCACCGCGCGGGTCGCAGGCGGGGACGCCGCTGGCGCTCATGGAAGAGACGCGAGAGGAACACCTCACTGATCGGATCCTCCCGCGGATGCGTGTAGTAGACGAAGTACGGAAGACCGCCCGGCAAGCGACGTTGGCGGAGCACAACGCGCTCGTCCCGCATGACGACCGGCGACGCCTCCGGGGATCGCTCGATTTCGCGTTCCAGCTCTTCCAGCGCGGAGAGGAATCGGTCCAGCCACTCCTCGGGCGCGTTCTCTTGGAGCCAGAGGAGACGATCGGTGACGGCACGCTCGAAGGCCGGTCGTGGCCGGACGACCGGCACCGGCTACGTGCCGGTCCCCGCCCGGCGCCCGGCGGCGCGTTCTCGGATCCGAGCGCGAGCTCGCTCGCCGGCCTGGCGGATGGCATCCCAGCTCCCCACCGCACGATCCCCATCTGCGATGGCTTGGGCGTCCGCCCACGCCTGGGCGATCTGCCACTCCTGAGCCGCCGCGAGCTCCCGAACGAGCCGCTCGGTACGCAGACCACTCTTGAGGAGCACTCTTGCGGCGTCGGAAGTGCTGCCAAGGCCCTGTTGGCGGGCGAAGTCCTCGACCTCCTGCCAATCCTCGTCGGCGCAGGCGAAGCTACGCGTACGGAGCGGTCCTCGCAGGCTCTCTTGCCGAGGTGTCACACGTGGCTTTTTCGGCGAGTCCTTGCGCATCAGGTCGTAATCCTTATTGAGTCTCAATAAGGAATACCACATAGGCGTCGTGGGCGCCAACCCGTTAGGGCATCAGCCCGCGGAAGATCCGACCGATGCGGCCGCCCAGCCCGTCGAGGGACCGCCCGCCTGCGCGCTCGTCTTCGGCGGTCCAGTTCTTGACCCCCCAGAGCAGGAGACCCGAGGCCGCGGCGTAGGGCGGGCTGGACACCGCGTCGGTCAGACCACCGAGGTTCCGCGGCTCGACGACCCGCGCGCTCATCCCGAGCTGATCGCGCCCAGCCCGGCCGATCCCGCTGAGCATCGAGCCGCCGCCGGTCAGCACCAGGCCGGCCTGCAGGCGATTCGTGGCGTTCGCGGCCGCGACCTCGTGCTGCACGGCCTCGAAGATCTCGTTCACCCGGGCCTCGATGATCTGGGCGACCGTCCGCCGGGTGACCCCGTGGGCCAGCTCCTCGCCGATCGAGGTGATCTGGACGACCTCGTCGGGGTCGACGTCGACCGGGAGGGCGCTCCCCTGCTTCAGCTTGAGGTTCTCGGCGACCTCCGGCGTGACCCGGAGGACGAGCCCGAGGTCGCTGGTGATCGATCGCCCGCCCATCGGGACGGTGGCGGCGTGGGCGATCGACCCGTCGTGGAAGATCGCGACGTCGGTGGTGTCCCCGCCGATGTCGACGAGGGCCACGCCGAGGTCGCGGTCCTCGTCGGTCAGGACGGCCTCGGCCGTGGCCAGCGGCGCCAGGACGAGCTCGTCGATCTCGACGCCGGCGCGCTCGACGCACTTCCGGAGGTTCTGGACGCTCGTCGAGGAGGCGGTGACGATGTGGGTCTCGACCTCCAGCCGGACGGCGGTCATGCCGATCGGGTCGCGCACGCCCTCCTGGCCGTCGACCACGTAGCCGCGCGGGATGACGTGCAGGATCTCGCGGGTGTTCGGGATGGAGACCGCACGGGCGGCCTCGATCGCGCGGAAGGTGTCCTCCTTCGCGACGTCATGGTGATGTCCCGAGACGGCGACCATGCCGCGCGAGTTCTGGGAGCTGATGTGGTTGCCCGAGATCCCGACGAAGGCGCTCCGGACCTTGAACCCAGAGAGCCGCTCGGCCGCCTCGACCGCGGCCGACACCGATTGGACCGTGCGGTCGATGTCGATCACGGCGCCCTTGCGCAGGCCGTCGGAGGGGGCCTGGCCGATCCCTATGACGTCGATGCCCCCGCTCCGGGACACCTCACCGATGAGGACGCAGACCTTCGTCGTGCCGACGTCGATCGCGACGAGGACCGTCTGCTCAGGCACGACGCGCTCCCAGTATCAGTCTCTCCCGCTCCTCACCCCGGCGATCACGTGGCCGCGGCACATGCTCAGAGGAAGTGCCGCCTGATGACCGCGACATTCTGGAAGATGCGCCACCCGAACGCAAAGAGCGCGACGAGGTACAGATCGATGCCGAGCCGGTCACCGAGGAACGCGAGCCCGGCCGCGAGCAGCGCGTTGGTATAGAAGCCGGAGAGGAAGATGCGCGTATCGAAATGCCCCTCGAGTTCGGCCCGGAACGCCCCGACGAGCGAATCGAGCGCGGCGAGGATGCCGACGGCCGTGTAGCGGGCGAGCTCGACCGGAAAATTGAGCTTCAGGGCGAGGCCGAGCAGCACTCCCGCGAGCAGGCCGAGGAGCGGAAGCCACACCCTGCGGCGGCGTCAGTTCGTCGGGCTGAAAACGATGCGATCGGCGCTGCGCACGTCGAGGTAGTCTAGCCGCCGGGTCGCGTTGTCCGCGAGGAATCTGCGCGCGAGTGCGAGCTTCTCATCGAGTCGATCCGCGCCGCCGAACCGGACCTCCCAGCCGCTGCCGCTCCGCAGGACCAGCCCGAGCGCGCCGCGGTCGATCCGCACCTCGGGTCGCACGAGGTCCGCGCGCAGCTCGCCCGGCTTGATGCGCGCGAGCCGGAACGCCGCCTCGACGACCGCCGGATCCACGCAGGCTTGGGGGCCGAGGCTCGCGCAAAGCCGGGTGGCGTCCCGATCGTCGGCGACGCGCAGGGCGGGGGCGCCGGCCGGGTCGACCGAGCCGAAGAGGTAGCCGTCGGCGTCCACGTAGTACTCGACGTCACCGATGAGCCACCGCCCGATCGCCTCGCGCTCGACGACCTCCACGCGCGCGGTGTTCGGCAGCAGGAGCGTGACCCGCGCCTCGCGCACCGCGGGAAGCGCGGCGATGGCCCGGCTGGCCCCGGCGGCGCTCGTGCTGAAGATCGGCCGGCCCGCCAGCCCGGTGGCCGCCCGGACCGCGTCGGGCACGAGGTGGTGCGCGCCGGTCACGGTGATCGACGAGACGCGCGGGTCGGGCTCGAGCGCCATGAGCAGGAGGCCGAGCGCGCACGCGGCGGCGACGCCGGCCCAGCGGCTCGGCAGCGGGACGTCGCGGCCTTGGGTCCAGCCACCGCGCCGCGCCGCGCGGCGGCTAGCGACCTCGTCCCTCGCTGTCGGCGAGCGCCCAGCCGATCAGGCGCTCGAGGAGCTCCGGGAACGGGATGCCGGCCGCGCGCGCCGCTTTGGGGACGAGGCTGTTCGCGGTCATCCCGGGCATCGTGTTGAGCTCGAGGACGACCATCCGATCGCCCGTCCAGATGAGGTCGGTGCGCGAGATCCCCCGGCAGCCGAGCGCCCGGTGGGCCCGCAGGGCCGCGTCCTGCGCCCGACGCGCGACCTCGTCCGGCACGCGGGCCGGGCAGATCTCCTCGCTCGCGCCGGCGTCGTACTTCGCCCGGTAATCGAAGAACGCGCGCTTCGGGACGATCTCGATGACCGGCAGGGCGGTGAGCTCGTCGAGCCCGATCACGCCCACCGTGAGCTCGGTGCCGGCGACGCGCTCCTCGACGAGCGCCCGACGGTCGTACCGCAGCGCCTCGCGGATCGCCTCCGGATAGCCGGCGGCATCGTCGACGAGAGTGATCCCGACGCTCGACCCGTTCTCGACCGGCTTCACGACGGACGGTGGCGCGATCGACACCCGATCTTCCGCAGCCGTCGCCACCTCGCCGCGGGGCACGTCGAGCCCATTCGCCACGAGGACGGTCTTGGTCATGACCTTGTCCATCGCGAGGGCGGACGCAAGGACACCCGAGCCGGTGTACGGGATGCCGAGCGTGTCGAGGACGCCCTGGATCTTCCCGTCCTCGCCCCACGGGCCGTGCAGCGCGATGAATGCGACGTCGATGCCGTCGGGCGAGCCGCTCACACCGAATGCCGAGGTCGCCGGCGCGAGGGAGGACGAGGCACGCCGCATCTGCTCGCGCATCTCGGCGGGAAGCTCGCGATCTCGCTCGGGCAGGGCCTCCGGAGCGGCGCCGCCGGTCGACAGGCGGAGCGCGAGCGCGCGCTGTTCCTCGGTGAGCGCCGGATTGCGCGCCATGAGCGCCAGCGGATCGAGGAGCACGACGTCGTAGCGGTCCTTCGGGAGCTGCTCCGCGATCTGCAGCCCGCTCGCGAGGGAGATCTGCCGTTCGGCGGACGCGCCGCCCGCGAGCACGCCCACTCGGATGCGCTTCCGGCGCGCGTCGCCGCTCACCACTCGCCCGCCAGCTCGACCTCGGGGACGAGCTCCACCCCGAGCTTCGCCCGGACCTCCTCCTGGCACCGGGCCATGAGCGCGCGCACGTCGGCCGCGGTCGCGGTGCCCGTGTTCACGATGAAGTTCGCGTGTTTCTCGCTCACCATCGCTCCGCCCACGCGCGCGCCTTTCAGCCCGACGGCCTCGATGAGCCGGCCGGCGTGGTCGCCCGGCGGGTTGCGGAAGATCGAGCCGGTGTTCGGCTGCGCGAGCGGCTGTTTCGCGATGCGCTCGTTCGCCATCTCCTTGATCCGAGCGACGGCCGTCGGCCGGTCGCCTGGGGCACCGCGGAAACGCGCCCGGACGCACACGATCGGCGTGCCCTGGAGCGCGCTCGTCCGATAGGCGAAGCCCAGCTCGTCGACCCGCGCCACCCAGGTGTCGCCGTTCAGGTCGAGCAGCCGCGCGTCGACGAGCACGTCGACGACCTCGCTGCCGAAGGCTCCGGCGTTCCCGTGGACCGCGCCGCCGACGGTGCCCGGCACCGTCGCCATCCACTCGAGGCCGACGATGCCGTTCCGCGCCGCGACCGCGGCGACGTGGGCGAGCGGCGTCCCGGACGCGGCGTCGATCGTCGTCCCGTCCACGTTCGCCTCGCTCCACCCGTTCTGCAGCACGACGCCACGGATGCCGCGATCGGCGACGAGCAGATTCGTGCCGCCGCCGATCATGAACGTGGCCAGCTCGGCCTGGCGCGCGACGTCGATCGCGCCGACGAGGTCCTCCTCGTCGCGGACGCGCACGAAGAAGTCCGCCGGACCGCCGACGCGCAGCGACGTGTGTGGCGCGAGCGGTTCGTTCCGCGCGCCGATCGTGCTCAGGCCGGGCTCCCCGCCGCGAGCAGCGCCAGCAGCCGCTCCCCCGCGGGGCGCACGTCGCCGGCGCCGAGCACGAGCACGACGTCGCCCGGCCGGACGCGCTCGGCGAGGATCCGCGCCGCGGCCTCCGGATCCGCCGCGTAGCGGGCGCGGGCGCGCGCGGCGAGCCGCCGCGCGGCCTCATCCTCTGTCCGCTCGCGGGCCGAGGCGAAGGTCTCGACGACGATGCGCTCGTCCGCTTCGCCAAGCGCCGCGGCGAGCTCGTCGAAGAATGCGGCGAGCCGGCTCGGGGTGTGCGGCTGGAAGACCGCGTGGAGCCTGCCGGCGGTGCGTGGCCGGATCGCCGCGATCGACGCCCGCAGCTCCGCGGGATGGTGCGCGTAGTCGTCGACGACGAGCACCCCGCCCGCGTCGCCGAGCACTTCGAGCCGCCGGCCGACGCCCGCGAAGCCGTGGAACGCTTCGCGGACCGCGTCGAGCGACAGCCCGCAGCTCAGCGCGGCCACGATCGCGCCCGCCGCGTTGAGCGCGTTGTGGGCACCCGGCAGCTGCAGGGCGACCCGAGCCCGGCCCGCCGGCCCCTCGAGCGCGAACGACTGCGCGTCGGGATGCTCGATCCGCTCGTCGATCCGCCACGCCGCCTGCGAGCTCGTCCCGTACGTGATCGCGCGTGCCGGATCGAGGCCTCGCGCGCCGGGGTCGTCCGCACAGGTCACGAGCGTCGTGCGGACCCGCGCGGCGAAGTCCGCGAACGCCGCGTCGTACTCCGCCTTCGTCGGAAAGACGTCGACGTGATCGTGATCGACGTTCGTGACGAGCGCGATCTCGGGTGCGAGGGCGAGGAACGCGCGGTCGTACTCGTCCGCCTCGATCACGAGCGTGCGGTCGCGGCCGGCATGCGCGTTCGTGTCGAGACCGCGCAGGGGCGCGCCGCAGATGAGCGACGCATCGAGCCCGCCGGCGCGGAGGGCGAGCCACGTGAGCGCGGTCGTCGTCGACTTGCCGTGCGTCCCGGCGATCGCGACCACGCGCTCGCCTTTGGCGAGCTCGCGCCACGCGTCGTCGCGCTTCCACACCGGAATGCCGGCCTCGAGCGCGGCCCGGACCTCGGGATTCGCGTCGCCGTACGCGCTCGAGCGGAGCACGACGTCCGCGCCGGCAACGTGCGCCGCGTCGAATGAGCCGTGCACCGTCGCGCCATCGCGTGCGAGCGCTTCCGCGAGCGGCCAGGATCCGGTGTCCGATCCGCTCACCCGATCGCCCCGGGCGAGCAGCAGCCGCGCGATCGCCGACATGCCGGCCCCGCCGATGCCGACGACGTGGATCCGCCGCTCGTCGCTCACGCGCATTTTCCTGCTCGATCTCTGGGCTTTGCCCAGAGACGCGCTCAGGGCTGGTGGTATTCGCTTCTCGCGGCGAAGCCGCTCGTCGCTCACGCGCATTGTCCGAGCGCGAGCACCTCGCGGGCGATCGTCATCGCCGCGTCGGGGCGGCCGGCGGCCTTCGCCGCTCCGGCCATGCGTCCGAGCCGGGCCGGATCGTCGAGCAGCCCGGTGACGACCGCGGCGAACCGGTCGGGCTCGCACTCGCTCTCGGCCAGGATCACGGCGGCGCCGAGATCGACGATCGCCCGCGCGTTCGCGGCCTGATGCGCGTTCATCGCGGCGCCGAACGGGATGAGCACGAGCGGCGCCCCGAAGGCGAGCGGCTCGGCGATGGACGACGAGCCGGCGCGGCCGACGACGAGGTCCGCGGCGGCGACGGCGCCACCCATCTCCTCGTGGAGATACGCCACCGGGTGGTAGCGGTCGCGCTCGCCCTCCGGAAGCCGGGCCCGCTGCGCCTTCGCGCGCTCGATGTGCGCGGCACCGGTGAGATGGACGACCGATGCCCGCCGCACGAGCCGCGCGAGGGCGCCCGCAACGGCGGCGTTGATGCGCTCCGAGCCCTGACTGCCGCCGGTCACGAGGACGACCGGCACGTCGGCCGCGAGCCCGAGCGCCGCGCGGCCCGCGGCGCGCGTCCAGCGCAGGAGCGAGCGCCGGATCGGGTTGCCGGTGATGCGGACCCGCCCGCGCGGCAGCTCGCGCAGCGACGGCTCGAACGTGGCGCCGATGCGGGTCGACCAACCCGCGAGCGCGCGGTTCACGCGTCCGGCGACGGCGTTGCCCTCCCAGAGGTAGATCGGCACGCGCAGCAGGCGCGCCGCGAGCAGCGCGGGGATCGCGGCGAACCCCCCGCTCGTCAGGCACACCGCCGGACGGAAGCGGATGAGCTGCCCGAGCACGTCGACCGCGGCGATCGGGATGATGAGCAGCTGGCCGACGAGCGCGAGGCGGGAGTCGGGGTCGCGCAGCGACGGCAGCGGCGTCGCGTGGAAACGCAGGCCGGCGTGAACGGCGACGAGGTCAGCCTCGAGACCGCGACGACCACCGATGAACAGGAGCTCGACGTCCCGCAGCTCCCCCATCGCTTCCGCGACCGCGAGGAGCGGGCTCACGTGTCCGCCCGTCCCGCCTCCGACGAGGAGCACCCGACACGGTCGCGCGCTCGCTGGCGGGAGCGACCGCCTGTCGTCCAACGTTCAGCAGGATACCGACGGCAACGAGGCCGACGCAGATCGAGGAGCCTCCGTACGAGATGAACGGCAGCGTGATCCCGGTCATCGGCACGAGGCTCGCGACGACGGCCATGTTCACCCAGGCCTGGAACACGATCCACACCGTGACCCCGGTGGCGAGCAGCGCGCCGGCGCGGTCCGGCGCGGCGATCGCGATCCGCGTCCCCTTGTACGCGATCGCGAGGAACAGCAGCACCACCGTCAACGTCCCCCACAGGCCGAGCTCGTTGCCGAGCACCGCGAAGATCGAATCGGTGTACGGCGCGGGCAGGAAACCGAACTTCTCCTTGCCCGCGGCCAGCCCCTCGCCGAACGGGCCCCCGAGCGCGAGCCCGTAGAGCGATTGGATGGTCTGGAAGCCCGAGCCGCGCGGGTCGCTCCAGGGATCGAGGAACGTGACGATGCGCGCCATCCGGTACGGCTGGACCACCGCCGCGCTCGCCCCGAGGACCAACGCGAGGGCGGCGAGGGCGGCGAACTCGCGCA
>Ga0137373_10009825_pt1 | contig 10005 bp, 9 predicted proteins | sample SagtaG_5_FD_104912 | JGI IMG/M metagenome (GOLD analysis project Ga0137373, IMG submission 104912) | Vadose zone soil microbial communities from Sagehorn Ranch, Mendocino, California, USA - Sage1_R_80_16 metaG | ecosystem: Environmental > Terrestrial > Soil > Vadose zone | place: USA: California...
AGCCAGCAGGACCACCGCAGCGAGACCCTGGGCGAGCGGCTGAGGCACTGTGACCTCAAACACATGCCTGCGGCCACCTGTATGGCCGCGACACGCTGCGGCAGCCGTTATGGAGAAGAATCGATCGCATCATCCCGAACGGCTCACGCGTCCTGGACCGCCCGGGGGTTGCGATTTCTCTGCCGTTCTTCGTCGCTTGGCTGCCACCAGATCGGGTGAGGTCCAGTGTGTGCGCTAGGCACGCTCCAGGACCTGGACTTCTTCGCCGCGTTTATCGGTGCCTATGAGCTGTTGATGCGACAGGTCCGCCGGACCGGTAGAACGGGTGGGTGCCAGAGCTTCCCGAGGTTGAGATCGCCCGCAGCCTGATCGCTGACCAGGCTCTGCACCGGCGCATCGTGGCTGTCGACGATTCCGACAGCTACGTCAGGCGGCCGCACTCCCCGGGCGAGCTGAGGAGCGCGCTGACGGGACGCAGTCTCACCGCCGCGCACCGGCGCGGCAAGACGATTTGGCTCGAGACCTCAGGGACCCGCGACGGGGCGGCGCCCGGTGGCCCGGAACTCGGCATCCACCTGGGCATGAGCGGCCGCATCGTGGTCACGGGCCCGGACGGCACGGTAGCCGAGGGCGGCGATCCGCGCCGCTACGACGCCCGGCCGCGCAGGGCCGTGTGGAGCCGCTTCACCCTCACCTTCGCGGACGGCGGCAGCCTGGTGCTGCTCGACCCGCGCCGCCTGGGGCGGGTCCGGCTCAACCCCGACATCGCCGCGCTCGGGCCGGATGCCACGCAGGTCACGCGGGCGGAGTTCCGCGCGCTAATCATGAAGGGGACCATCGCCGTCAAGGCGCGGCTGCTCGACCAATCCAAGATCGCCGGCGTCGGTAACCTGCTGGCCGACGAGATTCTCTGGCAGGCCAAGGTGTCACCCCTGGCGCGGGTCGACAGCCTCTCCTCTGCGCAGGTCAATCGCCTCTACCGTGCGCTGAAGTCGGTCCTCGAGTCCGCCATCGCCAAGGGCGGCGCGCACACCGGCGACATAATCGCGGCCCGCCACCCGGGCGGCACCTGCCCGCGGGACGGCGCCCCGATGGCGCACGGAACGGTCGCCGGCCGGTCCACGTGGTGGTGCTCACGCGAGCAGGCCCTCCGGCCGGAGCAGCAGCCGCGCATCGGGGCCTGACCACGCGGGCGACGGCGCCTCAGGCTGCGCGTCATGTTAACCGGCCTGACATCTGAACCAGACACGAACTGGCTGTGTGGCTGGCAAGTTTCGTGCTCGGAGGCGGGCAGCTGATCGAACTCAGCGAGGTGTCCCGCCGCCTCAGCAGAACCTGACGCTGGGCGAGCTGTGGGCTCGGAGAGTACCGGGACGGCCGCGGGGGTGCCGGCGAAGCGGACCTGGTTGCGGGTCAGGGTAGCGAGGTGGGCGAGCAGGCCGCGGAAGCTGCGGTAGGGCCGTCCGTTCTCGTCGTGCTGGCGGGCGGCCTTGGCCTGGGCGGCAGCCGAGCGGCGAGCGGGGGCGAGGGGGTTTGCCTGGGCGGGCGGGTCCTGGCCGGTGTAGGTCAGCGGCGCCCATGCCCGGCGCAGGTGCCAGGTCAGGTAGGCGGCGAGCATGCCGATCAGCACGTGGGCTTTGACGCGCTTTCCGAGCCGGTGGAAGACCGGGCGCAGGTCCAGGTCGCCGGCTTTGATGTGGCGGAAGTCCCGCTCGGCGTATTTGAGGTTCTTGTACGCGGTGACGACGCCGGGCGCGTTGAGCTGGCTGGCCGGGACGGGGGTCGCAGCACGTAGAACCCGTCGAGGGCGGCCTCGGCGTCGATCTGGTCCTGGCGGCGCTCGATGGTCAGGCTGGTATCGGTGATGGTGAGGCCGAAGTGCTTGGCGGTCTTGTATGTGCTGATCACCTTGCCGGCGGCGAGGCCGATCGCGTCCGCGCCGCGCAGCCGCCCGGCCGCCACGCGGGCGATGAGGGGGGCGAGCAGCTTCTCGGTGGCGGCCAGCAGGTCGGCGCGCTTGCGGGCGCGCTCGGCGGCCAGCACCGGGTTGCGGCAGGCGACCAGCCGCTCGCCGGGGAAGTCATCACAGGTGATCTCGGCCAGGTCCTGCTCATCAAGCAGGGACAACTGCAGCGGGCCGTCATCGGCCATGAGCTTGTTGATCGCTGGGGCGCGCAGCGCGGTGATCCACCCGTAGAATAAGGGCGCGCGGAGGGCTCGCGTGCCTGGTCAGGCACAGGATTCCTATTCGGAGTCCCCGTAACTTCGGGCTAGTACGCCGGTCTGGCTAGATCCTGCTCGTGGGGATCGGCTGCCTGCCTAGGAGCGTCTCGATCTCGCGTAGCTGCGCGTCCGTGAGCGGTCCCAGGTCGAGTGCGCGGGCGTTCTCCTCCGCCTGGGTGACGGTCTTGAAACCGGGGATCGGGATGGTGCGGTCGCTGCGCGCCCAGATCCAGGCGAGCGCTCCCTGGGCGGGTGTGCGGCCGTTGCTGGTCAGGATTTCGCGGACTGCGTCGGAGCCGCTCCAAATGTTCTCGCTTTGGCTTTCCGTGCTCGAAGTAGCGCACCCAGTCACGACCGGCGCCGCGGACGTCATCGCGGGGCAGCCTGACGTCTGTCTCGAACTTGCCGCTGAGGAGGCCCATTGCGAGCGGGGTCCGGTCGATACTGGCGAGGTCGTTCTGCTCGCAGAGCTGGATCAGCTCGGGAGCGTCGTCGAGCACGTTGAGGTCGTGTTCGATCGCGCTGCAGCCCGGCCTCGTGGCAAACAGGCGCGCGCAGTCGAGATCATCGGTGCTCCAGCCGTAGGCACGGATCTTCCCCTCGCGCCGGAGATTCTCGAGCGCGCCCGCCGCTTCCTCTGCCTCCTCCTGCGGCAGCGACCAGATGTGGAGCTGGTAGAGGTCGATGTAGTCGGTGCCGAGGCGCCGCAGCGACGCTTCGCAGGCTGCGCGGACGTAGGCGGCAGACGCGTTCGTCCCCGATGCTTGCTTCGTCTCGGGATCGAAGGTGTAGCCGAACTTGGTCGAGACCACGACCTCGCTGCGATGGCCGGCGAGCGCCCGACCGAGCACGGCCTCGCTGTGGCCGGTGCCGTAGACGTCGGCGGTATCGAAGAAGCGCACGCGCGCCCGATCGCGCGGACGGACTCGTCGTCGTCGACGTCGCCCCAGCCGTCGGCTTTGCCCTCGAGCCAGAACGGGCCGCCGATCGCCCAGCAGCCGAGCCCGATCGCGCTGACCGTGATCCCTGAGCGTCCGAGCGTGCGCTCCATCGTCTGTCAGTGTCGCTGCCGGTCATCGATGCACACAAGTACGTTTTTCTGTCTCTGTTCTAAGATCTTGGCATGCTGCATCTGCGCTTTGTCGAGACGCTGCGCGTGGTCGCTGAGCGCGGCTCGTTTTCGGCCGCGGCGCAGGCGCTTCAGTACACGCAGCCGGCGATCTCGCGGCAGGTGCCGCTGCTGGAGCGCGCGGCGGGGATGCCGCTGGTCGTGCGCAGTCGCCGAGGGGTGTACCTGACGGAGGCCGGGAGGCTGGTCGTCGAGCACGGCGACGCGATCGGGGCGCGAACGGCGGCGCCAGGTGGACCGTGGTGGTGGCCATTGGTCAGGTATGTCGCTGCCTCCAGGGCAGGCCCTGGGCAGGGCCTGGTTACTCGTAGGCGATCGCGCGCAGCACGTCGGTCCGCGCCGCGCGCACCGCGGGGATGATGGCCGCGGCGAGGCCGACGATCACCGCCAACCCCAGGAAGATGGCCATCGACCCCCAGGGCAGCGACAGGGCAGGGATGAACTCCTCCCGCAGCGCGCGGACCACCGCCGCGCCGAGCGCGGTCCCGACCAGCACGCCGAGCAAGGCGCCGAAGACGGCGATCACCACCGACTCCACCATGACCATCTGGACGACCTGGGCTCGGCGCATCCCAACCGCGCGCACCAGGCCCAGCTCGCGGGTCCGCTCCACGATCGACAGCACCAGCGTGTTGACGATGCCGAGCACCGCGATGATGATCGACAGGCCCAGCAGGACATACAGCAGCACCACCGAGGTGTTGACCTGGCTGGTCAGCTGCGCCAGGAAGCCGGCCTGGCTGCGGACGCCGACCTCGGGGTTGTCGGTCAGCAGCGCGGCCACCTGCCGCTGGATGGCGCCTGGGTCGGCGCCCTTCTTGAGCGTGATGTAGCCCCAGTTGGCCTGCGGCGAGCGGAAGCCGGCGGTGGCGTCGGGGACCGACAGCAGCAGCGGCCCGGGCACCAGCCGCGACCGCTCGAAGACGCCGACGACGGTGAAGGGCTGCGGGCCGCGGCGCTGGGTCGCCAGCTCGACCGTGCTGCCGACGGCGAGGTCGTGGTCGGTGGCGAACCCGTCGTCAACCACCAGCTCGCCCTTGTGCAGCGTCCGCAGCTCGCCGGCGGTCGTCCGCAACCGGAAGATGTCCGCTATCGCCGGTACGTCGCCGGCCGCGACCTCGGTGGTATCGGTGCCGGTCTGGGCGACGTCAACGTGGACGGCGACCGCCTGCCGCACGCCTTCAAGCTGCTTGACCTTGTCGATCACGGCCGGGTCGTAGCTAGGCGCGGAGCCGTTGCGAACGCTGTCGCCGGAGATGACCAGCTCGGCGGCGAGGTCCTGGCGCACCAGCTGTCCGAGGCTGGCCTTGAGCGAGCTGGCGAGCACGCTCACCCCCGTGACCAGGGCGATGCCGACCATCAGGGCGGCGGCGGTGATCGCGGTGCGGCGCGGGTTGCGCGCGGAGTTGCGCCGCCCGAGCTTGCCGGGCATGGACCAGGCGAACGCCCGGCCGAGCAGTGCCACGGCGGGTCGGGCGATCGCGGGAGTCAGCATGGCGACGCCGACGAAGCTCAGCAGCACCCCGCCGAGCAGCGCCGGCGGCGTGGCGTCGCCCAGGCCGCCGGACAGCGCCGCGCCGACGAGGCCGGCGCCGGCAAGGGTGGGGAGCGCCCCGGCGATGGTCAGCGCGGTGAGCGGCTTGTCGGGCGTGGCGGCATCCCGCATCGCCGCGACCGGTGGGACCCGGGAGGCCCGCAGCGCCGGCAGCAGCGCCGCGACCATCGTGACGAGCACGCCAACCAGATAGGAGGCGACGATCGCGGCGACGGGCAGGATGAGCCCGGCATCGGGGAGGCTCACGCCCCTCGCCGCCTGCATCACCGACCGGAGCAGCGCAGCGACCCCGAGGCCGGCGAACAGGCCGAGCGTTGCGGCCAATAGCCCGACCACGACGGCCTCCACGAGCACCGAGCGGAGCACCTGGCCGCGGCTGGCGCCCAGCGACCGCAGCAGCGCCAGCTCCCGGGTCCGCTGGGCCACCAGGATCGAGAAGGTGTTGAGGATCAGGAAGACGCCGACAAACAGCGTCACGCCGGCGAAGCCGAGCAGGAAGATGCGAAGAAAGCCCAGGAACGCGGTCACGTCGTGGGCTTGGTCGTCGGCGACCTGCTGCCGGGTCCGGACCGAGTACCCGCCGCCCAGCGTCGCCTGGATCGCATCACGCAGCTCCGTCGGCGAGACGCCCTGCTGGGCGCGGACGTTGACGACGCTGTAGGTCCCAGGCTTGCCGAGCAGCAGCTGCTGGGCGACCGGCTCGGTGAACGCCACCCGCGTCTCGGCGCCCAGCGAGTCCCGCCCACCGGTGTAGCCGAAGATCCCAACCAGGGTGAACGTCCGCCGGGGCTGCAGGGTGAGCACCCCGAGCTGGTCGCCGACCTTGAAGTTGGCTTGTTTGGCCAGGCCCGCGCTGATCGCGACCTCGCCGGGCGCCTGCGGGCCCCGGCCTTGCCGCAGCTCGACGAACCCGGACTCTCCGCGCCAGCCAACCCCAAAGCGCGGCGGTCCTGAGCTGCCGATCACCTTGCCGTCGGGGCCGACCACCCGGGCGCCGTCCTCGATCACCGCCCCGATCGCGCTTTGCACCCCGGGCACCGCGGCGACCTTGCCGACCACCTGGGCGGGGATCGGCTCGGTGACCGGCTGACCGCCCCGCGGCCCGGGATCGACGTGCTGGGCGCCCTTGACCTGGACGTCGAGGTCCTGGTTGACGGTCTGGAACAGGGTGTCGAACGACCGGCCGAGGTTGTCGGTGAGGACCAGCGCGCCGGAGACCGCCATCACCCCCAGCACCACCGCCAGCCCCGACAGCAGCAGCCGCAGCTTGCGGGCCAGCAGGCCCTTCAGCGTCGCCCTGAGCATCATGTGCTCCTTTGGCTGGTGTCGAGGTGCTTCATGCGCTCCAGCACCAGCTCGGCGGTCGGGTCGGCCAGTTCGCCGACGATGCGGCCGTCGGCCAGGAACACCACCCGGTCGGCGTAGGCGGCCGCGGTCGGGTCGTGGGTCACCATCACGACGGTCTGGACGAGTTCCCGCACCGAGCGCCGCAGGAATTCGAGCACCTCGGCGCCCGAGCGCGAGTCCAGGTTGCCAGTGGGCTCGTCGGCGAAGATCACCTCCGGCCGCGTGACCAGCGCGCGGGCGCAGGCGAGGCGCTGCTGCTCGCCACCGGACAGCTGCGCTGGCCGGTGCTCGAGCCGGTCCCCGAGCCCCAGGGTGGTGATGACCAGTTCCAGCCACGCCGGGTCCGGCTTGCGGCCCCCGATCGACAGCGGCAGCGTGATGTTTTCCGCGGCCGTCAGCGTGGGCAGCAGGTTAAACAGCTGGAAGACGAACCCGATCTTGTCACGGCGCAAGCCAGTCAGCCCGCGGTCGCCGAGCGTGTCGATTCGGGTATCGCCGACCCACACCTGACCGCTGGTGGCAAGGTCGAGCCCGGCCAGACAGTGCAACAGCGTGGACTTGCCCGACCCTGACGGGCCCATGATCGCGGTGAAGCGGCCGCGCCGGAAGTCCACGGTCACGCCAGCAAGCGCGTCGACCCGGGTGGGTTCGCTGCTGCCGTATCGCTTCCACACGTCTACCGCCCGGGCGGCCACCCCCGCGTCGGCCAAGGTTGCCGCTGCTGCACTCTTCATCGCATGACTCCCAGCATTGTGGATCGCCTGACTTCCAGGCGCTGTGGCGGGGTGGGCCGGGGGGAACGTCCACCCTCGCCTGGTCAACGAAGCTGCTCCAGACGCTCCCGGTACTCCTCGGTGGTCAGCTCACCGCGGGCATACCGCTCGGCCAGGACGTCCCTGGCCCGCTCCACCCCGGAGCGCTCGCGTGGCCGGGAGCTGCGGACCACGAACCAGCCCACGGTGGCGATGACGGCAACCCACCCCAGCAGCACGATCGGCCCCCACAGCCATGCCCATTCGCGGCCGGGCCCCCACCCGTGCCGCCACCCATCGTTCGCGAAGGCGACCAGGGCGGGCAGGACATGCGGTGCAGGCATCGGCTACCTTGGTGTGTGGGCGGATCCTCACCAACCAAGTGTTGGGGCGGGGTGGACGCTTGTCGTCGGCCAGCAGACGACTTTCGTGCTGCACATCGGACGTAACGCGCCTACGCCGCTGCGCGTAGCCGGCCGAGGGTCAGCTTGCGTCCGGGGTGGCCAGGCCGGACTGGAAGGCGATCACCACCAGCTGCGCGCGGTCGTGGACCCCCAGCTTGCCCATCGCCCGGCTGACATGGGTGCGCGCGGTGGCCGGGCTGACCACCAGCCGCTCGGCGATCTCCTCGTTGGCCAGTCCCTCGGCCACCAGCGCCACCACCTGGCGCTCCCGCTCGGTGAGCTCGCGCAGACCCGGGTGCGGCACCGGCCGCCGAACCCGCTTGGCCACGAACTCGCCGATTACCCGACGGGTGACACCCGGTGACAGCAACGACCCGCCAGCGGCGACCACGCGCACGGCGCGCAGCAGCTCGGCCGGCTCGGTGTCCTTGATCAGGAACCCGCTGGCGCCACCCCGCAGCGCCTCAAAGACGTACTCGTCCAGCTCGAAGGTGGTCAGCACGATCACCCTGGTCCCGGCCAACTCGGGGTCCGCCACGATCGCCCGTAGCGCCTGGAGCCCGTCCACGAGTGGCATCCGCACGTCCAGCAGCGCCACGTCCGGTCGGGTGCGCCGTACCAGCTCGACTGCGGCGCGGCCGTCGCCTGCCTCACCGACCAGCGCGATGTCGTCCTCGGTCTCCAGCAGCACCCGCAGGCCCAGCCGGACCAGCGCCTGGTCGTCGGCGATCACCACGCGGATCATCCGTGGCCCCGGCTGAACGGCAGGCAGGCATGCACTCGAAACCCGCCACCGGCGCTGGGGCCAACCTCCAGCGTCCCGCCCACCGCGGCGGCGCGTTCGCGCATTCCGGCGATGCCATGCCCGCCCGGCTGCACCGCACCCAACGCCCCACCCCGGCCGGTATCAGTGATCTCAAGCACCACCGAGCTGGGCTCGTAGCCGACCCGGACGGTGGCGGTGGCCCGGCCGGCGTGGCGCGCCACGTTGGTCAGCGACTCCTGCACGATGCGGTAGGCGGCCAGATCCACGGCCGCGGGGAGACTGACCCGGTCGCCGGTGACGACCAGGTCGACCGGCAGGTCGCCCTCGCCCATAGCTGCCACCAGCGTGTCGAGCTGGCCAAGCCCGGGCGCCGGCCGCCGCGCCCCGTCCGGGTTCTCGGGCTCGGGCGCGCGGAACACCGCCAGCGTCCCGCGCAGCTCCTCCAGCGCGTCCTTGCTGGTCTGCTTGATCGCCTCCAGCGCCACCTGCGCCTGATCCGGCCGCCTGCCCACCACGTGGAGAGCCACGCCGGCCTGCAGGTTGATCACCGCCAGACCGTGCCCCACCACGTCGTGGACCTCCCCAGCGATCCGCAGCCGCTCCTCGTAGATTCGCCGCCGCGTCTCGTCATCCCGGACGAGCCGGGCGGCCTCCCGGGCGAGCCGCACCACCGTGCCGATTGCCCACGGCGGCAGCAGCAACCCGGACAGCACCGCCAGCAGCACCGGCACCTCGACCGGCAGCCGCTCCGGACCGGTGACCACCACATCTGGAATGACGACAGCCACCATGGTCACCCCACAGGCGACCAAGGACGGCCCCATCGGCAGCCGCACCGCGACCGAATACATCGACACGCTCATCGCCAGCAGGATCGGCCCGTGCGGGTACTGGAGCGCAAGGAAGGCGATGCTCGCCCCGACCGTCATCGCCAGCGCCCCAAGCGGCCACCGCCGACGCCCCAACAGCGCGGCCGCCGCAAGCCCCATGAGCACGGAAGCCAGCGCATCCAGGGGACGGCGCGGCGGGACGTCATCCATCGCCGCCGGTCCCGACCCGAACACCATCACCGCCCCTGCGGCCGCGGCCGGCAATGCGTCGGCCACCAGGGCACGGCCGACCCCTTGCCAGCGGGCGACGTTCATGCCGACGACGATACGCCGGGATCGCTGGAATCTGCCCCGGGATGTATCTGGTCCTACCGCCGTGGACGTAGCCGGAGCGACACCCGGAGGCGCGCTGCGCTGCCCTCCTGGTCGAGGTGGGTCCCTTTCCATCGGCCCCTTCCCGAGCAGGGCTCCTGTTCTCCTGGTCCGAAAATAGGACATTAGCCGGGCAGGCGGCAGCGCCCGGCGGCGCGCCAGCGCTGACGGGCTCTGGTTAACGCTGGTGGTGATTCAGCTGGCTGCGGCGAGGAGTTCGCCGGTGTCGGGGTTGATGGCCTGGATGGTGACCTTGTAGCCGAGGCGTTCCAGGCTGCGGACGTGGTTGTGGGCCTGGCGGCGGGCGTGCATGCGCTGCTCGTAGTAGTCCGCGCCGATGTCGGTGTAGCGGGCTGCCGGGTCGGATAGCAGGGCGTGGACGATGGTGAGCATGGAGTTGCCGGTCGCGACGAGGGCTTTCTTCTTGGGCATGCGCCGGGCCATCCGCCGGTACCGGGCGCCGAGGAAGGACTGGGTGCGGCTGGCTCCGATCGCGGCTTCGCCGAGGGCGGCGGACAGGCAGGGGTTTGCCGCGGCCGGTGGCGTTGCTGCCCTTGCGTTTCCCGGCGGACTGCGTGACCTGGGGCGACCATTTCGCCCAGGAGACCAGGTGGGAGGCGGTGGGGA
>Ga0137373_10009826_pt1 | contig 10004 bp, 14 predicted proteins | sample SagtaG_5_FD_104912 | JGI IMG/M metagenome (GOLD analysis project Ga0137373, IMG submission 104912) | Vadose zone soil microbial communities from Sagehorn Ranch, Mendocino, California, USA - Sage1_R_80_16 metaG | ecosystem: Environmental > Terrestrial > Soil > Vadose zone | place: USA...
AGACAAGATCATGCAAGTGGCTGAGCTTTACGGTGGACAGGTCCGGCCCTGGACAGCACCAGGTGAACGCGAACAATTCGAGGTCATAACTGACAGAAACAAGCTGCCAATTACCATCCCGCATATGGGCGCGTTCTCACAGTGGTACGAGCTGTTCTCTGCGGGCGGCATGCTCCGGCAGTGCAACGGGCAGATAGAAATGAAGACGAGTCAGCCCTGCATCTGCATTACCGAGATGGAAGATGCCGAAGCGAAAGGCAAAGAACCCGAGCGCGCGTGCAAGGCGACCACGCGATTCAGCGTGTTCCTGTCAGAGGTTGCGGACCTTGGGGTATGGCGCGTAGAGTCTCACGGTGAAATTGCTGCCGGAGAAATGGGTGGTCAGGCAGAGATTCTGACGCGTGCCAACGTCTTCATGATTCCCGCGAGCTTGCGCATTGAGAAGCGCGAGCTGAAACGTCGGAAGCCGAACGGTGAGGTTGAGGTCTTCCATATCGTCGTGCCAGTGATCGGGGATCTTCCGAGCATCAAGGATCTCATGGCCGGTATCGAAATGGTGAGTAAGGAAACTGGCGAGATCATCCGAATGATCCCGAAGGAATTAGAGTCCCCCGGCCGGCGCTCGGGAGTGGCTGAGGACAACCCCTTGTCTTCTCCCACTTCCGGGCCTCCGGTCGAACGTTCGCGCACACGAGTCAAGCTCGATAAGGATCGGATGCGCGAAGAGCAAGACGCTGCAATGCAGACACGCCAAGGGGTTGACGCGAGCGTGTCAAAGCCTGCCGTTTCGTCTGAGACCAGTGGCTCCGAGATTGGCTCGACGGACCTTGGGGAAGGAGACGCGGCAGGGGCGGACCCGGCGGCGCAGCCGGAGCGTGAAGTGAGTGACCCTGCGTCGTCGGAGTCTGTCATCTCTATGGAAAAGCTCTGCGAAGAATTGAACATCAAGCCGCAGAATCGAGCTTGGCTATTTCTGCTCAACGAATGCAAGCCGGACTTCGATGACCTCAAGACGATCAAAGCCTTCCGTGAATTGACCGGTGAACGAGCACGTACTGCGGAGATAATGCTGCGGCGCCAATTCGAGGTTGTCGATGAGTGACGAGACGCCAAACCCGTTTGCCTGGATGACGGAAGCCTTGTGTGCCAAGCATCCTGACAAGGATCTCTGGTTCCCGGACTCTCATGCTCCAGGATACATGGAGCGCATCCGGAAGGCGAAGACCATTTGTTTTCAGTGTCCGGTGCAGGACGAGTGCTTCAAGTATGCCATCGAGAACCGAATTCCTGACGGTATATTTGGCGGGTTCGGCCCGTCTTTCCGTTGGGTGTTTTCACGTCAGGGTAACGTGAGTTCGGTGCGGAATTACGCTACCATAGTGAATGACGACAAGGCGGCGGCTGAGCAAGCTCATAAACGGGCCAAACAAATTGGCCCCAGCGCAGCGGCGAGGGAACTTGGAATTAGCACGCGTGCCTTGTATCGCGCATGGAACAAGCATCATTTAGAAGCACCGATACGGCCTCGATTGAGTACGCGAGTGACCGAAGAGCAGGCGCAGGAAATGTTTGACCGGGCGCTCATTGTCGGTACAGCACAGACAGCTCGGGAATTTAACCTTGGGCCACAAACACTCTATCGGGCCTGGAAGTGGTTTGATCTTGGTACACCTAGGTTCGTGAAGGATCAGGTCTCATGAGCGGTCAACTAGCGAGACTTACAGCGAAGAATTCGACGCGCCTCTATCCAATTGCGGAAGTGATCGAGGTCCACGACGGGGATACGCTTCGGCTCCGGATTGACATGGGTTTCAACATGCTTGCGCGTGAGTGGATTCGACTGTTCGACGTACGAGCGCCGGAATTGAATGAGTCGGGTGGTCTTACTGCTCGTGAAGACCTCAAAGGATGGTTGGTAACAAACGCGCCTGATAACTATATCAGTGTGGTAACATATCAAGTGGAGACGATGGTAAGGGAGATCCGCGAGAAGCAAACCTTTATCAGATACGTCGGCACAGTGACAGGCGGTGAGAACCAGAATTCGTTGAATGCTTATTTGCGGACTCTCGGTTACATCGACCAAGGGAAATAGCTTCCGAATTTGGGGGGGCACAACCATGAAGCTACGTCACAAGCTAGCGATGGCTGCGAGTGCGGCTGTGCTTTCGTTGGCGATGGCTGCGCCGGCAATGGCTGACACACACGTCGTTCAATCGGGCGATACGCTCTGGGATCTCTATGGGACAAGGTATCCGGCAGTCGCGGCTGCGAACGGCATCGCAAACCCGGACCTGATTTTTCCAGGGCAACGGGTTCGGACTGGCAGTCATGTTGTACGGCACCAACACAAGGGAACCGGGAATTACGTCGTCAAGTCTGGGGATACGCTTTGGAAGCTGGTCGGCACACGGTGGCCGTCAGTCGCACAAGCGAACGGCTTGAGCAATCCGGACCTGATCTATCCCGGTCAGCATCTTCGCTTGGGCGGTGGTGTTGGTAGCGTCACTGCTGTTACTGTTCGTCAGCCGGCTCCGGCTCCTGTCCCGACGGGTTGTCGTGAGAGTGTCACTTCGGCCGAACAGTGGATCTTCGATCACGAGAGCTTCGGCGGTAGCGTCACTGCGGACAACCCGGTTTCTACCGCGTTCGGTATTGGCCAATTGCTTGACTACAATCGTGAGAAGTACGCTGCTCGACTTGGCGTCTCGCCTGACACGACAGACTTCTGCGCACAGCTAACGATGTTCCGCCTGTACGTGAACGAGCGGTATGGTAGCGCCGAGAGTGCAAAGGCATTCTGGATCGCTCACGGTTGGTACTGAGGAATGAATTGATCAGGAGACTTTTGGTTGGCCTTGCGTTCGTGGTTGTGAGCGGCTGCACGGTCACGAGTGCGAGGCCCCACCCGACCACCACACACGAACCAACAACAACACGGCCAGCAATCGCGATGCGCCGACCTACGACGACACACAGACCGACCACTACGCAGGCGCCGACGACGACGCGCCCGCCATTGACAACGCACCGTCAACTACCGCCGGCACCGACTCCGGCACCATCGCGCGGTACTGTGTGGCTCACGTTCGATGATGGGCCGAACCCCGGAGAGACGCAGGCAATCCTCGAAACCCTTGCGCAGTATAGGATTCACGCTGCGTTCTTTGTTGTCGGCAAGCGAGCTGCGAGGTATCTGGGCCTGGTCTCCGAGGAACGCGCGGCTGGCATGGTGATCGGCAACCACACGTACGATCATCCCCTCACGCTGATCAATACATCTCGCGCACGAATGGCATGGGAGATTGACAATGGTGTGTCATCGCATTGGTTCCGTCCGCCTGGTGGATTCGTCAATCAGACGCTACGTGAGATCGTTGCTGCGAAAGGGATGCAGATTGTGCTCTGGGATATCGACCCGTGGGATTGGTCACAGCCCGGAGCGGATGTCATTGCAGCGCGCGTACTCTCGCACGCGAAGCCCTGGTGGCGCAGGCCGTCGAACCCTGACGTGGTCGTGGTTCTGCATGATGGGGGTGGTGATCGCTGGCAGACTGTGAGAGCATTGCCACGTATCATTGAGGAATTCCAGCGCGAAGGATATCGCTTCGGATCGTTGTAAAGCTAGGGGACGGGAGCGGCGAGCTGGGCGTCTTGTGGCGCAGGTACCGCGCGGTCTGTAGGTTCGCCCCTCCCAACCCCTTTTATTGGAGGAACAATGAAACGCTTTGGAATTATTGGCCTCATCATTGCGATGATGCTGTTGCTTGTTGTGGCGCTTGTGGGACCGGCCGGATCGCAGACCTCGAACGGCGTCGGTGGCATGGGAACATGCACCACTGACACAAGCGGCTACTGCACGTTCACACACAACCTCGGATCAGTGCCGGCTGAGATCCAGGTGACAGCACGTTCACCGATCGGTGGCTCGAACATTCTCTCGACTGTTGTGGTTGATTCACCGACCGCAACAACGTTCCGACTGCGCGGACTGAATCAATCGGGTGCAGCGCTCAACACTGTCAGCATCTCATTCTGGTGGCACGCAAACCCTAGTGTGTCGCAATCGACCACGACAACGACGACGGTTGCGACGACGACGAGCACGTCAACAACGACGACGACGGTTGCGCCGACAACCACAACGCTCCCACCGTGTGCGCCGATCACCATCACCACGGGCGGTACCTACTCGGGCTGCTACCAGAGCACGAGCACGGGGACGCCGGCCGTCACGCTCGCGACTAGCGCGCCCGTGACGCTCTCGCGCGCACACGTCATTGCCAAAGGCTTCGGCGTACAGGATACGGTCACTGGCACGAACCTTACGGTGCAAGATACGGTGTTCGACCAGACCGATCCCGGCGCAGTCGTGGCGCACCGTGCGATCGAGCTGGAATCGCCGGCATCCTTCACTGCGGTTCACAATCAGTTCAACGATGGTGACGGCATATGGATCGGTAGCGGTACGCCCAATCCATTCAACGTCCGTGACAATCTTGCATTCAACATCGGACGGTACCCGCACCCAACCTCCGGTAACTGCTGCGTGCAGTTCCTCCAAACCGATCATGTAACCGTGTCGGCCGGCGTCGTCGCCTACAACAAGGTGCAGAATACGAGCGGCCAGAGCGGCGTTGAGGACAACCTGAATTTCTACTTCTCTGGCGGCTCCGATTCGACACACAAGCTCGACGTGCATCACAACCTGATCGACGGCGCCTACGGCCCGACCAACTTCACGGGCGGCGGGATCATGGGCGCTGACGGTGGCTCCGGCTCGTTCGGTCACGTCAACGTTCACGACAACACCGTCGTCTCCACAACCAACTATGGCGTTGCGTGCGCGGGCGGAACGGACTGTCACACGTTCGCCAATGTGCTTGTCAACGATACGCTTGGCAGTGACGGCGCCACCCACTACTACAGCGACTTCGGGCAAGCGCATTCGATGCACGACACGACCAGCTCTGACGCCTCTGGCGACTTCTACAATTGGCGTCGTGACGCAACGTCAACGCAGTACCCATGTTGGATGACTTCGTTCTGTGCGGGCGGAACCGGCGGGACGCAAGTTACCACCACCGAACAGCAAGCCCGTGACAATTGGACGAACGCGGTACCGCCGGCCGAGCTTCCGATTGGACCCCGCCCTAATACGCCGGCACCGGTCCCGAACGTGTCGCCCCAACTGGTGCCGGCTCATGGAGCATGGTGGGGCGACTACGTGAGCGCCAATCCGGCTGACGTACCGGCACGCGAGACACTGTCCGGCCGGAAATTCGATATCGTCAACTACTACCACGACTGGAATGACACCTTCCCGACCGCTGGTGAGACCAATCTTGCCAGCGGCGGGCGGTTCCTCAAAGAGAATTTCAACGGTCGTGATTTCTCGAACAGCGCCAACAATGTCAACTGGTGCCAGATAGCGAACGGCAGTCAGGACGCGAACATCCGCCGGATCGCCGACAACATCAAAGCCTTTGGTAGCAAGCTGTTCGTCTCGTTCCACATTGAGCCGCAAGGTGCTGACGGTGTGAGCTGTACGGGTGTTGCTGGTACCGCCAATGGATCGGGGACGCTCGCACAGTTCGCGTCCGCGTGGCGCCATATCCATGACGTGTTCCAGTCCGAGGGCGCGACGAATGCTGTATGGGTACTGACGAATGCGAATCCCTCAGCGGCCGAAGCGACAGCAGCCTATCCCGGTTCTTACTACGTCTCATGGATCGCTTGGGATCCGTATAACTGGTACACGTGCAGTGGTCACAATGACGCCTGGACTTCACTCTCGAACAAGATGGGCGGCTTCTATGGTTGGGCACAGCTCAATCATCCTGACAAGCCGTTGATGCTCGGGGAGTACGGCAGTCACCAGCCGAGTACGAGCACGCCAAGCAAGGGAGACTGGTTCCGCGCGATCCCTGCCGACGTTGCAGCCAACCGACCAGCCGTCAAGGCATACGTGTACTTCGACCGTGTCAGCAATGGCGACTGTAACTGGAAGGTGGACAGCTCGGCTGACTCACTGGCCGGCTGGCAAGCAATGGGCGCAGATCCCTACTTCAACCAACCACACGCATGATGGGAGACTGGATTGACGATCAGGTGTCAAAAATGATGGATCGTGGGGCGGCCAGGGAGATCCATGGCGCGCATGGACGACGCGAGGCTGAGATTGCACGACTCTCTAGCGCACTCAGAGCTGCTCATGCTACAGTGCAACAGCTAGAGCAGAGGATCGCAGAGTTAGAGCAAGCGAGGGATACTGCAATCCAAACGAATGTGGAACTAGCGGGAATCGCTAACCGAGCAATCGCCTGGGCTGTACGTCTGGAGTCAGAGCTGGCACGGTACGAGTACAACGATCGCACCTGGAGGATCAAAGACTCGTGAAACCGAGTAGCGCCAAGGCAAAGGGACGCGAGACTGAAAATCTTGCTGCTGACTTCGCGGCGCTCGTGACAGGATGGCCGATCGAGCGGCGCCGGACGAACGGCCCGAAGGATCGTGGCGACCTCGCTGGCTTCCCAACATGGTTGGCAGTTGAGGTCAAATCCTCCATTGGTGAACTGGACAGGGGTATGGATCAAGCGATGGTCGAAGCGGTGAATGCGGACGCGCAATATCCGCTATTGATCGCCCGCCGCAAGCGTAGCGACGTTGCGCGGTGGTACGCTGGAATGCCATACTTGCAAATGCTCCAGCTCATCATGGAGTTGGATGGCTACAAGAGGGAGGCCAACACCTAGCGAAACAGAGTCCGGCAGTGCCGAAGACGAAGTTTTTGGGTGTGCGAAACGCCAGAAGAGTAAGCACGTGGGGGACCGGGCGGCAGTCAGTAACGGGAGGGTTCCTACTGTCGCCCGGACCTTAAAGTAAATCTCGGGAAGGGATTTGCCACAGTGGTCAGGAAAAATCGTACGCTGACGCGCAAGCAGCAGCTCGAAAGGATGCCGGAGGATTTCCTTCTGTGTCGCGCCTTCCAGCACAACTGGAAGATCGAGTTTGCCTACGGCGCTCGGGACGTGCAGGGCAACATGAATCGCAATTGGTCTCGTATCGAGGGAACGTGTGAGCGTTGCGGCATGGAGGTCACGCGCATCTACGATCCACAGTTCGGTCTGTCGTCTTCGACTTACAGACGGCCGACACGCATGATCGGTGGTGTCGTGTACCACTACGACATCAAGGGATCAGGTCACGTCAAGTGGAAGGCCGAAGCTCGGCAGTACGCTTTCGAGCGTTTCCTCGGGCCGAAGCCTCGGGCAGCCAGCCGCAAGCGGCCTGACAACGTCGTTCCGATCACGGCCTGACAACGGGAAGGACCGGGAGCGGATAATTTTTGCCGCTCCCGGTCCGTCTCGGGAAGGATGCCAGAGAGGTCGTCTAGCCATCGCACTAAGGAGCCTAGCACGTGAGTATCCGTGACAGCAATGGAGGCGCCGGGCCGACGCCTCAGATTGGCCTGTACCTTCATGGTGATGGCTGTTGGCCTGATCTCGCTGCGCTTCCGTACAAGTCCGTCTCCCAATTTGAGATGGCCGTTATTCCGAACGGCACGATGGCAGGGCGGCCGGTTGTTTCCATTCGTGTCGAAGATGACGATGGTCATATCATCATTGCGCAGACATCGCTACAGCTTCTCGCGAAGACCATGAAGGTCATTATGGATAACTACGGTGAGGAATAATGATGTCGCTCGAAGAGGCGTGCAACCGAGTGGAGCTATGCATCAAGCTCAATCTCTCTTTGAACGGGCCTCAAGAGCGTTACGCCTTGCGAATACTCGTGCGAGAAATTCGGGATCGGACGACGTTGACAGAGCGGCGTCAAATCGAAGGACCGGAGTTGGACTCGGATTGAGGGAGACGCCCGTGGGAATCAAGCGCACCATTTGGCGACACGAGGTACCTGACACTCCAAAAGAGATCAGGATGGAGTTGCCTCGCGCGGCTCGTATCATCAACTTCGATTATCATCCTGACGGCTCGCTCTGTCTCTGGGAGATTCATAAGATCGAAGACTCGAACGTGCTGGAGACCCGGCATTTCCGAGTGCTTGGTACCGGAGATAGTGAAGAGGTCTGGCCAGACCATTATCTCGGCACAGCAATCAAGCGCCCACAAGCCTACATACTCCATCTGTTCGAGGTCTGACTATGTGGCAAGCAATCGCAATCTATGTCTCGGGTTTCGCACTCGGACTCACGATCGCACTTCTCTTCATACGGAAGAAGTAAACAATGGCAACGTGTGAGTCCCTATGGTTTGACGCGAGAGACGCGGGCAAACCAATCTGGGGGAAGGGAGAGAAGAAGAGCGACATCGTCGGTCGCAAAGACGGCTGGAAGAAGTGCAGCACCAAAAGCGTCGGTGAGATCACTGTGAAGGGCCGGCGGTATCTCGTTTGCGAAGAGCACAAGCACCAGATAGAATTGATCGCTACAGTGAACCCCGCACTGCTCACCAAACTCCGATGGGAGAGAAGACCAACATCATGAGAAAACTTGTTCTCGGAATTGCAATCGGCATTACACTCGCATTGACAGGCTGCGGTCAAAATGCCGATCGCTCTGCGCCGACGATCACCACCAGCGCACAGCAGCAGGTTGCACTCAAGGCTGCGCAAGAGAAGGTCGCCAAGTGCATCCCGGAAGGCAACCTGCTCACAAAGGATGGCCGGCAGAAGATCCTCACCTGCGTTGCGCCACCCGAGCAGCAGCAAGCGCTCAAAACCTGCGTACTGAATGCGGCCGGCCAGGCGAGTTTGGCAACCAAAGCCGGGCGCGCGAAACTCCGCGATGAGGATTTGCCGCGTTGCATCGTGCAGACACAGAAGGGGAACAAGTGAGCACGCTCTTTCGTCGATGGCGAGCGCGGCCGGCAGCTCCAGAATTGTTGCCGCCGCTACCGCTCGTACCACGCAAGGGCCACACGATCCGTTGGTCCGGTCAATTGATCCTACGGCTTTTCTGGGCGTTCGTGCTCGGTCACGTCTTCGCGTATATGTGGGTGGCCGTGTACTACATCGTCACGCAAAACCGCTGGGTCAAACCAATCTGGGATGACAGAATCGTCCCGTGGCCATTGCTCCGGCATTTCATTCGTGACTACACCGAGGCCCTGCTTGCGACCACGGTGGTTTGGTTCGCCCTCTACAACCGTTGGAGCAAGCGCAATCGGCGCACCACGTTCACTATCCCCGAGCGAGTCTTTGACAAGATCGGGTTGCCATCGCGCGCACAGCGGGAACCGACACACCGTTGGCAGTACATCTGGTCACTTCCGATGACCGTGCTCGCGTCGGCGCCCGGTGCCGGCATCGCCTTCCTCGGATTATTCCTGCTCGACCACTACGAGCGCGTACTACGAGGCGCATTGCATGGTCACGAGAAACTGGCTGCGCATGCGTCACTGACAGACAAGTATTACTTCCTGTTCAAATCCGATGCACCAATTAAGCTGGCCGGTGTGCTCGGGGGACTGTTCTTTGCTCGGGTCGTGTTCCTCAAGATCGCTGGTGACGGGCAACGTAACTTCGCACAACAGCGGGCGCTCAAATGGATGCATGCACAGCATGCCTGGACACGATTCTGGGCAAAGCCACGGTGGCCATTGCCAACCCCGTATCGGGCCGAATACAAGGTTGCGCTGAGCGACATGCTCTGGTGGTCGAATCAGGGCTACGAGACCGAACAGCCGAACCGATGGGTCCGACGTATCCAATTACTATCCGTCCCGGGCGTGCTCGCGCTCTCCTGGTATGGCTGGATTATTATGACCACGATCGCGCACAAGTAGGGAGGCCAATTGCGGCGCTACGTCATCCTCATCGACGGCGAGATGAAAGGGTTTCACGCCGCCGATCCCGATCAGGAGCCAGTGAGAATTTACTCAAGTATGGGAACGGATTTAATTTGGCCGCGTGGCTATCCATTCGGTGATCTACTGGACCCTATTCTTGGCGAGGAATTTCTCGACACTTGCGAGCAACTACCG
>Ga0137373_10009845_pt1 | contig 9992 bp, 12 predicted proteins | sample SagtaG_5_FD_104912 | JGI IMG/M metagenome (GOLD analysis project Ga0137373, IMG submission 104912) | Vadose zone soil microbial communities from Sagehorn Ranch, Mendocino, California, USA - Sage1_R_80_16 metaG | ecosystem: Environmental > Terrestrial > Soil > Vadose zone | place: USA: California...
ATCAGTGTTTCACCGACGGTCGTCCCAATAGCGTGATCGTGCGCATCTGGTCGACGGTAGCCACTCCTGGCTGAGGTGGACGTCGCCACCCTAGCGCGGAAGCATTCTCTTCTGCCTGCACTGGGAAAACTTCCCCGACCTCACTCTCCTGGCGACTCCGGAGGGTCGTCACCGAACAGGGTGGCGACTGCCAGCTCGACCGCTTGAAAGGGTTCGGCGCGCACGGTTTCCGTGCGCTCCGCGCGCGTCAGGGTGATGTATCCATCCCCACTCCATCGCATCACGGTGAGCGTCGAATCGCGCGAATCGATGATCCAGTAGTGCGGCACCATGGCTTGGTGGTAGAGGCGGAGCTTCTTGACGGTGTCGTGGCTAGCATTGGCCGGCGACAGGATCTCGCACACCCAGTCGGGTCGCACCTTGACGGGAGTCCCTGTCGGCTTCTCGGGGCACAGCTCACGCCTCCATCCAAGAACATCCGGGCGCACGACCTCACCGCTCTCCAGCAGAACCTCCACTTCCGTTGCAATCCACCATCCACCCGGGCCGCCACTCCCCCCCTTTCGGTGAAATGGCATTCCGACGCCTCGGGCAACGCCGGCCTGCGCCGCACCGTGCTCGCCGCTCGGAGCCATCTTCGGCGTCAAGGAACCACCCATGAGCTCGTGGAACCGCTCGCCTTCCGGGATGGCGAAGAAGTCCTCGAGCGTCGCTCCGCGTCGCGCAGATTGGCTCATGGCAAGATCCGGATCACCTGCCGACCTAGCGGGACTGCGGGGTCGAGCACGACGCCAGGAGCGATCTCGCTGGGAGCCATAGGTCGAAACATAGCACGAGCCTTTCGACTGCCCACTTTCCCATCCATCCCACGATTTGAGCCATCAACCGACGAGCACAGCTTGAACCGGGTCCAGTATTGCGGATGTCCCGTTCCCTCAATACTGAACCTTGCAACCTCACCACGGCGTTAGAGAGGACCGCGACGGCGCGCTCGTCTTTCACCTCGCGGCCGTCGACCTTCTGCTTGGCGTGCACGTTCACGCCGCGCACCTCGGCCACGGGCTCGTCGTCGCCGGCCGCCGTGGCTTTTGCGCTCGGGTCATGCGAGGCGACCAGTTTGGAGAGACGGTACGTGCGCGCTCGTGCTCGGACCGTTCGACTTGCTCACGCGCCTGGTGGCCGCGGTGCCGCAAGAGACCAGCCGCGCCCGCTTGCTCGAATGAGTCTTGCTGCGCGAGGTGACCCTTCACCCCGCAGATTGTTCCTATTGCCGGCACCGAGATCCCAGGGGGAGGGCCGGTCCCAAGTGCGTATTGCCGATTCGGCGCTCTTCTGTACGGTGGACTACCTATTCTTGCAAGGGGTCCTACCATGCTCACAATGAAGGTCGAGGATGAATCGGCGCTCGCGCAGCCGACATCGGAGGTCTGCACCGAAGCGAACCGGCAGTCCGACGTGGTTCTACGGCGTGCACTTCACGCGAGCATTCTGTTGGTCGACGACGAGCCGGCGAATTTGCTAGCGCTCGAAGCCGTGCTCGAACCACTCAACCACGATCTGGTAAGGGCCCATTCGGGTGAAGAGGCCCTCGCGAAAGTAATGGAGCGCGAGTTCGCGGTCGTTTTGATGGACGTTTGCATGCCGAACATGGACGGTTACGAAACTGCGGCTCGGATGCGACGACAGGCAGCGACCCGACTTACGCCCATCATTTTCATCACCGCCGGTGACTTCGACGAGGATCGCGTTTTGTTGGGGTATTCCCGAGGGGCGGTGGATTTTCTGGTTAAACCCTTTCATCGTGAAATGCTCGCTTCGAAGGTATCCGTCCTTGTCGACCTTTACCTGAGCCGAGAGACGATCCAACGGCAAGCGGCCGCCTTGCGGCACGCCGAACGGGAAACACTCGAGCGACAGAATGAGACGCGCCTGCAAACCATCTTCGACTTGATGCCGCTATGCGTCGTTGCCCTTCATGCCGACGGCAGGCCCTACTTCTGCAACCGCGCCTGGCGCGAGCACATCGGAATCGACCTCGACCCTTCCTCCAACACGAAGTTGCTTGAAGCCATTCACCCTGAGGATCGCTTGCGAGTCTACGAGACCCTAGGGCAGGCGATTTCGAGCGGGCGCTCCGTCGAAATCGAGTGCCGCTTCCGATCCGTATCCGACGGCTTCCGATGGTATGTCGCGCGGGCCCGTCCCGAGCTGGGAGATGACGGCAAGATCGTGGGATGGATTGCCACCGCAACCGACATGGAACATCAAAAGCTAGCCGAGCAGGAGGCTATGGCGGCGAACCGCATGAAGGATCAGTTCCTCGCGATTGTTTCCCATGAATTGCGCACGCCGCTCACGGCGATTCTGGGCTGGACCGCCATGCTCCAGTCCACGACACCGGATGCCGCGCAACTCCAGCGAGGGCTCGATACGATCCAACGCAACGCAAAGGCTCAAGCCCTTCTTATCGACGACATCCTCGATGTCGTTCGAATCATTAGTGGCAAGCTGCATTTGGAAGTGGGTCGCGTCGACGTGTCCGCCTTGGCCACTGTGGCTCTGGAATCGATTCGGCCGGTCGCGGAGGCCAAGGGAATCGACTTGGATGCGGCACTGGAATCGGTTCCGATGACGGTGGGAGATCCCGATCGTCTTCAGCAGGTCGTGTCGAACTTGCTCACGAACTCGATCAAATTCACAGCGAAAGGGGGCAGAGTTCGCATTTTCGTGCGAATGGTCGGGGGTTGGATCGAAATTCGCGTGGAAGACGACGGCTGCGGAATCGACCCCGACTTTCTTCCACGCGTCTTTGACCGATTTAGCCAGGCCGACGTGACTACCGCGCGCCGTCAGAAAGGTGTGGGCCTCGGACTCGCGATCGTGAATCATATCGTCCGCCTCCACGACGGAACCGTCACGGCAAACAGTCCCGGCATCGGTCAAGGATCGACATTCCTCGTCACTCTGCCCGTGCGCGAGGCCCCGGCGTCGGAAGAATCCGCGGCAGCCCCCGCACGCACGGATACAGCGACCCTGCTTGCTGGAACGAAGGTTCTTCTCGTGGACGACGAAGCCGACTCCCGCGACTGTTTGACCCAGGTGCTTGGTTCGGCAGGTGCTGAAGTCGTGTCCGTGGCTTCGTCGAAGGACGCGCTCCGTGTGTTTTCTCGCGTGCGACCGGATGTTCTCTTGAGCGACATCGGTCTTCCTGGCGAGGATGGCTATACTTTGATTCGCCAGATCCGGGCCTTCTCGAGGGAACAAGGTGGGATGATTCCCGCTCTTGCGCTGACCGCGTATGCGCGCCGGGAAGATGCGGCGCGCGCACGCGAAGCAGGTTTCGACGTACACATCCCCAAGCCAATCGAACCGTCGGCGCTGGTCGAGGTCGTGGCGCGCCTGACGCGCATCGATCAGCGGGTTGCTTCGCGGCCTCCGACTTGAGCCTCTGACGAAAGCACCACCGGCATCGGCCGAGGCGTGCACGCACCAATCAAGTGACGCGAGAGTCCGGGTTAGGAGGCGTGGCATTCGGCCTTAACCTCTCCATATGTCGATATCTGTGCTCGTTGTGGCTGATGACGCCAACATTCGGGATGCTGTACGGGTCCTCCTCGAAACCGAAGGCTATCTCGTTCACTGTGCGGAGAACGGAGACGAGGCCATCGACGTGCTGAGTCGCATGTCGCGTCCATGTATTCTGCTCTGGGACGCGACGACTCCGCGCCAAAGCTTGTCGATGGTGGAGCGAGCCACGCTGGAGGGTGTGCATGTAGCAACGCTTCCCGTCAGCGTCGCATCAGTTCGAGCCGATGTCTCCGCGGAACGACAAACGAGGAAGCGCCTGATATGTGAGGACGCGGTCTTGGGCATCGTACGGGAACACTGCCCGCTGTCGGTGCCGGCGAGCGCCTAGCAGGAGCCGACCGACGGCGACGTCGGCCTTTTGCCCATCGGGCCTTCCGCTGATGAAAGTGACCCGTTGCGCGCGCTTGAATGGAGGCGAGTGCCAGGGCGAAACGCACAATGGAGACCGCGCCGTCCATCGATGACCGAGGAGGCGTCAGGCTGCACCTAGGGCACGGTCCCTGATGGTGCCTCCGAGCTGCGCGGCGATCCTCGTCGTAGAGGACGAAATCGATATTCGAGAACTGGTGGTGGAGTTCTTGCGCTTCGCGGGCTTCAACGTGTACGGGGCCGAGAACGGGAGAGAAGCCCTCGATATTCTGAAGAGCCTCCCACAACCCACCTTGATACTTGCCGACTTGATGATGCCGGTGATGGACGGTCCGGCGCTCATCGCCGCGCTCCGCAATGACGATCGATTCGCGACGCTTCCTGTCGTGATCGTCACGGCAGCGGACATCGCCGCACCGCAAGGCTATCGCCGCCTGAAGAAGCCTATCATTCTCGAGGACCTGCTACGCATGGTGAACGAGCTCTGCGTCCGCCAGCAGTGACGGCGCGGTTGTGCGCCACGCCGCCGAGGCATGCCTTTCCTCATCATGATGCCTGAGATGGATGGCCGGGCGGTCCGCCGAGAGCAGCAGAAGGATCCCGACATCGCATCGATCCCGGTCATCGTGTTCACTGCCTGCGGTGCCTCGCGTGAAATAGCCCGACAACTAGGCGCGGCCGGTTTCCTGAACAAACCGCTGCGCCTCGACGACCTCTTGTCGACAATCGATCGCGCTTCTCGAAGCCCGTGGGTCGCGACGAACACGCCGTTTGCGCAGACACGGACGGCGCCCGTGGCAGCCTCCACAATACGCCAGGAGGAGCCGGCGCACCCAACTTCGCATCCAGAAGCGAACACCAGTGCCCCGCCGCCGCCATCCACGGAAGACGAGCCCTCGGCCACTTTGCCGGGCCCGGGGCTCGGATACCTTACCGTCCATTCCTCTAGCTCATCAGCCAACGTGTACCTGATGCAGAAGAAATATGGCGCCGTGGAGGAGAAGCTCGTGGTCCCTGTGGCCTGAAATACCTCGCCATTGGCGTTTCTGCACCCAATGGAAAGGAACCCACCTGGCTGGCGCCGGGTAGCATGACGAAGATCCCTTGCGGAGAATCCATCGAGGTGACGATGAATCCTCGAGCACGTAGGTGAGCGCGGCCGCCGGCACGTCGTTCTCCGCCATCGTGAGCGAGATCGGCGAAGCACTGACTCGTCGTTAGCCGCGATCGCCTTCCCCAAGGGCTATTTGCGTGACCGCGGCCTGGCGGCCTTCAGGCCTACGAGGGTTACTGCTCTAGCTTGTGCTGCTTTGTCAGGAAGCAGCCGGAGGATACCTTTTGCGATGGCTTGCGGGATCGTCATGCCGAGCTCATTTGGCTTGGTGCTCAGGATGCGAGGGATGCCTGCCAATCCTTGGACGGCCACGTAGAGGCTGGCGAGCTCCGCGCGAACGACTGTGCTGTCAGAACCGGGGTACAGCGACCAGTCGCCGTTCGGTTCTTGATACAGCACGACACTGCCGGTCACCCGACGTGTCCCTGATTCGGGCGGACCACGACGCGACATTCATTCCCCCCCGCCGAGATCGGCAGCAGCGAAGGCGCTGCGAATCTTGCAATCGATGTCTTGTGTTCTTTCCTTGCCACCGACCGCCGTCGGAACGTGCTGCGTTGCGTAGCCAGGGCGCCGCGCGCCTTGCATCATCCCGGGAAGGTCGCTCTCGTGTTTCATCGATGCGATGCTCGGCCGCTCGGGGGCGCTTGGGCTCGGGTTTCGTGATGCGCTGCCCAACACGAGGGACACCACAATTCCACCGTTTTGCGATCCTCGCTATCAGACGCGACGGTGAGTCGCCAACCATGGTCGATGAGCGTAAAGCTCGTGTCCGTTTTGGGCGGCACGGATCCACAGCGTACGCAGGGTTGCCTGGAGCGATTCATCACTCCCCCTTTTGCCACCATTGTGTCACGAAATTTCGTGGTCGGCGAGGCACGCCTCGCATCCGTTCTCACGGAAGATTGAAGGTGGTGCCACACATTGTCGGCGTAGGGACGCTCGTTCGCCCGTCAGGCGGGTTCGTCCACAGCGACACGTGCATGCTGAGAGATTCATTGCCCTCCTAGGCCTGTTTCTATGTCGTTTTCTCTTCCACCCGCAGATGTGCGCGCCGGCCGCATCGATGAGCTCCTTGGTCATCGCCGTGACCATGCTCACAGAATGGATTTTGAGCCACCGTCGAGCCGAAAAGAGTGCTGCTGGGGAGGGCACAGAAGGCTAACCCCGCTCAAGCTGCTTCCTGCGGCCGTGGTATCAACTCGTTTCGCGGGGCATTGTTATATTTGACGATAGCAGAATGTTACAACCGGTGACCTCGTCGTGCCCGCAGTACGAGGATTGGTCCTCTCGATCATTCGTCTCATCGAACAACGGACCGTGACGCGGAGCTGCAGAAGCGATAGACTCGAGTCGATGAGTGCGTCGGGGCGATCCAGTGGGCGGGCACAACGACCACTCATGTCGCGCCCATCGCCGGGAACGTACCAGCGAACGGCGATCGGCCTGGGCGTGCCGGCGGCGCCGAATTTTCTCGACCTCGACGATGAGGATACCGTCGCGTATGACGCGCGCCGCACACCGGCAGTGTCATTGCCCGCGCTTCGCGCGGAGTGCAGCGGTGGGGTGAAATCGCGCAGCGCCGGGGGGCGCCGGCGCACGTCCGAAACACCGGTCAGGCCGCCGCAGCGACCCCTCGGTCATCTCTTTGAGCGACGATGACATCGAGATTGTGCCGACGACGGAGTCCGATGCCGTGGAATCGAACATCCATCGCGTCTCGGCGAATCGGATCACCGATGACCTCGCACCCCCGGCGTCTAACGCCCGAGTTTCCGGCTATGCCAAGGCTCCTACGGAACGCGTTGCGGTCCTGTCGTCGAACCGCCGGGATCGGGTCAGTGCGTCGGCTTTCCTGACCAAGCCGCGCATGGCGCCGCCCGAACCTCTACGCATTGGCGTGCCGAGCCGCCCGCCGCAAAGCGTTGCGCCGGCGGTAGTTCGTCCTCGTCCGTCGGCCAAGCGTTCTTTTTTCGCCAAGTTCTTGTTCGTGATGATTCTGACGACGGCGTTGACGCTCGTCGCGATAGAAATCTCGATTGCACGCGACCTGCCGTGGCTCGATCCTCGGCCCTTGCTCGTCAAGCTGTGGAACCTCGTCGCGCGGACCATCCCTTGGGAAAATCTTCCAAAGCTGCCAAAGCTCTAGATCACTCGATACGAGCCACCGCGTCGCATCGGAATGAACATCGGTACCGAGGCGCTCGAAAGGGCTTGCAGCGTGGACGCTCTCTGAAACCGCATACGAGTCATCGGCTATTAGAACGGCCCTTCAGACTGCACCACTCTGCCCGCGCTTCCGCCTGAATGATCAAAGCCAGAGCACGCTGCGTTAGAGGGTCGCGGCTCAAGTGCACGGCCAGCATGGCAGCCTCTTCGATGCGTCCGGGGAAATTATCATTCGCCGGACGGTTCCAGGCTTGCAGCTGTTTGCGCAGACGACTCGCCCACGCCTTTCCTTCAACGCGAGCAAGCTCGCGCAACTCAGCCATCACCAGACGCTACCTCCCCCTTGGATGGGACACAACTGGTCAGAACGCTTGTCACGCAATTCAGAAAAATAGCGACACTTCCGGCGGAGCCTCCACGGTTCCTCAACACCACAAGCACGTGGAAGTTTCGCAACTCTCGAAACAACTTAGGAACAGAACAAATGTAGGAACGACTCTCACCGGGGGTGTCTCAGTCGATGGAAGAGAACGCATGCCCTTCGTGGAGCGATGCGGGAGCGTTGCGATCGACGTGGGGTAAACGCCTCTGAACTTGCTCGAGAAGGGAACGCACCACGTCTTGGTTCCAAGCCGAACCACGAGTCTGTCGATCGAGTCTTCCGAACAGCAACGCCAGCTCTCGCAATACTCGCGCTCGCATGCCCGCGCCCTCCTTCCTCTGTGCGATCGGAATGGTTTCGCGCCGGCCGACGTCAACTTCGACCTTGGGCGATCCGACAAAGGAGAAGGCGACGGTTCTTTCTTTCATGCAATCGAAGACGGTGCTGTTGTTCTGACCAGATGCTCAGATCCTTTCTTGGAAAGAAGACGAAGCAGATGTGGCTGGTCGCTACGTCGGAAGGGCATTGCGAAGGACCCGTTCGCTGCTTTCGACGAACCCGCTCCATGTCTTCTTTTGTGCTCGACCGGGAATTCGACGCGCATTCCCTCCATCGAGCGTCCGGCGGCTCACACGACTCTCCGGCACGCAACGGTTGTCGGTGGTCCAAGGCTATTCAGATGATCGAGGTACCGACCACGTCTCGAGTTCGCGCGAGACTTTCGTCGAACTGCCTCACACGATCCACGCGTACCAACGTCGCTACGTGGTCCAACTGTCGCGTGAAGGCACATGGCGCGGTCACGAGATGACGGGATGCGTCAGACGCGGATGGTCCTCGTCGTCGAGGACCATCCGGCTACGCAGTCGGCGCTCGCCGACGTTCTGACGGAGCAGGGTTGGGAGGTAGCTCTCGCCTCCGACGGTGAAACGGCCATTCGACTCGCCCGAGAAGTCCATCCCGCGGTGGTGTGGCTCGATTTGAATCTTCCGACCATATCGGGTTTCGAAGTATGCGAGCAGATTCGAGCCGACCCGATGTTGAACGACGTGAGTATCGTCATGACGAGCGCGCGGCACTCTCTCGACGTGCGCGCCAATTCACTCGAGGCCGGAGCCGATGCATACTTACCGAAGCCCTACGATGTCGACGAGTTGATGAGGGTCGTGGAACACGTGTGTCGGTCCAGGAACGCGCCCTGATCGGGCTTTGTTTTCGCGCGTCGGAAGTGCGCGCTGGAGGCGCTCGATCGTTCGTCGTACGGCAATCGGATGAACTCGGCCTAGTTCTCGTATGAGATCGTTCCTTGGCCACAATGGCGAGAGAATTGGTGCCACCGCTGGACGGAGGGGGTACATGACGACGGGGGATCGTGTCCGAGAGGGAGACATGCTGGGAAGAGATGAGCTGTTTTCGCGCGTAGGTCGCGGCGGCATGGCCAATGTCTGGGCGGCCCGGCACCGCGGTGCACATGGTTTCTTGAGAATCGTCGCCCTGAAGACGATGTTGCCGGAGCTTTCCGACGACGCGGACTTCCAGCGGATGTTCCTCGCCGAGGCGACGTTGGCGGTACGCATCCGGCATCCCAACGTGCTGGAGACGCTCGACCTCGGAGAGGAGAAGGGAGTGCTCTACATCGCAATGGAGTGGATCGTTCTTCAACTAAAGAGAGCCCAAATGGTTCGGTTGCTGACTGTAGCTTGGATCCTTGTATTGACGATAGTGGCCGTGACAGGATGTGGCGGGGGCGCGTCAGGCCGAGATTCGTCCAACACGATGACGGTGACGCAGGGCTTGGTCGATTGCAAGAGCTACGATGGGTACACTGCCGCCATTGCCGAGGCCACCATCGACTGCATCGGTACGATTGGCCCAGACTCCTTCGTGGTCAACGCATTGGGGCTGCTGGTGCGGGGATTCTCTGCGTGCACCCCGCCGGGCGATGTCGATTCGTTGCTACGGATCGATCGGCTTCTGAGCCTTCAACTGCGGCCCGACTTGGTGCTGGCCAACCTCTGCATCGCGCAGGCCTGGACGAACTGGCTGACCACGGTCGTCGTCCCCCAGAACATTTCGGTCTGCCCGGTGTGGACCAAGGTGTCGGCAACGGGAAGCCCCACACCCGAAAATGTCGCGCAGAACATCCAAACGCTCCCACCTTTGCCTGACAGCAATCCGAACACGGTCGTCCCGTACGGCAAGGAGCAATTCCTGTACGCGGTCACACTCCCCGCGCCGCCACCGCTCCTGCAGCAGTGCAAGACGGCTCAGTCCTGCGCAAGTGCGTGCACTGGAGGATTTGCGGGGTTTTTCGTGGGCCAGTCGGGCGACGATATCATCGGCGATCCGTACTGGTGGCTCGACCCCACC
>Ga0137373_10009846_pt1 | contig 9990 bp, 7 predicted proteins | sample SagtaG_5_FD_104912 | JGI IMG/M metagenome (GOLD analysis project Ga0137373, IMG submission 104912) | Vadose zone soil microbial communities from Sagehorn Ranch, Mendocino, California, USA - Sage1_R_80_16 metaG | ecosystem: Environmental > Terrestrial > Soil > Vadose zone | place: USA: California...
CGCGCTCCAGGAGGCGGAGGTCGTCGTCAGGGAGCGCCTGGTCAACCAGCGGCTCATCCCGACCCCGATGGAAGGACGCGGCGCGGCGGCCGAGTACGAGCCGGCGACCGGCAACTACACGGTTTGGATGACCTCGCAGGCCCCGCACATCATGCGCCTGCTGATGACGGCGTTCGTCTTTGGAATCCCGGAGACGAAGATGCGTTGCATCGCGCTCCACGTCGGCGGCGGCTTCGGCACGAAGATCTTCCTCTACCCGGAGTACGTGCTCATGGCCGCGCTGGCCGAGAAGGTCGGGCGCCCCGTCAAGTGGGTGGAGACGCGCCGGGAGAACTACGCCGCGACGACGCACGGCCGCGACCACGTGACGTACGTCGAGATCGGCGCGGAGCGCGACGGGACGATCACGGCCCTCAGGGCGAAGACGTACGCGAACCTCGGCGGGGTCCTCTCGACCATCGCCCCGGGAATCCCGACGACGCTGTACGGGAGGATGCTCTCCGGCGCCTACCGCATCCCGAACATCCACTGCCGGGTGCTCGGCGTTTACACGAACACCGGCATGGTCGACGCCTACCGGGGGGCAGGACGGCCCGAGGCGACCTACGTGGTCGAGCGCGTCGTCGACCTCCTCGCGCGGGAGCTCGAGCTCGACCCGGTCGAGATCCGCCGCAGGAACTTCATCCCGCCGGAGGACTTCCCCTATGACCCGGGCATCCTCAGAGGCCTCAAGTACGACACCGGCGACTACGAGAAGGCGCTCGACCGCGCGCTCGAGATCGTCGACTATGAGGGCTTCCGTCGCGAGCAGGGGGAGGCGCGCCGGCAGGGCCGCTATCTGGGGATCGGCTTCTCGACGTACGTCGAGATCTGTGGCGCGGCGCCCTCCGCGTGGATCGGGACGGTCGGCGAGGGCTGGGGAGCCTCCATGTGGGAGAGCGCAAACGTGCGAGTGCATCTCACGGGCAAGGCCGTCGTCACGATCGGCACGCAGCCGCAGGGGCAGGGGCACGAGACCACGGTGGCACAGGTGGTTGCGTCCGAGCTCGGGATCCCGATCGAGGACGTCACGGTGGAGCTCGGCGACACGCTCGGAACGCCGTTCGGGTACGGCACGTACGCCAGCCGCAGCGCCGCCGTCGGCGCCGTCGCCGTCTACAAGAGCCTCCAGCGGATCAAGGAGAAGGCTCGGCGCATCGCGGCGCACATGCTGGAGGCCGATGCCGAAGACGTCGTCTTCGAGGACGGGCGCGCCTTCGTGAAGGGGTCGGCCGAGACCGGCAAGACGATCCAGGAGATCGCGGGGGCCGCGGCGCTCGGCTACGACCTCCCGGACGGCGAGGAGCCGTTCCTCGACGACACCACCTACTACGACCCGCCTAACTGCACCTTCCCGTTCGGCACGCACGTCGCGGTGATCGAGGTGGACGGGGAGACCGGCGAGGTGGCGCTGAAACGCTACGTGGCGGTCGACGACGTCGGCGTCGTGATCAACCCGATGATCGTCGACGGCCAGGTGCACGGGGGGATCGCGCAGGGGATCGCCCAGGCTCTCTGGGAGCAAGGCATCTACGACGAGAACGGCCAGCTCGCGACTTCGAGCCTGATGGACTACGCGGTCCCGAAGGCCGGGTTCTTCCCGCCGTTCGAGATCGACCGGACGGAGACGCCGACGGACGTCAACCCGCTCGGCGTCAAGGGTGCCGGGGAGACCGGAACGATCGCCTCCACTCCTGCGGTCGTGAACGCCGTCATGGACGCGCTCGCGCCGCTCGGGATCCGGCACCTGGACATGCCGCTCACGCCCGAGCGCCTCTGGCGGGCGATGCGCGAGGCGAAGGCCTGAGAGCCGAGGAGGAGCCCGATGTACACCATGCGTCCAGCCGAGTTCATCTACCGCCGCCCGGCGAGCCTCGACGAGGCCATCACGATGCTGGCCGAACTCGAGGAGTCGCGTCCGCTCGCCGGTGGGCACAGCCTGCTCCCGATGATGAGGCTGCGGCTGAGCACGCCGCAGGCGCTCGTCGACCTCGGCGGCATCACGGGCCTCGACCGAATCGCCGACGACAACGACAGCCTGACGATCGGAGCGCTCGCCACCCACGCCGCCGTCGCGGAGTCCGAGCTCGTCCAGGCGAAGTGCGCTGTGCTCGCGGCGACGGCTGCGCTCATCGGCGACCGCCAGGTCCGCAATCGCGGCACGATCGGCGGGAGCGTCGCCCACGCGGATCCCGCGGCCGACTACCCGACCCTGCTGAAGGCCCTCGGCGCCGTGGTCACCGCCGTCGGAAGAGACGGCGAGCGCGAGATCGCCGCCGACAAGTTCTTCGTCGACGTCTTCACGACCGCGCTCCAGCCGGGTGAGCTGGTCGTGTCGGTGCAGGTGCCCTCGACGCCTGCCGGGACCGGTGCGGCCTACGTCAAGCACCGCCATCCGGCTTCGAGCTACGCCGTCGTCGGCGTCGCCGCGCTGGTGTCGGTCGAGGGGGGAACCTGCACCCGTGCGCGGCTCACGGTCGGCGGCGCCGTTCGGACGCCGGTGGACGCGACGGCCGCAGCCGAGGCGCTCGTCGGCGCCTCAGGGTCGGAGGACGCAATCGCGGCCGCGGCCGGGAGGGTCGCGGAGTCGCTCCCGGACGCGATCGGCGACCTCTACGCGTCCGCGGAGTACCGCGTCCACCTGGCGACGGTGCTCGCCAAGCGCGCGCTCCTCGCCGCCTTCGAGCGAGCTTCCTAGCCTCGCCGGAGCAGGCGCCGGAAGAAGCGGCTGATACCCCTCCCGAGCGCACCGAAAGCGAGGGAGAGCCCCGAGACGGGCTTCGCCTGTGCCTCTCTGGCGGCCTGTGCCTCTTCCGGCGCAGCCGCGAGCTGGGCCTTGAGGCACTCGGCGAAGCGGGTCACGAGCTGAGAGGAGACGTCCTCGACGATCCCGCGCCCGTACTGGGCCACCGCGCCGGCGAGGCTGAGGTCGGTGACGATGTCGACCCTGGTCCCTCCGTTGACCCCGGTGAGTGAAGACTCGATCGTCGCCTGCGCAGCTCCACGCCCGCGTGCCTCACGCGCCCGCGCGCTCAGCTTCGCGCGGCGGGCCGCTTCGTCCAGCGCCTCCTGCTTGACGTCGGTGGCGAACGTCAGCGAGATCGGCCCGAGCTTGACCTCCATCGTCGCCTTCCACGTCGCATCGTCGACGGTCTCGTCCAGCGTGGCGCCGGGCATGCACGGAATGACGCGTGGCACGTCGATCAGCAGCTCCCAGGCGGCCTCGGGCGCTGCGGGGACCTCGAACGAGTTCTCGAGCCGCATCAGACGCGCGCGCCTTCGAAGCGGCGGCGGCAGCCGGGTCCGCAGAAGTAGTACGCCGTCCCGTCGCGCACGACGGTCTCGCGCGCGCCGGCGATCGAGACCGTCATCCCGCAGACGGGATCGACGGCCTCCTCCACGGATTCGGCCGGCGAGAGGCCGCGGGTATGCCGCCAGGCGACGAGCTCCGCGAGGATCGCGACCGCGATCTCTTCCTGGCTCGAGGGGCCGAGGTCGAGTCCCGCGGGGCTCCTGATACGCGCGAGCACTTCCTCGTCGAGACCGCGGGCGCGCAGCTCCGCGAGCACCGCGCGCGCACGGCGGGCGCTCGCGACCAGGCCTACGTACCCCGCCTCGGTCCCTAGCACGGCGGCCAGGGCGTCCTCGTCGCCGTGCCCCATCGAAGCGACCACGACGGCGTCGGCGCCGTCGACAAGCCCGTCCGCGACGCGCCAGCCGATCGTGCCCGCTAGCTCCCGCAGCGTCCGCGCCGCGGGGCTCTCGCCCACCACGGCCAGGAGCGGCCTGGGCAGGTGCGGCTCGACGAGGACCTCGACCGTTCCTTCCGAGGCGCACGAGCTCTCGGCAACGACCACGTCGCCCTCCTCTGCCTCAGCTCCCGGTGGTCCGATCCGCACGAGCCGCGGCTCCCCGTCGGCGAGCACTCGGAGGGCCTCGCGAATCACGATGGGCTCGGAGCAGGCACCCCCGACCCAGCCGAACAGCTCGCCGTCGGGCGTCACGAGCGCCCGGTCGCCGCGACGCGTCGAAGCGGGGCGCTCGACGTTCACGACCGTCGCGAGCACATACGGCTCGCCCTCGGCGGCTAGCCGCCCCGCCCGGACGAGGACGGGCTCGCTCATTCGGCGAGGCCGGCTTCTTGCAGCGCCTGCCAGACCTTGTCCGAGGTCACCGGCATCTCGAGGTTCCGGACGCCCGCGTGCGCGAGCGCGTCGACGACGGCGTTGACGTACGCGGCGGGCGACCCGACGGTGGCCGACTCGCCGACGCCTTTCGCGCCGATCGGGTGGTGCGGCGAGGGCGTGACCGTCTCGCCGAGCTCGAACGGAGGCGTCTCCCAGGAGGTCGGGAGCAGGTAGTCGATGAAGTTGGAACCGATGCAGTTGCCCTCCTCGTCGAAGGTGATCAGCTCCATCGCGGCGATGCCGAAGCCCTCGGTGAGGCCGCCCATGATCTGACCCTCCACGATCATCGGGTTGATCCGCACGCCGCAATCGTCGACTGCGACGACCCGCCTGACCTTCCACTGGCCGGTGCCGCGGTCGACCTCGACCACGACCGCGTAGCTGCCGAACGGGAAGGTCATGTTCGGCGGGTCGTAGTAGTGGACGCCCTCGAGCCCCGCCTCCAGCCCTTCGGGCAGGTCGGTGTAGGCGGCGAAAGCGACGTCCTGGATCGTCTTCGCGCGGTCGGGCGCTCCCTTGACGGAGAAGCGGCCACGCTCCCACTCGAGGTCGTCCTCGGCCGCTTCGAGCAGGTGGGCGGCGATCGTCCGTGCCTTGTCCCGCAGCTTGCGTGCGATCACCGCGGTCGCCGCCCCGGCCACCGGGGTCGACCGGCTCGCGTACGTGCCGAGGCCGTAGGGAGTGTTGTCGGTGTCGCCCTCCTGGACCTCGACGTCCTCGTACGGGATCCCGAGCTCCTCGGCGACGATCTGGGCGAAGGTCGTCTCGTGCCCCTGACCCTGCGCCTTGACACCGAGCTTGAGAATGGCCTTGCCGGTGGGATGGACGCGCAGCTCCGCCGAGTCGAACATCCGCAACCCGACGATGTCGTACTCCTTGCCGTGGCCGGCGCCGACCACCTCCGTGAACGAGGCGAGGCCGATCCCGATCAGCTTGCCCTGCTCCCGGGCCTCGGCCTGCTCCTTGCGCAGGTCCTCGTAGCCGAGTTTCTCGAGCGCCAGCCGGAGCGCCTTCTCGTAGTCGCCCGAGTCGTAAACGAAGCCGGTCGCCGACTCGTACGGGAACTGGTCCGGCTTGATGAAGTTCTGCACCCGGAACTCCGCCGGGTCGACCCCGAGCTCATTCGCGGCGACGTCGACGAGGCGTTCGATCAGGTAGGAGGCCTCGGTGACACGGAACGAGCAGCGGTAGGCGACCCCGCCGGGAGCCTTGTTCGTGTACGCGCCGTCGCCCTGGACGTGGGCGGTCGGGATGTCGTAGGAGCCGGTGACGATGTGGAAGAGCCCGATCCTGAGCTTCGACGGTTGCGCGTCGGCATAGAAGGCGCCCTCGTCCGCCGCCAGCGAGGCGCGGAGGCCGACGATCCTGCCGTCCTTGACAGCGAGCTCGCCGTGCATGTGGTAGTCCCGCGCGAAGCCGGTCGAGATCAGGTTCCCGGTCCGGTCCTCGATCCACTTCACCGGCCGTCCGAGCAGGAGCGAGGCCGCAGTCGCGACCACGTACCCGGGGTAGATCGGCACCTTGTTCCCGAAGCCGCCGCCGATGTCGGGGGAGACGATCCGGATGTTCTGCTCGGGGAGGCCCGTCACGAGCGCGAACAGCGTCCTGTGGACGTGCGGCGCCTGCGAGGTCATGTAGATCGTGGCCTTGCTGGTCGCCGGGTTGACGTCGGCGACACAGCCACAGCACTCGAGCGGCGCCGGATGGCAGCGCGGGTAGTGCGTGTCGAGCGCGACGACCTTGTCGGCCTCGTCGAAGGCACGGTCGGTGGCCTCCTTGTCGCCCGCCTCCCAGTGGTAGATGTGGTTGGAGGTCTGATCTTCCTTGTCGTCGCGGATCACGGGCGCATCCTGTTGGAGGGCCTGCTGGGGGTTAGTGACGGCCGGCAGCGGCTCGTAGTCGACCTCGATCAGCTCGAGCGCGTCCTTGGCGACGTAGGCGGACTCGGCAACGACCGCCGTGACCTCCTGGCCCTGGAAGCGCACCTTGTCGGTGGCGAGCACCGCCTGCGTGTCGCCCGACAGCGTCGGCATCCAGGCGAGGTTGTGCTGAGCCATCAGCTCGCCGGTGACGACTGCGACGACGCCGGGGAGCGCCTCCGCGCGGGAGGTGTCGATCGAGACGACGCGGGCGTGCGCAAACGGGCTGCGCAGGAGCTCCATGTGCAGCATCCCGGGGAGCGCGATGTCGTCGATGTAGGTGCCTTTGCCGCGGATGAAGCGCTCGTCCTCCTTGCGCTTGACCGAGTGCCCGAGCCCGCGGACCTCAGTGGTCGCCATCTCTACCTCCCTTTGCCCGAGAGCTTGGCGGCTGCATGGTGCACCGCGTTGACGATGTTCTGGTAGCCGGTGCAGCGGCAGATGTTCCCGGAGAGCGCCCAGCGGATCTCCTCGTCGGTCGGGTCCGGGTTCTCCTTCAGGAGCGCCGTCGCGGTGAGCATCATCCCGGGAGTGCAGAAGCCACACTGCAGGCCGTGCTCCTCCCTGAAGGCCTCCTGGATCGGGTGCAGCTCGGCGCCCTTTTGCAGGCCTTCGACGGTCGTGACCTCCCGCCCGTCGGCCTGAACCGCGAACAGGGTGCACGACTTGACCGGGACGCCGTCGAGCAGGACCGTGCAGGCCCCGCAGCTCGTCGTGTCGCACCCAAGGTGCGTGCCTGTCAGCCCGAGCGTCTGCCGCAGGAAGTGGACGAGCAGGAGCCGTGGCTCCACCTCTGCCGCGCGCGTCTCGCCGTTGAGGTTGACGGTCATGGCACGGGTCGTCACGCCTTCCTGGACGACGGTTTCAGTCATGGCTCCTCCCTTCGGCCGCGGCCCGTAGCCCGCGCTCGACGAACACGCGCACCACGCTGCGCTTGTACTCGGCGCTGCCGCGAATGTCGTACCGCGGCTCGGCCGCCTCCGCGGCGAGCTGGGCGGCGTTCCTGATCGCGTCTTCGTCGAGCTCCCGGCCGGCGAGCGCCTCCTCGGCGCTGGTCGCCTTCAGGTTCGCCGGGCCGACGCCGGTGAGTGCGATTCCGGCGTGCCCGATCGTTCCGTTCGCGAACGAGAGGTGGACCGCCGCCCCGACGGTGGCGAAGTCGCCCACCTTGCGCTCGAGCTTGAGATACGTGCCCGCCGAGTCCGGGCCCGGATCGCGCACTCGCACTTCCGTAATCACCTCGGTCGGCTCGAGGGCGGTCGTAAACGGCCCTTGGAAGAACTCTTCGATCGGAATCGTCCTCGCCCCTCCGGGACCACGCACCTCGACGTCGGCGCCGACCGCGAGCATCACGGAGCCCCAGTCGCCCTGTGGGTCGGCGTGCGCGAGAGAGCCGCAGACCGTGCCGAGGTTGCGCACGATCGGATCGGAGATCAGCGGTGCGGCAGCGCCGAGAGCTCCGAAGCGCCCGCTCAGGAGCTCGGAGCGCTCGCAGGTCTTGTGCCTCACGAGCGCGCCGATGCGCAGGCCCCCGTCCTCCTCCTCGAGCGTGTCCAACCCTGTGACTGCATTGATGTCCACGAGCGCTCGAGGGGTGGCGAACCTGAGCTTCATCAGCGGGATCAGGCTTTGGCCACCGGCGAGGACCTTCGCCTCGCCTTCCTGGCGCTCGAGGATCTCGAGCGCCTCGTCGAGTGTCGTTGGAGCGAAGTACTCGAAACTGGCGGGATACACGAACAGACCTCCCTTCGCGCCCGGGGGTGGCCTCTAGGCGCAGCGGCAACGATACGCCTCGCCTTTGCCCGTTTCCATGTCCCTACGGCGACCCATACCGTTCGGATCGGTCTGCCGGGGCGCCGCGGTGCGCTCGGCGGGATCCCCTCCCCGCCGCGACGGCATGAAAGTCGATCGCGCCAACCGTGACCGCGTCCGACTCGAAGATCGACTCGATGTCGCACTTCGGCTCTTCTGCGACAGCAGACCGGCAATGCCCGGCGACACAGCTTCGGGAACGCTTGAAGCGGCGCTTTTCAAAAAGGGCGATCGGGATGACGCTCGGGGGATAGCCGACCGACGAGAAGTCCCGGACCCTCCATGCCCGCTCCTCGCTCCGCAAGGGGCGCCGCGAGCATGGTTCGAGGATCATCCGTGTACGACGCTTCACGAGGTCAGCGTCGACCCCGGTTGAGTTGACCGTGACCCCCGACTAGCCTCCGCCGTCATGGACGAGCGCCACGCCGAGCTGGTGCGCATGATCACCGAGTACCGGGTGACCCAGGCGATCCACGTCGCCGCGGCGCTCGGCATCGCCGACCTGCTCGCCGACGGCCCGCGCACCAGCGACGAGCTCGCCGACTCGGCCGGGGCCCATCGCGACGCGCTGTACAGGTTGCTCCGTGCACTTGCGAGCGTCGGGGTCTTTCGCGAGGAGGACAGTCGTCGCTTCGCGCTCACTCCGGTCGGCGAATATCTCCGTACCGACGTACCGGGATCGTTGCACGGCCGGGCTGCCTTCATCGGTCGGCCCTACTTCTGGCAGGCCTGGGGGCATCTTCTGCACAGCGTCCGAACCGGCGAGAACGCCTTCCGGGACCTCCACGGCCAAAGCGTCTGGGACTACCGCGAGGAGAATCCTTACGAGAGTGCGATCTTCGACCGCGCGATGGCCAGCACCACGTTCGGCGATGTCGAGCCGTTGCTGGCCGCGTACGACTTCGGTCGTTTCGAAACGGTCGTCGATATCGGGGGCGGGAACGGCGCCCTGCTGTCCGCGCTCCTGCAGAGGTACCCGCAGATGCAAGGTGTCGTGTTCGATCAGCCGGCGGTTGTCGAACGGGCAGCGGAACCCTTGCGTGCGGCCGGCGCCGCCGAGCGCTGTCGGCTCGTCGGCGGGAGCTTCTTCGATTCAGTGCCCGAAGGCGGCGACGCCTACATCCTCAAGCACATCATCCACGACTGGGAAGACGAGGACTCGACGCGAATTCTGCAGGTCGTCCGTCGCGCGATCCCGGACGACGGCGTGGTCCTGCTGATCGAAGCGGATCTCGGGCCGCCGAACGAGACGCCCGTTTCGAAGTTCGCCGACCTCAACATGCTGGTCTTGCTCGGCGGGCGAGAGCGCACCCTCGATGAGTACGGCGCCTTGTACGAATCGGCGGGGTTCCGGCTCGAGGGAGCCACACCGACGTCGTCGAGCTACCTCGTCATCGAAGCTGTGCCCGTCATCAAGGACGTGCCCCTAAGCTGACCCGCGCGGCCGACGACTTTGCGTTGCAAGGTGCGGGACCTTGGCCTGCGAAGACTTCCGCGTCGCGCTCGTCGTACTCCACGAGCCAATCGACGAATACGTCGCTGTTCTGCGGTGAGCCGAACTTCGGGGCGCGCATTGACCTCCCTAATGACTTCCTTCTCACGGTACGGATGTGACCGGTCCGCTTGACGATCGCGCTCGACGGTGGCCACGAATGCGAGACTCGCCCCGCCCGTGGGGTTCGAAAACTCGGTCATGCGGCGGAAGCGATGTCACGCGGCTGCCTCGTATTCGTTGATGAGGCCGCCGAGCAGTTCGTGTCTCCGAATGCGCCCTGCGGGAGCGCGGACGGACGCTGAGGCAGATTCGTCGGGCGGCCGAAGCGAGAGTGATCGGTGCGGCCTGTGGCAGTTGTAGTGGGCGGTGTAGACGCGGAGCACCTGCTCGAGCTGGCGGCGGTTGACGATCAGGATCCGGTCGAGGCACTCGCGCCGGAGCGTGCCAACCCAGCGCTCGGCATACGCGTTCGCGTTCGGCGCTCGGATCGGCGTCTGGACGATCTTCATGCCTTCGCTGCGGAAGACTTCGTTGAAGC
>Ga0137373_10009850_pt1 | contig 9990 bp, 8 predicted proteins | sample SagtaG_5_FD_104912 | JGI IMG/M metagenome (GOLD analysis project Ga0137373, IMG submission 104912) | Vadose zone soil microbial communities from Sagehorn Ranch, Mendocino, California, USA - Sage1_R_80_16 metaG | ecosystem: Environmental > Terrestrial > Soil > Vadose zone | place: USA: California...
CCCCGTCGGATCTCGAGGCGAAGCCGGTTCGCCTGCGGCGCGGAGGCGGCCTGCCGGACCTGGTGGCCGACCTCGAGCGGCGGGTCATCAGCGAGACCCTGGAGCGCTGCCACGGCAACCAGCGCGAGGCCGCGCGCCAGCTGCGCCGCTGGTCAAGGGGCACACGACTGATCCTGCTTCTCCTCGTCGGCGCCAGTTGGGACATGGTCTTCAAGCCAGGCCTGTAGCGGCTGCGCGTCGCCGTCGATCCCCGTCTGGAGGATCGTCCGGGTCATGGTCGACCCGCCGGGCGCGACCTGGCCGTACACCGCGTCCATAATCCCGTCGTCCGGTTGTAGTCGTAGAAGATCGTGTCGACCGGCCTGCGGGCGTCATGGACATCCACGGCATCACTTGGTCGTTTGTGTCATCGGTCAGGTTCGTCTGGCTGGGGAAGCTCAGACCATGGTCGGCAGATCTCGCCAGGTACATGTCGAGGTTGCCGGTGACGAAGTCAGGCGCCGCATCACTAGCGTCGGCTGCGCGCGCGTAGGCTTAGGATGGTCCGCGGCCCAGGCACCGCGTCGCCAGGGTGCCTAACGTCGAGGTGAGGAGTTTCCGCATGGCGAGGAATCTATGCGGTTCAGTCGCCGCTGCCTTCGCGCTCGCGCTCGTCCTGAGCGGCGGGGCTGCGGCCGCTGCACCGGACCTCGGACCGAATGTGATCGTCTTCGACCCGAGCATGCCGACGAGCCAGATCCAGTCGACCGTCGACGCGATCGCGAGCCAGCAGATCTCGAACCAGTTCGGGACACAGCGCTATGCCTTGCTGTTCAGGCCCGGCACGTATGGATCCAGCACCGATCCTCTCAACTTCCAGGTCGGCTACTACACCGCGATCGCGGGCCTGGGCCGTTCGCCGGGCGACGTGGTCATCAACGGATCGGTCTACGTGCGCAACCAGTGCGACGGCGGCTTCTGCACCGCGCTGAACAACTTCTGGCGCTCGTTGTCCAACCTCACGATCAACGTCGACACGCCGAACTTCGGCTGCTACACCGGGGAGTTCTGGGCCGTGTCGCAGGCGTCGCCGATGCGCCGCGTCGACGTCAACGGCTTCGCGACCCTGATGGACTACTGCACCGGCCCGTCCTTCGCGAGCGGCGGCTTCATCGCCGATTCACGATTCAACGGCAGCACGATCGTCAACGGCTCGCAGCAGCAGTGGCTTGTCCGCAACAGCGCGCTCGACGGCTGGACGAACGGCGTCTGGAACCAAGTGTTCTCCGGTGTCGTAGGCGCGCCTGCGGAGTGCTTCCCCGCTCATCCGTCCTGCGGAGGGCCCTACACCACCCTTCCGACGAGCCCGGTCACGCGCGAGGCGCCGTACCTGTACGTCGACTCTGCCGGAAACCAGAACGTCTTCGTGCCCTCGGTGCAGACGAGCTCGTCCGGGACGACCTGGGCCGACGGCGCGACGCCAGGCACGTCGATCCCGATCGACCAGTTCTACGTCGCAAAGCCGTCGGACTCCGCCGCGACGATCAACTCGGCGCTTCGAACCGGCCGTGACCTCATCCTGACGCCGGGCATCTACCACCTCGACCAGAGCATCTCCGTCACGCGCCCCGACACCGTCGTGCTCGGACTCGGCTTCCCGACCCTCATCCCGACGAACGGGAACGCGGCCATGACGACCGCGAGCGCGAAGGGAATCCTGATCTCAGGAGTCATCTTCGACGCGGGGCCCGTCAACTCGCCGGTGCTGCTCGAGGTTGGAAGCGGCCACGCACGGAGCGACAACGAGTCGTCCGATCCGTCGACCCTGAGCGACGTGTTCTTCCGCATCGGCGGCGCAGAGCCGGGCAGGGCGACGACCAGCCTCGTCGTCAACAGCAACAACGTCATCCTCGACGACATCTGGGCCTGGCGGGCAGACCACGGCAACGGCGTCGGCTGGACGAGCAACACTGCCGACACGGGCGTGGTCGTCAACGGCGACAACGTGACCGCGTACGGCCTCTTCGTCGAGCACTACCAGAAGTACGAGACGATCTGGAACGGGAACGGCGGCACGGACGTCTTCTTCCAGAACGAAATGCCCTACGACCCACCGAGCCAGGCGGCGTGGATGGAGGCGCCGGGCATCGACGGCTGGGCCGCCTTCAAGATAGGTGACACCGTGACCAGCTTCCACGGGTACGGAATGGCGAGCTACAGCTTCTTCAACCAGGGCATTAACATCTATGCCGCGCACGCCTTCGAGGTGCCCGCAACGCTGCCGCCGGGGAGCCTCCACGACCTGCTCACGGTGTTCCTCGATCCCGTGCACGGGTCTGGCGGCATCCTCAACGTCGTCAACGACACCGGCGGGTCGTCGACGATCGCGAACCCGGACGTCCCGGTTACGGTGGTGAGCTACCCGTGAGGACCTGACGGATCGCCGACGGATCATTTGAAGGCCCGCCCCGGCGGGCCTTCAAACCGCCGGCACCCGCGGCCGCCGTGCAGGCTAGAGCGGATGGGCTAAGGGGACTGCGCGGCGGCGAAGAGGCGCCAGCTGCCCGGCACGCCCGCGAGCTCGCGCTCGCCGCGCTCCTCGAAGTCGATGCCGGAACCCGCGACGATGTCCTTGACGGTGCTCGAGACGAGCACCTCTCCCGGACGCGCGGCGGCGGCGATGCGCGCGCCGATGTTGACGGCGATCCCGCGCACGCTCGAGTCGGACTCCTCGATCTCGCCGGTGTGGACGCCGGCGCGAACCTCAAGGCCGAGGGCGCGTACCGCGGCGACGATCGCCGCCGCGCAGCGGACGGCGCGCGCGGGACCGTCGAACGTCGCGAAGACGCCGTCGCCCGCGCTGTCGATCTCGCGGCCACGGAAGCGCGCGAGCTGCGCGCGCACCACGCGGTGGTGCCGCGCGAGCAGGTCGTTCCAGGCGCGATCTCCGATCTCTGCGACCTTCGCCGTCGAGCCGACGATGTCGGTGAAGAGCAGCGTCGCGAGCACGCGGTGCGGCTCGACGTCGCCGCGGACCCCGGCGAGGAACCGCTCGCACTCGTCGAGCAACGACGCGCGGTCGCCCTCCCACGGCAGGTGATCGGTGCCGGGCAGCTCGACGACCCGCGCGCCCGGGATGCGCTCGCCCATGAACCGCGTGGCCTCGCGGAAATACTCGTCGGAGCGGTAGAGCACGAGCGTCGGCACGCTGATCGTCGGCAGCACGTCGCGGATGTCGATCTGGTTGTTCATCAGGCGGATCGCCCTGTTCGCGCCGGGGCTCGCGCCGCGGGCGACGTACGACGTGTACCACCGCACCGCCGCCGCGTCGTGCAGGATCTCGGGCCCGGCACGCGCCAGCCACTCCTTCGTCACCGTCGTCGCCCACTCGTCCGCCTCCGTCGCCGCGAGGCGCTCGCGGTAGGCGTCGTCGCTGAGCCCGATCGGGTAGTCCGGAGCCTGCATCATCCGCGCGAAGGCGCCCATCAGCACGAGCGCCAGCGTCCGCTCCGGGTGCGTCGCGGCGAACAGGGTCGACATCGTCCCGCCCTCGGAGATCCCGAGCACGACCGCACGCTCCGAGCCGACGGCGTCCATGACGGCCCGGACGTCGTCCATGCGCGTCTCGAGGTCGGGCAGCCGCTCCGGCGACACCCGGTCGGAGAGGCCGGTCCCGCGCTTGTCGAACAGGATCAGCCGCCCAATCGACGCGAGCCGGCGATAGAACGCGGCCAGCTTCGGGCTCTCCCACCCCGGCTGGAACGTGCAGACCCAGCCGTTGACAAGAACGAGGTCGAGCGGCCCCTGGCCGACGACCTGGTAGGCGATCCGGACGTCGCCGCTGCGCGCGTACCCGATCTCGTCGTGACCGGCGCCGGCAGACGCGACCGGCCCGCTGTGCGGCTGCGTCGCGAACGCAAGCTCGAGCGCCGGATCCTGCTGGAGCATCAGGCGCTCGAGCTCACGCAGCGAGGCCGGCGGCTCGATACCGAGCTCGCCCGCGAGCGTCCGCCGGAACGACTGGTAGCTCGCGAGCGCCTCGGCGTGGCGGCCTGACCGGTAGAGCGCGAGCATGTGCTGAGAGCGGAGGCGCTCGCGCAGCGGGTGCTCGGCGGTCAGCGTCTCGAGCTCGCCGACCACGTCGCGGTGCTGCCCCAGCGCGAGGTCGCCGTCGATCCGCCACTCGAACGCGGCGACGCGTAGCTCCTCGAGGCGGGCGCCCTCGTGCTTGGCGAACGGCTCCGAGAACTCGGCCAGCGCCGGACCGCGCCAGAGGGCGAGTGCGTCGCCGATGAGCAACCTTGCCGCGCCTGCGTCGCCGTGCGAGAGCGCACGCCGGCCGTCGGCGACGAGGCGCTCGAACCGCGCCAGGTCCAGCTCGTCGTCGCCCACCTCGAGCACGTAGCCGGGAGCGCGCGTCCGCAGGCGCGGCTCCGGCAGCGCCTTCCGCAGCTGCGAGACGTTGATCTGCACCATCTTCTGGGCCGAGTCGGGCACGTCGTCGCCCCAGAGGGCGTCAACGATCTGCTCGCTCGAGACGGTGCGGTTCGCGTGCAGGAGCAGGAAAGCGAGGAGCGCCCGCTGCCTGCCCGCCGCGATGCGCAGTTTTCCGCCGCCGTCACGGACACCATGCTCGGCGCCGCGCTCGTGCAACTGCGCGGGACCGTCGAAGGCCTCCAGCGGGCCGAGGAGCCGAAAATCCATCTCCAGAGGCGGACGCTACCACCGTCGCCCGCCCCATCGACCTCAGCCGGGAGATGTCATCCCGGACGTGCGATCGCGAAGAGCTCGAACCGGCGGCTCGGACGTCACGAGGTACGGACGCTGGAGGAGCGTCGCGGCCGCCGCGAGGAAGAGGAGTCCCATCGTGGCGCCGAGCGCGCCGTAGCCGCCGGCCGACAGCGCGGCGCCTCCGGCCATCGAGCCGGCGAAGTAGCCGAACTGCATCGTCGCGGCGCGCAGGCCCGTCACCGCCGGCCGCACGTCGGGCGGCGTCGCCAGCGCGAACGCGCTCGCGACCAGCGTCCTCCCGCCCGCCGCGAAGGCGGCGATCGAGAGCAGGGCGGTGCTCGTGCCGACGTCCGAGCGCACGATGCCGAAGAGGGCGTCGGTAACGGAGAGGGAGAGCGCGAGCAGGATGAGGATCCCTCGCGCCTCGCGCCGGACGAGGCGCCGGCAGGCGAGGTTGCCGGCCACGTACGCGATCGCCGAGACGGCGAGTAGGCAGCCCGTGCGCCCGGTGGAGGTCCCATACGACTCCGCGAACAGCGCTCCCGCGTAGACGAGCGTGCCCGCCCACGCCGCGTTCGCGAGCAGCTCGGACACGAGCCAGCGCGCAATCGTGCGGTCGGCGAGCGCGACACGGGAGCCGGCCGGTCGCGACTCGGCCGGAGGGCGCCCGGCGCGCGAGGCGACGAGGGTCCCCGCGACGACCGAAGCGGCGAGCGGGAGCGCGAGCCCGAGGCGCCAGCTCGCCTCGCCGACAAGCCCGATCAGCGGCATGCCGACAATCCAGGCCGCGGGCTGCCCGACGAGCGCCCAGGAGAGGACGCGGGTCCGCCGCTCGGGCGACACCCACTCGGCGGCGGCGAGCGTACCCGCCGTCGTCAGCACCGCGACCGCGACGCCGACGGGCAGTTGCGCGAGCGCCAGCAGCAGGAACGTCGGCGCGGCCGCGCTCGCGAGCGACCCCAGCGCAAGGAGCGCCGCGGCCGCCAGCAGCTGACGCCCGAGGCCGATCCGGGCGCCGACCGCGCCGAGGCCGACCGCCGTCACGCCCGCGGCGAGGCCGGTGATCGTCCGCAGCTGTCCTGCGGCGGCCGTCGACACGTGCAGGTCGCTCGCCGCGTCCGCCAGCACCGGCGACAACGCGATCACCGCCGCCTGACCTGCGAACAGGGCCATGAAGAGCGCGACGGTCACCCCGTGCCCGCCGCTCCTGTCGCTCGTCCTCGTCATCTCGCCCCTCCGGTCTCGTGGTCGCCTTCAGGAGACGGGCGGCCGGTCAACGGCCGGTTGGCGGCGAGGGAAAGACTCGGTAAAGCCGCCGGCGGCCGCCGGGCGCTGTTACCGCCGCTTTACCGGCGGATCAACCGCCCGCCAACCGAGCCGATGTCTGCTGTCGGCGACCGATCCGGCACGGGGCCGGACGACCAGCAAGGAGGAGCACGAATGAGCACCATCGCCGAGACGACTCGCAACGGCGTCGACACCGGGCAACTGTTCGGCACGCTCGATGCGATCAAGGCGGATCCCTCGCTCGCGCGGTTTCAGTTCCGGGCGCGGAACCACTGGATCGACGGCTCGCACAACCGCACCATCATCCGCGACTTCTACGCCGCGAACCAGGAGGACACCTCCCGCGCGGACGAGTTCGTGATCGACGCGGGCGAGCCGGCGATCCTGCTCGGCACCGACACCGGCGCGAACCCGGCCGAGTACCTGCTGCACGCGCTCGCGGCCTGCCTGACGACCTCCCTCGTCTACGTCGCCGCCGCCCGCGGCGTCCGCCTCACCGAGGTCGAGTCGACGCTCGAGGGCGACATGGACGTGCAGGGCGCGCTCGGCCTCTCGAACGACGTCCGCAACGGCTTCGAGCACATCCGCGTCTCCTTCCGCGTCGCCGGCGACGCGCCCGAGGAGAAGCTTCGCGAGGTCGTGGCGCGCGCACAGCAGCGCTCGGCCGTCTTCGACATGGTCACGAACGGCGTCCCGGTCACGGTGGACGTGGCGACGGCATGACTGCACGGACAGCGTTCGGCGGCCGCCACCCGCGGCCGCCGTCCGCGGCCCAGGGAGACGACCCAGTGACTCTTAGAACGACAGCGGCTCACGCGCCCGCGAGCGCGGCGGTGCTGGACTACGCGGAGGCGATGAGCACGCTCGCAAGCGGCGTCGTGCTTGTCACGTGCAGGCTCGACGGCAGGCCTTGGGGCGTGACCATAACCGCCTTCTCGTCCGTCTCCACCGACCCGCCGACCGTGCTCGTGTCGCTCGGCACCGAGGGGATCGCGGCGCGCGCGATCGCCGCGACGCGGAGGTTCGGCGTCAGCGTCCTCGCGGCGCAGCAGCGCCCGCTCGCCCGCCTCGGCTCGGCTCCGGGCGCGGCAAAGTTCCTCGAGCCGTTCGTCGAGGCCGCCTCCGACACCGGGGCGAGCCCCGTCGTCGCCGGATCGCTCGCGCACCTCGACTGCGACCTCGTCGAGGCCGTCGCCGTTGCCGACCACACCGTCTTCTTCGGCCGTGTCCGCACGGCGCGGGCAGCCCGCGCCGGGACGCCGCTCCTCTACCACCGCCGCGAGTACCGGACGCTCGGCGGGCCCGCTCGAGCACACACACCCATCGCAAGGAGCGTCGGATGCCTCTCGAACTGACAGCCACTACCGAACCGGGGAAGCTCCTCGTTTCGCTCGCCGGGTCGCTCGCACGCGAGATCGCACCGGCGGCGCCGGCCACGACCGCGACGGGAGCTTCCCCGTCGACAGCCTCGCCACCGTCAAGGCGAGCGGGTACCTCATCGCGCCGATCCCCGCTGAGCTGGGCGGCCTCGGCGTCACGTCGGTGCACGACGTGCTCGTCGCCTCGAGCCGGCTCGCCCACGGCGACGCGGCGCTGACGCTCGGCGTCAACATGCACTTCGCCTACCTGCTCAACGTCGTCCGCCGCCGGCAGATCGCCGTCGCGGCAGGCGACGAGCAGCGCTCGGCGGCCTTCGGCGAGACGCTCGAGCGGATCGCGCGTGACGGCACCGTCTTCGCGGCGGCGGGGAGCGAGCTCGGGCAGGACCTGACCCGGCCGTCTACGACTGCGGTGCGCACGGACGACGGCTGGGTCGTGTCCGGCCACAAGGTCTTCTGCACGATGTCGGCCGCGGCCGACGTGCTCTACACGGCCGTGACGTTCGTCGATGACGACGGACGCGAGCGCTACGGCTACGCGATGGTGCCGCGCGAGACGCCGGGCGTCGCCGTGCACGACGACTGGGACGCGCTCGGGATGCGCGCCTCGGGCAGCAACTCGGTCTCGTTCGTCGACGTGCAGCTGCCGCCGGCGGCGCTCCGCGGCGGCTTCGCGATCGGCGACGCCGTCGAGTACATGGAGCGCAATCTCACGGCCGGCCTCTTCCACGCGGCGGCCGCGCTCGGGATAGCGGAGAGCGCGCATGCGACGGTCGCCGCCAGGCTCGCCCGCCGTGACGAGCTCGATCCGCGCACGCAGGTGGTCGCCGCGGAAAGCCTCGTCGACCTCTCCGCCTGCCGCGCCGTCTTCTCGCGCGCTGCCGCGCTGATCGACGAGCACCACGCGCGCAACCCGGCGGCGACGGGCACGGCCGCGGAGCTGACGGGCCTGTTCGCGGAGGCCCAGGCCGCGAAGGCGTTCGTCTCCCAGGCCGCCGTCCGGATCGTCGACCGCGCGCTCGCGCTCTCCGGCGGCGCCGGCTACCTGAACGGCAGCCCGCTCGCCCGCGCGTACCGCGACGTCCGCGCGACGGCGTTCATGCACCCGCTCGGCGCCAACCGCGCCTACGCGTTCCTCGGCCAGGTCGCCGCCGGCCGCGAACCGAGCCTGCACTGATGCGCCCGATCCGCCGCACCGACACGCTGATCATCGGCGCCGGCCAGGCGGGCCTGTCGCTGAGCCGGCACCTCGCGCGCGCCGGGCACCGCCACGCAGTCCTCGAACGGGGGCGGATCGGCGAGCGCTGGCGCTCGGAGCGGTGGGACTCGCTCCGCCTGCTCACGCCCAACTGGCTCAACCGCCTGGACGGCGGCGCGGCCCACCGCGACCCCGGCGGCTACCTTGGCCGTTCCGAGTTCGTCGACTACCTGCGCGGCTACGCCGACGCGGCCGCCGCACCCGTGCACGAGCACGTCGGCGTCCGCGCCGTGGAACAGGCGCGCTCCGGCTTCCACGTCGCGACCGACGCCGGTGACTGGCTCGCACGCAACGTCGTCGTCGCCACAGGCGACTCCGCCGAGCCGCGCGTCCCTCCCACCGCCGTGTCGGCTCCGCGCGGCCTGCTCCAGATCCACGCCAGCCGCTACCGGAACCCGGCGGCGCTGCCCGCCGAAGGGGTCATCGTCGTCGGCGCCGGCCCAAGCGGGCAGCAGATCGCGGCCGAACTGCGCCACGCGAACCGACGGGTCGTTCTGGCCGTCGGCCGCCACGCCCGTATGCTGCGGCGCTACCGCGGCCACGACATCTGGCACTGGCTGAAGGAGATCGGCGACCTCGACCGCACGATCGACGAGGTGCACAACCCCGCGGCTGCCAAGCGGACCCCGAGCTTCACGCTCACCGGCGCCAACGGCGGCGAGCAGCTCGATCTCGCCGTGCTCCACGCGCTCGGCACCACCGTCGCCGGACGGCTCGACGGCTTCGACGGCGCGACGGCGCTGATCTCGGACGACCTGCATTCGACCGTCGGCGGCGCCGAGCGACGGATGCACCGCGTACTCGACCGGATCGACGAGCACATCGAGGCGCGCGCGCCGCACTGCCCGAGCGAGCCCGAGCGCGCGCCGGACGTCGAGCTCCCTCCGGGACCGGTCTCGCTCGACCTTGCCGCGGGACGGATCACCACGGTCGTCTGGGCGACCGGGTACGGGCGCGACTACCCGTGGCTCCACCTGCCCGTACTCGACCGTGCTGGCGAGATCGCCCACCGGCATGGAATCACGCCCTTCGACGGGCTCTACGTCCTCGGGCTCAAGTTCCAGCACCGTCGCTCCTCGCACTTCATCGGCGGCGTCGGCGCCGACGCCGTCTTCGTCGCCGCCCACGTGCTGAACGCCGCGGGTCGCCGCGCCGAGGGCCGCCGCCATGCGGCGTAGGTCGACGGCTGTTACCGCCGCTTTACCGGCGCTCCAACGCCGCGCCAACCGTGCCCGTGTCTGCTGGAGGGGAACCGATCCGGCACAGGGCCGGAACGACGAAACGGAGGAGATCGAATGACCACGACAGCCGAGAGGCTCCTGAGCAAGAGAGACGGCCTCGCCCGTCTCGTTGTCG
>Ga0137373_10009855_pt1 | contig 9988 bp, 10 predicted proteins | sample SagtaG_5_FD_104912 | JGI IMG/M metagenome (GOLD analysis project Ga0137373, IMG submission 104912) | Vadose zone soil microbial communities from Sagehorn Ranch, Mendocino, California, USA - Sage1_R_80_16 metaG | ecosystem: Environmental > Terrestrial > Soil > Vadose zone | place: USA: California...
AGGACAACTTCACGCTCTGCGGCCCGTCGCGCACGCTGACGACGCACGGCATCCGCAACTCCGACTGGTACGTGGCGACGGGCGGCGACGGCTTCCAGCCGCGCATGGACCCGACGGACGCCAACGTCGTCTACGCCGAGTCGCAGCACGGCGTCCTCGTCCGCTACGACAGGAAGACCGGGGAGCAAGTCGGCATCCAGCCGCAGTCCCTCGCCGGCGAGGCGCCGCTGCGCTGGAACTGGGACTCGCCGCTGATCATCAGCCCGTTCTCGCATTCGCGTCTCTACTTCGCGGCGCAGCGCGTCTTTAAGAGCGACGACCGCGGCGATTCGTGGACGCCGATCTCGGGCGACTTGACCGCCCAGATCGACCGGAACAAGCTCCCCGTGATGGGGCGCGTCTGGAGCGTCGACGCCGTCGCGAAGAACGCCTCGACGAGCTTCTATGGAAACATCGTGTCGCTCGCCGAGTCGCCGAAGAAGGAGGGGCTCCTCTTCGCCGGCACCGACGACGGCCTCGTGCAGGTGACCGAGGACGGCGGCCGTTCCTGGCGGAAGACCGCGAGCTTCCCGGGAGTGCCCGCGCAGACGTACGTCTCCTTTCTCTTCCCATCCTGGTTCGATCAGAACGTGGTCTTCGCGGCGTTCGACGACCATCAGCGCGGCGACTTCGCGCCGTTCCTCCTCCGGAGCGACGACCGGGGCGCGACGTGGACGTCGATCGCCGGCGACCTGCCCAAGCGCGGGACCGTCTACTCGATCGCGCAGGACTTCGAGAAGCCCGATCTCCTCTTCGCCGGGACGGAGTTCGGACTCTTCTTCACGCTCGACGGCGGCAAAAAGTGGATCCAGTTGAAGGGCGGCCTGCCGCCGATCGCGGTACGCGACCTCGCGATCCAGCGGCGTGCGAACGATCTGGTGCTCGCCACCTTCGGGCGCGGGTTCTACGTCCTCGACGACTACTCCGCGCTGCGGCGCGTCTCGAAGGAATCGCTCGAGAAGGGAGCCGCCCTTTTGTCGGTCAAGTCCGCGGAGTTCTACGTGCCGGCGGAACCGCTGGGACTCAAGGACAAGTCCTTCCAGGGCGACGCGTTCTACGAAGCCCCGAATCCCGGGTTCGGCGCGGCAATGACCTACTACTTGAAGGGTGAGATCCGGAGCCGTCGCGCCGCGCGCCAGGAGGAGGAGAAACGGACGGTCGAGCGCGGTCACGAGGTCTCCTATCCGAGCTGGGAGGAGCTGAAGTCCGAGGCGCGGGAGGAAGAACCCGCCGTCGTCCTGACCGTCAGCGACGAGAACGGAAACGTTGTCCGCCGCATCGCGGGCCCGGTGAAGGCGGGTTTCCACCGCGTCGCGTGGGACCTTCGCTACCCGGCGCCGAACCCGACCGACCCGAAGCCTCCGAAGGACGAGGACCCGTTTGCGGACAAGAAGGAGGGACCTCTCGTGGTCCCCGGGACCTACCGCGTGACGATGGCCAGGCGCGTCGACGGCGTCGAGACGCCGCAATCCGAGGCGCAGGCGTTCACCGTGCAGCCGGTCGGGAGCGGAGGCCTCGGGAAGGAGCAGCGCGCCGAGCTCCTCGCGTTCCAGCGGAAGACGGCGAGCCTGCAGCGCGCGGTCCTCGGCGCCGGCAAGCTCGTGAAGGAGACGCTCGAAAGAATCTCCGTCCTGAAGAAGGCGCTCGTCGACACGACCGGCGCCGACGCGAAGCTCTACGCTCAGGCGGGCGCGCTCGAGGCGCGCCTGAAGGACGTTGGCGAGGAGCTGACGGGCGGCACGGTCCGCTCGCGCTACAACGAGCCGGAGCCGCCTTCCATCACCGAGCGGGTCTCCTCGATCGTCTCCGGCCATTGGTCCACGACCGGGATGCCGACCGCGACGCACCGGAAGGCGTACGACCTCGCGGCCCACGATTTCGCCGGCGCCCTCGCGCGCCTGACGCAGATCGTGGAGGTGGACCTGAAGGCGTTCGAGGACCGCGCCGAGTCGCTCGGCGCGCCGTGGACGCCGGGGCGCGTGCCGAGGTGGAAGCCGGAATAACCGTCGCTACGCGCGCTCACCGTCGCTCCGCGCGCTCCGCGGGGATGTTGCCCTTCGGGCTCATCCCGCTCCGGCGCTCCGCTCCCGCGGCGCGCGCCTCCTCCCTTCTGGGAGACTTCGCGCGCCGCGAGCACCGGTAGCATCGCGGCGGTCCATTGGATGTGCCGCTGAGGAAATGTCGGGGTAAGCCCTCACGCTTGTCATCCTGAGCGAAGCGAAGGATCTGCTCCCGGAACGTCGCTCCGCCCTGCCCTCGGTGGCTGGAATTGGATATTGTGCTTGCGATCTGACGAGGAGATCCGCGCCGTGGTTCGACGGTCATGACTGAATTCGAATCGCTCCTCACCGTCTTGCTCGTGGCCGTCCTCCTGGCCGCGGTGGCTCGAAGGGTCGGCGCGCCCTATCCCGCTTTCCTGGCGCTGGGCGGCGCCGTCCTGGCTTTCCTGCCGGGAGCGCCCGCATTTTCGATCGACCCCGGGGTGGCGCTGGCTCTATTCGTTGCGCCAGTGCTGTTGGACGCGGCGTACGACGCCTCCCCTCGGGATCTCAAGGACAACTGGGTGGCGGTGGGCAGTCTGGCCGTCGTCAGCGTGATCCTGACCACGTTTGCCGTCGCCTTCGTCGTGCGCGCGCTCGTTCCGGCGATGCCTTGGGCGGCGGCCATCGCGCTCGGAGCCATTGTCTCGCCGCCCGATGCCGCCGCCGCGAGCGCGGTCCTGCGGCAGCTTCGGCCACCGCATCGCATCCTGACAATCCTCGAAGGGGAGAGCCTTCTCAACGACGCGAGCGCTCTGCTGATCTACAGGCTGGCGGTCGGAGCGGTCGCGATGAACACATTTTCGATCGGGACTCTGGCGCCCACGCTGCTGTTGGTCCTGGTCGGCAGCATCGCCGTCGGTCCCCTGCTGGCATGGCTCTTCCTGTGGTTGACCAAGAACGTCTGCGACGTGCCGACCTCGATCATTCTCCAGTTCATCAGCACGTTCGGCGTCTGGATTTTCGCCGACCGGCTCGGCCTCTCGAGCGTGCTGACCACGGTGAGCTATGCCATCGCCGTCGCGCGGCGAGCGCCGGAGCGCACGCCGGCGCGGATTCGCATCCCGTCCTACGCGGTCTGGGAATCCGCAGTCTTCGTGTTGAACGTGCTCGCGTTCGTGTTCATCGGCCTCCAGATGCGTCCGATCCTGACGAGTCTCGCGCCCGACACGCGCACGCGCTATCTCTTCGTGGCGGGAGCGGTCCTCTTGACGGTGATCGTGGTGCGGATCGCCTGGGTCATGACCCACAATACGGTCCTTCGGTGGAAGATCCGCCGGTTCGGCTTTCATCCGCCGCGCCCCATGTCGCCGCCGACCGTCGGCAGCGGCCTGGTCATTTCGTGGTCCGGCATGCGCGGCGTCATCTCGCTCGCCGCCGCGCTCGCCCTTCCGGCCGGCCCCGGCGAAGGGGGCTTCCCGTACCGGGATCTCATCGTCCTGACGGCGTTCGCGGTCGTCCTCGGCACGCTCGTCGTGCAGGGGCTGACGCTCCGGCCTCTCATCAAGGCGCTCGATCTTCAGGATGACGATCCGGTCGGGCGCGAAGTCGAGGCCGCGCGTCTGCGAGCGAGGGAAGCCGCGGCGGCCATCCTCGATGGCGACACCTCGCCGGCGGCCGAGGCCGTGCGGCAGGAGTTCGACTCTCATCTGGATCGCTCCTCCGAGGCTCCGGCCGCCTCGGATGCCGGGCGCTCCGCTCACCAGGAGCTCCACCAGCGAGCTCTCGCCGCGGCGCGGCGGATGATCCTGGACATGAGGGCCAGAGATGAAATCGGCGACGACGCGTTTCACCGGTTGGAGGAGGAACTGGACTGGGTGGAGATGGGAACGGGATCCCGTCTGTGAGAGGCGGCGGAAAGGCATATTGAGAGTCGGGCTTATTGTGTGTTTCTTGCCGATCCGTTGGGCTGGGGGCTTGGAGGGGTTGATTGGAGGGATATGAATATTGAGGCTCTGGCTTGAATATCGGGTGTTGCTTGCGGCGTTCGGCCCGGGGGTCCAGGGTCTCGCCTCAACCACCAATACGCGAGCCTGACCCTGCTGCGATCCAGTGCGCTCAGCGAGACCGCCGGCCGGACTTCGGGGGGAGTAACGCGAGAGGCTGATCGGCGCGATAGGCTTTCCGGTCCGGCGGATTGTGGGCCAGAGGAGGAGCGCATGTCTCAAGATCTCTCGACCCTCCGCAACTTCTTTGCCTTCGGCCGATGGGCGAACCGGACGATCCTCTTCGGCTGACGGTCGTGACCCACAACGTCCGGGAGTTCTCGCGGGTCGACGGGCTGAAGGTCGAAGACTGGCTCTGAGAGCCTGTCCGCCGATGCCGACGCGGGCGATCGTTCGGGGGCCGGGGAGGAGTTATCCTGAGGCGCTGACGCAGAGAAAGCCTCGGCCCGGGGTCGACCTGGAGTTGGCGCGGCGGCAGCACAAGGGGTACGTCGCGACGCTGCGGCACGTGGGGCTCGAGGTGACGGAGCTTCCGGCTGACGACGAGCATCCGGACGCTGTGTTCGTTCAGGACCGAGTCTGCGTCCTGGACGGGCGGGCCCTCGTGGGCCCCTCCGCGGTCGCGTCTCGCCTCGGAGAGGCCGCGGCGCTCGTCGAAGTGCTCGGCCGCTCCCATCCGGTCGTCGAGCTGCCGCCTCCTGCCTGTCTCGACTGGGGGGACGTGCTGGTTACCGACGACGCGCTCTTTGTCGGAATGTCGGAGCGCTCCAACGAGGCGGCGGTCGAGGGGCTTCGCGAGATTCTCAGCCCGAGGCGCAGCGTGGAAGGCGTTTCGCTGCCTGCCGGTCTTCTTCACCTCCTGAGCGGGTGCGCCTACCTCGGTGATCGCAAGCTTCTCGCCGTGAGAGCTCTTGAACCGTTCGCGCGGTCGAGAGGATTCGACGTTCTTCCCGTTGCAGAAGCGGAGCCGCCCGCGGCGAACGTCCTCATTCTCGGGAAACGCGCGATCGTCCCAGCTGGATATCCCGAGACCACGGCCCAAATCGAGAGAGCGGGTTTTCGGGTGCAACGAATCTCGGTGAGCGAGTTCGAGAAACGCGACGGCGGCGTCACCTGTCTCTCTGTTCTCTACTGACCCGCCGCATTTCACCCGGACTCTCGCGGATCCGCCTTCCCGGTCTTTTCAGGACTTAAAGCATTAGACAGATCCCGAGTCGTAAGTTCGCGGAGCCCAACCTGTCATCCCTTCGTTGTCTCTGTCATCCTGAGCGCAGGGCGAAGGATCTACTCCCACTGCTTCGATTCTTGCCTTCCAGCTCAGGGCAGGCTCTGAGCGACCCGTCCTCCGAAGCTTCAGCGAAGGAGGAAGCGAAGGATCTGCTCTCGGTTTTACAGATTCACCCACGTGACACCGGGGGAGCAGCTCCGCGAATACCCGGGTGCCGAGAGGCTCAGGGGTGCGCGGGGTGGTTCTGGACGGAGAGGATGTTCCCCGAGGGGTCCTTGAACCAGGCGACCTCCATGGGTCCGGCGCGGTGGATGTCACCGTCGCGGGTCATCCCGGGCATGTCGTCGTAGTGCTCGAAGCTCACGCCTTTTCCCTTGAGGTCCTTGACCGCCGCCCGGACGTCAGCGACCTCCCAGAGGGCGGCCGTCCCCTTGTTCGTACCGGCGAAATCGGAGCGATAGACGACGAGGTGGGTCTTGCCGCTGCGATACGTCGCGGCGGCATCGGGCATGTCCTCGATCGGTTCGAGTCCGAGAGTCTTCTCGTAGAACTTCTTCGCCGTCTTCAGGTCCTTGACCGGAAGCATCGGCTGAACGTTGACGTCCCCCAGCATGGTCTCCTCCTTTTGCTTCGCGTGCGGGGTCCGAACGGCACCGTTGCGCGCGCGAACCCCGAGAACGTTTGGAGCAAGAAATCGGCCAGGTTGGAAGAGAGCGCGCGCGAGTCAGAGCAGGACGTCGTTGAGAGAAAAGAGGTTCACTTGGAGTTGCCCGGCGGGTTGATACCTCCTCTTACCTCGCTCCAGGCGGACCGGGCGCCAGAGGATCCTCCTGCTTCGAGGGTTGTAACGGTCTCGGCGCTGGAGACGTTATTCGATGCAGGAAATGGATCTGCGTCTCTTGAACGTCCTCGTTGCGCGTGGTGCGTGGCCCGTCCTGATTGGGATTGCGCTCGGCCTCCCGGCGTCGCGTCTTGCGGCCAGGAGGAAAGACGGTTCCTTCGATCGCTCAACGTGGGCGGCGGCAGCCGGATTTAAGGGGCGCGCAGGCTCGCTGTCGCAACCGCATAGATCGCCGGTTGAATGCCGACGGGGTCAGTCCTTCGTCGCAGGACTATTCCGCGATCTCCAAGAGGTCGGTGGTGGCCTACAGCATAAGGATCACGAAGAGCGCCACGACGAAGTCGAAGGCCGCGCAAAAGGGTGGGAACCACGCCGCAACCTGAGTAGGGACAGCGCGAGGATGATGAATACAGTCCCAGGCTCCGTGCAGGGCGTAACCGGCCGCAAGCCAAAGCGGGGATACCCCTAGGCCGAGCGCCGCCATCCCGAACACGAGCGCGGCGACGACGAGCTCTGCTACGATGACGAGACCTGACGCGCTCTGATTGAGTAGAGCCCCCGCATAAACACAAGCCGTGAACGCGAGGAAGAGCGCAACGACCTGCCGCCCGTAGGGCGCCGGGGTGCCATGGATGACGGCCACGAACGCAGCAGCGAGGAAGACGCCTGAGAAGAAGCCTTTCACGGGTGCTCCCCTTTCACGTACGGCTGAGTAGAGATTCAGCTTCGGCTCAATATCAGCCATGCCATGCCTGACCTGGTACTCCATCGTTCCTCCAACCGACTCGGGTCGAGTCGGGGTATTTGGTGGATCGCCTACACGGACGAACTCGGCGCGAATGCGGACCAGTCGGTTGCGCTGATGAGGGCCTCATCGGGCGGAAACGTCTCTTTGAAGGTGAATGCGTAGGGAGTGGGTCCCTTCTCGGCAAGATGCGCGAGGCGTTTCTTCGCTTCATCGACGGACGGCAAATGACCCTTCGGCACCCACCAGAGTGCGGTGTAGGCGCCGTCGAAGGCCGCAAACCAGTCACGTCGCTGTCGCAGGAGCTCGCGATGGCTGCTCCCATACACATAGGCCCTCAGCTGCTCAACGCCCTCCCACAGCGACATGTTGAAGAGGATCCGATCGTCGTCGTAAGGGCGCAGACTCGTGGCATTGCCCTCGGCGGTCTGGAGGCGCCAGACGAAACCCGGACTCCGGTCCGCAAGCGCGTTGATCTCGTCCAGCCGAGCGACGAACCCGGCCAGCAGCGGGCTGTCGAGCGGCGCCTTCATCCGGGCGATGTTCACCTGCGCCAGGTGTACCCTCTTCGTCACGCTTCACCTCCTTGATGCCCCAACGGTTCGCCTGTCAGCGTGCTCAATCGTGTTTCGTATGAGTCAGGGTGAAGCACTGAAACGCCTAACGCCAGCGACGGCTTGGGTGTCACTTTCGAACTCGCGCCTAGATGACACGACGAGCCGCGGCAGTAGCCGGGTCGCCCGTGTTGGGAGTGCCTGAAGGCTCGATAAGCAGAAGGTGAACTTCTTCTTTGGCGACCGGCCGATGTTCGATACCCTTTGGAACGACAAAGACCTCACCAGGCGCGAGCGACACGCTTCGCTCGCGCATTTCGTAGAAGACGAGGTCGCGGCCGGAGCGGAGCAGCCCGCCGTAATTCCTCTGAAGCGCGGGAGACGAGAATGAGATCGTACCCATCGGCCGCGAAGAGGCGGGCGAGCTCAAATCCGATTCCACGAGAAGCTCCCGTGATGAGCGCGGTCTTACGCATAGAGACTCCTTTTCAGGTTGATCGAATGTGTTGTGGCGCCGACGTGTATCGCCTTGACGTCGTCAAGCCGAACGTGAACGGAGGGGACCCCTGTACGCGTCGCATCGTCAACGACCCTTGGCCGCATCGCCGCGCAGGATCATGCAGGTGCTGGTCGCGAACGCCACCAGCGAGCCTTTGTCGTCTCGGATCTCGCACTCGAGAAGCGCGGTTGTGCGACCGCCTTTCTTGACCTGCGCTTGCGCAGTGAGCCGACCGGTCCAGACCGGCTTGAGAAAGTTGATCTTCAGCTCCAGGCTCGTGAACGACTCCCCGGATTCGAGCGTGCTGTAGCAGGCCACGCCCATCGCAAGATCGGCGAGGTCACACAGTACGCCTCCGTGAAGAGTCCCCATCGGGTTGGCGTGCCTGCCGTCGGCATCGAGCTCCAGGACCGCGCTTCCCTCGTCGAAAGCGACGGCGCGCATGCCGATCAACTGGGCGATGGGAGGCGCAAAGCCGTTTGGCCCGCTCCGGCGCATCGCCTCGATGTTTTTCTCGGGCTGCCCGCTCACGATTGTCATCGCCCCTGGAAGGCGACCTTGTCGCGAAAGTGGCGGGCGCCGTGCTCGAGCAGGGCAGCGACCGCGGCGCGCATGTCTTCGGTCTGAAACAACGGCGGCGCCACCTCCTCGACGAGCTCGTCGGCGGCGCGTATGCCGTAGTCGAGATAGGAGCGGACGAGGCGCTTGCCGGCGGCGTAGGCCAGCGTGGGGCCGCTCGCCAGTCGCTCGGCGAATGTCCGGGCCTCCGATTCCAATGCGTCATCGGCCACGACGCGGTTCACGATATTCCACCTCTCGAACGTCGCGGCATCGTATTGATCCGCCGTGTAAATGATTTCGCGGGCGCGGCTCGACCCGGCTCGTTCGGCTAGGCGCTGCACGCCTCCCAGCAGTGTCGTGGTCCCGATCGTCGCCTCCAGCTGGCCGAGACGGGCGAACGCAGCCACCCAGATGAGATCGCATGCGAGCGCCAGCTCCAGTCCTCCGCCGACGCACATCCCCTGGACGGCGGCCAGCGTCGGAAAGGGCAACTCCTCGAGGTCCGCAATCATCTGCCGATTGCTCGTAAACCGCTCGCGCGCCTCACTCTCCGTCCTGCCGGTGAAGGCACTGACATCGGCGCCGGCGGAAAAGACCTTTCCCTCGGCCCGCAGCAGAAGCGCTCTTAGGGGAGTCCTTTTGACCTCGTTGACAGCAGTGCGGAGGTCTTCGATCAGCTCTCCGCTCAGCAGATTGAGCGGAGGATTTGACAGCGTGAGAATGCCAAGCGACCCCGAAGTCTCGAAACGCACCTTATCCATCACGACCTCCATCTCTCGCGGCCGTTCCGCGCACCTGCCGACTTCGCGTCAGGCGAGGCACGATGCCGAGAGTCGTCCGATCACCGTCAGTTGCGCCCGATGAGGCATTTCATGCCTCTTGGTCCAGCGGCTGCCCAATGTTGCCGAAGAGCGCGCCCCATGCCTTGCCGATGACGCTTGTCATCATGTCCTGGTCGCCTGTCTTCCCCTACGCCTTCTGTTCGAATGACTCTCAGTCAAACCGTGCGTCGTCAGCCGACGGGCCGTAAATCGCCGGAACAGGCACGCCGTTGAGGCGCAGGTAGACGGTCAGCTGGCCCCGATGATGCGAGAGGTGCATGAAGGTGTCGCGCAACACGACGTGCCGCGCGTCCTGACTGACGACGCTGCCGGCGACGAGCAGCCGCCACGGTTTGAGCAGATGTTCATCGGTGGCGCTCGCGAGAGCGTCTCGTGCCTCCGCAACCCCCTCGTCGAGTGCCTGCACCAATTCGTCCCCGGTGCGCAGCGGACGCTGGTCGACGTTCGAGCCGCCCGAGGGCTTCAGATCCAGCTCATCCTGCTTGATGATCATCGCGAACCAGGACGGCATTCTCGCGACGAGCATGGCCAGCCTTCCGAGAGTCATCGACTTCTCGTGAGGCTTCCAGTCTTCGCGCCCTTCGGGCGTCCGCTCCAGGGCGCGGCGCGTCCGGTCGGCTTCCGCCTCCAGCTGAGCCCGCAGCAGTTCGGTTATCTTCATGAGTCACCTCCGATATCGTGCCGGCCGACACGG